>Ga0209474_10002507_pt1 | contig 16807 bp, 23 predicted proteins | sample GraSoiAngelo_145_FD_185902 | JGI IMG/M metagenome (GOLD analysis project Ga0209474, IMG submission 185902) | Grasslands soil microbial communities from the Angelo Coastal Reserve, California, USA - 14_1009_05_20cm (SPAdes) (version 2) | ecosystem: Environmental > Terrestrial > Soil > Grasslands...
AGTTTTACCGGCACATGGACGCGGCGAATGTCGATCTTAAAGCATTCAGTGACGCGTTCTATCACAAGACTTGTTTTGCGCAGCTCGCGCCAGTGCTTGCCACGCTGAAATATCTCCGACACGAAACAAACGTCTGGTTCGAAGTGACGACGCTTCTGATTCCCGGCGAGAACGACAGCGACGCGGAGCTACATTGCGCGTCCGACTGGTTCGCGGAAAATCTCGGACCCGATGTGCCGTGGCATTTCACGGCGTTTCATCCCGATTTTAAGATGCTCGATAAACCGCACACGCCGCCGGCGACGCTCACCCGCGCCCGCGAGATCGCGCGCTCAAAAGGATTGCACTACGTTTACACCGGAAATATTCACGACACCGATGGCGGCAGTACGTGGTGCCCGGGTTGCGGCGAACTGCTCATCGAGCGCGACTGGTACGAGCTCGGGGAATGGAATCTCGAAGACGGTCGATGTCGATTTTGCAGTTACCAAATCGCCGGACGGTTTGAAGATCACGCGGACGCATGGGGCGCGCGGCGTCTGCCGGTTAAGTTAGCGGGTTCTCCTGTAGTGTAGCGGCGCTTATATCGAGTGCCGAAACAAGAACTAGGTGCTCGGTCCAAGCGCCTCCACAACGCGCTGCGCGCGTTACCTGTTGTTTTTGGAAGTTTAAGCACGCGCTGTCTTCTTCGCTGAGATGAGTTTGTTCACGAGCGCGTTAGTTCCTTTTTCCAAAAGGATTCCCCATGCACTCAGCACGGACAGCGTTGCGGCAACAATGAGCAGAAACATCCAGATGGGTTGCTCGCGAATGCGAAGCCCTAACCAGATGACGTAAGGCTGGTGGACCAGGTAGATGCCGTAAGAGAATACTCCCACCAGGCCGATCGCTTTGGCTGGTCGCGGGAACCGCGAAATAATTCCAGCCAGGCCTATCATCACGAGGAAGCAGGAGGCGCCGGTGGCGAAGTCGACGAAGATGTAGGTGTAGCCGTTGTGGTAAAGCCGCAGGGCCGCGGGATAAAGCAGCAATCCGGTCACTAATCCCGCGCCGCCGAGGAAAAAACGCTCTGCTCTTCGCGGCGACTGGCCCCACCACATTCCGACGGCCATACCCAAAGCGAATTCGGGGAGCCGAGAGATAGCAAAGCCGCCCAGTATCCACATACCGTTCTGCGGATAAACAACGAGCATCAGATAGCGCGCAAAAAATCCGATAGCAGACGCGATAAGCAAAAAAGTCCATGGCCCGAGTTTTCTCGCTACCCAAAAAAGCAGCGGAAAGATTAGATAGAACTGGATGAGCATGGAAAAATACCACCAGGCTGCGTTTAGATAGTAGAAGTTCGTGCTGATGTTCACGAACCGCAGACCGAGCAGGCTCAGCACAATGCGGCTGTCGATTGGTTCCAAGCGCGCAACGAAAGGCGAGGTGATGTAAACCAAATGCGCGACCCAGTACATCGGATAAAGGCGCAGGAACCGAGCGCGGTACCATGCCGCCCATGACACCGGTCCTGTCGCCGCCCGGCTCGCCGTCGATTGCATCAGGGCCCAGCCACTTAGGATGATGAAAACGCCGACCGCATGGAAGCCGAGTCCAGAGAGCTTGACCCAGATGTATTTGAAAATAGTCGCAACGCTGGCGGCGAAGCTGTGCCAATCGGCGGGTGGAAGTATCCCATGCTCGAAGTAGGTCCGGAAGAAATGGAAGTAAACGACCACGAGAATGGTCAATCCTTTTGCCACATCAAGCCAGAGGAGCCGCTTCATCGCCGTTCGACTTAACAGTGCGTTGGAAAAGTAGGAAGTAAGAAGTCTGAAGGATGTCCGGCTGATCGGGATAGCTGCAAGATCGACAAGACGATTGAGTCGGTGCAACTCTGGACAATTAGGAAGGTGGAGCAAAGAATGGAGCGAAGGAGATGAGCGAGATAGAAGGCCGCGCGCCAGACTGGCATTAACTGCAAGGGCAAGACCGGATTGTAATATGGTCGTAATCATTTTCGGCGTATCGGGGGCCGGAAAGACCACCGTTGGCCAGTTACTCGCGCAAGAGCTCGGCTGGCGCTTCTATGAGGCCGACGATTTCCACTCGCCGGTCAATGTGGAGAAGATGCGCCAAGGCGTTCCACTGACGGATCTGGACAGATGGCCATGGCTGGAGAGTTTGCGTGAGTTGATCAATCGATGCATTGCCACAGGAGGAGACGCCGTTCTGGCTTGTTCAGCGCTGAAAGAAGCATATCGCCGATATCTTCAAGTGAATACTGAAGTGAAACTGGTTTTTCTTCGGGGAAATTACGGTCTCATTGCCGAGCAACTCAGGCGCAGGCGCCGACATTTCATGAATCCAGGATTGCTTCAGAGTCAGTTTGCCGATCTGGAAGAACCGCGACCCGGAGAAGCTACTATCGTGATCGAGTTGGGGCGAAGCCCGCGCCAACTCGTGCAAGAGATCAAGAGAAAGCTGCGAATCCGGCATTGAACGTTTGGGTTCGCCGCCGGGCGAGTCGTCGAGTTGACGGACCGGACTGGCAGAAAACAGTCGCATCCAGACAGGCACTCATCACCGAATACAATATCCGTAATTCTTGTGAAGCGGCTGCTCCAAACAATTGTCGTCTGGCTATCGATCGTCGCTCTGTTCGCTACGACTGAAGTGGCGGAAGCGGGACCGTTCCGGGACTTTTTTAGAGCGCTAAGCCGCTCGATGGCACACCCGGAAGCGAAACCGCGATCGCACCGGAGCAGTCGTAAGCAGAATAATGAGGTTCCGCCAAGCGATTCGTCCAACGATCAAACTTCGGGCGGCCGGCTCCCCGCAGCTCCGAATAGGCGTAACGTTAATGAAGCTCCGCCGACTGACGTGTCGAATAGCCAGGCTTCAGGCGGCCCAGTTCCTGTGGCTCCGAATGGACACAACGTCCGCACAGCGAAGGCAGCTCGGGCTGCGAAAAAAGGAAAAAGCGGCATGCTCTATGGAACTCCAGTGCCCGGCAAACAAGGCTTAGTTACGAGTCCATTCTCGCCGGAAAGCGGTTACATCGACGTCCGCAGTTTTCCACCTGGAACCGAAGTGAAAGATCCTTACACAGATAAGATTTTCCTTACGCCGTAGCGATCTCTCCACGAAGCGAAGGAGCGGTGTCTTCAGGAGTTTCGAGGCAAGAGCCGACCGCTCGATGTTAAACTCAGGTTTCAGCTCGCGCGAAACCTGTCCGCATGGTCGCGCGCAAACCGCGTAAACGCAGTTGCGGATTTGCCCGTGACTTTTTCAATGTCGGAAGTCACAGCGGCCCAACGGTTCTGTTTGTTACTCGCGTGTAGTTCCATTAACGCGTCCACCTGCCACTGCGGCAGTCCGGCTTGAAGCATTCCGTCGCGTGCAGCGGACTCTGGCACGTCGACGTAGTTGATCTCGCGACCTGTCAGTTCGGAAAGGATGGATGCTACTTCTGCGATTCCGAGCGCCGCCGGACCGGTCAGGGTGTACGTTCTTCCTTCGTGGCGCTCGCTTGTCAATGCCTCGGCGGCGAGAGTTGCGATGTCGCGCGTATCGACAAAGCTCGCTTTACCATTTCCCCACGGCAGATAAATCGCGTCATCGCGTGGCGGAAAGTAGTTGATGAAATTTTGCATGAAGGAATTCGGCCGCAAAAATGTGAACGCGAGACCTGATTCGCGAACACGTTGATCGTTGGCGGCGTGCCATTTCCCAAACGTGAATGGCGGGTCGGTGTCTGCGCCAATAACAGAAAGTTTTACAATGTGGCGCACGCCAGCCCGTTTCGTTCCATCGATAAACGCATCGGCCATTGCCACCTGGTTTGGGATGAGCGGCGGCAACAGGAAAACCTTTTCGACGTCTTTCAGCGCATCGGAGAAGGATGCTGCTTCTTCAAAATCGAATGTCGCCAGCGCGATGTCAGCGCCGAATTGTTTTCTTGCTTTGGCTTGATCGCGAACGGCGGCCCGTACCGGCACTCCATTTTCCGAAAGTATTTTTACGAGATCCCGTCCGATCGTGCCGGTTGCTCCAGTTACCAAAACAGTTTTCTCCATGAGAGTTCGTTATAGCGAACCAGGGAACGCCGCAAGAGCGATCGCTATTTTAAAGCGCAAGAGTAACGGAGGGGAAAGCCATGGGGAAAATAGGAAATAGAATGGCGCGATGCGGGACGAGCGACATGCACGGTAAAGCCGTGTGAAAAGTGAAACGAAGAGCTGAGCGAATGAAAGACTAAAGTAAAACTTGAACTGCCGCGACAAAAGGGAGGGAATCAGAATATGTTCGTCGGACATTACGGCGTAGCCTTTGCGGTCAAGAGCGAGAGAAACCAGATCCCGCTTTGGGTTCTTTTCGTTGCCGTGCAGTTGCTGGATTTTCTCTGGGCGCCATTTGTCCTGCTCGGCATCGAGAAGGTGCGAATGGTGCCGGGGATCACGGCGACAAATTCGCTAGATCTCTATTACATGCCTTACACGCACAGCCTCGTCGGTACGCTGATCTGGTCCGGAGCTGCTTTCCTTATCTACAAACTCGTGCGAGGCGCGAAGACTTCAAACACAGCAGCATTGATCGTCGCTTTTGCTGTCTTTTCTCATTGGATCCTGGATTTGATTGTTCACCGTCCCGATCTTGCCATCTACGATAACGTTCTGAAGGTCGGCTTTGGTCTTTGGAACCACAGGTGCTTGGAATTTGCTCTCGAGATCGCGATCCTCGTCGGCGGTATTCTCATCTATCTCAAAAGAAACAGTTCGGTCGCGCGAAAGGCCGGTATCGCCACTTTCGGCGTCGTATTGATTCTGATCCAGGTGTGGAACACCTTTGCCGGCCGGCGGCCTACTTCGGATCGAATATTCGCAATAACGGCTCTAATCTTCTATACGCTTTTTGCCGGTATTGCATTTTTGCTAGAGAAGCGGTCCAAGCTCGCCACTGGAGGAGATCGTCCGATTGGCGGACCGGACTGACATTAAGATCGATAAGATGATTGAAGCGATCGGCTCTGGCCGTTACTTCAATGTCGCGTGAAAGGCAACGTCGACCTTGTCCTCTTTCGCGTTACTTGTCGTTTTTGCTGTCCCAGTTAAGTCTTTGCTCTTCGGATTATCGATCTTGATGTCGAAGATTCCGGCGACGCTCGTCTGCCGCCCGTTCGTGTGCACGTCGGTGCGATAGGTCGTTCCGTCTTTGTCCACGAAGAACGCCAGGCCACTCCACTTTGTGTGGTCAAGCATCATGTCGAATTCACTCGTCCACTTTTCGATTGGGAGTTTCTTGTCCGTCAACAGCAGAACAACTGGTTTGCGGTCATCCTTTTGATCGATAAACGCGGAAGCAAACTTTAACTCAGCGGTTGCACCATCAAATGTGAGCGACCCTTTGGCCGAGCCAGCTGGCAGATCTACTGTAACGCCCGCCGGAGTGGCAGCGGGACCAGACTCAGTTGCGGTTTTGGCAGCAGTCTGCGCTGGCGATTCCTCGGCGGCATCTTCCTTCGCATTTTCATCGAGAAGTTTTTGAACGTCGGGCATGTTGACGCCCATTTTTTTCGCTGCTTCGGCTGCTTCTTTGAGCTGCTCTTCGGTCTCCTTGTCCTGCGTGTACGCGGGCGGCGCCACCACAAGCAATGCGGCGCTGCATAAAGCTAATGCCGTTTTCATATTGCTGAGGTTAAATGAAAAATAACGACAAGGAAAACGGCTGGCGATGGTTTCAACTCAGCCTGACGAATTAACTAACTTGGCGGCAAATTGCCATGGAACAGTTTACGCCGGAACATAGATTGCATAGCCGCGCGGCGGCGCCCAGAGATCGACCCAGCCTGAGTCGTTGGTCCATTTTTCTCGCGGCACGCCGAGGTCGTCGCGCCCGCGCCAGGCGGCCGGCACGAAGGTCGTATTGTTCCACCGTGACTGGACCGACGCGCCGTTCCAGGTGCCGCGGTTGTTCAGGACAAAGATTAGTCCGCTTTGGTTGCCAAGGCCCGAACGCTGCATGATGTAGAGGTCGTCATCGACGAAGAGTACTTCCGCCGAGCCGGCAGCATTTTGTTCATGAACTTTGATGAGCGCATTAATGCCGTTTTCATTGTCCGGCTGGGCTAGGTCCCAGTCGAAGTAATCCTGCCAGAAGACACACGGGTAACCTTCGTGCGTGAGGATGAAGGCGTACGCCAGCAGCTTGTCATTGATGATCGGACTGTCGCGCATGACATCGTGGTTCTCCACAAAGGTGACGGCCTGGGCCGGACGATCCCATGTGAGCACTCCTCGCTCCGCGAGGTTGCGGAGACTGAAACCGTAGCTGTCGCACAAGTCGCGCAGACGCCAGCGGAGCGGGAAGTCAAATGCGCCGACCGGATTGTCCGACCACGCATTGGCTTGATCGAGCCAATCATCAATCGTGCGTTCGCTGTCCCAACATTCGCCGACCCCATACGGCTTGAAACTGACGCCGCTCCGCAGCGCGCGTAATTCCTGGATCGAACGGACCATCCAACCGCCGTAACCTTTGACCATATCGTAGCGGAAGCCGTCGAAACCGATTTCTTCCAAAAGCCAGCGGGCGTAGCTGATGAGCTCGGTATAAACTATGGGGGCGCGATGACAGAGGTCAGGCATGTCGCCGAAGGTGGCGCCATCCCAGGTCTCGTACCGGCTCGGATGAAAGCAGGTCCAGTCACGGCGGAATTTGCCGCTTACAGGTGCGAACTTCGTCCAGCGCAATTGGCCGTCGATGGGATTCAGCTCCCGGGCGTCGCCGCCACTGTTATGATTAAACACCAGGTCGGCGTACACCTGCAGGCCCTGAGCTTGAGCGGACTGGATCAGGGCTAACAGCTCGGCTTTGGAGCCGAACCATGTTGGCACGCCGCCTTTCTGATCGAACTCGCCCAGGTCGTAGTAATCGTAAGGATCGTAGCCCATCGATTTCCAGCCGGCCGCCTTGTTTGCGGGCGGAAGCCATAGGGCCGTGAAACCTGCCTGTGCGATCGACGGCAGTTTGGATTTGATTGAGACCCACCACTGATGCTCGCGGTTTTCCGCTTTGGGACAGTCCCAATAAAAAGCCTGCAATATGGCACCCATAGTTCCCGGTCCCTTTCTGTTTCGAGAGGTGTCGCCATGCTACACCTCGAAGAATGCTGGACAAGCAGCAATCGGAATCACGGAGTGTTCGGCCGAAGCGGGCGTGCCGCGAGAATGAAGCTAATGTTTGATCCGAGGAAGACGCGACCAACGAAATAGTAAGTAAAGGAGCAACACATGTTAAAAGAGAGAGAGAGAGAGAGAGAGAGCAAAGCGTTCAATGGTTTTTCGGTCGATGACATCCTAAAGGCGAAAGAGTTCTACGGCCCCACGCTTGGGTTGAAGGTTTCGCAATCGAATGACCTGCTGAGGTTGCACCTCGCCGTTCAGGATTATTTGATCCGGCAGTAAATCATTCGATGCAGCTTGAGTGAGCGACAAAACAATGACGTGACACTGGGGAGCTTTTGTCATTAACTCGGTATCCAGCGCTGGTCGTGTCCGCAACCGGCTGGAGCAATATTGATCTCATATGAAGCCTAAGAATCTTAGCAAAAAAATTCGCCGGATGGAAGTTCGCCTGCAAAAGGGTGCGAAGAAGCTGGCCAAGCTGAAACAGAAACTTGAAGCGGCAGTGGCGGCCAGCGCGGCTAAGAAAAAAAGGAAATCGGTCGCCCGCGCTGGTGAAGTTCGCAAGAGTCGAATCCAAACGGCTGCTGTTAAGAGACCAAGTGCCGTCAAAAAAGTGAAGAGAAAACTCAATCTGACCCCAGAACGTCGTGCGCAACTTGCGGCTGTGATGAAAGCTCGATGGGCCGCCAAGAGAGCGGCGGCGGACGCGACTACGCAAACCACTTCGACCGAACCAGGGTTTATACCGGGACAGGGCCCTCAGCCGCAGTAAAGCAGGCGCGGCGGCGCGGCTGCATGTCAGGCGGTTCGTTGCCGGAGCGCGGAGACGAAAATTTTTGCACTTGCATTGCGATTTATTTCGACTAAATATTTAACCAGATGGTTAAATATACGCCAGATGTTCTCAATCGCACGTTCGCCGCGCTGGCCGATCCAACGCGCCGGCGCATCCTCGCGCATCTGGCGCACGGTGACAGGTGCGTTACCGATCTGGCGCGACCGCACCGGATGTCGTTGCCGGCGGTTTCGAAACATTTACGAGTGCTGGAGAACGCCGGATTAATTCGTCGTAAACGCTACGGACGGGTGCACGAACTGAAATTGGAAGCGTTGCCGATGAAGAAAGCCGCGCAATGGATCGAGGAGTATCGCCGATTTTGGGAAGGATCACTCGATCGTTTGGCGGATTATTTGGCAAAGACGAACAAACGAACCGACCAGAAGGGGAGGGCGTAACGTATGTGTCCCCTGTGTGTAGCGAACATGACGCTGATCGCGGTTGGCGCGATATCGAGTGGCGGACTAACCGCGTTCGCGATGAACAAGTTTCATAAAAGAAAACAAAAGAGTGAAATCAAAGGAGGCCGAAATGAAACTGGAAGAGATGAAACCCGAAAAAGATGCCAACCAAATAAATCGTCCGAGAATCGTGTCATCGCAGGAGTGGGAGGCGGCGCGCGAGCAACTGCTCGTGAAGGAGAAGGAGTTGACCCGCGCTCGTGATGCACTGGCCGCCGAGCGTCGGCGGATGCCGTGGATGGCCGTGGAGAAGAAGTACGAGTTCGAGGGGCCCAAGGGCAAGACGAGCCTGCTCGACCTGTTCGACGACTGCCGTCAGCTGATTGTCTACCGCGCCTTCTTCGAGCCCGGCGTGAAAGGCTGGCCCGAGCATGCCTGCATCGGTTGCTCCATGGTGGCCGACCAGGTCGCTCATCCCGCCCATCTGAATGCGCGCAACACCACTCTCGTGTTCGCGTCACGCGCCCCGCAGACGGACATCGCGCGCTTGAAGGCGCGAATGGGCTGGGAGATGCCGTGGTACACCATCACGGATAGCTTCGACGCCGACTTCGGCGTCGACGAGTGGCACGGCACGAACGCATTCATCCGCGACGGCAACAATGTGTTCCGCACCTACTTCATCAACAACCGCGGCGACGAGCAGATGGGGAGCACCTGGAACTACCTTGACATCACTGCGCTCGGGCGCCAGGAGGAATGGGAGGATTCGCCGGAGGGCTACCCCCAGACCCCGCCGTACGAGTGGTGGATCTGGCACGACGAACCAAACCCCTCTTAGAAACCGAGCCTGTCATATATGACCGCAATAACCACACCCTTCTCAGGCGGATGCGCTTGTGGCGCGATTCGCTACGAATCTACAGCAGAACCGGTGATGATGCTTCACTGTCACTGTCGAGATTGCCAACGATCGAGCGGAGGTCCGTTTTCGTCTTACGTGATCGTGCCGACGGAAGCTTTCAAGCTCTTGCAAGGCTCACTGCGTTTCCATGCCTCGCCCAGTGAGGCGGGCGGCAAGACCGATCGGGGCTTTTGCCCTGAATGCGGCTCGCCGATTCAAGTCAAGCCCGACGCGTTCCCTCACTTTGTCGCGATCAGAACTGCAAGTCTGGATGATCCGAGCTGGTTCAACCCGCAAGTAGATGTCTGGACATCAGACGCGCACCCATGGGACCACATGGATCCCGCGTTGCCAAAGTTCAAAAAGTATCCGCCGCAAACAGAATGAGCCGAAATTTTTTAGATCCGTCGAAAACATCGAACAAACGAAATTGGAGAAGAGCAAAATGAAAATCGAAACAATGGAAGCGAAAACAGAGTTAAGCGAAATGAATCCGTCTAAAATCGTGTCGAAAGCTGAGTGGCTGGTTGCCCGGAAGGATTTGCTGACCCGCGAGAAGGAATTAACCCGATTACGTGACGAATTGAGCCGGCATCGCCGCGAGCTGCCATGGATTAAGATCGATAAGGATTACATCTTTGACGGTCCGAACGGGAAAGAGACGCTGGCGGATCTCTTTGAGGGACGCAGCCAATTGATCGTTTATCACTTCATGTTCGGCCCGGGATGGGAAGAAGGCTGCAAAAGCTGTTCGTACCTGGCCGATCACTTCGACGGAGCCAATTGGCATCTCCCACATCGCGATGTGACGTTCGTAGTTGTATCGCGAGCGCCACTGTCCGAGTTCGAACCATACAAAAAGCGTATGGGCTGGCGCTTCAAGTGGGTGTCATCTCATGGCAGCGATTTCAATTTCGACTATCACGTCTCGTTCACGAAGGACGACGAAGCGAAGAACAAAGTTTATTACAACTACGGAACGGGAGAGTTCATAAGCGATGAACTTCCCGGCCTGAGCGTATTCTATAAAGATGCGAACGGTGACATCTTCCACAGTTATTCGACTTACGCGCGCGGGCTCGACATCCTTGTTGGCACGTACAACTTCCTTGATCTGGTGCCAAAAGGCCGGAACGAAAATCCGGAATCAACGATGGATTGGGTCCACCGTCATGACCAGTACCCTGCCTAAGCAGAAGCCGAGGAAAATATGACTACGAAAAACCATTTGGCGGAAGCGATTGTCATCGAACGAACTTTCAACGCGCCCATCGCGCGGGTTTGGAAAGCGCTCACTGATGCGGAGGATATGCGGCGCTGGTATTTCGACCTGAAGGAATTCAAGCCCGAGGTAGGTTTTGAATTTGAATTCACCGTTGAGCATGAAGGCATGAACTATCATCATCTTTGCAAAGTCACTAAAGTGATTCCGCAAAAGACGCTCGCCTACACCTGGCGGTATCAGGGACACGAGGGCGATTCATTGGTCACGTTTGAATTGTTCGCCGATGGCGACAAAACGCGCCTGAAGCTGACCCATGAAGGATTGGAAACTTTCCCGAAAACTCCTGCGTTCGCACTCAAGAATTTCATGGAGGGCTGGACCCAAATCGTCGGTTCATCACTCAAAGCGTTTCTCGAGAGTGATGGTGCCGGGCGGGGGTTAAGGTAACAACAGTGATACCTTGCTGACGAAAGGAGACATATGGCCGTAACGAAAAACTTATCGCTCGAAATCAAACGTCTGATCAAGGCTCCGCGTGAACGGGTTTACGCGGCCTGGACCGATCCCGCGCAAATGAAGCAATGGTTCGGCCCAGAAAATGTCCAAACTCGCGACCTAATCGCTGACGCCCGGGTAGGCGGAACTTTTCGCTGGGACCTCACCAATCCGGAGGGAGAAGAAATGACCATGCGCGGCGAATACCGCGAGCTTCAGCCAGGTAAAAAAATCGTCTTCACCTGGCAATGGGCAGAGGATGAGGATTGGGAAAACCATATCAGCATTGTGACGGTGGAACTCGACGACGCCGACGGTGGAACCAATCTCCGTTTAACGCACGAGCAACTGCCAAGCGAAGAGTCCCGCGACGGCCACACTCGAGGCTGGGAGAGCGCGCTCGACAAATTGGAGAAACTATTTAGCAAGTAAACTAAACTCAAAATAAAAGGAGGAAATATGAGCACGGAAGAAGTGGCAAAGAAAGTAGTGGAGCTAACCCGCAAACAGGCGTGGAAAGAGGCGCTCGAAAGCTTGTACTCAAAAGACATTGTCAGCGTTGAGGCCCGCGCAATGGAAGGCGGCTCGACCGAGAGTCGTGGCATCGAGGCAGTGCGTGGCAAGACCGATTGGTGGGAGAACAACATGCAGGTGCACAGCGCAAAAGTCAGCGGACCGTTCGTCGCGCATGATCGGTTCGTGGTGCAGTACGACATCGACGCGACGGACAAGAATTCGAAGAAGCGAATGCAGATGTCGGAAGTTGGCGTTTATACGGTCAAGGATGGAAAGATTGTGCGCGAAGAGTTTCTGCCGCTGGCAGAGTAAAAGGTCTGATTCGCGGAAGTCCTTTCCCGCATGATTCTTAAAGGGCTGGCGCAACAGGCGTCAGCCCTTTTTTGTTCAGCACGGAGGAGACTATTTTCTATATTTGGACGTGGAGTTGAAGTCGTGCCGGATTGTTTCGCTGTTGCCCGCTGCCACGGAGATCGCGGCTACACTCGGATTGATGGACGAAATAGTTGGGGTTTCGCATGAATGCGACTATCCAGCTGAGACCAACGAGCGCCCGCGCGTGACGCATTGTGCGGTTCATAGTGCTGGCCTAACGAGCGGCGAAGTGGACGAATGGGTACGCCGCGCACTGCGCGAGAACGGCACCATCTATGCCATTGATGAGCCGCTCCTGCGCGAGCTGCGGCCTAATGTGATTCTCACACAAAAATTGTGCGATGTCTGCGCGGTCGGTTACGGCACAGTCGCGCAGCTGGCCGAAACGTTGCCAGGTCCGCCTCACGTCGTGAACTTGGAGCCCTCGAAGTTGTCGGACATTTTCGACGACATTCGGCGTGTCGCGGAAGTATGCGGCGTGTCTCCAGTCGCCGACGAAGTGATCGCACAATTATCGGCGCGTGTGGAGGCGGTACGGCGTCGCGCAAGCCGTACTGTAAATCGTCCTCGCTGTTTTTTGATGGAATGGGTGGATCCGCCGTTTTGTTCCGGTCATTGGGGACCCGAGCTGGTCGAGATCGCGGGCGGACTGGATCCATTAGGTCGCAAGCATCAACCCTCAATCCAGATCGATTGGCAGGCAGTGCTCGACGCTCGTCCGGAAATCATCGTACTCGCTCTTTGCGGCTACGATGTCGATCTTGCACGACGCGATTACCAATTGCTCCAGCGTTTTCCCGGTTTCGATTCGCTCCCTGCGGCATGTCGCGGGGAGATCTATGCCGTCGACGCCAGCGCTTATTTCGCCCGACCAGGCCCGCGCATTGTCGATAGCCTGGAAATTCTTGCTGGAATTTTGCATCCGGAAGAGTTCCCCGAGTTCGCTCCGCATCGGACCGATGATGCGCGGGTTGTTCGCGTCAATCCGCAACCGGCTTGAACCCAGCGAACATGTCATTGGCTTCCGGGGTCTTAAGCGGCAATTGCTGGAGCGCTAAAGTTGCAACGCCTTACGAAGATGCGGAATGAGACGTTTACCGAACTCGACTGAGTCGCCGGCCGAGAGATGCGACCATTCGGGACAATTGAAGCCGCTTAGCTCGGGATAATCTTCATAGTAAATACCAGTTGCACCGGTGTCCTTGATCACTCGATCCCAAATACCGGCGCGCGATTGCTTATCTAAGAACACGTACTGGTGGCCAGTACATTTTTCCAGATCATTCCGCGGGATTGATTCTGATCTCGCGACAAAGGACAAGATCGAGGAGGTGATTAAATCGGTGTTGCTGGAAAAAGTAAACGAGACCCTTACGTCCGGCCAAACACATCCCGCAGTTCGTCTTTGGCCCGTTCCAGCACGCGCTTCTGCTTTTGAGAAAGGGATTTGCCTGCGCGATTTATATAGAAGTTGAGCATCGACATCGCGGATTGATAAGGCGTGCCCTTGCGCCGCTTGCTGGCCTGCGCAGAGCGTTTGAGCGAGCGCGCGATCCGGCGCGGATTAGTTGATTTAAAAATCTTTGATTCGAGATCCAGCGCGTTGCTGTGTTTTGTAACCCGGGCTGACCAACGCCGGTTCTTCGAATCTCCGCGCCTTTTTGATGATTTCTTCCGGGTTGACCTCATGTAGAACGATGCGCTTCTTGGAACTTCAATCCCTGGACGATCACTCCGGAGACCACGGCCTCAGCAGATTTTCGATCCATTTTGTCCGTTATCGACTTGTTGAGTTTGAGATAGATCGCAGCTCCAAGATTTACATGTTATCACATGAATGAGCATATCGCATGAGCGCAGGATTACTTGATCTAAAAATAAACATGGTTGCCGTTGCGGCGTTAACCTACCAAGTGCTTCATCTTGTGCCGAGAGGATTGAAGGATTTCGACATACACTGCAGAATACTGGTCACCGCATGAACCAACGTCTCACTCGATTGATCCTAAAGTTGTCGATTTCAGGATTTTTGATGATGAGCGGCGTCGTCGAAGCCCGTTCGCTCGGTGAGTTCTTGAAGGCGCTCGGCAACTCGATCGCGCATCCGCAAAAGAAGCCGCCTCCGCGGAGTACGACCCATAAAGAGGATATCAAGCAATCGACGACGCGCGAGGGATCTGCCACCGCAAGTCCGAGCCCAAGCGCGACTCCAACGCAACCATCCATACGCACTGCCACGGCGGCCCCGGCAGCCAAAGGCGAAAAGCGGGACGTTCCTTACGGAATTCCAGTTCCAAACAAACCAGGCTTTGTCACGAGTCCGTTCGCGCCGAACGGAGGTTACGTTGATGTGCGTGGTTTTGCGAGTGGGACTGAAGTGAAGGATCCTTACACTGACAAAATTTTCCTCACGCCGTAACGATCACGCAATCCAACGCCAATACTTCTGAGACGGAGCGAATCCGATTTCAGGAGAGAACTTTTATCAGAGCAGGGTGGAAAACCATCACGGCATGAATTTATCTATCACCGGACTTCATCACGTTACTGCGATTGCGAGCGATCCCCAGCGCAATCTGGATTTTTACGTCGGAGTTCTGGGTCTGCGTTTCGTTAAGCGCACGGTCAATTTCGATGACCCTGGCACTTATCACTTTTATTTCGGGGACGCGCGCGGTACACCAGGAACAATCCTGACATTTTTTTCGTGGCCGGGCGCACGCCGTGGGATTCGCGGTACCGGTCAAATCGAAGCGACTGCTTTCGCCATTCCACCAGAGTCGGTCGAGTACTGGCTGGATCGTTTCAAAGAACACCATGTTCCAGCTGAAAGAACATCGGCGCGTTTCGGAGAGGAAGTTATCCGATTCGCGGATCCTGACGGACTCTTGATTGAATTAATCGCTTCGATTTCGATCGCGGGCGTCGAACCGTGGTCTGACAGCACCGTGCCGATTGAGCATTCGCTTCGTGGGTTCCATGGCGTTTCAGCCGCACTAGAAGGCTATGAGCACACAGCTAAACTATTGACCGACGCCTTTGGCTATAGGTTGCTGGAACAATCGGGCAATCGTTTTCGGTTCGCGGCATCGGATGAAAGAGGAATCGGTAGAATTATCGATCTGTTATGCGTGCCCGATGGCTCTGCGGGGCGAGTCGCGGCCGGTTCCGTTCATCACATAGCATTTCGCGCCCACGACGACGAGGAGCAGCGTAACTGGCGGCATCATCTCATCGCGCTTGGATACAACGTCACACCGGTAATCGATCGAACTTATTTTCACTCCATCTACTTCCGCGAGCCAGGAGGCGTGCTCTTCGAGATCGCGACTAATTCGCCAGGCTTTGCCTCCGACGAAAGCCTCAAAGAATTGGGTAGCAATTTGCGTCTTCCGCCGTGGCTGGAACCGACTCGTTCGCAGATCGAAGAAATTCTGCCGCCCATCAAAATTCCAACCAGGTAATGAAAGCGAGGCTCAATTTCGTTCACGAATTCGTGCCCGGCAGTTCAATGCGAACCCTGCTCCTTTTGCACGGTACCGGCGGAAATGAGCAAGATCTTATTCCACTAGGACACGAGATTGATCCCGTTGCCGCTATTCTTAGCCCGCGTGGCAAAGTTCTGGAAAATGGAATGCCGCGATTCTTCCGCAGACTTGCCGAAGGGGTTTTTGATGAAGAAGATTTGAAGAAGAACACCTATGAACTGGCGGACTTCGTCAGTGCGGCAGCGCAGCATTACGAATTCCCGGCTGATAAGATCGCTGCAGTCGGTTATTCGAACGGCGCAAATATCGCCGCTAGTTTGTTGTTACTTCGACCCAAAACGCTTCGCGCCGCCGTGCTATTGCGGGCAATGGTACCGCTCGTACCCGAAAAAATGCCGGATCTCTCCTCTGTGCGTGTATGGATCGGCGCCGGAAACCAGGATCCAGTGATTCCAACATCCGAGACTCAGCGCCTTGTCGAGCTTCTTCGCAGCGCGCGGGCTGAGGTTACGATTCATTTTGTAAACGCCGGCCACGGCTTGACCAGTGCTGAAGTAGAAACCGCTAGGCAATGGCTGTCAGAGCTTACCGCGTAAGCGCATCAGCAGCAGCGTCGTTCAAAACCGAAACGGCCCTTCGCAGATGCTGTCCGTCACCTTGCGCCGGTCAGATGGGCTTTCGCGTTTTTGAAGTTTGTCTGGCAATAATTCTTTTGCGCCGGGCCTGCCGACCGCGGCCATGGCCTCGATTTGAAATTCCTCCGGGATGCGCAGTTCTACTCTGGCACGCTCATAATCAAAGCCCTCCATGCCGTGGACGACAAGTCCTTGGCGGAAACCTTCGAGCGCGAAATTTTCCCACGCCGCTCCAGTATCATAGGAATGTGTGATCGATGGTTCGTTGTCGTGCTCGAAAGTCTTTCGCGAAATGAAGAGGACGAGGACGGCGGCGTTCTTCGCCCAAGACTTGTTTGCTTCGACGAGTAATTCGAAAAAGACCGGCCAATTCTCGGTGCCACGACGCGCATACAATGCTCGCCACTGCTGAGCGTTGAACGAAGAAGGAGCCCATCGCGCAGCCTCAAACAGACGCATTAATTCATCCTCCGAAATTTCTTCGCCGGACATCGCGCGCGGCGACCAGCGGTCAAGAAGCAACTGCTCAATGGAAAAGTCCGCTCTCCGAATTTCGCTTCCGCTAATCATACGCGATTGAATAAGTCGCACCTAAGCCTCTCTTCGCATCGTGACGGACTCGGAGTCTTGGCGCACAATTTTAAACCCGAATCGCTCGTAAAGACGCACCGCCGGATTGTTCGCCGAGGCGCGAATTGAAATCATTGACTGTTCTGGCGTCGTTTTAACCAATTGCGTGAGGAGCGCGGCCCCGATGC
>Ga0209474_10002508_pt1 | contig 16804 bp, 11 predicted proteins | sample GraSoiAngelo_145_FD_185902 | JGI IMG/M metagenome (GOLD analysis project Ga0209474, IMG submission 185902) | Grasslands soil microbial communities from the Angelo Coastal Reserve, California, USA - 14_1009_05_20cm (SPAdes) (version 2) | ecosystem: Environmental > Terrestrial > Soil > Grasslands...
TCGGCGATCTGCGCAGGCTTATTGAAGCGCAAGCGCACCTGATCGGCGTGGACCAACCCGGAGGGGTTTATCTTCGCTCGGCAACGAAAATTTCGAAGGAAGACCTGATTGCACTTCAGGCCGCTGCGCGGATGGTCGTGGTCGCGGCTCGCGGCACGCTGCGCCAACAACTCGCCGCGACCAAACCGGTTAATGTAAAATCGCAGCTGCTATCACCCGGCCGCCACTTCCGCGAAGAGTCCTCCGCGCCATTGCCTTTCATGGAGCTGAAATACTTCAATGGGCTCGGTGGCTTTACCGAGGACGGAAAGGAATTCGTCATCTATTTGGGGCCCGAGCAGCAAACGCCGCTTCCCTGGGTCAATATCATGGGCAATTCGAAGTTCGGCGCTCTGGTTTCCGAGTCGGGCGCGGATTTTGTCTGGGGCAGCAACAGCCAGAATGATCGCCTGACACCTTGGTTCAACGACCCAATCTCCGATCCGCCCGGGACCGCCATTTACATCCGCGATGATGATCTCGGTGTCGTCTGGTCGCCCACGCCCCAGCCGATCCGAGAGAGTGATGCCTATCGCGCACGGCATGGGCAGGGTTACACAACATTTGAACACAACAGCCATGCGATCGAACAAGAGTTGGTCACCTTCGTGCCGATCGATGAAGCCGGCGGCCTGCCGGTGCGCCTTCAGCGCCTGCGCCTTCGCAACAGTTCGTCGCGTCGGCGAAAGTTAACGGTCACCTCTTATGCCACTCTTGTCCTTGGGTCCGATCCCGAGGAGACCAGTATGCACGTAGTCACAAAATGGGATCTGCAAAGCAAGAGCCTCTTTGCCCGCAACTCCTACCAACCGGAGCTATGTGAACACATCGTCCTTGCCGCTTCCACGCCGGCGCCTACGTCATTCAGTGGCGATCGTACCGCGTTCATCGGACGCAACCGCTCGCTGCACGATCCTGCCGCGACGGAGCACGAACGATTGACTGGCGATACTGGCGCCGGTTTGGATCCTTGCGCCGCCTTGCAGGTCGTGGTCGAGATCGATCCGGAACAAAGCGCCGAAATAACTTTTCTCCTCGGGCAGGCGGATGACGAAGAAAAAGCTCGTGCCCTCGTGAACCGCTTTCGTGATCCCGCAAATGTCGAAGCCGCGTTGGAGGAGACCCGCCGTTGGTGGGATCGGCTCCTGGACACGATCGAAGTGAAAACTCCGGAGCTTTCCACGAATTTTCTGCTCAACCGCTGGCTGCTTTACCAGACGCTTAGCTGCCGCGTCTGGGGCCGCTCAGCGCTTTATCAATCGAGCGGTGCTTACGGGTTCCGCGACCAGTTGCAGGACGTGATGGCCCTTGTGCACGCCGCACCCGAAATTGCGCGTAACCACATTCTGCGCGCGGCCGCGCGGCAATTTGTGGAAGGCGACGTCCAGCACTGGTGGCATCCCGAGTCAGGCGTTGGCGTCCGCACTCGGATTAGTGACGATCTTCTCTGGCTTCCCTTCGTTACCGCGCACTACGTCCGCACCACTGGCGACGCCGCGATCCTCGATCAGATAGTTGCGTTTCTCGAAGCTAAACCACTCGAGGCGCAACAGACAGAAAGCCTCTCCATTCCGGTCGTTTCTCACACGGAGGGCACGCTGCTCGAACATTGCCGGCGCGCCATCGTGCGTTCCGCCACCGCCGGTCCGCATGGGCTGCCGCTGATCGGAGGGGGCGATTGGAACGACGGCCTCAACCGCGTCGGGCTCGGCGGCAAAGGCGAGAGCGTCTCGCTCGCCTGGTTTGAGATTTGTGTGCTCAATGATTTCAGCGAATTGCTGGCCCTGCGCGAACTGCATGACGAAGCAAAAGCGTGCCTCGCGCGCGCCGACCAACTGGCGCAGGCTATCGATGCTCAGGCTTGGGACGGAGGCTGGTATCGTCGCGGATACCTTGACGATGGCACGCCTATCGGATCCAAGGAAAATGCCGAAGCGCGCATCGATTCGCTCCCGCAAACCTGGGCTGCAATTTCCGGCGCAGGCGACTCGAATCGCGTGGAGGTCGCGCTGCGATCGCTCGAGGAAAATCTCGTGCGTGAAGCCGACAACCTGATCTTGCTTTTCACTCCACCTTTTGACAAGACCGCCGCCGACATTGGGTACATCAAAGCGTACCCGCCTGGCGTGCGGGAAAACGGCGGCCAGTACACGCATGCCGCCACCTGGGTGGCTATGGCTTTTGCCCGCCAAGGCGATGGCGACAAAGCTGTTCGACTTTTGCGTATGCTGAATCCAATCGAGCATGCCCGGGACGAGAAGGATTGCGAACGCTACAAGGTCGAGCCGTATGTCGTGCCGGGCGATGTTTACTCGTTAGCTGGCCCGGTTGGGCGCGGTGGGTGGACGTGGTATACGGGCGCAGCGGCTTGGACCTATCGCGTCTGGCTCGAAGAAATTCTGGGATTCCAACGCCGCGGCAACACGCTTACGATCAACCCGGTCATACCGAAAGATTGGTCTGGCTTCCGTTTGCGATACCGTTTCCAAAACACCATTTATCGCATCGCAGTCGAGAATCCAGAACACTGTTCCCGGGGTGTTACCCTCGTTGAATTGGATGGAGTCGCGGCAGCCGACAAAATCGTGACGTTGCGTGATGACGCGCTACCTCACGAGGTGCGTGTTGTCCTGGGAATCGAACCGTCGGAGTGAGGATCATGTGCTCGTCCGTCTCGGCTTCTCGGCCGAAACGATTCAAAACTGGAGGAATCGTCATATGAGCAACGGTCCGACGCGCAAACCAATCTTCGGCACTACTTGGAAATTATTGAAACTGACAGCGGAGGAATGGTTAAACGATAAGGCGCCACAATTGGGCGCGGCGCTCGCGTACTACACGGTGTTCTCACTCGCGCCGCTCATCCTGCTCCTGCTCGCAGTCATTGGAGTAGTTTTCCGCAACGATCCTGCGGGCGCTTGGAGCAAGATCACCGAGCAGATGGGTTACTTTCTCGATAAAAGTGCGCTGGAAGTGGTGCAGAACATTGCCGAGAAAGCTTCACAACCGGGGAAAAGTACTCTTGCGACGATGATCGGAATCGCGTTTGCCCTTTTCGGCGCCAGTGGAGTGTTCGGTCAGTTGCAGGATGCATTGAACACGATCTGGGGCGTGAAAGCCAAACCGGGACTCGGTATCTGGGGATTCTTGCGCACCCGCTTTTTGTCCTTCGCGATGGTTGGGGGCGTTTGTTTCCTCCTCATGGTCTCGCTCGCAATCGAGGCCCTGCTAAAAGCGTTTAGTCATTATATCCAAACAGCAATGCCAGGCGGTCTGACCATCGCGGTGAGCGTTTATCTGATTTTCGATTTCGCGGTGATCACAACGCTGTTTGCGATGATCTTCAAAATCCTGCCGGACGTGAAAACCCAATGGCGCGACATGTGGATTGGCGCCGCGATGACAGCGATTTTCTTTTTGATCGGCAAGTGGGCGCTTGGTTTATATCTCGGCAGTGGGACGGCGGCATCGGCTTACGGCGCTGCCAGTTCGCTGATCACATTGCTGCTATGGATTTACTATTCGTCGCAGATTTTACTTTTCGGCGCGGAGTTTACGCAGGTTTACGCGAGTGAATTTGGAGCACGGCTCGAGCCCAGCGCATACGCTGTGCGGATCGAGCGAAAAGAGATCGAAAAGCCATCGCGCTGAAGCATCGTTGCCTCGACGTGATCGCGAACTCGCGAATCGGATTCAGCGCATCAGCGCCATGAGGCGGCCGCGGCTGGGGACTTCGAGCTTGCGAAAGACCGCGTGGAGATGCTTTTTCACCATCGGCAAACTCAAGCAGGCGTCATCAGCGATCTCCTGATTACTCCGGCCTTCGCAGACAAGCCGCGCAACTTCCTGTTCGCGCCTGGTGAGTCGGACAAGCTGCGGCAAACGGGCGCTCGCCGGTCCAGCACGCTGAGCAAGGTCGCGCCGCAAATCTTCGCACTCGATGAGAAAATGCGGCTGCGCCACACCGATTGAACTGAGCTGTTTCAAATGGAGCGTTGCTCGCAAATGCGGCGATCGCGGATGATGCACGCGTTCTTCTTTGAAGCTTGTTTGCCGCGCGTTCGTGCGTCGCGCAGCCACCCATTGTTGTTTGAGCAGACGGCATCGATCCAAAATCTCGGAAGGAATCGGAGAGGTCGCTTTCGTCAACTGCGCCTCTTCGGGTCCTTTTTCCCACACCGCACAGAAGTCGCGCGCGGCACGATTTTGATAAATCGGCTTCAAATTCCATCGCAAGACGATTGTCGGCAATGGCAGCCGGCTCAGGAATTCTTCAAGATCCATTCGCACCGAATGCTCGCGCTCGAGCGACCTGAGCCGGCAAAGGGCGGTGAGAAACTGGGGGTAAAGCTGCCGAAGCAAATTCATCTCCGCCAGTGAGAGATCCCCCTGTGTCGCGGTGCGCATGATTGCAATCACACAAATGAGTCTATGACCTTGCCAGAACAGGAGACACACGGCGTGCGCGCATTTTTGAGGCGCCATGTAACGGCGATAAAAGGCCGATTTCACCAGGCTGCTACGATTTGAAAAGAGCTCGCTCGTCTGCGCGAACCTCTGGCGCGGTTGCGCAGCGATATAACTTTTGAGCGGCGCCGCGGCGAAAAACCCATCAGGCACGGGCAATGTCCATCTCGCGATCATTGGCAAAATCGGATTGGGCTGAAGCATGAGACCGATCAAGCGATTTGGGATCGCGGCAGAGAGCAATTGCTGGATGGCTTTCCAGAACGACCCGAGATTCATGGCGGCGTGCAGGCTGAGCAAAGTCTTTTCCAGTGACGGATCGATCACCGCCTCGCGTTTCATGACAACCCTAGACGTTCGCTTCACTTGCGATTCCTCCTCGCGCGATCGCCATCCGTTTTACGCGAGCCCCCGGCTGCCCCATTCCTGAAATGTGCAACAATCGAGAGATTAAAAAGGCAACCTAAGTTACCTCGCGATCATCGAGCGATGCGCGAAATTTCACTTCAACGCTAAAAAAGAAAGGAGAAAAGGCAAACGATGAAACTCCAAATCAATGTGCCGGTCAGCGGCTTGGACTTGGCAAGCTTGCTCCAGGGTGAAGAAGGGTTTTTCCTCTGCCAAAACAGGGGGCAAAACTTCATTACTGTGGCAAAGGCTGGTCACTCGATCGCCTTTGGGCCGACGCCAATCGGCCGAGGCATCATAGAACAGCCGTCGGCTACGCTTGGACCAGAGCCGTGGGTTGTCACGAAGATAAGCAACTCGACTGAGTTTGCCGAATTCCGGACAACTGGGCCAGTCGGCAGCAGATAAAATGCGCTAAAGCAAAAAGCGCGAGAAATCTCCGGAGTGAGCAGCGGCCTATGGGGGGACCCGCTGCAAAAACAAAGCCTCAGTGAGGAAACTCGCTGAGGCTTTTGTTTTTTCCTGCGAATCCGTCATCCCTTTTTCCACCCGTTACCGTTCCCATCTGGCGCGAGCGCAGGCGCCATTTCAGGCACAACATCGACGTCTTCGGGTGCCTCCTCCCAGCCTACGTCCATAAGAGATTTTTCGTGGTGTTCTTTGGCGAGGAGCATGTAGAGCGACGGAACGATAAACAGCGTGAAGATGGTCCCGATGGTCATCCCTCCAACGAGCACGAGACCGATTGAGTTTCTCGCGGCGGCACCGGCGCCGCTCACCAATGTAAGCGGGAAGTGACCTGCAACAGTTGCGGCGCTCGTCATCATGATGGGTCGCAACCGAATCCGGGCGGCTTGCGCGACCGCACCAAGTTTGTCCATGCCGTTGCGTTGCATTTCGTTTGCGAACTGCACAATCAGGATCCCGTTTCTGGAGACAAGTCCGACCAGCGTCACCAAACCGACCTGTGAGTAAATGTTTAGGGACGTAGTCCATCCGTTCGTGAAAAATGTTCCAAACGGCATCTTCAAAAACATGAAGATGACCGCGCCGAAAAGAGCCAGCGGCACTGAGCCCAGCAGAACGATGAACGGATCGCGAAAGCTGTTAAACTGCGCGGCCAGGACCAAAAAGATCAACACGATCGCCAGCACAAACACAGGAACAAACTTGTCGCCTTCCGTGCGGAGCTGGCGCGACTCGCCGGTATAATCGATGACGTAACCTTTAGGCAGAATCTTGCGCGCTTCGTCTTCGAGAAATTTTAAGGCCGAATCGAGCGAACGTGTCGGAACTCCGCTGATGGTGACGGCGTTCAGTTGCTGCATCCGATTGAGTGAACGAGCGACGGTCTTGTGCTTGATCGATGCCACAGTGCTCAGTGAGATGAGCTTATTGTTCGGTCCGCTTACATAGATGTTCTCCAACTGCTGCGGGTTCAGCCGATCAACCCGCTTGATCTGCGGAATGACCTTGTAACTGCGTCCGGCGATGTTGAAACGATTGACATAATTTCCGCCGATGGCTGCGGTGAGGTCACCTCCCACTTGTTGCATGTCGAGGCCGAGGGAAGCCGCTTTGTCGTGATCGAAAACAACCTCCGCCTGCGGCTGGTCGATCTTTGTGTCGATGTCCGTGAATCGAAACAGGCCGCTCTGCATTGCCTTCGCGTTAAGTTGTTGGGCTAATTCCAGAATTCGCTCCGGATCGGCGGTGGACGTAATGACGAAACTCACCGGAAAGCTGTCGCTGCCCGGAAGCGCAGACGGCATCACCGGAAACATTTGGATGCCGGGAATCGCTCCGAGCTTCTGCTGGATCCCCGGGAGATATAAGTCGGTTTTCGTCTTGCGTACACCCCATGGCTTCAAAACCATTCCGCCAAAACCGTTATCTGGAAATGTGATTTGAAATGTGAAACGCGTGTCCGGGACGTCGTGAAAAACTTTCCCAGCTGCGTCGGCATACCGAATCGTATCGTCGATGGTGGCATTGGCTGGCGCAGTCATGACTCCAAAGATCACGCCCTGATCTTCCGTCGGCGCTAACTCCTTCGAGGCGAACTTCGGAACCATGACGAACATAAAGAGCGCAAGGGCCGACACTCCCCCCCAAACGAGATAAACTGCCGGTCGCGCGTTGAGAGTCCGATCGAGATGACTGCCATACCACTCGCGAAAACGATCGAACGTGCGATTCACCCAACCGCTGAAGCCGTGATCGACGTGTTCGGGACGCAGCAAGTGCGCCGCCATCATTGGCGAAAGCGTGAGCGCGACTATGCCCGAGATGAGCACCGCACCTGCTAACGTTAGCGCGAATTCACGAAAGAGCGCGCCGGTTAAGCCACCCTGGAGCGCAATCGGAGTGTAAACAGTGGCAAGTGTGAGCGTCATCGCGATAATCGGGCCGACGAGCTCGCGCGCACCTTTCAACGCTGCATTCATGCGCGACATTCCCTCGCGCATGTGACGCTCCACGTTTTCCACAACGACGATCGCGTCGTCCACCACCAATCCGACCGAAAGCACAATTGCCAGCAGCGTCAGCAAGTTCAGCGAGAACCCGAACACTTGCATCAGGAACATCGCGCCGATGAGTGAAATCGGGATCGCCACCACGGGCACGATCACGGAGCGGAACGAGCCGAGGAACAAGAAGATCACCAGCATCACGATGAGCAGCGTCTCGATCAGAGTCTTGATGACTTCGTGGATCGCGTCATTGATGTAAGCGGTCGCGTCGTACGCGATTTCAGCATTCAGGCCCGTCGGCAACTCGCGTTTGATCTGCTCCATTTCCACGCGCACACGCTTGATCACATCCACGGAGTTCGCGTTCGGCAGGACGTAAATTCCCATGAACACCGCTTTTTGCCCCGAGAAGCGCACTTCGGCGTTGTAGTCTTCGGCGCCGAGCACCACGTCGGCTATGTCCCCCAGCCTGACCAGAGTCCCCTTGTCCTGCCGCACGACCAGTTTTTTGAAATCGTCTGCGTTGTGAAGATCAGTATTGGCCGTGAGATTCACCTGAAGCAGGGAGCCTTTTGTGCTTCCGACCGTCGCGAGATAATTGTTGCGCGCAAGGGCAGTGCGGACTTGCGCCGGCGAGATGTTGAGCGCGGCCATGCGATCAGGTTTCATCCAGATTCGCATCGCGAAGTAGCGGCCCCCGAGGATGTCCGCCTTCTGCACGCCGCCGACTGCGGTCAGCCGCGGCTGCACCAGCCGCACGAGGTAATCCGTGACTTCGTTTGGCTGAAGAATGTCCGACGTAAAGCTCAAATAGGCCGAGGCTCGCTGCGAATCCTGCGACAGAATTTCGATTACGGGAATTTCAGATTCGGGAGGTAGATCGCGCCGGATTGCGTCAACTTTGGAGCTGATATCGGATAATGCCTTGTTTGCGTCGTAATTCAGTTTCAGGCGCGCAGTGATCACTGATTGCCCTTGTTTGCTTTGCGACTGGATGTAATCGATGCCATCAGCTGCCGCGATTGCGCGCTCGAGAGGCGTTGTAATGAATCCGCGAACCAGTTCCGCATCCGCGCCGACGTAAACTGTGGTTATGCTAATTGAAGCGATATCGCTCCGCGGATATTGCCGTACATTTAGACCGCCCAGGCCCGCGAGTTTGGGAAAAAGAATCGGCAAAACTGCTTTCGATCCGGCTATGAGGATTACAAAACTGACCACCATCGCCAGCACCGGCCGCTTGATGAAAAGATCAGTGAACGACTTCATCGCAAAAATTCGACATTCGTGCTTCGGATTTTCTGTTTAGGTATCTGCCGGGTTTGGGTTCAGTTCCGGTTTGGGCGCGAGATCGTTATTAATCGTTACCACCATTCCATTGCGTAACTTGAACACTCCTGTTCCCACGATCTCCTCGCCTCCCTTCAACCCTTTCGTAACCGAAACAAAATCGCCTCGCGTTTCGCCGATTCGCACAAACTGTTGACGGAGCACAAGTGATTCCTTTCCGCTCTGCGGGTCCTTCTGTTTTTCGATCACAAACACTGAATCGCCGTACGGCGCATACGACACAGCCGAGCCCGGAATCACAATGGCCTTTTTTGTTTCCGGCAACATGACGTCCACTTTCGCAAACATCCCAGGCCGCAGCATGTGATCGGGATTTTGCAGTGTCGCCTGCAACGGCACATTGCGAGTGATCGGGTCCACATTGGAATTGATGGCAGTCAGTTTCCCTTTGAATTCGCGTCCGGGAAGCGCATCGAGGTGCACCTGCGTTTCCAAATCCTTCGTCAATTTCGAGACGTGTTGCTCTGGCAACGCGAAATCGACGTACACTGAATCCAGCGACGTCAGCGCAATAACCTGCTGACCTGCGTTGATCATTTGGCCGACATTGACCTGGCGAATACCAAGCTGTCCGTCGAAGGGCGCGATAATCGTCTTCTTCGCGATGTTGGAACGCATCTGATCGACGACTGCGTTCAGTCGCGTGAATTTTGATTGGGCAGAGTCGAGCTCGGCGCCTGAAACGACCTTCTTCATAGCAAGATCGCGGGACCGTTCGAGGTCTGTCCGCGCCAGCTGCGCTTCAGCTTGTGAAGATCTCAAAAGTGCTTCCTCTTGCGACGCATCGAGTTTCAGGAGCACGTCGCCCTTTTTTGCCTCCGCGCCGTTTTCGAAACTGATTTCGCTCACAATGCCAGCGAGCTCGGTGGACACGACGGCGCCTTGCGCAGCGCTCACAGATCCCACCGCTGATAGCCTCGGAGCCCAATCCTCTTCATTCACCGTCGCGCTAGTCACAGTGACCGAAGGCATCATCTTCGGGCTGCTCATCATTTTGCCGATTTGCAGCGCTTTGATGCCGAAAACAAAAATCACAATCGCGACGAGCAGACCTATCGCAATGCCAAGGCCCCTGCGTCGCGGCCTTACTTTCGATTGCGTTGAAACACCCGAAATAGTCTTCGCCACGTCATGCATAAGCCAGTTCTGCTTGCGGTTTGAACAACAAGCGCCAGAGCCTCCGCGTCACTTCCAGTTGCCGCGTTCGCCGTTCCGCTGCGGTCGTCTCCTGGGGGCGCAACACATCGAACATCAACATTCCACGCGCGACCGCGTAAATTAATTCTGCCAATTCGGTCGGAGAAAGGCCGTGCGTGGCGTTTTGAGCTTCAGGCGCCCGCGCGATCAGTTCGGTCACGCCATCCATTGCTGTTTGCAAAACGTCGCGCACCAGATCGGCCACGCGCGGATTGCGCGATGCTTCGGCATAAAGATCGACAACGAACGCGGAGATAACTCGCGGCTCGTTCTCACAGCAATGGGCGGTGAACAGGATTTCGAGCGACTCGAGCAGCGTCGGCGCCTGGCGCGCCCGTTCCAACATTTCATTGATCTCTTTCTTATGTCGATCGGCCATCGCGGAAATCACCGCCTCCTTGTTTTCAAAGTAGCGATAAATGAGGCCGACGCTGATGCCAGCTTCGGCACTGATGTCGTGCATGCTGGCCTGATGAAATCCGCGTTTGGCAAAGCAGACTAGAGCGGCATCAAGGATTTGGGAGCGTCGATCTGGATTGGAAGATTCTTGCTGGGGCTGTGACATAGGTTTGGGAAGATGAATGAACGTTCATTCATTGTCAAACGCGTCGGCTTCGCGCTACAATGGGATCTGATCGTTCCACCTTGCCACAGTCCAAATTCTGCTGTAGCCACGGCCCTGTGTGGGCCGTCCTCGCGGGTCTCACAGGATGGCCGGCCACAGGCCGGTGGCCACAACAGTTGCTGAAATCATTTTAAGACTTCGTATCAGTCGCTGCATCCACGGCGTGTTGCGACATGACCGGCACCGGTTGTTCTGGTGCCATCCCATCACCGAATGGGGTTGGGGTCGGTTGCGCGATGAATTGGCAGATCGCGGCGACCACGCTGAGAATGCAAGTTGCATATACCGCTGTTTCCATCCTGCTCCGGCCCTTTTCCTCCGAGTCCACCAGCAGTCCGTATATCGATTGAGCTTCGTTGTTCATAATTTTAAGACGCCGCGGAGTTCCCGCTTTGTCTAAGGTTGGTTGATTGTTCATTATTGGTTTTGAAAGTTGGATGCGGTGCCGCTGTGAATTGGATTCAAATAATTGTCATGTTGAGCGGAGCGAAACATCTCTGATTGCTCCTTTGCACGCTGCCAGATCAGATGATCAGAGATTCTTCGCTGCGCTCAGAATGACAGGAAAACACTTATGAACCCATCAAACGTCAGGTCGCGATTAACCCGCGACTTTCCACCCAATAGGCGCTATCTGATCGGCGTGTCTGGCGGCCGCGATTCCATCGCGTTGCTGCATTGGCTGATCAACCTCGATTACAAAAAACTGATCGTTTGCCATTTGAATCATCAGTTGCGCGCACGATCCAGCGACGCCGATGCGCGCTTTGTGGAAAAACTCGCGAAGAAATATCAGGTCGATTTTGAACTCGGCGCGGCAAACGTTCGCGTGCTCGCGAACAAAAAGAAGATGTCGATCGAAACCGCAGCGCGCGAGGCGCGCTACTCATTTTTTGCCAAAGCCGCAAAGCGCCGCCGTTGCCACACGACTTTCCTGGCGCATCACGCTGACGATTTAGTTGAAACTTTCCTGTTAAACTTGATCCGAGGCACTGGTACCACCGGTCTGGCCGCAATGCCCGATGTTTCCACCCGGCGCGTTGACAATGTCGATTTGACGATCGTGCGCCCGTTCCTCTCAGTGTGGCGGACTGAGATCGACGACTATGTGGACGAACATCGGCTTAAATTTCGCGAAGACGCGTCCAACAAGAATCTCGGTCCGATGCGCAACCGCGCTCGCAATCGTATCATTCCATATCTTGAAAAAATCATTGGCCGCAACGTCCGCCAGAACATCTGGCGCACAGCCATTATTGCCGCCGACGAAGAAAATTGGATCGTCAACGCGGTGCCTGATTCAACGAATCCAGATCTTTTGGTCTCAAAACTTCGCGCGTTACCCGTTGCGCTTCAGCGTCGGGCGATCTTGAAATGGCTGCGCGCGCAAAACATCTCTGAAGTCGGATTCGAAGTAATCGAGCGCGTGCGTTCGCTCGTTGATCGGGAAGCCTCAATCGCGAAAGTGAATTTGCCGCAAGATCGACACGTCCGCCGCCGCGCGGGGAAGATTTTCGTCGAGTAAGCTCGTCATCCCGAGCGGAGCGAGGGACCTCACATGTGATCGAGGATTTGCGAGATCCTTCGCTTTCGCTCAGGATGACAATTGAATGGCTTCTGAAATCCGTGTCCGTTTCGCCCCCTCGCCCACTGGCTATTTGCACATCGGCGGGGCGCGCACCGCGCTGTTCAACTGGCTCTTTGCAAGGCATCACGGCGGGAAATTCGTGCTGCGCATCGAAGATACCGACATCAAGCGAAACACAGAGGAAGCCATGGCCGCCATTTACGAAGGGCTACAGTGGCTGGGATTGAATTGGGACGAAGGCCCGCGGATCGGCGGCGATTTCGGACCCTATTTGCAAAGTGAGCGAACAGAACTTTACGAGCGCTACCTGAAAAAACTTCAGGACGCCGGACACATCTTCGAAGATCAAGGCGCGCTACGATTTCGTTCGCCGCGCGAGCACGTGATCGTCGATGACATCGTGTGCGGCAAAATTGATTTCGATCTCAGCAATCCGGCAACGCATCCTGACATGACCATCCGGCGTCCCGACGGTTCATGGATTTTTCATTTCGTGAATGTGATCGACGACTTGGAAATGAAAATCTCGCACGTGATCCGAGGCGAAGATCATCTCTCCAATACGTCCAAGCACATCGAGATTTTTCGCGCGCTCGGCGCGACGCCTCCGCATTACGCTCACATCCCGCTCATCCTCAATCGCGACGGATCGAAAATGAGCAAACGCGACGAAGGCGCGCGCGTCGAGTATTACATCAGGCGTGGTTATCTTCCGGGGGCGGTCCGCAATTACCTCTGTCTGCTCGGTTGGTCGCCTAAAGACAACCGGGAGAAAATCAACCTCGACGAAATCATTCGGATTTTCGATTTGAAAAACATTGGGCGTAGCTCCGCAACATTCGACCCCGACAAATTGCACTGGCTAAACGGCGAATATGCGCGCGAGCTCAGCGATGAGGCATTTTACGATCTTGCTGTCCCGAGGCTCAAGTCGAGCGGAGTAAAGCTCGAGAATTTTTCGGAGCAATACGTGCGCGCTGCGCTGCAAACCTGCAACGGTAAGATCAACACGTTCGACGAACTGCCCGCCTATTGCGGCTTCTATTTCACCGATGATCTGAATTACGATCCCGAAACCGTAATGAAACAGTTTACCCCCGAGAACAAACCACCGCTCAAGGCAGTTCGCGATGCGCTTGGCACGCTTGAGAAATTCGATGCTGCCGGGATCGAAGCGACCCTAAAAGCCACGGCGAAAAAGCTCAGCCTAAAAGTTGGCGCTATCGTTCACCCCACTCGCTTGGCAGTGACCGGCAGCAATGTGGGACCGAGCCTGTATCACTTGCTCGAAGTTCTTAGAAAAGAAAAAGTGCTCGCGCGCATCGATCGCGCGCTTTCCACATTCTAGCGAACGCTGTCATCCCGAGCGAAGCGAGGGACCTCTCACAAGCTCAAAAGATCACCCCGAGCCACATTGCGTGATTCATCACCCAGCGAGAGATCATTCGTCGTCTTCGCAACCCAGAATGACACGGGTGGTGGATTCTAGGCAATGTTGTAGCGCGAATGCTATCGCTTGCGACGGAATGCGATAAAGAAAAATACTAGAGCAAACGCTATGCAGACGAACGCATAGACTTCTGCCTGCGTTCCTGAGATCCACCCAGCGCCATACCAACTGGCATGGCCTCTCCAGAGTGGAACAATTCCACCAAGCACCAGAAGAACACCTGAAACAATCGGGACGAATGATTGTCTTTTCTTCAATTGCGCAGCTACGTTTTCTGAGCCTTGGCCCACGTGTCCCTCAGCGTGACTGTGCGATTCCAGATTTGCTTTTCGGGTCTGGAATCGGGATCGAGCGCAAAATAGCCGAGCCGTTCGAATTGATAACGCTTTTCTGGACAAGCATCCGCCAACGCGGGTTCGGATTTCGCAGTAACTACTTCTAGCGAATTGGAATTGATGAATGATTTGAAATCTCCCGCTGCATCTGGCTCGGGAACAGTGAAGAGCCGATCATACAATCGGACTTCGGCATCAATTGCATGCGCTGCGCTTACCCAATGAATCGTCCCTTTCACTTTGCGACCTGCAGTCGGCCCGCCTGATTTACTATCGAGATCGACCGTACACCGTAGCTCGATCACGTTGCCGGCCACATCTTTCACGACCTCGTCGCACTTGATGATGTACGCGTATTTCAGGCGCACTTCGCCGCCCGGACGCAACCGAAAGAATTTCGGCGGCGGTGTTTCCATGAAATCGTCGCGCTCGATGTAAAGCTCGCGACCAAATGGAATCTTCCGTGTTCCGGAATTCGGATTTTCGGGGTTATTAATCGCCTCGAGCTCTTCGGTTCTTCCTTCTGGATAATTTATCAGAACCACCTTGATCGGCCGCAGCACAACGAGCCGGCGCGTAGCAGCGCGATTAAACTCGTCGCGCATGGTGTGCTCGAGCAGTGCCATGTCAGTCATGCTCGGATACTTCGTGATGCCGATGTTGTAGGCGAAAGTTCGCAACGCGCTGGGTGTCACGCCGCGCCGGCGCAATCCGGAAATCGTGACCATTCGCGGATCGTCCCATCCGTTCACCAGCTTTTCATTCACGAGCTGGATCAATTTGCGCTTACTGATGACCGAGTAGGTGAGATTGAGCCGTGCAAATTCGTATTGATGCGGGCGCGGCTCGGGTAACTCAAGCGCGTCGAGTATCCAATCGTAAAGTGGCCGATGCACTTCGAACTCGAGCGTGCAAATCGAGTGGGTGATTCCTTCGATGTAGTCGCTAAGCGTGTGCGCCCAATCGTACATCGGATAAATGCACCATTTATCTCCGGTGCGATGGTGTAACGCGTGGCGGATCCGATAAAGCACCGGATCGCGCATCCAGACGTTGGCGGCGTTCATATCAATTTTTGCGCGCAACGTGCGCGCGCCATCGGAAAACTCGCCGCCTTTCATTCGCGCAAACAGATCCAGATTTTCCTCGACGGAGCGATCGCGATACGCGCTTACTTTCCCCTGCCGACGATACGCATCGGTTTCCTCAGGAGTCATGTCATCGACGTACGCCTTGCCTGCGCGCACGAGATCTAATGCGCATTCGTGAAACCGCTCGAAATAGTCTGACGCATAGAACGGCGCGCCGCCGACATGTTTATCCGCCCATCCATCGATCAACCACCGCACGTCCGTCATGATTGACTCGACATACTCCGCTTCCTCCTTCGTGGGGTTGGTGTCATCCATGCGGATGTTGCAGATACCGCCAAACTCGCGCGCGATCCCAAAATTAAGACAGATCGATTTCGCGTGCCCGATGTGCAGATAACCATTCGGCTCCGGCGGGAAGCGGGTGCGAATTTGTTCGTATTTTCCCGCGCGAACATCCTCCGCGACAATGTCGCGAATAAAGTCCGAGGGTGTGGGAGTTTCAGCCGTCATTGCAACCTGCAAAGCTATCGGTGAACGCGCGGATCGACAACTTTCGCTGCGGACCTCGACGCGCTAGGCTACCATCCAATTGTGTCATGCTGAGCGAAGCGAAGCACCTCGCCTACGCAGATTGGATCACACTAGCAACCGGGAATGTTCAGTCTGCCTTTGTAAGGTCCCTCACTCCGTTCGGGATGACATGAAGAACATGCAAACAACCGAGCGTTACACATTAGCCGATCTCGAGAAGTGGTCTGAGGTCGCAAGCGATATTGACCCGCCCATTCGGCTCGGCGTGTTCGGCGATCCGGTTGCGTATTCGCTCTCGCCTCAGATGCAAAATGCCGCGCTGCGCGCCTGCGAGATCAAGGCCCAATACGCGCGCTTCCATATTCGCGCGAACGAACTGCGATCAGCGCTACTGTTTTTGCGCAAGCTCGACTTCGTTGGAATTAATCTTACCGTCCCGCACAAGATCGCGGCCTCCACACAAATTGATGAGGCGGACGAATCCGCAACTCGCGCCGGCGCAGTAAACACGATTCGCGTCCGCGATGAAAAACTGATCGCGTCAAACACGGACGGTGAAGGATTTCTGCGAGCAATTCGAACTGAATTCTCGATCGATCTGCGCGATCTGCGCGTCATGATCATTGGCGCCGGCGGCGGGACGGGCCGTGCCATTGCCTGGCAATGCGGGCTGGAAAATTGTGAGCGTCTGGTTCTGGTGAATCGGACCCTGGAAAAGGCGAACGCACTCACAGAGCAATTGCGGCCGCTTTTTTCTGGACCCCGGGTGTTAGGCCCGAGCGCGCGGATTGAAGCGGTAGCGTGGGATGAATCCGCAATGCGGACGCAACTTGCCGACATCGATCTCATCGTTAATGCCACGCCGCTTGGAATGAACCCGAGCAACCCCACGCCAATCCCGGCGCGATTGATTGCGCCGCATCACATCGTCTTCGATTGCGTTTACGAACCATCGAAGACGGCGCTGCTTCGTGCGGCAGAAGAGGCCGGCGCGCGCGGCGCGAACGGTTTGTCCATGTTGCTGTACCAAGGCGCGCTCTCATTTTCCATCTGGTTCAACCGAGAAGCTCCGATTGAAGCGATGCGTCAAGCCCTGTAGCCGTCTCGCTATGCGAGACGTGCGCGCATCGCCCACAAGGCGACGGCTACAGGCGTTGTAAAAACGCTGGAAACTGCCATATTAGCCGATGGTAAGTGCCGGCATTCATTTCGGCAGTTTGCGACGCACAAGCCTTGATCTTGCAGA
>Ga0209474_10002509_pt1 | contig 16792 bp, 14 predicted proteins | sample GraSoiAngelo_145_FD_185902 | JGI IMG/M metagenome (GOLD analysis project Ga0209474, IMG submission 185902) | Grasslands soil microbial communities from the Angelo Coastal Reserve, California, USA - 14_1009_05_20cm (SPAdes) (version 2) | ecosystem: Environmental > Terrestrial > Soil > Grasslands...
CGACGCCGGGCGACATCGCACGCTACTGCGAGACTCTTCCGAAGGGCACGGTACCCGGCTCCGAAGGGTAGGCCCGGGCCGCCGCTATACCGTGGCGCTTGCCGCCGAGGCGGAGCAGCGGAACAAAGACAGCGATAATCGCCGTCGCCGCCGCCGATACCAGGATCAGCGGCGCAAGACGGCCGGCGAACACATGCTCGTACAATAGCGAGCCGATATTGTCGCCGAGCGACATCGCCAGATTGGTCAATGACAGCAGCGCCGCGAACGTGAAGCCCTCCGAACGCTGCGGACAGAAATCGGCGGCCAAGGTCAGCGACGCCACCATGCTGATCATGCCGGCGATCCCGGCCGCGAAATTGACCAGCACCGCAGCGACCGGATCGGCGAGCAGCAGGAACAACAATGTCGCCGCCGCGCCGCAGGTGATGCTGAGATAGAGCAATCCGCGCGAGGTCATACCGCGCAACGCCCAGCGATAGATCAAGGCGCCGGCGATCCACCCAGCCGACGAGACCGCGCCGAGCATGCCGATGAATTGCTGCGAGAAGCGCAGCTCGTCAGTCATGTAATAGTAGAGCGGCGTGCCGAAGCCCGGGTTGAAATAATAGAGAAATAGGAACCCACCGACGAGCCACAGCTCGCGCCGGTGAAAGCTGGCGATCAGGGCGCGGAAGGTGGCCTTCAGTTGGACCAGATCGGTTCGGCTGCGCTGCTCGTCGATCAGAAACAGGCTGCCGAATATCGCCAGAAACGGCGCGACGCCGACAATCGTTGCCGCGCTGTGCAATGCGCCGACGGGCGGCAGGTGCTCGACCAAGACGCCGCCGAGCAGCGCGCTCGCGACGGCTGCGATGTTGAACCATAGCCATTCCTGATTGACGAAAGTGTCGCTGGCGCCGAGACGCTGACCATTCTCGACCAGCACCGCGCCTGACAGCGTGCTCGATGCGGCCATCGCATAGGCTGTCAGCAGCAGCGCGAACAGGATCATACCGGGCGCGGTCAGCGAAGCGACCCAGAAATAGGCGAGCGCCGCCGCCCCGTTGGCGAGCACCAGATAGGCTTTGCGGCGATAACCGAACAGCGGGATGAAGTCGGAGACAATCCCGTAGACCGGTTTGATGATCCACGGGAAATTGAGCGCGGTCAGATAGGCGGTAACCTGAACCGGCGTCCAGCCATACTGCTCCTTCAGAAAATAGTTCAGCGGCTGGGCGATCAGCCCGCCGGTCTGTCCCAGTCCCTCGACAACATAGACGAGCGCGAAAAACGCCATCAGTCGGTTGAGCTGATGGCGCTCTGCGGTGGCGGTCAGCGCGATGCCCCGGGCCAGTTCTGCCGGCGCGCAACGTCGAGAACGGTTTGCGCGATTTCGTGGCCGAGCCGCACCGCTGCCGCATTGAGATCGCTGCCGCGGCTCGCCGACGCGGTGATGACCCGCTCGCGGGATTGACGCGAATCGAGCGAAAAGCTCGTCAGCCGATGCGGCGCCGCGCCGGCGGCCGTCCGGTAGTCGATTTCACCGACCACCGCGACGCTCGGGTTCTCGGCGCCGACGCGGCGGCGGCGGCCTTCGTCGATATGCCGGAACGCGCCGGTCACGATCAGCGCCCGGCCGCCGGGCTCGGCGCTGGTGCCGTCGGAGCGGATCGCATCGTAGCCGGCCTGGCGCAATTGCTCGACGATCGCATCGCTGACATTGAACGCGGCCGCCCGACCGACCGAGGCGGCGCGCTGGCGCGGCGGCACGCCGGGCGTGCCGCGATACAGCGAGAACCCAAAGCTCGGATCGAGCGTGACCGCCGCCTGATTGAGCGCGAACTCACGGACGATGATCGCATTCGGGCGTCCCAGCCCCAGCCCGCCACTTTGATCGGCGCAGGAAGCGGCGGCGAGGCAGGTCACGACGGCAAACACGGTTTTGAAAAACAGGAGCATCGCGTCTTCCCCCCGAACGACGCTGTGAATCCTACCCCAACATAGCCGGAAATGGGCAACGGCCAAAACCTCGCCGAGGGTATGCCGCCGATATCGCGGCGTTGACAATCGCCGGGGCCGCTGTTGTATGCGCGGCGATGATCCTGTTGTCGATCGCGCGCCGCCTCGGGCTTGCGCTGGTTGTCGTCGCTTTGCCGCTGGTGGCGACGGCCGCCGAGGAGAGGCGGCTGCATGTCTACAACTGGTCGGACTACATCGCGCCCGACACAATCGCCAATTTCACGAAGGAGACCGGAATCGAGGTCACCTACGACGTCTACGACGGCAATGAGGTGCTCGAGGCAAAACTGCTCGCCGGCCATTCCGGTTACGACATCGTCGTGCCGTCGGCGAGCCCGTACATGGCGCGGCAGATCGCGGCCGGTGCCTACCGCACGCTCGACAAGGCGAAGCTGCCCAATCTGAAGAACCTCGATCCGCAGTTGCTGGTTTCGGCTGCAACCGCCGATCCCGGGAACGCGCATGGCGTGCCGTATCTGTGGAGCGTGACCGGCATCGGCTTCAATACGGCACTGCTCGATCGCGCGCTGGGGCCGGCAGCGCCGCGCGACAGTCTCGCCCTGCTGTTCGATCCCGCCTATGCGCAAAAGCTCGCGCGCTGCGGCATCGCGCTGCTCGACACGCCGCAGGAGGTGGTGCCGGCGGCGCTCGCTTATCTCGGCCTCGATCCGAAGAGCCGCGAGACCGCCGACCTCGACCGCGCAATTGCGCTGATCGACCGGGTGCGGCCCTATGTCCGCAAGTTCCACTCCTCGCAATACATCAACGATTTGGCGACCGGCGACGTCTGTATCGCGCTCGGCTATTCCGGCGATGTGATCCAGGCGCGCAACCGGGCGCGTGAGGCGGAGAGCGGTGTCGAGATCGCCTTCCGGGTGCCGCGCGAAGGGGCGCAGATGTCGATCGACATGCTCGGCATCCCAGCCGATGCGCCGCACCCCGACAACGCGCACGCCTTCATCGATTACATCCTGCGCCCGGACATAATCGCCGCGATCAGCAACGCGGTGTCGTACCCGAACCCGAATCTGGCGGCGACCCCGCTGGTGCAGCCCGACATCCGCGACGATCCCGGAATCTACCCGCCGGAATCGGTGAAGCGGCTGCTGTATATCGACCTGCCGGCGCCGCGCGTCTATGAGCGGGCCCGCACCCGCGCCTGGAGCCGCATGAAGTCGGGCTGCTGAGCCCAAGGGCAACACGATCGATGGCGCTTCTCGAAATCAGGCAGGCGAGCAAGCGGTTCGGCACCGTCGCGGCGGTCGATCGCGTGTCGTTGTCGATCGAGCGCGGCGAGTTCTTCGCATTGCTCGGGCCGTCAGGCTGCGGCAAGACCACGCTGTTGCGGCTGATCACCGGGTTCGAGACCCCGGACGGTGGCCGTATCGTCATCGATGGCGCCGATGTGACGGCGGTGCCGCCCTACGCCCGGCCAGTCAATATGATGTTTCAATCCTACGCGTTGTTTCCGCATCTCGATGTTGGCGGCAACATCGCCTTCGGGCTGAAGCAGGAGCGGATGCCGCGCCGCCGGCGTAATGCGCGGGTCGAGGAAATGCTGGCGCTGGTGCAGATGACCGGCTTTTCCCGGCGCCGGCCGCATGAATTGTCCGGAGGCCAGAAGCAGCGCGTCGCGCTGGCGCGTGCTCTTGCCAAGATGCCGAAACTGCTGCTCCTCGACGAGCCCTTGGCGGCGCTCGACCGCAAATTGCGCGAGGAGACGAGGCTCGAGCTGACCGGCATTCAAGAGCGGGTCGGTACGACATTTCTCGTCGTGACCCACGATCAGGAGGAGGCGCTCGGTCTCGCCTCGCGCATCGCGGTGATGAACCGCGGAAAGCTGGTGCAGATCGGCACGCCGACGGAAATCTACGAGCGGCCGCTATCGCGGTTCGTCGCCGATTTCGTCGGCGCGGTGAACCTCTTCGAGGGGACGTTGGTCGCCGGCTTCAATACGCTTGCCTTGGCGATCCCCGGCATCGAGCCGCCGGTGCCGTTGCCCGAGCCTGTCACCATGCCGGTCGGGTCGGCGGCGGCGTTGGCGGTGCGCCCCGAGAAATTGCGCCTGTCGCTGGTGCGGCCGGAGCGGTTTGCGCTCGCCGCGACGGTCGTCTCGGTCGGCTATCAGGGCGGCCATTCGACGGTGCATCTCGTCACCGAATCGGGCCGATCCTTGCGCGCGCATCTGCCGAGCGCCGCGGCGCTCGGCTTCGCCCGCGGCGCCGCGGCTTGGGCAAGCTGGATTCCGCGCGACGCCGTGGTGATCACCGAATGACCATAAGTGCGTCATTCCGGGGCTCGGCGAAGCCGAGAGCCCGGGATCCATGAACACCGGCCTCTGGAAACTGGATTCCGGGCTCGCGGCGTTGCCGCGCCCCGGAATGACGGCCCTTCAGACATGACCGGCATCGGTCGGGGACTGCGGCGCGTATTGATCGGGCTCCCCTTTCTGTGGCTCGGGATATTCTTCCTGCTGCCGTTAGGGATCGTCGCGGCAATCAGCTTTGCCGAGAGCGCCGACGCAATTCCGCCGTTCAAATTGATCTGGACCTTGGCCAATTACTGCACACTCGCGCAGGGCTGTCTGCGCGTCTATGTCAGCTCGCTCGGCCTCGCTGCGCTCGCGACCTTGCTGTGCCTGCTGATCGGTTATCCCGTCGCATTCGCGATCGCGCGTGCGCCGGGTGTGTGGCGGCAGTTGCTGTTGTTTTTGGTCATGCTGCCGTTCTGGACGAGCTTTCTGATCCGCGTCTACGCCTGGATCGCGATCCTTCAGCCGAGCGGCCTCGTCAACCGGCTGCTGCTTGCGCTTGGGCTGGTCGAAGCGCCGTTGCCGCTCCTTTACAACGGTTTCTCGGTCACGCTCGGTCTCGTCTACTCCTACCTGCCGTTTATGATCCTGCCGCTCTATGGCAGCCTGTCGCGGCTCGACGAGAGCCTGGTCGAGGCCGCCGCCGATCTCGGCGCGCCGCCGCGCCGCGTCTTCAGCAAAATCATCCTGCCATTGTCATTGCCGGGCGTCGCCGCCGGTTGCCTCTTAGTGTTCATCCCGGCGGTCGGCGAGTTCGTCATTCCCGATCTGCTGGGCGGCCCCGGCACGCTGATGATCGGCAAGATGCTGTGGCAGGAATTCTTCGACAATGTCGATTGGCCGGCCGCCGCGGCGATCGCGATGGTGCTGGTCGCCCTCCTGACCCTGCCGCTCCTGATCGCGCAGCGCTTTCTCGAACGGGAGAACGCGCTATGACCGCACGTCGCGGTGGCACCTTCCGGATGTTCGCGCTGCTGTTCGGTTTTGCCTTTCTCTACCTGCCGATCGCGCTGCTCGTCGTGTACTCGTTCAACTTCTCGCGGCTCGTGACGGTGTGGGGCGGGTTTTCGACCCGCTGGTACGCAGCGTTGCTCGACAACGACAAATACCGGGACGCCGCGCTGACCAGCTTCGAGATCGCGGTCATGGCGGCAACGATCGCGCTGGTTGTCGGAACCTGCGCCGGGTTTGCGATGAACCGGTTTGGCAGGTTTCGAGGCAGGCTGCTGTTCGGCTTCATGCTGATGGCCCCCCTGGTCGTCCCGGAAGTCATCCTCGGTCTGTCATTGCTGTTGCTGTTCGTCGCGGCTCAGGGATTTATCGGCTGGCCGGCGAGCCGCGGCATCGTCACCGTGACGATCGCGCATGCGACCTTCACTTCCTGCTTTGTCGCGGTGCTGGTGCGCGCCCAGCTCGCCGGCTTCGACCGCGCCCTCGAAGAGGCCGCGCTCGATCTTGGGGCGCGGCCGCTGACCGTGCTGTGGCGGATCACTTTGCCCGGCATCAGCCCGGCGCTCGTTTCCGGTTGGTTGCTCGCCTTTACCTTGTCGCTCGACGATCTGGTCGTCGCGAGTTTTGTCTCCGGCCCGTCGGCGACGACCTTGCCGATGGCGGTCTATTCCAGCGTGCGGATCGGCGTCACGCCGGAGATCAATGCGCTGGCGACGGTGTTTCTCGGCATCGTCTTCATGATGGTGGCGTTGGCCGGCTGGCTAATGGCGCGGCAGGAGCGGCGGCGACGCGCGGCCGCCACATAATCGCGCGGCTTATACGCCGTGCATCGTCAGAAACTCGCGCCACTCGGCACCGGCGCCGCCACCAGGATCGCCGCCACGCAACAGCCCGAGCAGCTCGTGATCGATATCGAGCGCCGTGCCGCAGGGCAGCGCAATGACCGGGATCTCCTCGGTCTTGCCGAGGCGACGCCGCAGCGCGCGATTCAGCGGTCCAACCGGTACCCGCGTCGTCTCGGCCGGGCGCACATCGCCGGCGGCGCACAAGACCAGCATGTTGGCGATCAGATCGCGCTCGGCGGCAAATCCGCTCGGAATGTCAGCCACCTTGCGAATGCCGGACATCAACGATGCGATGATCGTCCGCGCTGCCGGGTTCTCGTATTCGAGACGGCCGGACGGGGTCGGCATCTCGTAGGTGATCGCCGCCGGCGGTCGTGCCAGCGCGAGGCCCGTCGTCAACAGCCGCCCTCGCTGCTCCGCCGGCGCGAGCGGCGCCGCGTCGCGGGCGAACACATCGCAGCGGAAGCGCTGGTGCATGCAGAAATCGCGCACCAGCTCGCGCCGGTCGGGATCGGCGATACCCGCGACCAGCTTCCTTGCCCTGCGCCCGAGCACCCAGCCGTCAAAATTCTCGGCCAGCAACGCCGAGCCGACCGGCACCAGCCCGATCTCCTTCAGGTCGCGGCGCAGCTCGGTGACATAGAGCGGCTGCCAGCCGGCATGCATGAATTCATGCACCAGATAGCCCGGCCGGTAATCCGCCGGGCGTTCGCGCAGCTCGCCCATCACAAAGCTTGTGGCCAGGCTCGGCGCGCCGGCTTCGGCCAGCTCGCGCAGAGTGACGGCAGCGCCGGCAAACCGTGCCGCGCTGTCGCCCGGCAAATCCGCCGCCAGCTCGCGCGCCAGATGCTGGAACGGCAGATCGCCGGTCCAGCCGGGCAATGCGTTGTAGCTGACATAGACAAGCCCGCCCGATTTGAGATGGCCATCGATCAGCCGGCGCAATTGCGTCCGCACCGGCCGGTCGACCCAGCTGTAGACACCATGCGCGACGATGTAGTCGAAGCGCGGGAAGGGCAGCGCCCGTGCGGTGGCGAAATCGGCGGCATGAAAATGCGCGTTCGGCGCATCGGCCTCCGCCGCGAGCCGCGTCGCATGCTCGATATGCGCCGGCATCGCATCGATGCCATGGAAGGATCCGGTGGGATGCGTCGCGGCGAGGATCGCCGGCGTCACTCCCTGGCCGCAGCCGAGATCGCACCAGGCAAACCCGCCGTCGCGCGCCGGCGGCGTCACCCCGCCGATCATCGCGACGAGGTCGAGCCAGGCCGGCGCCAGCATCGGCTTGAAGCCGTAGACGTAAGGCACATCGGTGATATAGCCGGCGAGATCGTTCATGCCGGCGTCCTCGTCACCGGCTCTTCCGTCGGGCGCTCGTCCGGCGCGGCTTGCGTTTTTCGATCAGCCGGATGCGGCCGTCCTTGCCGGTCTTGATCAGCTCGTCCGGCGTCCGGGCCGGCGCCTTTGGTCTACTGCGCGCGATCAGCATCTCCATCGCGAGCGACGCGAGACAATCTCGCCGCGATGTTCAAACACCGCGGCGACAGCTTTGTCGCGCGCCGTACGCAACGACGCGAATTATCGCGCCGGCCAGACCGGCTCGTTGTAGCCGAGCGGCACCGAAGGCCGCGCCCAATGAGGCGGGGTCTCGGACAGTTGCACGGTCGGCTTCAGGTGGCGCAGCGTGCCGGCCGGCGCCTGGCTTTCGGTCGACCAGCGCGCCAGCTCGTCGGCGGTAAACTCCGCCGGCACGTCCTTGAGCTCGGCCTCGGGAACTTCGCCGCGGCCGACCAGCCAGCGCCCGGTCTGCGCCAGGGAGATGCGCACGAGCCAGCTGCCGCCCTCGCGGGCGCGGCGCGCCAGCGCCACCATCGCGCCGAACGCCATCAGATAGCCGGTCAGATAATCGATCGCCGACACCGGGTAGAATTGCGGCGCGCCCGCTTCGGCGCCTGGGAACACCTGGCCCTGGCGTGTCGTGATGCCGCTGACATTCTGCACGACCGTGTCGAACCCGCGGCGCGATGCCCATGGCCCGACATGGCTGAAGGCGCACAGCGACACATAGATGATGCCGGGGCGTAACGCCGCCAGTTGTTCGGGCGACAGCCCGCGATTGCTGAGGGTTCCGGGCCGATAACCCTGGCTGAACACGTCGCCGTCGCGCACCAGCCCCTTCAGCGTGTCGAGATCCTTCGGCTGGCGCAGATCAAGCCGTGCCGACAATTTTCCGTGACCGGTGTCGTATTCCTGATCGTCGCGGGCCGCGATGTGCGGCGCGGTGATCTTCAGGACGGCGGCGCCGTGCTCGGCCAAAGTGCGGGCGCAAGTCGGCCCGGCCAGAACCCGCGTCAGATCGAGGACGCGGATGCCGGATAACGGCCGGCTGCCCTCCGGCAATTTTTCCGGCGGGGCTTCGCCGATCTTGACGATCTCAAGGAGCGGCAGCGAAGCGATCGCCGCGGCCTGCGGGTGCTGCGCCCATTCGGCCATGCTGCGCACCATGCCGCCGGCGCCGCCGGCGGCGATGATCGCCTCCTCGAGTTCGAGCGCGTCCCATTGCGCGACCGCCTTGCGCACTGCCGCCTTGCTTTCCTCGCAGCCGAGGACCTTGAGCGCCGCGGCGCGATGGTTCGGGAAATTGGCATGGACATAGCTCCACCGGCCGTTCTTGGCCGGGTACATGCCCATCACTTCGTTGCGGTCGCCGCGAACCTTGACGCCGTTTACCTGCAAGTAATTGCCGCTGCGCAGCGAGGCTGTCGCGTGGCGCAGATCGACTGCCACGTCTTGTCGGCGCCCGCCGCGCAATTCCCATAGATCGGCGGCCGCAAGCCCGGTGGCCGCCACGGCGGCTGCACTGGTCTCGCCGATGCGGAATGGGGTCGGCAATACCGGGTCGGAACCGCCGGTAATCTCGACCGTCCGGGCGCGGTCCTCGGGCAATCCGGCGACCGGCAAAATCGTGCGCAGAGCGTCATGGGCGGTCATGCTCGGATTTCTCCCCTGATGTATGCGGCGCCCGCTTCTTTCGGCGCCGGGCGATCCCTAATGATGCCGTGGAACGGGCCGGGAGGAAATGGCGATCAGCCCACCGATGCTGCCGGCGCGTGATTTTTGCCTGTCGGAATCGCGGCGAGATGCCGCGGCCAGCCTTGGATTTTATGCCGGCCGGCGACTCCAAGGGATACTAGACATAGTCATTGTCTATAATATACATCCGGTATAGGTCAGCGCTTTCGAGAGACGCCCCCATGAAACGAACCGCGATCGCTGCGGTCCTGACCCTCGCCCTGCTGGCGATCGTGATGTCCTGGGTCATCGATACCGTCGCGCCGAGCGCCGAGGCCCAATCGCCGCCGCCTTCAGGGCCAGGGGTTCCGGTCACCGCCGGCACGGTCGCAAGCACCGATGTGCCGGTCTTCTTGAACGCGATCGGCACCGTCCAGGCGTACAACATGGTCACGATCAAGAGCCGGGTCGACGGCCAGATCGTCAAGGTCGCCTTTGCCGAGGGCCAGGACGTCAAGGCCGGGACGGCGCTCATTCAGATCGATCCGCGGCCGTTCCAGGCGCTGCTCGATCAGGCGATGGCGACAAAGCAGAAGGATGAGGCGCAGCTGGCAAGCGCCCAGGCCGATCTCGTGCGCTGGGCCGAGCTGGTGCCGCAGGGCGTCAAATCGCGCCAGACCTACGACCAGCAAAAGGCGCTGGTGCAGCAATTGCAGGCTACGGTCAAGGCGGACGACGCGCAGATCGAGACCGCCCGCCTCAATCTCAGCTACGCCGATATCCGCGCGCCGATCGACGGCCGGCTCGGCATGCGGCTGGTCGATGCCGGCAATATGGTGCGCGCGGCCGATGCGGCGGGTCTGGTTACGATTTCTCAGATCAAGCCGATCTTTGTCAGCTTCACCGTGCCGCAGGAGAATTTACACAAAATACACGAGAAGCAGGCCGGCGGCGCGCTCGCGGTGGTGGCCTTTGGCGGCGACAACAAGACGCAACTCGCCGAAGGCAAGCTGAGCGTCATCGATAATGCGATCGATCAGCCGACCGGGACGATCCGCCTCAAGGCGACCTTCGCCAATGCCGAGGAGCGGCTGTGGCCCGGAGAGTTCGTCAATGTGCGGCTGGTTCTGTCGGTGCGCAAAGGCGCGCCAACGGTGCCGGCGCAGACCGTGCAGGACGGCCCGACCGGCCAGTACGCTTATGTCATCAAGGATGACAGCACCGTCGAACGGCGGCAGGTTGAGGTCGCCACGGTGCAGGACGGGCTCGCGGTTATCGGCAAGGGGTTGTCGCCCGGCGAAAAGGTGGTCGTGGAAGGTCAGTATCGCCTGACCAACGGCGCGCGGGTCAAAGTTGAAGCGGCCGCTCGGGGAGCTGCCGGATGAGCCCGATCACCAGAATGCCGATACAGGGGCCGGCCGGCTGGCGAGGAAAACGCCGATGAGCATCTCCGAACCTTTCATCCGGCGGCCGATCGCGACCTCGCTGTTGATGCTCGGCATGCTCGTCTTCGGCATCGGTGCCTACAATCTGCTGCCGGTTGCGGCACTGCCGAAGGTCGATTTCCCGACCATCGTGGTCACGACCAACTATCCCGGCGCCAGCCCTGACACGATGGCCTCCGCGGTGGCGACACCGCTCGAACAGCAATTTGCCGCCATTTCCGGCCTCGCCGAGATGACTTCAACGAGTGGTCTCGGCACGACGATGATCACGATGCAGTTCGATCTGGAGCGCAATATCGACGCCGCCGCCCAGGATGTGCAGCAGGCGATCAACGCAGCTACGGGCCTGTTGCCGAAAGATCTGCCAAGCCCGCCGACTTACCGCAAGACCAACCCGGCCGATCGGCCGGTGCTGATCTACGCCGTTCATTCCGACTCGTTGCCGGTTTACCGCATCGATGACTACGCCTACACGATCATCGCCCAGAAGCTGTCGACCGTGAAAGGCGTCGCCGAATCGCGGATCTTCGGCCAGAAGCCCTACGCGGTGCACATCCAGGTCAATCCGGCGGCGCTGGCGGCGCGCGGCATCGGCCTCGAAGAGGTCCGCAGCGCGCTTTCCCAGGCGACCGTCAACCGTCCCAAGGGCAACCTCGAAGGCGCCCACCGGATGGTCACGCTCGACACCAACGACCAGATCTTCAACGCAGAAGGTTTCCGCAAGGTCATCGTCGCGTGGCGCAACGGTGCGCCAGTGCGTCTTGGTGACATCGCCGATGTTATCGATGGCGTGCAGAACGCGCGGGCCGGCGCCTGGTTCGAACACAAGCCCGCTGAGGGGCTGGCGGTCCAGCGCGAGGCCGGCGCCAATACAAATCAGGTGGTCGACACGATCAAGAATCTGCTGCCGAAGCTGCTGGAGTCGATCCCGCCCACTGTGCATGTCGATTTGGTGTCGGATCGCTCGCTGGTGATCCGCGCGGCGGTGCACGACGTACAGTTCACGATGATGCTGACGATCGGATTGGTCGTCCTCGTTATCTTCATTTTCCTGCGGACCCTGTGGGCCACCGTAATCCCGAGCGTGGCCGTGCCCTTATCGCTGCTCGCGACCTTCGCGGTCATGTATGGCATCGGCTACAGCCTCGATAACATCTCGCTGATGGCGCTGACGATCTCGGTCGGCTTTGTCGTCGACGACGCGATCGTCATGATCGAGAACATCGTGCGCTATCTCGAGCAGGGCTACCGGCCGTTCGAGGCGGCGCTGAAGGGCGCCAGCCAGATCGGTTTCACGATCATCTCGATCACCTTCTCGCTGATTGCCGTGTTCATCCCGCTATTGTTCATGAGCGGCATCATCGGCCGGCTGTTCCGCGAGTTCGCGGTGACGGTGTCGGTGGCGGTGATCGCCTCGGCGGTCATTTCCCTGACCCTGACGCCTGTGATGTGTTCGCTGTTCCTGAAGGGCCACAGCGAGCGTCCGCCGGGGAGGCTCAGCCGGCTCGCCGAGCGCGGCTTTCAGGCGACGCTCCGTGGCTATGACAGAGGCCTCAAATTCGTCTTTCGGCACCAGTTCGTGACACTGATGTCGACCCTGATCCTGATGGCCGCGACCGGCCTGCTCTATATGAAGATCCCGAAAGGCTTCTTCCCGCAGCAGGATACCGGTTTCATCTTCGGCCAAGCCGAGGCGCGGCAGGACACTTCGTTCCTCAAAATGGAGGGGATGGTCCATCAAGTCGCCGAGATCGTGCAGAAAGACCCGGCGGTGGCCGGCGTGTTCTATTTCGCCGGCGCCTACGCCTACAACCCGACCGAGAATACCGGCCGCGTGTTCATTCAGCTGAAGCCGCACGACACGCGCAAGGAGACCTCGGACCAGGTCATCCAGCGCCTGCGCCCCAAGGTGGCGGCGGTGCAAGGGCTCAAATTCTTTATGCAATCCGGGCAGGACATCAGCGTCGGCGGACGCCTCAGCCGCACCCAATACCAGTACACGCTGACCGACACGGATAGCAACGAGCTCAATCACTGGGCGCCGATCGTCGACGCGGCGATGCAGAAATTGCCGGAACTGCAGGACGTCGCCTCGGACCAGCAGATTGCCGCGCCGCACATGGCGATCGAGATCGATCGCGACGCCGCTTCGCGGCTCGGGTTGTCGGCCTCGCTGATCGACGAGACGCTGTACGACGCGTTCGGCCAGCGCCAGATCGCGACGATGTACACCTCGACCAATCAGTACAAAGTCATCCTTGAGGTGCAGCCGCAGTTCCAAGACGACCCGAGCGCGCTATCGAAGATCTACGTGCCGGGACCGCCCCCGAGCGCGGGATCGCCCCCGGTGCAGATACCGCTCAGCAGCTTTGCCCACTTCACCTCGAAGGTCGAACCGCTGTTGCTGAGTCATCAAGGGCAGTTCCCGGCAGTGACGATCTCGTTCAACCTCGCCCCCGGGGTGGCGCTCGGCGAGGCGATCGATCGCATCCAGGCGCTGGAACGCGAGCTGCACATGCCGGCGACGGTCACCGGCGCCTTTACGGGGACGGCGCAGGCGTTCCAGGCCTCGCTCTCCTCTACGCCGCTCCTGGTCGCGGCGGCGATCCTGGTGGTCTATATCGTGCTCGGTGTGCTCTACGAGAGCTACATCCACCCGATCACGATCCTGTCCGCCTTGCCTTCCGCGGGGGTCGGCGCGCTGCTCGCGCTGATCCTGTGGCCGCGGCCGGGCCACACGCCGTCCGCCAAATTCGACGCGTGGACGGTTTTTGACCCGTCGGTCGGGCTGCCGGCTAATTACGAGCTGACCGTCATCGCGATTGTCGGGGTCGTTCTGCTGATCGGCATCGTCAAGAAGAACGCGATCATGATGATCGACTTCGCGCTCCACGCCGAGCGCCACGAGGGCAAGAGCCCGCTCGAGGCGATCCATGAAGCCTGCCTGTTGCGCTTTCGCCCGATCATGATGACGACCTTCGCGGCGCTGTTCGGCGGTTTGCCGATCGCGATCGGCGGCGGCGCCGGATCGGAATTGCGCCGCCCGCTCGGCATCGCGATTGTCGGCGGGCTATTGGTATCGCAATGGCTGACGCTCTACACGACGCCGGTCATCTATCTCTATCTCGACCGATTGAGTCACTTCCTTGGTGGCAAACGCCGTCAGCCGTCGCGTCTCGCCGAGGCGCTGACCGATCGGCCGCGGCCCGGTCGCCTGGTGGAGGATCCGCATGTCGCCGAATGATCTGCTGCCGATCGCGCCGGGGATCGGTACTGCGGCCGAGCCGCGCGGAGCGGCGCGCCTGGATCCCGCGGCATTGCAGCCAAATGTCGGGGCATTGCTGCATGATGTGGCGCGGCTGATCCGCCGCCGTTTCGATCGCCGCGCGCGGCAGACCGGCCTCGCGATCACCCGTCAGCAGGCGCGCGCGTTGCTGTCGATTGCCCGCACGGAGGGGTTGAGCCAGGCGGCAATCGCGACCCTGCTCGATATCGAGCCGATCGCGCTGGTGCGCCTGTTGGACCGGTTGCACGAGGAGGGGCTCGTCGAGCGCCGGCTGCATCCGACCGACCGGCGCGTCCGCACCTTGTGGCTGACGCCGCTCGGCCGGACGATGGTCGACCGCATCCTCGCGATCAACGCACAGATCCGCGAAGAGGCCTGTGCCGGGTTGAGCCCCTCGGCGCGCGACGCGTTGTTGCGCACCCTCGACCACATGAAGGCGAACCTGCTCATCGACGAGGAGGGGGAGAGCGCCGCCGCCGAGTAACGGCGGCCAGGGACCGAAGGCAGCCGGCGGCAGAACTCTCAGGCGGCACCGGCCGAAGCGCTCTCGATGATTTCGGCGAGCCCCTTGGCGAGATCGAATTTGAGCCGCGGGATGCGCTCGAGATCGGTGCCGGTCACTCGCACGAAGCGCGCCCCGTCGGGGAACTCGATGTTGTGGATCGCCCGGATGTCGTAGGTCCCGGCGTGGCCGGGCTCCAGCCGGTAGCGCCGCGCAACCTGGATCGTCGCCGGGCCGGGGTCGTTCTTGCCGTCGGTGCGGCGCCATTCGGTCATGTCGGTGTACTGGGTCGCCTGGCCGTACACTGCCCATGAGGCGCCGTGATCGTGCGGCGGCGATTTGTGCCCTTTCGGATTGATATGGGCGAGCACGACAAAACCGAGCTCGGCGTCTTCGTAAAGCGTGTGCCGGCCGGGCGGCGCCGACAGGACATGCCGGTCAAGAAAACCCGGCTCGGCGAGCAGCCGCTCCAGGTTTTGCCGCACCTTCTCGCGCCCGCCGGGGCCGGTGTCGGTCTTCAGCGCCGTCCGGCAATCATCGCAGAACGCATCGAGTGAATAGGACATCTCGTTTCCTCCTCAGACGGCCAGAAAGCCGCCATCGACATAGAGTTCGGCGCCGGTGATATAGGACGCCTCGTCCGACGCCAGGAACAGCACCGCGTTCGACACCTCTTCGACCTGGCCGGCGCGGCCGAGCGGCACGCCTTCGAGCAACTTGGCGCGCACCGCCGGGTCGGCGGTGCGGCCCGAGGTGCGCATCGGCGGCATCAGCCCGGGATGAACCGAATTGACCCGGATATTGTGACGCCCGTGCTGCACCGCTGCCGCCTTGGTCAGCGTCCGCACCGCGCCTTTCGAGGCGTTGTAGGCGACATGGATGCCGCGCTGGCCGGTCACCCCCGAGATCGACGAGATGTTGACGATCGAGCCGCCGCCCGATTTGCGCATGACCGGGATCACGTGCTTCATGCCGAGAAAAGTGCCGGTCGCGTTGATGCCCATAATGCGTTCCCAGGCCCCGGTCTCGAACAGATCCTCGACCGCGCTGCCGCTGATCCCGGCGTCGTTGACCAGGATGTCGAGCTTGCCGTAGGCGGCGAGCGTGGCGTCGATTGCCGCCTGCCATTCCGCCTCGCTGGTCACGTCGAGATGGCGGAACATCGCCGCGCCGTTCGCCTGCGTGATCTCGGCGGCAACGCGCTTGCCCTCCTCGTCGAGCATGTCGGCGACCACCACCTTGGCGCCTTCGCGCGCGAAGATGCGCGCCATGCTGGCGCCCATCCCGGACGCCGCGCCGGTGATCAGGGCAACCTTGTCCTCAAGCCTCATCGTTCCGCCCTCCGGTCAATTGACGCCGACAGCGCCGCCCATCGTGTCACCGATCGGCGTATGCAGCACGAGGTCGGCGAGATGGTCGAGCCCGGTCGGCTCGCGATTGACGATGACTAGCGCCGCGCCGTTCTGCTTGGCGAGCTGCGGAAATCCCGCCGCCGGATAGACCACCAGCGAGGAGCCGAGCACGATGCACAGATCGGCCTTCAGCGTCTCCTGCTCGGCGCGCTGCATCGCCAGCACCGGCATCGATTGACCAAACGAGACGGTCGCGGTTTTGACATGACCGAGGCATTCGCTGCAGGGCGGCACCGCGCCGGTTCGCTCGAAGATGGCGCGCAGATCGGCGATCTCATAGCGCTGGCCGCAATCGAGACAGGTCGCGTAAGTGGTGTTGCCGTGCAGTTCGATGATCTTGTCGCGCGGGATCCCCGAAGCTTCGTGCAGCCCGTCGATGTTTTGCGTGATCACCGCCGCGACCTTGCCGCGCCGCACTAGCGCGTCGACCGCGCGGTGGCCGCGGTTGGGCTCGGCCGCCTTGAAGATGTCCTCCATCGCAAAGCGCCGGCGCCAAGTTTCGCGGCGCGCCTCCTCGGAGGCGAGGAACTCGTCGAAATAGATCGGCGCCATCAGCGTCCAGATGCCGCCGGGGCTGCGGAAATCGGGGATGCCCGACTCGGTGCTGATGCCGGCGCCGGTAAAGACGACGGCGCGCTTCGCCTCGGCGATCAGGCGGGCGAGCGCGGCTATTCCGGGATTGTCGCTCATCGCGCTACTTTGGCAAAACCGCCGCGGCGCGCCAAGCACGCCGTGAAGCTGCTAAGCTTGGGCGCATGACCAAGCTGATCCTGGTGCGCCACGGCCATGTCGAAGGCATAACGCCGGAGCGCTTTCGCGGCCGCGCCGCGCTGCCGCTGACCGAGCAGGGGCGCCGCGAGGCCGAGATGACCGCCGCGTATATCGCCGCGAGCTGGCGGCCCGCGGCGATCTACACCAGTCCGATGGGGCGCTGCGTCGATACCGGCGCGGCGATCGGCAACCCGCTCGGCCTGACGGCATCGGCGATGCCGGGCCTCAACGACATCGATTACGGCGACTGGCAGGG
>Ga0209474_10002511_pt1 | contig 16788 bp, 12 predicted proteins | sample GraSoiAngelo_145_FD_185902 | JGI IMG/M metagenome (GOLD analysis project Ga0209474, IMG submission 185902) | Grasslands soil microbial communities from the Angelo Coastal Reserve, California, USA - 14_1009_05_20cm (SPAdes) (version 2) | ecosystem: Environmental > Terrestrial > Soil > Grasslands...
TAACAATCTGGTCATCCCGAGCGGGGGCGAGCGATCCCGTTGAAGTTACCTTAAAGGTTTCGCTTCGGGATCCCTCGACTTCGCCCGGGATGACAGCGAGCCGTTACGCCGTGGCGCTGCCTTCGTCCGGACTGCCGAATTGAATGCCCTGTGCCAGGGGTAGCTCAGTCGAAAAATTGATCGTGTTCGTCTGACGGCGCATATACATCTTCCAAGAATCGCTCCCGCTTTCGCGTCCGCCGCCGGTCTCTTTCTCGCCACCGAATGCGCCGCCGATTTCCGCACCGCTCGTTCCCGTGTTCACATTGGCAATGCCGCAATCGCTTCCCACGGGGCTGACAAATTTTTCCGTTTCTCGGACATCGTTAGTAAAGATGGCCGAGGTCAATCCCTGCGGCACACCATTTTGGATCGCGATCGCTTCGTCGAAGTCTCGATAGGTCAATAAATAAAGCAGCGGCCCAAAAGTTTCATGACAGACAATCTTGAAATCGGGTCTCGCATTCGCCAGGCATGGCGTCATGTAGCAGCCACCAGAATATTGCGCGCCGTCAAGGCGCTCGCCCCCGTAAAGAATTTCGCCGCCTTCATCCTTCAATCGCTGAATGGACTGCTGCACCATTTCCACTGCGCCCTTATCTATTAAGGGACCCATCAAGGTCTCGCGATCGAGTGGATTTCCAATCCGCAAACTTTTATATGCGGCCAAAAGCTTGCTGCGCACTTTATCGGCGATTGATTCGTGCAGAATCACGCGCCTGGTCGAGGTGCAACGCTGACCCGCGGTGCCGACAGCGCCGAAAAAGATCGATTGGGTCGCCATTTCCAAGTCGGCGCTCGGCGCGACGATGAGCGCGTTGTTTCCGCCCAACTCCATGATTGTCTTGCCGAGGCGGCCATGAACCGTTTGCGCAACGTTCAAGCCCATTTGGACGGAGCCGGTGGCCGAGATCAACGGAATACGACGGTCAGCAGACAATTTTTGACCAACTGTTTTGCGGTCGCCCATGAGCAAAGTAAAAATCGCCGGATCGGCGCCGGTCTCGCGACAAACGCGCTCCGCAATTTTCGTCACGGCAATCGCTGTGAGCGGCGTTTTTTCCGAAGCTTTCCAAACTGTCGCATCGCCGCAGACAGCGGCCAGGGCTGCGTTCCACGACCACACCGCGACTGGAAAATTGAAAGCGCTGATTACCGCAACAACGCCGAGCGGATGCCACTGCTCCATCAAACGGTGACTCGGCCGTTCCGATTGAATCGTCAGGCCGTAAAGCATTCGCGACTGACCAACTGCGAAATCGCAAATGTCGATCATCTCCTGCACTTCGCCTTCGCCTTCGGCGATAATTTTCCCGGTTTCGAGCGTAACGAGTTGGCCGAGCTCGTGCTTCAATTCACGTAAGGCGTTGCCGAGACGGCGAACGGTATCGCCGCGAACCGGCCCGGGCGTGGTGCGCCATTTCAAGAACGCCTCGTGCGCACGCGAGATCGCTTTTTCGTAATCATCGGCCGAGGCAGTGCGCACACTGGCCAGTTTCTGTCCATTGATCGGCGAGATTTTGTCAATCTTCGCGCCACCCCCGCGCCATTCGCCGTCGAAGACACCAGCGTTGTCGTCAGCCAAACCGAGTTTCTCTAATACCGATGTCATAGGTGGTTCGTGCGCTCCGCAGAAAGAACTACGCGCCGGTCACTATCCTTTTTGCGTGCGACAATACTTGCGCAAAATTTCCATCGCTTCGTCCACTACTTCCTTCGTGATGTCGAGCGCGGGACGAAAACGAATGGAATGCTCGCCTGATTTCAAAACCAGCAGACCGGAATCAAAAAGCTTCCGCCAAACATCATCGCGCGTCTTGGCGTCGGGTAGATCAAAGGCGATGAACAAACCGCGCCCGCGCACCGCCGATACGATTTCGCATTCCCGCTGCCAATCGAGGAGTTGCTCCAGAAAATAAGCGCCCACTTTGCCTGCGTTCTCGACCAGATTTTCCTTTTCAATGATGCGCAAATAATGGGTCGACCGGAGCATGTCGGTGAAATTTCCGCCCCAGGTTGAATTCAACCGTGACGGCAAACGGAAGGCGTTGTCTTTCACTTCATCGAGCCGCGGTCCCGCCATCACTCCGCAAACCTGCACCTTTTTCCCAAACGCAAGCAGGTCCGGTTGCACGTTGAAGTGCTGGCAGCACCAGGTGCTCCCAGTGGTACAAAGCCCGGTTTGCACTTCGTCGAAAATCAGCAGGATATCGCTCTCATCACAGATTTCCCGCAACTTTCGCAGCCATTCGCCGCGGAAATGATTGTCGCCGCCTTCGCCCTGGATCGGTTCGATAATAATCGCGGCGATATCGGTCCCGCGTTCATTGATAAATTTCCTGATTTCCGTTTCCGATTTTTTTTCGCGCTCGATCACGTCGCGTTCGCGCTCATTTTGCGGCAGGGAAAAATCGATTGCTGGATTGGAAACCCGCGGCCAGTTGAACTTGGCGAACAAATCGGTCTTGCGCGGATCGGTGTTGGTCAGGCTCATGGTGTAACCAGACCGGCCGTGGAAGGCGTGGCGAAAATGCAAGATTTCGGTGCCGCGTTCCCCGCGACCGGCTACCATGTTTTTGCGCACCTTCCAATCCATCGCCGCTTTTAATGTGTTTTCGATCGCAAGCGCACCACCTTCGATAAAGAGATAGCGGTCGAGCGGCGGGAATCCCGCTACGCGCGAAAACGTTTCTACAAATTCCGCGTACCCCTCGGAATAAATGTCCGAGTTCGCGACCTTGAATTTGGCCGCGCGGAGTAAGTCGTCTTTCACCGCCGGCTCATCGAAATACGGATGATTAAACCCGATGGTGAGCGACCCGAAAAATCCGTAGAGATCTATAAGACGCCGGCCAGTAGCCGCGTCATACAAGTAAGAGCCGCGGCTTTTTTTGAGATCGATTACGATCTTGAATCCGTCCATCAGGACATGTTTTTCAAGTACGTGCAACGCCCGCGCACCGTCCTGGACGGGGGCTTTCGTTTCGGCAATGCGACTCCGCTTTTTTGACGGGCGGGCCGCTTCTGTGAGCACAGGCGGCATAGACTACAATGATACCCTGTCAGGTAGTTTCGGTCAACCGATTGCGAGGTTTCTGTAGCGGCGGTCTATGACCGCCGACGATTAAACGGCAAGTCCGGCGGTCATAGACCGCCGCTACAATTAGAACAGTACCGACGACTTGGATGCTGTTTTTACCTACGACGAGAGTGTCGCAACTACGAACTACTTCGCTCCTACAAGCGCGTTCTTTTCCGCCGTGGCTTTTGCCAACGCGTCATTGTATGACGCGAGATCGATTGCGTAGACGCGATTACCTTCGGTGTCGCTGTGGAGAAGATCGCGCTTGCGTAACCGAAGTTGTTCTTCCAGTCCGCGCAGTCGCTCGAATTCTGTTGCGTTTACAGCGCGACGCTGCTCCAAGCTTGGCGTCACCCGAGCAGCAACGTTCGCCGACTTCAAAGAGCCAGGTTTTTCCATCGCATATCCGACCGGCTGCTTTGACCGCTGCGGAGATGATGCCGTGCGATGACCGTCGTGCATGCTCAAACTCAATCCCGGTCGCATCACTACAAAGCCAAAAATGCATAAGAGGGTGGCAACTCGAAAAAGATACGAATTGCGCGCTTGTTCCGGATAATTCAGCCGGAAGAATAGGGGACCGAAAGGGAGAAAGACTCCGAGCGCCCACCAGCCGCTGATATCGATCGCGGCGATCAGGAGCAGAATGCGCGAGATCAATGCGCAGACGATGGCGAGGCCGAGAAAAATGAGGGAGACCACCCCAGTTTTCGAGCAACCATAGTGCCAAGAGGAAACAAGGAGCGGTGGCTTCCAAGCCGCCGACTTAAGCAAACGGCGGTCTGGAGACCGCCGTTCCTTCGTCGCAGCCGCGCTACCTACACAATTCCCTTACGGAAACTTTCGTGTTTTCCGGCCAGCAACTCCTGCGTCAGATCGTAGCCGGCGCGGTCAGCATTGTGCGAGGTGCCGGCGAAATGATGATCGATTCGCATTTTGGCGGAGCGACAGAAATAACTCGCGACCGAAAGGACTTCATCGATCGGCTCACCGGAGTCGATCTTGTACTGCGCGAACGAGCATGTGGCGCTGATCGCGAAAAGTTCGGTCGCGATCCCGACGAAACGCGAGAGCAACAGTTGCTCGCGATCGAGTTTTGGACCGAAGCGCGCCATGGCATGAAATAATCCGCGCGCCAATTTCTTGCTCGTGCGCGCAGCGTAGCGGACGTGCGGCCGTAGATCTGCGTGAAGTTTGTCGAGGTTGCCGGCGTTCGCGGGCACCCACTGTTTCGGATACCAGCCGGCGTAAAATTTTCCGGAAGTGAAAACCGCTTTCAATCGCTGCGACATGGGCAACTGAGTGTTGAAAATCGCGCCCCCAACTTTCAAATGTGGATCGAGAGCTTCACGCGCAATGAACAGCCGCATGATTTCGCTCGACCCTTCGAAAATCATATTGATTCGGCAATCGCGCAGAAAACGTTCGACCGGGACCGGTTCTTCGCCGCGGCCGGCGAGCGACTCCGCTGTTTCGTAACCGCGCCCGCCGCGCACCTGCATCGCTTCGTCAGCATTGCGCCAGGTCGTTTCCGTCGCCCACATTTTGCACATCGCGGTTTCGATTCGGAGATCTCCGGCTTTGCGATCGACCAGGGCGCTGGTTAAAAACGTCATCGCCTCCATCGCGAAAACATTGCCCGCCATCTCCGCGATTTTTCCGGCAATGGCGTAATGCTGGCCGATCGGTACGCCCCATTGTACGCGTTCCTTGGCCCACTTGCGGCAAATCTCGAGCAGCCGCTTCGACAAACCGACGCACGCTGCCGGAATCGTCAGGCGTCCCGTATTTAATGTCGTTAGCGCGACCTTCAATCCCTGACCTTCTTTCGCGATCATGTTTTCGCGCGGCACCCGCACGTTGGTGAATTTCACGATGCCATTGTAAAGCGCACGCAGGCCCATGAAGTGACAGCGATAAGTGATCTCGAGCCCGGGCGAATCGACATCAACAATGAACGCAGTGATCTGCTTGCGCTCCTTGCCGTTTACCATTTTCGGCGGCGTCTTCGCCATCACCACCAGCACACCGGCCTTGATCAAATTGGTGCACCAAAGTTTTTCGCCATTGAGGATAAAGGCAGACCCGTCTTCGGTTGGATCCGCGCGCAAACTCATGTTCGCGGGATCGGAGCCGGCATTCCATTCCGTGAGGGCGAAGGCCGAGATTTCGCGGCGTGCCACGCGCGGCAGATATTTCCTTTTTTGCTCTTCGGTTCCGAAAAGGAGCAGTGGTTGCGGAACGCCGATGGATTGATGCGCGGAAACGAGCGCGGTCAGGTTTGCGTCCCAACTGCCGAGCAGCATCGCGGCGCGGCCATAATTTACCTGCGATAAACCGAGACCCTCGTATTGCTGAGGAATTTTCACACCGAACGCTCCCATCGCGAAAAGTTCCTCGATGTTTTTCTGCGGAATCTCGCCCGTACGATCGATCTCATCGGCGTCAACGTGATCGCGCAAATAATTTCTTAGCTCGGTGAGGAACGCTTCGCCTTTGGCGCGGTCTTCCTCGCTCTGCGCGGGGTAGGGGAAGATGCGCTCAAAACCGAATTTTCCGATGAAGAGGTTACTGGCGAAACTGCCGCGTTCGTCGAGTGGATCGCGGGATGCTTCCGCCAGCTCGAGCGCGGCGGCCTTCCCAGCCGACATCTTCGAAGTGTCAATGATGGGAGCGGAGCCCGCCTTCGGTGTTTCCTTCACGCCGGTTTCGGCTTTGACCTGTTCCGGCGGCGCTTCCAGCGGCGTTTTCATTTCGTGGCATAGGCTTTCAGCCTGTGAGGACAACGGGCATCTTGCCGGTTGACTCTCGTAAGCGGCAGGCAAGATGCCTGCCCGCCCCACAGACAAGATGTCTGTGCTACGACAGCTTCAGTTCTCATAAAACTTCGTTTCCTCTTGCGCATGCTTTCGGAGTAGTTCGCACGGTGTATACTTCTCGTTAGTTCGCGCAAGTTTTTCCATCTCTTCGACCAGCTTTTTTATGCCAAAGTTTTCCGCGAAGCGCAATGGCCCACCCCGCCAGGCCGGGAAACCGGTGCCGAGAATCATTCCGTAATCGGCGTCCTCCGGCGAAGCGACCACATTCTCTTCCAGACAACGCGCCGATTCATTCGCCATCAGGGGCATCAGGCGATCCGCCAGGTAATTCCTCGTTGTGGCCGGGGTCGCTGACCCCGGTTCAGGTGAAGGCGCCGCCACGGACCGGCCGGGGTCAGCGACCCCGGCTACAAGGCGCCCGCGCCATTTCTCAATTTCCGAATTGGGTGTCTGAGACTTGCCTTCATATCTATAGAATCCCCCACCGGATTTTCGGCCGAGCATTTTCGCTGATTGCATTTCGTGCAGAATTTTCGGGGCGCGATCGCGTTTGCCGTAGGCTTTCTCCAGAGTGTTCGCAATATCGACAGTAATATCGACGCCGATCTCGTCGATCAGCCGCAACGGCCCCATCGGCACTCCCCATTGCAAAAGCGCATCGTCTATTTCCTGCCCGCTGACTCCATTTTCAAAAAGTTCCGCAGCTTCGAGCAAGTAAGGAAAGAGGACGCGGTTCACGAGGAACCCGGGACTGTCGCGCACGATCACTGGCAGCTTGGCGATCTGGCGCACAAAACCGAGCGCACGCGCTATCGTGGCGTCCGACGTTTCCGTTCCAACCACAACTTCAACCAATTTCATTCGGCTGACCGGATTAAAGAAATGCAATCCGACGACGCGCTCGGGCGTTTTGGTTTCGGCTGCGAGATCGGAAATTGGCAGGGCGGAAGTATTCGTGGCCAGCATCGCGGCATGCGGCGCCTTTTGGGCGAGATCGCGGAAAATCTCTTCTTTGATTTCCAATTTCTCCGAGGCCGCTTCGATCACGACCTGGACATCCCGCATTTCAATCGGCGCGCTCGACGCGACGATGCGGGCACGTCCTTCCTTCGCTTTCTCATCCGTCATGATTCCGCGTTTGACCGCGTCGGCATAGGTCTTCTCGATGCTGGCCAGTCCGCGCGTCAGCTCCTCCGTCCCTACGTCGCGCAAAATCACCGACACTCCGCGTGAGCTGAGCCATTGCGCGATGCCGCTGCCCATTATGCCTGCGCCGATTACCGCCGCGTGCGTAATTTTTTCCGGCATTTGTTTCGAGCTGCCCCGTTTGTACTTCTCCGCCAGGAAAAAATTGCGGATCAAATTTTGAGTCGCGTCGGTCCCGCCGAGTTCGGCGATGGTGTCGAGCTCCGCGGCCAGCGATTGATCGAGTGGAAGATTTTTACGGATGATTTCGAGAGCGCGGGCCGGCGCGAGATTTCCGCTCGGTTTTGGATGGGCGAGCTCCCGCGGGCCCGGCGTCGCAGGAGCTCCGCCCTCCAACTTTCGTTTCCCCTCGCGGATTTTCTTCCTCGCAGCGTCGAACAGTTGGTCGCGCGAAACAATCTCATCAATCAGCCGAAGCTGTTTCGCTTCCTGCGCGGAATACAATTTTCCTTTCAGAATCACTTCCGCCGCTTTTTCTGCGCCGATCAAACGCGGCAGGCGCGTGCAACCGCCCCAGGCCGGAATCAAACCGAGCGTTGTTTCGGGCAAACCAATCCGCGTGGTCGGATCATCGCTCGCGATTCGCCAGTCACATGCCAGGGTAATTTCGTAGCCGCCGCCCGCGCAGGCACCGTGAATCGCGGCGCAGGTCGGAATTTTCAACGCGGCCAGTCGATTGAAAATGCGTTGTCCCTCCGCGATGAACGCGCGCATCTCGCCGGTCTGCGCCTGATGCAACAGTGTTTTCAAATCCGCACCCGCGATAAAAATCGATTTTTTGGCCGACAAAATCACGACGCCTTCAAGCGAATCCTCCCCTTCAATGAAATCGAGTTGTTGATCGAGATCGCTTAAGGCCGCGGCATCGAAAATATTCGCTCCCGACTCCGGTCGATCGAACGTCAGCACGCAGATCGAATCATCTATTTCGCGACGAATGGTCGGCGCAACAGAGGTTTCAGCCATCGGTTTATATTGAACAGCTTTGGTGAAATTCCAAGCGAGCAGAAATAGCGGTCCTCCCGAGCGAAAATGCCAGTTCGGCTCGGACCGAGGGATCCCGATGAAGTTACCTCAAAGATTTCGCTGCGGATCCCTCGACTTCGCTCGGGATGACGGACGTGGTCCATCGCTCCACTACTCCAGCAACTCCATTACTCCGTTGCTCGGCTTCCTCGCGAGTGCTAGAAAACGACGCGTTTTATGGTCGGCAAAATTCTCATTCCGGAAATTCGCAGCCTGATTGAGGCGCGCGATTTCGCTGGTTTGCGTGAATTATTCAGCGAGTGGCCACCGGCAGATGTCGCCGAAGTCATTGTCGATATGCCGGAAGACGATCGCGTCATCATCTTCCGAGTTTTGCCTGCGGCCTTGGCGGCGGACGTTTTCGAGTATCTCGACGTGGACGCGCAACAGTCGTTGTTACATTGCATGGCGCACGAACAGGTCGCCGCCATTCTCAACGAGATGTCGCCGGACGATCGCACCGCGTTACTCGAGGAAGTGCCAAGCGCGGCAGCGCGACAACTGATTCGGTTGCTCACGCCGGAGGAGCGGCGCGTAGCGACCGCACTCCTGGGTTACCCGGAAGGCAGCGTTGGCCGTTTGATGACACCGGACTTTGTTGCGGTGCGGGAGGATTGGACGGTGAATGAAGTGCTCGATTATGTGCGCGAGCACGGCCGGGACAGCGAAACGCTCAACATCATTTATGTGGTGGACGACCGCGGGAAGCTGATCGACGACCTGCGTATTCGCGAGTTTTTGCTCAAACCGCTCACGGCAAAAGTAAGCGAGATCCGAGACGAGACCTTTGTCGCATTGAGCGTAAGCGATTCGCAGGAGGCAGCGCTCAATTCATTTCGAAAATACGATCGCATCGCCTTGCCGGTGATCGATTCCAACGGGGTGTTGGTCGGCATAGTAACGAGCGATGACATGCTCGATGTGGCCGAGGAACAGGCGACGGAAGCCATCCAGAAAATCGGCGGTATGGAGGCGCTGGACGAACCCTACACGACCATCCCGCTGCTGCGCATGGTAAAGAAACGAGCCACCTGGCTGATCATTCTCTTCCTCGGTGAAATGCTGACCGCTACTGCGATGCAGGGTTACAACGGGGAGATCGAGAAGGCCGCGATCCTGGCGATGTTTTTGCCGCTTATTATTTCCAGCGGCGGCAATTCCGGATCGCAGGCGACGACGCTCGTTATTCGCGCGATGGCGCTCGGCGAACTACGTTTGCGCGATTGGTTTCGCGTGGTCCGCAAGGAACTGCTGTCCGGACTTTCTCTCGGACTGATACTGGGAGGGATCGGTTTTTTCCGTATCGCCCTATGGCAATATTTACACATTTTTGACTACGGGAAATATCATTGGCTGGTTGGACTTACGGTCGGTGCGGCGCTTATCGGAGTGGTGTTGTGGGGCACCATCAGCGGGGCGATGCTTCCATTCTTGCTGCGTCGTTGCGGACTAGATCCGGCGACGTCATCGGCGCCATTCGTCGCCACACTGGTCGATGTGACTGGGTTGGTGATTTATTTCAACGTGGCGCTATTTATTCTCCGCGGCACGCTGTTGTGAGGAGATTCTTCCTCACCATCGCGGTTTTGCTGGCGCTCCTGTCACCCGCGCACGCGACTACCAAAGGCCTCAGCCAAATCGTGACGCCCGAGCTTCAAGGAGCAGGCGATTTGTCGCTGAGTTTTCAAGCGCAGAGCGAGCGAATCGCGAATCCCTACGAGGTGCAGGCCGAAATGGGCCTGACGAGCTGGGCTGAGTTCGCCGTCTTTCGCGGGTTCAAGCCGGATGACTGGATCTTCAGCACCGAATTCGGATTACTAACGAAAGAACCGTACCTGTTGTCCGTCGGATTTTTGAACTGGTCGCCGCACCTCGATGTCGATCCACAGCCGTACATCGAAGCCGGTTATTACACCGAACATCAGAAATTCATCGTTGGCGCCATTCACGCCGGCTATAAGAACGAGGCGATTCTCGGTTACGCTTACGATTTCAATCGAACCTGGCGCGTGCAGATCGATTGGCTAAGTGGCGCGGAAAACTCGTCGACCATCGGCTTTACCTGCAACATCAGCCGCGATTTCCAGATGAATCCCGCTCTCTACATCAACAATGGACCCGGCCACGATCTGTTTGGCTACGTCGTTTTCAGTTACACCTTTCATCTTTGGGGCAAGGCTGGAGAAAAGGAGATAGTGAAAAGCGCGAAGTAGTTAACCGGCCTTGAACACTTCGACGATGACGCGGATTTATCGAATTACGAGCGTTCTTCCGTTCGCACTCTTTGCTGCAAAAAAACGCTACAATACAAACATGGCGGCTGCCGCTCCGAACATCACCAGAGCTGTGATTCCGACGACGATGCGCGATAACCATGGGCTCGGCTGGTTCTGCATCAGCTTGCGATCCGACACCACGATCAGAATGCCGACGAGCAAGAATGGCGCGAGCAAGCCGTTGAGGATCGCGGTCCAGAAAAGTGCTTTTATCGGATTGATTCCGGCGAAATCCATGCCGATGCCCAGCAGAGCGGAGAGGATCACGACGCCGTAAAAATAGTGCGCCGACTTGAAGGGAAGATCCAAGCCTTCTCGCCAATGAAATGTCTCCGCGAAAGCGTAAGCGGAAGAGCCGGTAAGCGTGGGAATAGCGAGAAACCCGACGCCAATCAACCCGACCGTGTAAAGTGTGTAGGCTAGTGAACCGGCAAGCGGCTTAAGCGCTTCGGCGGCTTGCTTCGAAGTCTCAATATCTCGCATCCCGTGCGCGTGTAGCGTAAGCGCGCAGGTGAGGATGATGAAATACATCACTATGTTAGAGAAAAATGTGCCGACTCCGACATCGAGTTTTCGATCGTTGATTTCCGGTTTGGTCGCCCCTTCGCGCTGCCGCAGCATGCGGCGACCCATCGCCTTCTCTTCCTCCACTTCCTCTGAAGCCTGCCAGAAAAACAGGTAGGGACTGATTGTGGTCCCGAGGATCGCCACGAAACTCTGCCACGCATCGTGCCCCTTCGCCCACGAAGGGATGAACGTGTCGCGCAGAACGGCGCGCCAATCTGGTTGGACAATAAAAGCCGTCACGACATAAGCAAAGAGAAAGAGCGCCAGCCATTTCAAAGCCTTAGCGATCTGAAAATAGTGGAAATAGACCGTCGATAAGGCGATCGCGATGCCGAAGAGCACGACGAACCAATGTGAATTGAAACCGGTAAGCATCTCCGCGGCATCCGACATACCGGCCAAATCGGATCCGATATTGATCGTGTTCGCCGCAAAAAGAGCAAGCGCGAAGATGACGAGAACCCATCTTGGAAACTTCTGTTTTAACGTGGCCGCCAAACCCGTCCCTGTGACCATCCCAATTCGCGCACACATAAATTGCACGCAACCCATGAGTGGCCAGGTGATGAACGCCGTCCACAGGAGGGAGCTGCCCATCTGCGCACCAGCGATTGAATAAGTCGCAATGCCGGACGGATCATCGTCCGCCGCACCGGTGATCAATCCCGGTCCCAGAACCGAAAAGAAACGTCGGACGAAATTTCTCTTCGGGGGTGATGCTGCTTTGTTCGACATTTCTGCGGACGTAACAAGATTAGCTCAGGATAAGCAACGGAGATGAGCCGTTGCAAAGTTTACGGACGCAACGAACCGCTTTATCTCTTCACCATGCATCGTTCGGATCATGCGCCTTTTCGGCATACGCACAATTTCGTTCCTGATTTTTCCGGCGCAGAACGACGCACCCGCATCGTGATCGGCATCACCGCGGTGATGATGGTGCTCGAGATCGCGGTCGGCCTAGTCTCGCATTCCATGGCTCTGCTGGCCGATGGCTGGCACATGAGCACTCATGTGATCGCGTTTCTTATTACCGCCATGGCCTATTATCTCTCCCGCAAGCATTCCTCCAACGCGCAGTTCACTTTCGGCACCGGAAAAATCGGGGTTCTCGGCGGTTTCTCCAGTGCAGTCGTGCTGGCAATGATCGCGCTGCTTATGGCGGGTGAATCGGCGCACCGGTTGTTCGCTCCGTTAACCATTCATTTTAATGAAGCGATCGGCATTGCCTCTCTTGGATTGCTGGTAAATTTGACTTGCGCACTTCTGCTGAAGAACGATTCGCATCATCGTCATCACGGCGGTCACAGGCATGCGGGCGATCACCGTCATGATTTGAATTTACGCGCCGCTTATGTTCATGTGCTGGCCGATGCCTTCACCAGCGTTCTCGCGATTATCGCGCTGACCGGCGGGAAGTTTGCTGGTTGGTCCTGGCTCGATCCAATCATGGGAATCGTGGGCAGCGGTGTTGTTTTTTCCTGGGCTTACGCCCTTTTGCGCGATACCAGCGGAATTCTGCTCGATCGGACCCCGCCTTCATCACATCTGCCGGAGGAAATCCGACGCGCCGTGGAAAGCGATGGCGATTCGCTCATAACCGATCTGCACGTCTGGCAGGTTGGAACCGGAAAGTTCGCCGCCATCGTCTCGATCGTTGCGCATGAACCAAGAAGCTCTGATGAATACCGCGAGCTGCTTCGAGAGCACGAAGAGCTGGTTCATCTTACTATCGAGACGCAGCATTGCCGCGAGCATGAGCCACATTCGTAAGCGACACTCTTGAATGGGGCTGGTGATTTATTTCTGCGGCAGGAACACAGGCTTTCAGCCTGTGCGCCCAGCGGAGATTTTGTCCGCTGTTAAGCGATATTTCAGCGGAGTGTAACACCGCTGGGCACACAGGCCACAAGCCTATGTTCCAGCGCATTTGTGCGCTCCGGCGGCAATGGCTGCCACGTTGTCAATAAATCAACTGGCCGCGGCCAGTGACCGCGGCTACAACGGAGGCACCATGTTCTCAATCGGCAAATTTCTCGGTCACGACGAAAAGTTTTACGACCTCTTAGAAGCCAGCGCGCAGCAAGCCGATAGCAGTGTTCACCACTTGATCGATTTGCTGGCGAAGCTGGAGAAAAGCGAATCGTCAAGCAACCTCGACGCATTTGCCGAGAGCCGCCGCGAAGATAAACGAATCACCCAGCAACTAACCGAGGAACTTTCGAAAACGTTCATCACTCCGTTGGAGCGCGAAGACATTCAGGCGCTGGCCAGTGCGCTCTACAAAATTCCGAAGACAGTCGAGAAAATCAGCGAGCGGATTCTGATTTGTCCGGAGGACTTGCACGGGCACAATTTCCGGCGTCAGGTCGAACTCCTTGACCGCGCGGCCGAAGCAGTCTTGGCGATGGTCAAAGAATTGCGCAAGGGCACGGATATCCGCACTGCTCGCGAGATGAACGCGCGTTTGCAAACAATCGAAGGCGACGCCGACAAACTCGAACTCGAACTGTTGCGCGATCTTTATCACGGCGATTACACGCCTAAGCACATCATTTTCCTGCGCGATCTTTACGAATTACTCGAGAAAGTGATCGATCGCTGTCGCGATGCCGGCAACATCATCCTGCAAGTTGTCTTGAAATACGCGTAGTCGGCATCTACCGATGATCACGTTTTTCGTCGTTGTCTTCGCGGCGATTGTTTTCGAATACAGCAACGGGTTTCACGATGCGGCCAATGCCATCGCCACCGTTGTCTCCACAAAAGTGCTGACGCCCCGACAGGCGATTGCGATGGCGGCGATTTTCAATTTAACGGGCGCGCTTCTAGGTGGCGCAGTTGCCTCCACCATCGGGAAAGGTTTGGTCGATACCGATGTCGTGAACATGGCGACGGTGTTGTGCGCTCTCATCGCTGCCTTCGCCTGGAATATTACGACCTGGTGGGTCGGTCTCCCGTCCAGTTCCAGTCATGCGCTTATTGGCGGCTTGTGCGGAGCCGCGCTCGCGACCGCGCGCGGAAACTGGTCGGTATTGAAATGGAACACCGGACTCTGGCCAAAGGTGGTTGTCCCGATGATTACATCGCCACTTGCCGGTTTCTTTCTCGGCGCTCTGGTGATGTTCGCACTTTTTGCGCTCTTCCATCGCTTTACGCCCGGTGCGGTCCATTCCGTTTTCGGCAAGCTGCAAGTTTTTAGCGCGGCCTGGATGGCACATTCACACGGCAGCAATGATGCGCAAAAAACAATGGGCATCATTACCCTCGCGCTTTTTACCGGAACGAAAGCGGGCAGCTTCGATCATTTGCCAGGCTGGCTGACTTTTTTGCAAATGCCGGCCTTCGCAATTCCGGCGTGGGTAAAGATTCTTTGTGCCATTACCATGGCGGCTGGCACCGCCGCAGGCGGCTGGCGAATTATCCGCACGCTCGGGCATAAAATGGTAAAGCTTCAACCGGTGCACGGCTTTGCTGCGGAAACGAGTGCGGCCCTCATCATTCAAACTGCAAGCGTTTACGGCATTCCGCTTTCAACTACGCACGTGATTTCGACCTCGATCATAGGGGTCGGCGCGGCTAAACGTTTCAGCGGGGTGAAATGGACCGTGGTGGAACGGATCATCTGGGCTTGGATTTTGACGCTCCCGGCCACTGGCTTGATCGGATTTACTCTAGCGCGCGCCGTGGCCGCGTTTTGATCAAGGAGCGGCGGTTTCCTAACCGCCGAGCTATAAGAAAGCGACTTTTTAGTCGCTCAATCTGAATGACTGGTGGCCGACGAAATCAACTCGAGAGCCGCCTTCAATTATGATTAGCGCGTGTCATCCCGAACCGCGCAGACGGCGAGGGACCTCCCGAGTCAGCAATAGGCGCACAAAATACATTGCTTGATCTTTGAGTTTAGGCGAGGTCCCTCGCTTGCGCTCGGGATGACAGGCACGGAACGGCGCTAACTGGCAAAATGCCAAACCGCAGGAAAGGGAAAGGGATCGCTCGTCCGCGACTCGTTAGTAAACATCCCGCTTATACCGCTTGTCCGCCTTCATTTGCTCGACGTAAGCCTGCGCTTCCTCAGGTGACTTGCCGCTTTGCTCTTGCACAATCGTGCGCAGTGCTGCATCCACGTCTTTCGCCATCTTCAACGCATCGCCGCAAACGTAAAAATACGCTCCAGCGTCGAGCCAGCGCCAAAGTTCAGCTGCGTTCTCCTGCATCCGATGTTGCACATAAACCTTGTGCTCCCGATCGCGCGAAAAGGCGCAATGCAGATGAGTAAGAATGTTCTGTTTCTTTAGCTCTTCGAACTCCTCACCATAATAGTAGTCATAGCTGGAACGCTGTGCGCCGAAGAACAGCCAATTGCGCCCACGCGCGCCGACCGCGCGACGCTCCTGCAAAAAAGCCCGGAAGGGCGCGATCCCGGTCCCGGGCCCAACCATAATAATATCAGCATCGGCTTCCGGTAGATGAAAATGCTTGGCCACACTGGGGAAAACCGGGACGGGCTGATCATTGCAGCGCTCCGCCAGAAAGGTCGAAGCCACACCTTTGCGAAGGCGTCCGTGCGATTCGTAGCGAATGACATCGACAATGAAGTGGACGGACTCAGGAAAGACTCGCAAACAACTCGCCACCGAGTAAAGACGCGGTTGCAATTTCGTTAGCAGGCCAACGAACTCCTCGGGCGTAAATTTCGCCGAAGGATGTTGCAGGAGGAAATCGATCGCTTCCATCCCCCAGAGATAAACCTGCAGATCGTGTTTATGATCGGGGCGAAGCAACTCTTCTAGCAACGGGGCGGCCGAGGCCCGCTCGACGATCGCTTTCAAGAATTTCGGGGTCGGGGTGGTGATGGAATAGTTTCGTAGCAAGGCCTGTCGCAGCGGCGCTGTTTCGTTTTTTCCCGCTGGTACGATCTCATCACCGGTAGCGCCGAGTGCACGAATAATCTCTTCGACCAGCGGCGGATCGTTCGACGCGCAAACCGCCATCGAATCACCCGGTTCGAAGCTCAGCCCCGAACCGGCCAGCGAAATTTCGTGATGCCGCGTTTCCTTGTTCCGATTTCCTTCATTCAGCCGTCGATTAATGACCATTTTTCCGGGAAACGGATTAGTGCGAGAATACACTGGCGTCATTGCTTGCAACTACTCGGCGTCACGGCTGATGGCAAGTGCTCACGTCTGTCATTTCGAGCGTAGTCGAGAAATCTCTAACTAGTTACAAACTCCTTGCGGTAGTTCTTCAATCTACGGCGAAATCAAATTGACCACCGCCCTTCAATTGCAACATGGCGCGTGTCATCCCGAACCCCGAATGCTTGCGAGATGAGGGACCTCACGAGTACAGTGTTGAATACCCAAGTTAGCTTGTGTGATCCAAGAGTTTAGGCGAGGTCCCTCTCGTGCTCGGGATGACATGCATGGAGCGAGCCCGCTCATTGTTTAACACCTGCCTTGCGACACCAAATCGCGGCGCTAGCCTCTCGCGAGCGCGTTCTGCACGCGACCACTCATGAATCACGACCAAGCGCCGCAGGCTGTCCCGCTAATTGGTCCTCCGTCGCACGACCCCTACGCCGCTTTTCGCTTTGCCAACTTCAATCTCTACATGATGGGAAATTTTCTCGCCATCGTCGGTCGACAAATGTTGGCCGTAGCGGTGGAGTGGGAAATTTACCGGCGCACACATTCGGCCACCGCGCTCGGATTGGTCGGCCTGGTGCTCGCGGTTCCGGTGGTTTGTCTGTCGCTGCCCGCGGGACATCTGG
>Ga0209474_10002512_pt1 | contig 16783 bp, 12 predicted proteins | sample GraSoiAngelo_145_FD_185902 | JGI IMG/M metagenome (GOLD analysis project Ga0209474, IMG submission 185902) | Grasslands soil microbial communities from the Angelo Coastal Reserve, California, USA - 14_1009_05_20cm (SPAdes) (version 2) | ecosystem: Environmental > Terrestrial > Soil > Grasslands...
GGCGCCGGCGCAGCCGCGCGAGCGAGTGCTCCATCTGCGCGATGCCGGCCTCGCGCCCGCTCGTCCACACCTTGGTCGCGACGAAGAGGCGGTCGACGACCCCGAGCTCGGCGGCGAGGTCGCCCGCCACCGACTCGGCGGCGCCGTACATCGGTGACGAGTCGAGCACGCGACCGCCGAGCGCCACGAAGCGCCCGAGCACCTCCGTGAGGGGCGCCCGCTCGGCCGCCGAGGTCCCGACGTCGAACGTCCGCCAGGTGCCGAGCCCGAGGGCGGGCACGCGCTCGCCGCTGGACGGAATCGGGCGGGCGAGGATCGTCTCCCCGGCGGCGCCCGGCGCCCGGCCGGCGCCCGCAGCCGCCATCAGGCGGAGCACCGTGCGCCGGGTGAGGGTCCCGCCGGGCTCATGTTCCATGTCTCGCGTTCATCGTACAATCGGGGGGCTTGAGACTCCGGAACCATTTCGTCGTCCTCGTCGCGGCGACCTTGCTGCCCGTGCTGGTCCTGGCTGTCACGGTGGTCCTCCTGGTGCAGCGGGAGCGCCACGCGTCGATGCAGCGCGGACTGCAAGGCACCGCCCGTGCGCTCGCCGCCGCCGTCGACCGCGAGCTCGATTCCTCGGTCACCGCGCTGGAGACGCTGGGCGACTCGCCGGCGCTGGACGAGGGCAATCTTCCGGCGTTCTACGAGCACGCGCGCCGCGCGCGTGACGACAACCCGCGCTGGCTCACGGTCTTCCTCGTGGAGGCGTCGGGACGTCAGGTCATGACGCTGCTGCGCCCGCTGGGCGCGCCGTTGCCCGATGCCGGCGACGTCGACTACGTGCGGGCGGTGCTGGACACTCGCCGCCCGTACGTCTCCGACCTGGCGCTGGGCGTCATCTCGCAGCGATACATCATCACGATCAACGTCCCCGTGCTCCGCGGCGGACGCCTGCGCTACGTGCTCGGCGCCAGCCTGGTGACCGACGCCCTCGCCGATCTCCTGGCCCGGCAGGCCGGTCCGGCGGGATCGGTGGCGGCGATCCGCGATCGGCGCGGGGCGCTGGTGGCCCGCAGCCGGGACCAGGAGCGTCACGTCGGGCGTCAGCCGAACGTCGAGTTCGCGGAGGCGCTGCAGCGCGCCCGCGCCACCGGTGAGAACGTGTTCGAGGTCGACAGCCTCGAGGGCGAGCGCGTCTACGCGGCGGCCGGCCGGGTGCCGACGGCCGATTTCATGGTCGTGGTGGCCACGCCGACGGCCGCCGTCGGCGCCCTGCGATTCTGGTGGCTGCTGTGGGTCGGCGGCGGCGTGATCTTCGTCAGCGCCCTCGGCGTGTCGATCCTGCTCGCCCGGCGCGTGGCCCGGCCCATCGCGGAGCTGTCGAAGGCCGCCGCGCAGCTGGCCGCCGGCGAGCCGATCCCGGCGGCGGCCACCTCGTCGGTCCCCGAGATCGCCGCGGTCCGCGCCGCGATCCTGGGGGCCGCCGATGCGCTGCGCGAGCAGGCCGCCGAGCGCGAGCGGCGGCTGGCCGCCGAACGAACGAGCCGGGAGAAGGACGAGTTCCTCGCCATGCTCGCCCACGAGCTGCGCAATCCGCTCGGCGCGATCGCCAGCGCGGTCTCGGTGCTCGAGCGCATCGGCGGCGGCGAGAAGCTCACCGTCCGAGCGCGAGAGATCGTCGGTCGCCAGGTCGCGCACCTCGTCGGCATCGTCGAGGACCTGCTCGACGTGAGCCGCGTGAGCGTGGGCAAGATCCTGCTCTCGCGGCGCCCGCTCGACCTCGGCGAGCTGGTGCGCCGCGCCGTCGACGGGCTCGACGCCGAGAGCCGGACGGCCCGGCACGACGTCACCCTGACGGCGGCGCCGGTGTGGGTCGACGGCGACGAGACGCGCCTGGAGCAGGTGATCGGCAACCTGCTCGCCAACGCGCTCAAGTACACGCCCGCCGGCGGCCACGTGCACGTGTCCGTCGATGCCGAGGGGGGGGAGGCGGTGGTGCGGGTGCGGGACGACGGCATCGGCATCGCCGCCGACCGCCTGGGCTCGATCTTCGATCTCTTCTTCCAGGGCGAGCGCGGGCTCGATCGCGCGCAGGGCGGACTGGGCATCGGGCTCACGCTCGTGAAGCGGCTGGTCGAGCTGCACGGCGGCAGCGTTGCCGCCGCCAGCGCGGGCCCCGATCACGGCAGCACGTTCACCGTCCGGTTGCCGCGCATTCCGATGGTGCCGTCGCGCCTGCCGGCGGAGCCGACGGCGCCCCCGCGTCGGCGGCGCGTGCTGCTGATCGAGGACAACGCCGACGCCCGCGAGATGCTGAGGACGGCGCTCGAGCTGAGCGGCCACACGGTGGACGAGGCGGACGACGGCGCCGCCGGGCTGGCGCGGGCCGAGGCCGCGCGCCCCGACGCGGCCATCGTCGACATCGGGCTGCCGGGCATCGACGGCTACGAGGTGGCCCGGCGGTTGCGCGCGCTGGCCGGTGGCGGTGACATCGTCCTCATCGCCCTGACCGGCTACGGCCAGCCCGAGGACCGCCGGCGCAGCGAAGAGGCGGGCTTCGACACCCACCTCGTGAAGCCGGTCGACCCCGCCGCGCTCGAGCGGACGCTCAGCGCCGACCGGCGTCGCTGAGCAGGGCCTCCGACTCGATGTTGAGGTCGTAGCGGTCCTTGGCGATCTTCAACACGCTGTCGGCGAACTGCGGATGGTCGCGCAGGATGCGCGTGAAGCTGGTCTTGTCGAGCGCCACGAGATCGCAACCGGTCTTGGCGCGGACGGTGGCCGTGCGGGGGGTGTGCATCAGCAGGGCGATCTCGCCGAAGAAGTCGCCGTCCTTGAAGGTCTTGAGGACGTCGCCGGCCTCGTCGACCACCTCGGCTTCCCCGCGGACGAGGATGTACATCTCACGGCCCATGGCGCCCTTGCGGATGATCGTGTGGCCCGCCTTGACGACTTCCGGCCGCAGCGCCAGGATCACCTGCGACAGGAACAGCGGATCACCGTCCTTGAAGATCGCCACCTTCTTCAGCACGTCCTCGGTCAGCAGCTCGAACCAGCGGCGGCCGTCGCGCTCGATGAGGTCGGAGGCCGCCGTCGGCCCCCAGCTGCCGCGCGCGTAGTTGGGGAACTCGGCGGGCGTCGCCTTCCAGTGATCGAGCAGGGGCTGGGCCACCCGCCAGGCCGCCTCCACCAGGTCGCCGCGCGAGAAGAGCGTGGCGTCGCCGTGCGAGCAGGAGTAGATCATCACCTCGTAGCCGGTGTAGCGGGAGGCCTTGAAGGCGTCGCCGTAGCCGAAGCGCATGTTGACGGGCTGCAGGCGCAGCGTCGGCCCCGGGATCTTGGCCTGGAACTGGATCTCGATGCCCTGGTAGGGCTGGATGTGGAAGATGAGACGGTTGGGGCCCAGCTCGCGGATCGGCGTGGCGCGGAACAGCACCTGCGGCGCCTTCTTGAACTCGACGATGATCTCGGTGCCGCGCTTCCACAGCGCCTTGCCGGAGCGCAGGTAGATCGGCACGCCCTCCCACCGCCAGTTGTCGATGTGGAACCGCGCCGCCGCGAAGGTCTCGGTGTTCGAGCCGGGGGCGACGTCCTTCTCCTGGCGGTAGCCGGGCTTTACGATCTCGCCCTTGTCGCCCAGCTGCGGCCCGTACTGCCCGCGCACCACGTGGCGGGCGACCTCCGACGGCGTGTAGACGCGCACCGCCTCCAGCAGCTTGGCCTTCTCGTTGCGGATGGCATGGGAGTCGAGCGAGCCCGGCACCTCCATGCAGAGGTAGGCCAGCATCTGGAACATGTGGTTCTGCATCATGTCGCGCAGCACGCCCGAGCTGTCGTAGTAGCCGCCGCGGCCCTCGACGTCCACCGCCTCGGCGACGTTGAACTGGATGTTGTCGATGAAGTGCTTGTTCCAGAGCGGCTCGAACATGCCGTTGCTGAAGCGGAACGCCAGGAGATTCTGGACCGTCTCCTTGCCCAGGTAGTGATCGACCCGGTAGATCTGGTCCTCGTGCCAGTGGGCGAGAACGTCGATGTTGAGCTGCAGCGCCGAGGCCAGATCGGTCCCGAACGGCTTCTCCACGATGATCCGCTTCCAGCCGGGGCCGTCCTTGAATCCGGCCTTGTCCAGCTGCTCGCACAGCAGGCCGAAGAAGCGGGGCGCGGTGGCGAAGTAGAAGAGGACGTTGCCGCCGATCTGGTGCTCGCGGTCCAGCGTGGCCACCTCGGCCTTGAGCTTCTGGAACGCGCCGGCGTCGTCGAAGCCCGCCCGCGTGTAGTGGAAGCGGCTGACCAGCTTGTCCCACACCGCCTGGTCGAAGGCCTGGCGGGTGTGGAAGCGCTTGATGTCCTCGCTCATCCGCTGGCGGAACGACTCCGTCGTCAGCGGGTCCATGGCGGCGCCCAGCAGCGCGAAGTTCTCGGACAGCAGGCCGTCGCAGGCGAGGTTGTAGAGCGCCGGCACCAGCAGCCGCTTGGTGAGGTCGCCGGAGGCGCCGAAGATCAGGAGCACGCAGGGCTGGCTCGCGGGATTGGCGCCGTCCGAGTCCACGCCGCGACTTCTCAAGACATGGGCGTCATGATTCATGGGGGCACATTCTGCCACAACGCGGGCCGGTCGGCGCAAGCGGAGTCGTCGGAGGGGATCGGCGGTCACCGCGCGGCGAATCGACGTAGACTGGCCGGCATGCCGCCGCTGCCGGCCAGCCTCGGCCTGTTCGTCATCGCCGCGCTGGCGCTCCTGCTCACGCCCGGCCCCGCCGTGCTCTACATCGTCACCCGCAGCGTGGACCAGGGGCGGCGGGCGGGATTCGTCTCGGTACTCGGCGTGCATCTCGGCACGCTCGTGCACATCGCGGCCGCCGCCGCCGGGCTGTCGGCGCTGCTGGCCGCCTCGGCCGTCGCGTTCGGCGCGGTGAAGTATTTCGGCGGCGCCTATCTCGTCTATCTGGGCGTGCGGCGCCTGCTGGAGCGGCCGGCGACGTCGACGGTCGCGCCCGCCGGCGCCCCGCGGCTGGGCCGCGCGGTCCTCGATGGGTTCGTCGTCAACCTGCTCAACCCGAAGACCGCGCTGTTCTTCCTGGCCTTCCTGCCGCAGTTCGTCGACGTCGAGCGCGGCCACGTGGGCGTGCAGGTGCTCGAGCTCGGGCTGCTGTTCATCGGGCTGGGACTCTGCACCGACGGGCTGTACGCCTTCGGCGCCGGCACGGCCGCGCGCTGGCTGCGCGGACACCCGCGCTTCCTGGGCGGCGAGCGCTGGGTGGCGGGCGGCATGTACATCGGCCTCGGCGTCGCCGCGACATTCGCGACGGCGCAGCGCAAGTAGCCGGCGCGGCGCTCAGCCCTCCGCGAGGGCGAGACGGACGCGGCGGTTGTGGCGGCCCTTGTTGTCGATCTTGAGGATCCGCACCGGTCGCGAGCGTCCCGTCGACGCCAGGTGCGTGCCGCCGCACGCCTGGCGGTCGAGGCCCACGATCTCCACGATGCGCACGCTGCCGTCCGCCGCGGGCGGCGGAGCCACCGAGCGGCTGCGCAAGAGTCCCGGCTCGGCGGCCGCCTCGACGGCCGGAATGCAGGCGTAGCGCACGGCCAGGTCCTGGCGGATGACGTCGTTGATCGCCGGCTCCAGCGCGCGCAGGCGCTCGTTGTCGGCATCCGGCAGATCGAAGTCCACCCGCGCCGTGCCGTCCTCGTTGAGCTGAGCGCCAGTGATCAAGGCCCCGTGGAAGCGCTGGAACACCAGCGCGCTGACGACATGGGCGTTGGTGTGGAGCTGCGCCATCAGTGCGCGGAAGCCGGGATCGACCGCCGCCTCGACCGCCCCGACGAGCTCGACTGGCTCGACCAGGACGTGCCACATCCGCTCGCCGTCGAGCTCGATTCGAGCGAGCCGCACCTCGCCGCCGGCCCAGCGCAGGCGACCGCGGTCGGCGAGCTGACCGCCGCCGCCGGGATGAAACGGCGTGCGCTCGAGGACGACGGCGCCCGGCCGCGCGTCGATCACCCGCGTCTCCAGCGCGAGGATCTCGGGGTGCTCGTGGCAGAAGTAGCGCGCCATCGTGTTACGCGGTGGCCGCCACCCGCGCGCGCTGGCGGCCGGCCAGGATCGCCTCGACGCTCTCCTCCGGGGTGAGCTGGGCGTCGTCGAGCCAGAGCCCGATGCCCGCGAGCTGGTCCACCAGCGGTTGCGCGAGGTGAGCGTAGTGCTCGCCGATCGTCATTCCGTGTCGGACCCGGTGCCGTCGGCTCTTCTCACGCTCTGCGTCCCGTGCGATCGCCACCGGCGTTCCCGGATGGAGCACGACGAGGTGCACGGCGAGACCCGCCAGCGCCGCGAGGTAGGCCTGCAGGCTCTCGCGGCTGACGATCGGGTAGTCGACGATCGCCGTGAATCCGGCCTCGGCGTAGGAGCGCGCCAGCAGGCACTGGTTGCGCGTGTTGAGATCGATCTGGCGCAACGCCTCCTCGGCCGGCTCGGTGCCGGGCCAGACGTTGCCGGCGACGATCCACTCCTGCAGCCGATCGCCCTCGATGAACGCCGAACGCGCGAAACGCTGGGCCAGGAGACGTCCCACGGTCGTCTTGCCGCTCCCCGGGATGCCGCTGATCAGCCACACGTCGGCCACGCGCCGCCCCGCACCCAGGCTAGCGGCGGCGATCCGGCCAGAAGCGGATGCCGGGGCGCGCGTAGCCGCCTCCGACACCGATCGGCGTACCGTCGGCGCGCCAGCAGGAGGCGCCGGTGAGCGAGCCATCCGGCTCGAACGCGATCGCCCCCATGCCGCCGCCGACGTGGGCGACCGGCGTCACGGCGTGGCCACGCGCGGCCAGGCCGGCGCGGACGTCGTCGGCGATCGCCGCCTCGACCTCGAGCTCCTGGCCCTGCGTCCACACGCGCGGCGCCTCGACGGCCTCCTGCAGCGTCATGCCGTGGTCGATCACGTTCACCAGCGCCTGCAGCACACAGGCGAAGATGCGCACGCCGCCCGGCAGCCCGAGCGCGAGCGCGGGCCGCCCGTCCCGCAGCACGATCGTCGGCGCCATCGAGCTGGTCATCCGCTTGCCCGGCTCGACGGAGAGCGCGTGGCCGGGGTGCGGATCGAACAGGGCCATCGTGTTGTTGAGCAGCATGCCGGTGCCGGGCGCCATCGCGCGGGAGCCGAACAGGCTGTTGATGGTCTGGGTCGCCGCCACCACGTTGCCATCGGCGTCGGCGACGGTCAGGTGCGTCGTGTGGACCGAGCCGGCCGACGCCACGCCGGCGCCATGGGCCTGCGCCTTGCCCATGTCGATCTGCGCGCGCCGCGTGGTCGCGTAGTCCCTGGCGAGGAGGCGCCCCACCGGTACGTCGACGAAGGCGGGATCGCCGGTGGCCGCGGCGCGATCGGCGAACGCGATCTTGAACGCCTCGGCCAGCAGATGGATGCCGTCGACCGTGGCGAAGCCGAGGCCGGCGACGTCATAGCCCTCCAGGAGGTTCAGGATCTGGATCACGTGGATCCCGCCGCCCGTCGGCGGCGGGCAGCCGGCGACCTCGAAGCCGCGGTAGCTCCCGCGGACGGGGGCGCGCTCGACGGTGCGATAGCGGCGCAGGTCGTCGAGGGTGATGAGGCCGCCCGCGCGCCTCATGTGCTCGACGACGCGCCGGCCGAGCGCACCGCCGTAGAGGGCCCCCGGCCCCTCGGCCGCGATCGTCCGCAGCGTCCCCGCGTACTCGGGCTGCACGAGCCGATCGCCGCGTCCCGGCGGCGCGCCGCCCGGCAGGAACACGCGCGCGGTCTCCTCGAAGCGCGCGAGATCGGCCGCCGTCTCGGCGATGCACTCGGCGAGATAGCCGGTGACGCGGAAGCCGGACTCGGCGTGACGGATCGCCGGCGCCACGACGGTCGGCAGGTCGAGCGTGCCGAAGCGGGCCAGCATCTCGCACCACGCGGCCAGCGTGCCGGGCACACCGACCGAGCGCAGGCCCACGCTGTTCTCACGGCCCTCGGCCTCCATGTACTCCGGCCACGTGTCCGAGCGCGGCCGGTACATGTCGGGCCGCGCCGCCGCCGGGGCGACCGTGTAGCCGTCGATGACGGTGTGAAGGCCGGCGAGCCAGAGCTGGGCGTGGCCGGCGCCGAAGACGCCGACCATCATCGGCTCCACGACGCTCAGCGCGAACAGCGCCGCGACCGCCGCGTCGACCGCGTTGCCTCCGCCGGCCAGCATCTCCACGCCGGCCGCCGAGGCCAGCGGGTGATTGGTGACGACCATGCCGCGGGAGGCGTGGACGGGCCGCTTCTCGGTGCGGGCGCGCGTCACTTGGCCAGCCACGAGTTCCAGAAGTACATGCGGGGCGCCGCGCGGAACGGCCCGCGGAGCTCGCGGCGGGCGACGTCGAGCGTGAAATAATCGGCGAGCTTCACGCTGCCCACGTCGTCGTAGAAGATCGCCTGGAGACGGTCGATGATGGCCTTGCGCTTCTTCGGGTCGTTCTCGATCCTCAGGTCGGCCATCAGCCGCTCCTTCTCCTCGTGGCACCACCAGCCGGCGAACGTGCAGCGGAGCGCCACGTGCAGCGCCGGGTCCGCAGAGAAGACGAAGCCGGTGGAGAAGACGTCCCACAGCTCGGGCTTCTCCATGCGGTTGTTCTGCGTCGCCCAGTCGACCACCTGGAGGTCGACCGTGAAGCCGGCCTCCTCCATCTGCTGCTTGGCGACCAGGGCATTCTTGTACATGAACTCGTATTCCTTGGTCGTCATCCACCGCACCGGCTGCCCGGCGTACCCGGCCTCCTTCAGGAGGCGGCGCGCCTTGTCCCTGTCCTTCTGGTTGTAGAGGGCCGCCCCCACCGTCGAGTGCCAGGGCTGCTCGGGGAAGAACAGGCCGGGATCGAGCCGGTAGAACTCCTTGAACCCGAAGCCGGCCACGGCGATCGGCTCCATGTCGAGCGCCGCCTGCAGCGCCTGCCGCAGCTTCTTGCTGGTCATGGCGCCGGCCTTGTGGTTCAGCACGGCCACCGCCCAGCCGCGCGGCTTGACGATGCGCGGCTCGATCTGGGGCAGCGACTTGATGCGCTCGTAGGCGTCCTGCTTCACGAACATCGCGTGGTGATACTCGCCGGTTTCCACACCGGCCAGCCGCACGGCCGTCTCGGGCACGGGGACGAACAGGATCTCGTCGACGTACGCCGTCTTCCGGCCGCCGAAGCCGTTGGGCGCCTCCGGCCGCGCCGCGTAGTCCTTGAAGCGGACGAACTTGATGTGGCGGTCGGGCTTGTGCTCGACGAACCGGTAGGGGCCGGTGCCGATGAACTCCTTGAGCGGACCGTCGCCGGCCGCCTCGATGACTTCCCGGGGATAGATCGAGGCGTGCGGCTCGGACAGCCCGAACAGGAGCGAGCCCGACGGCTGCTTGAGATGGATGACGACCGTGGCCGGATCCCTGGCCTCGATGCTCTCGACGCTCTTCCAGAGGATCTTGCCGACGGACGCCACCTGACCCCAGCGCTTGAGCGAGGGCACCACGTCGGCCGAGGTCATCTCCTTGCCGTTGTGGAACTTCACGCCGCGCCGCAGCGTGATCGTGTAGCGCAGGCCCCGGTCGGTCACCGTGTAGGCCTCGGCGAGCATCGGGATCGGACTGAAGTTGCGATCGTAGGCGAACAGGGACTCGCTGGCGTGCCACATCAGCTCGTAGACCTGCGTCGCGGTGCTCATCGCGATGTCGAGCGTCGGCGGCTCGCCGATGGTAGCGACCTTCAGCACGCCGCCCATCCGCGGCGTCTCCTCCGCGCGAGCGCCGTCGACGGCCGTGAGCAGCACCCCGACCAGCGCTCCGAGCACCACCGGCTTCACGCGCATGCGGAGTCTTCTCCCAGTGTGTACGCTCTCGAGATCACGAGAGCCTTCCTCGACGTCTGAGCGTCCGCTCCCGATCAGCGTCACGGCTGCGCCGGGGCGCTCCGAACGTTGGGGGGTTGGGGCCATGTCGGGGCCCCCCATCTCAACGAGCCAGGCGCTCGACGACACAGCGGGCGGGGTCGGCCTCGGCCAGCACCGGCGCCGGCCGTCCGGAGTGTATGTACTCGGCGAGCAGCTTGCCGGCCATCGGCCCGCGGCCGAAGCCCGAGGAGGCGAGACCGCCGACGATCCAGAGATCGTCGCGGCGCGGGATGCGGCCGATCAGCGGCTTGCCGTCGAGCGGAAACGGCATGAGGCCCGCCCAGGTGCGCGCGATCGGCAACCCGGCCAGACACGGCAGCACCTCGGCGGCGTGCGCGCGGTTCGCCTCGATACCACGCGGATCGGGCGTCGTGCTCCACGCTGCCAGCTCGCGATCGCCGCCGAAGATGATCTCGCCGCTCCGGCACTGACGGCCGTAGAGGTGGCGGGTCACGCGCGCGCCCTTGCGGATCGTCAGGAACGGCGGGTCGTCGCCCGGCTCGCGATACCAGGCGTGCGCCGACTCCGCTGACGAGATCGTCTGGAACAGGCAGGGCGCCGTGGGGGCCGTCGCCCACATCTGTCCGCGCACGGGCACGATCGGGATGTCGAGGCCGAGCAGGACGCCGACCGCACCGCACCACGCGCCGGCCGCGAGCACCAGGCTGCGCGCCACGATCGAGCCCTGCGGCGTCACCGCCAGCCAGCCCGGCGCGCGGGGCGTGAGCGCCGTCACCTCGCGCTGCGTGAGGATGCGGGCGCCGCGCCGCCCCGCCAGCGCGGCGAAGGCGCGCGTGGCGCGCGCGGGGTCGGCCTGCGAGCGTAGCGGCGAGTACATGGCGCCGAGCAGCGCCGGCGAGAGCTCCGGCTCCAGGCTGCGCGCCTCGCGCGTCGTCAGCAGCTCCACCTGGTGACCGCGCGCCCGCAGCGCGGCGACGCGCTCGCGCTCGAAGGCGTGCTGCTCCTCGGTGTGGATCGCCTGCAGCGCGCCCGACTGGCGCAGCTCGATGTCTTCGCCATGGTCGAGCTGCACGGCTTTGAAGATGTCGAGGCTGCCGGCGGTGAGGTGCGCCTGCAGATCCGGCTTGTCGCCCAGGCCGAGGGAGTCGATGCCGCCCATGTTCACGCCGGAGGCGCCGGACGCGATCTCACCGCGCTCGAGCAGCGTCACGCGATGACCGAGCGCGGCCAGGTGATACGCCGCCGACGCGCCGGCGATGCCGCCGCCTATCACGAGGACTTCCGTGTCGGTCGTCGTCATGGTCGGGGCGCCCATGGTAGCCTTGCTCGCTCTCAACCGCCATCGGTGAGCGGGAACGGTCAGGAATCCGCCCGACGCCGATCAGAAACTGACCGTCGGCGACGGGAACGCCGGCCACCATGGCGCTCATCTGCTCGATCCCGCTGGCCGTTTGGGCGGCATGCCCGTGGCACAACGCTTGCGCTCGCCGATCATATGCCGCTCGGACCGCTGACTCGAACCCTGACCGTCACGTCCCTCTGCGTCCTGATGCCGTCGGCGTACACGCTGCTCTCGCTGGCCGGCATCGCGCCGATGACGGCGCCGATCTTCCTCGGCTGGCTCGCATGGCTGCAGATCGTGCACGTGGCGGCGGCCGGGGTCGTGTGGCGGCGGCGGCACGCGCTCCCGACGCGCACGAAGGCCGCGCTCCTGTCGTGGGGCGGGCTCGCCTTCTGGTACTGGCTGCCGGCGCCCGTCTACTTCGTGCTGACCATGAACCTCGACCGGCTGCAGCTCACGTGGACGGCGCTGGCGTTCTTCTGGGAAGTGCCGGTCGTGGGCGGCGCCTTCGTGCTGGCGGCGCAGAGACTCTATCCGGGGCGGCGACCGGACGTCGAGCCGGCGCGCCGCTATCGCGACGTGCTGCACTATCCGACGCGGGTCGGCTCGCTGCTGTTCGTGTTCACGCTCGCCGGCTACACGATCGGCGCGCTGCAGCTTCGCGTGTTCGCCGCGCTGCCCGTGATCGAGCAGGCCAAGAACGTCGCCCACGGCCTCGTGATCTCCCTGCTGCTGGCGGTGTTCTACCACCTGGCGCTCGATCGCATGCTGGAGCCGGTGCGCGCGCGCATCGCGCGCGAGGCCGGGCTCGGCACCATCGTGGCGCGCACGGTGGCCGGGCGCATCCTGGGCGTCAGCCTCGCCGTGGCGGTGAGCGGCTTCGCGTTGATCAGCCTCTTCGTCCTCCAGGCGTTCCAGACGATGGTCGGCGAGAACGCGGCCACCCTGCTCGCGCGCGACCTCGCCCGCCTGGCCGTGGCGACCGACACCGGGCGACACCTGGGGACGTTCCCCGCGTGGGGTGCGCATGGCCGGCTGCTGCTGCTTCGCCCGGGCGACGCGCTGCCCGCCGCCGACTTCGCGCCGGCCACGCGGGCGCGGGTGGCCGGGGGCGGCGCCGGCATCGTTCACGACTCGCGGCGCGAGCTCAAGAGCGTCGGCTTCGTGGACGCGCCGCGGCTCGGCGGCACCCTGGTCGGGGTGACGCTGCACACCGATGCCTACGGCGCGCTGCGGGGCGCGGCGCGGCTCCTCGGCCTCGCGGGCGGCTTCGTCCTCATGGTCACGGTGGGGATGCTCGTCTTCGCCAGCCGCGCGTCGACCCAGGCCGTCCGCGCGCTCTCGTCGGCGGTGCGCCGCGTCGAGGCCGGAGAGGTGGACGCCGCCGAGCTGCGCATCGACACCGGCGACGAGATCGGCGAGCTGTCGGCCGTCGTCGAGCGCTACGTGCGCCAGTCGCGTGACCTCCGCGACAACCTCCAGGAGAAGGTGCGCGACAAGACGCGGGAGCTGTCGGCCAAGCTCGAGGAGATCGAGCGCGCCGACGCCGCCCTGCGCCGGTCCGCCCAGCGCCTGGAGGCGCTGCAGCACATCGATCGCGGCATCCTCGCCGCCGAGTCCGCGGAGGCCATCGCCCGGGCCTCGCTGCCGCGCCTGCGGCGCATCGTGCCGTACGGCTGGGCCGCGGTGCTGCTGTTCGAGCCGGCCGCCGACGTCGCGCGCTTCATGGTCACCGACGGCGACGGCGCGCCGCCCGCGGGCGGCGCCATCTCGATGAGCGAGCTGCCTTCGGGCGGCGTGCTCCAGAGCAAGGGCGTCCGTTACCTCGACGACCTCGCCGGCCCGCGCTATCGCTGCTTCCCCGTGTTCCAGCGGCTGCGGGCCGGTGGCGCTCGCAGCCTCATCAGCGCCCCGCTGGTGACGAGCGACGAGACGATCGGCCTGCTCTGCGTGGCGAGCCGGGAGCCCGCCGCCTTCGACCAGGATCATCTGGAGATCGTCGGTGAAGTGGCCAACCAGCTCGCCGTCGCCATCCATCAGGCGCGGCTGCGCTCGGCGCTCGATCAGCAGCAGCAGCGGCTGCAGGCGATCGTGGAGCACCTGCCCGAGGGCGTGCTGCTGGTCGAGCGCGACGGCCGGGTCGCGGTGGCGAATCCCCTCGGCCGCGCCCACCTGGCCGCGGTGGCCAGGACGACGCCGGGCGGCGACATCGACGCGGTCGGCGGTGTCGCGCTCGAGCGGCTCCTCGGCAACGGCCTCGAGCCGCGCGAAGTGGCGGTCACCGGCCGCGGCGTCTTCCAGCTGGCCGCGCGGCCGCTGGAGGGCGCTCACCGGGCCGTGCTGGTGATTCGCGACGTGACGCGGGAGCGCGAGGCGCAGCAGGTGGCGCAGCAGCAGGCGCGGCTGGCCGCCGTCGGCCAGCTCGCGGCGGGCATCGCGCACGACTTCAACAACATCCTCATGACCATCGTCACCTCGGCCGAGCTGGCCCAGCGCCGCTACGGCGACACCGCCTTCGGCCACGAACGCTTGCAGATCGTGGTCGATCAGGGCGAGCGGGCGGCGGCGCTCGTGCGGCAGATCCTGGACTTCAGCCGGCAGTCGGATCCGTCACTGGAAACGGTGGACCTGGCCGCCCTGCTCGAGCAGACGGTCGGCCTGCTGGGACGCACGCTGCCGGAGACCATCCGCATCGTCGTCGAGCCGGTGACCGAGCCGTTCGTCGTGGCCGCCGATCCGCACCAGCTCAGCCAGGTCCTGACGAACCTCGCCGTCAACGCGCGCGATGCCATGGCGCTCGGCGGCGAGCTGCGCTTCCGCCTCGGCCGCGAGCACCGCACCGCGGCCGCCGGCGACGCCGCGCCCGGCCCCGGTGACTGGCTCACACTGGCAGTCAGCGACACCGGCGGCGGCATGCCGCCCGAGGTCTGCGAGCGGGTCTTCGAGCCGTTCTTCACGACGAAGGCGCCGGGTAGCGGCACCGGCCTCGGGCTCTCCCAGGCCTACGGCATCGTCAAGCAGCACCACGGCCACATCGCGGTGGAGAGTCGGCCCGGCCAGGGCTCGACGTTCACGATCTATCTGCGCGACGATTCCTCGGGCATCTCCACCGTCGACCCCACGCCCGGCCTGGACGAGGCCAGCGGGCGCGGCGAGATGGTGCTGGTGGTGGAGGACGAGCCGCCGGTGCGCCAGGCGCTGGCCCAGGCGCTCGGCGAGCTGAACTATCGCGTGCTGGTCGCCAGCTCCGCCGAGCAGGCGCTCGAGCTGCACGCGGCGCACGCCGACGAGGTCTCGCTGGTGCTGACCGATCTCGTCATGCCGGGCATGGGCGGCCTGCGGCTCGTGCAGGAGCTTCGCGAGCGGAACGTGCGCATCCCGGTCGTGATGATGTCGGGGTACGTCGCCGAGTCCGCCCGCGTGAGCCTCGAAGGCGTGACGTCGTGGGTGCAGAAGCCGGTTCGGGTCCGGCGCCTCGGCGCCACGATCCAGGAGGCGCTCGCTCCCCGCGGATGAGTCGCCGGCCGGCGACCGCTCAGGCCGCCAGACCGTCCATCCCGCTCCACGGACTTTCCATCCGCCCCGCGTCGGCGGCGCGCGCGATGCGCGCCCTGGCCTGCGGCTCGAGGGGGCCGAAGACCCGCTCGTGCGCGGCGATCAGATCGTCGGTGGACAGGCGCTCGGGATCGGCACCCGGCAGTCGGCGAATCGTCTTGTCGGTCATGGTCAGGCGGCGCTCCGATACACGCGCTCGGTTGATTGACGGGCGACGCCCCGGAGCCGGAAGCCGAGCGCGACCAGCAGCAGGCCCGAGACGAACGCGTAGATGCCGACGAGCAGGACTAGCGCGAGCGCGCCGACGACCGGCGCCACCATCACGAGGCCGCCGAACACGATCGACAGCGCGCCGTTCAGCGCCATCAGCCACTCGCCGGTGATGTGCCGGCGCAGGCGGATGGCGGTGGCGATCTCCAGCGCCCCGGTAACGAGGGCCCACGCCGCGATCACGTAGAGCAGGACGAGCGCGGTGAAGGCGGGGGCCGCGAACGCGACGAGCCCGGCCACCACGCCGGCCACGCCTGACAGGAGCAGCGCCCACCACCCGCGGTCGCCGCGGGCGTCGCGAAGGGCGGCGACGATGTTGAAGACGCCGTCGACGAGGGCGTAGGCGCCGAAGAGCAGCACGAGCGCGGCCAGGGCGGCGGCCGGCGCCACGAACGTGAAGACGCCGAACAGCATGCCGAGCACCCCGCGCAGCGCGAGCGCCCACCAGTTGCGAGCCACCACCACCATGAGCAATCCCCCGCATCGACGGCAGTGCAAGGCGCGGACCAACCACGCGACGTTGGCCCGCGTGGTAGGCTACGCCGGTCGATGAAGATCACCGACGTCACGCTGACGTTGTTCGCGTGGGCCGGCATCCCGCCCACCACGTATGGCCGCCACACCGGCCGCTTCAGCGGCACCAGCGAGCTCGGCCTGCTGAGGCTGCACACCGACGGCGGCCTCGAGGGCCACGCATTTCTCGGCTCGGCGATGCGCAGCGCCGCGCTCGACGCGCAGTCGCTCCTGCGCGTGCTGAAGCCGCTGGTGCTCGGCCAGGACCCGCTCGAGCGCGAGCGGCTGTGGCAGGCCCTGTGGCAGCGCAACCGGACGACCACGCAGCGCGCGATCGGCGCGATGGACGTGGCGCTGTGGGATCTCGGCGGCAAGATCGCCGGTCTGCCGATCCATCGTCTGATCGGCGGCTATCGCGACAGCGTGCCCGCCTACGCCTCGTCGGCGGTGCTGCCGAGCGTGGAGGCCTACGCCGACGAGGCGGGCCGATTCAAGGCCGACGGCTGGACGGCCTACAAGATCCACCCGCCCACCGAGCCCGCCGTCGACATCGCGGTCTGCCAGGCGGTGCGGCGCGCCGTCGGCGACGGCTACACCGTCATGCTCGATCCGACGTGGGCGTACCAGTATCCGGAGGCGCTGCGCGTCGGCCGGGTGGCGGAGGCGCTCGGCTTCCACTGGTACGAGGATCCGCTGGCCGACGACGACGTCTACAACTACGTCAAGCTCAAGCAACAGCTGTCGATCCCGATCCTGGCCACCGAGTACGCGCCGGGCGGCTTCACGGCGCTGGCCCCGTGGATCACCGCCCAGGCCACGGACTTCCTGCGCGGCGACGTCGCCGTCAAGGGCGGCATCACGCCGCTGGTGAAGTCGGCCCACCTGGCCGAGGCGTTCCACATGAACTTCGAGATCCACCACGGCGGCAACTCGCTGAACAACGTGGCCAACCTGCACGTGACGATGGCGATCCGCAACTGCGAGTTCTTCGAGGTCCTGCTGCCGGCCGGCGCCCAGAAGTACGGCCTGCTCGAGGACATCGAAGTGGACCGCGCCGGCCTCGTGCACGCGCCGTCCGGTCCCGGCCTCGGCGCCGCCATCGACTTCGAGCTGATCGAGCGTCACAAGACCAGCGTGCTCAGCTAGCCACCCGTCGGCCAGCGACCGCCGCCTGGGGGCGATTTCGGGGCGCCCAGGTCCTGGCGGGTTAACGAGGGCCGCAACGGCTGCTCCCGAG
>Ga0209474_10002515_pt1 | contig 16769 bp, 13 predicted proteins | sample GraSoiAngelo_145_FD_185902 | JGI IMG/M metagenome (GOLD analysis project Ga0209474, IMG submission 185902) | Grasslands soil microbial communities from the Angelo Coastal Reserve, California, USA - 14_1009_05_20cm (SPAdes) (version 2) | ecosystem: Environmental > Terrestrial > Soil > Grasslands...
GAGACCTTGTCTTCGGCAATGAAGATTCGACGAGGAGCCGCTTTCCTGCACGAACATTGCCCGCCGCAGGCGCGCGCCGAGTAGCAGCGGCACTCTTGCGCATTCCGTGCATGTCGGCTGAACCGCGATGGCAACCGAAACTCACCGCAACATCCGGATGCTGGACGGGGCGGAGCCGCGACGGTAGCCGTCAGCGCTGCGGCGCCGACATCCCCCAGCGCACGACCGTGGCGCGCTCGAGCCAGCGGAACAGCAGGTTCTCGACGAGAAGGCCGATCACGATCACGGTCACGAGTCCCGCGAATACAAGTTCCGTGTTCATCTCGAATCGGTTCTGGTAGATGAACCAGCCCAGCCCCCCCTGGCTCCCCGCGACCCCGAAGACCATCTCCGCCGCGATGACGGTGCGCCAGGCGAACGCCCAGCCGATCTTCACGCCCGTGAGGATGTGCGGGAAGGCTGCGGGAAGCAGGATGCCGGCGACGAAGTGCCATCCGCGAAGTCCGAGGTTCTGCCCCACCTTGCGCAGTGTGGGCGCCACGGTCACGAATCCCGTGTACGTGTTGAGCGACATCGGCCACAGCACCGAGTGCACGACCACGAAAATCAAGGAACCGGTCCCGAGCCCGAACCAGAGGAGCGACAGCGGCATCAAGGCGATCGCCGGCAGGGGATTGAACATCGAGGTGAGCGTCTCGAGGACCGCAGAGCCGGTCCGCGTCGTCACGGCGACGCCGGTGAGCGCGAGCGTGAGGACGGCTGCGATGCCCATCCCGGCCAGCAGCACCTGGAGCGACTGCGCCGCATATCCCGGCACCTGGCCGTTCTCGACCGAGCGCGCGAACGCGCGCAGCACGGTGGACGCGGGAGGGAACAGCAACGGGCTCACGTGGAACGCGCGCGTCGCCAGCTCCCAGATGGCGAGCAGGGCGGCGACGACCGCCACCTTCGCGAGCGTCCATCGCGCGCGCGGGCTCATCCGGCGAGCAGCTCGTCGACGGCGCGCTGCACTTGCACGGCCGAGGCCGTGTGCCGCGATCCGGCGGCAGGGTTGTCGACCATGCCGCGGACCTTGCCCGGCGTGGAAGTGAGGACCAGGATGCGGTCTCCGAGCAGCACCGCCTCCTCCACGGAGTGGGTCACGAAGAGCAGCGTCGTCCGCGCCGCGCGCAGCACCGCGAGCAGATCGTCCTGCAGCTTGCGGCGCGTGATCGCATCCAGGCTCGCGAACGGCTCGTCCATGAGCAGGATGCGTGGAGATAGCGCGAGCGCGCGGGCGATGGCCACGCGCTGCTTCATCCCGCCGGAAAGCTGGTGCGGGTGAGCTTGCGCGAACCCGGCGAGGCCGACCAGCTCGACGTAACGCAGCGCTTCCGCCTTGGCCTGCGCGGCGGCCATGCCGCGGGCGACGCGCAGCGGATATGCGACGTTGCCGAGCACCGTGCGCCAGGGGAGCAATTGGTCGAATTCCTGGAACACGACGACGCGGTCGGGTCCGGGGGCGAGCACCGGTTTCCCGTCGAGCTCGATCGAGCCTCGCGAGGGCCGGAGGAATCCCGCCATCGCCTGCAGCAAGGTGGACTTCCCGCATCCGGACGGTCCAAAGAGGACGAAGCGTTCGCCTTCGCGCACTACCAGCGAGACGCCGTCCACGGCGGTGAAGGAACCCTCGTGCCTCTCGTAGGCGAGGGCGACGTCGACGACCCGCAGCAGATCGGCGGCCATCGCGTTCAGCTGCCCGGCAGCTCGTGCAGGTGCGGCAGCACGTAGTCGCGCCAGGACGGCCGGGCCGACTTCAGGGCCCCGATCTTCACCATGAAGGAGACGAACCGCGACACGCCGTTCGGCGTCATGGTGTAGCGGATGCCGGGCTGCCGGACGATCTCCGCGATCTGCTCGGCGGTCGAGCTCGACTTCTCGCTCTTGACGTAGATCCGCGACGCCTCCGCGGGGTCGCGTGCGATGAGCTCCATCGCCTCGCGCATCGCCGCGACGAAGGCGGCGAGCAGCTTGGGGTTCGCCCTGGCCCACTGCTCGCTGGTCCAGACGAAGTTGAAGTTGTGGGGCCCGCCCATCGGCTGGTAGCTGTCGAACACCTTCGCGATCCCTGGGCTGCGCAATTGCTCGTACTGGTAGGGCGGGCCCGAGAGGTGGCAGGTTATCTCGCGGCGGGAGAGCAGCGCCGCGGTCGCGTCCTCCTGCGACATCGAGACGACCTGCCGGTCGAGCTTCCGCGCGTCGCCGAGCTCCTTCTCCGCTTCCATCTGCAGGATGATGTGCTGGACCGAGCCGATCGCGGGCAGCGCGATGCGATCGTCCGGCTTCAGGTCCTTCAGCGACCGGATCCCGGCCCGGGCGCAGTTCAAGTAGAGCGGCATCTCGTTAAGTGCGCCCACTGCCTTCCAGTCGAGCCCCTTGTCGATGGCGAGCGCGAACGGCGGGAAACCTCCCGACCCGACGTCGATCTGCCCGGCGATCATGGCGTCGCGGATGACGGGGCCCGAGGTTAGCTGCCGCCACTCCACCCTCACGCCCGGCGCGCGCTTCTCGATGAGGCGCAGCTCGCGCATCACAATGAGCGGCAGGTAGGCAAGGCCGGGCTGCTTGACGATGCGCAGCTCGCGCACTTCCTCGGCGCGTGCGGGGGGTGCTCCCGACGCGAGCACCAGCGCGAACGCGAGCAGGCGGCGGGCCAAACGCACCTCCGAAGCGACGATGACCTTGTATCACGCCGCGTGCGTCCAGGACCTGGCGGCGGGCGAAACGCACCTCCGAAGCGACGATGACGTTGTTAACACGCCACGTGCGTCCAGGACCTAAGGGCAGATAAGTCAGGATGGAACGACCGGCCCGATTCGCTGGGCTGGATTACGCCAGGCGCGTTGCCCATGCCGGCGCGAATCAGGGGAGAACATCGGGTGATCGTCCTCGCCGCGGCGCTGCTGTCCGCCGGAGGCAGCCGCCAATCGGCGCCTTCGGGTTTTGCAGCCTGTTTGCTTCACCCGTGCTGCAAGGTTTGATCACAGTCCGCGAGGTCGCCAAGCAACTCGGCGTGTCGACGACGACCGTGTACAAGCTCTGCACGACGCGCCAACTGCCCTGCATACGCGTGCTCGGCGCGATTCGGATAGCCCCGGCGGACGTCGCGGCGTACATCGCGCGTGAGGGACTTGACAATCTAAGCCAGTATTGGCATATTTCGCCCCGGTGAGCTCGACCGCGGGCGAACCGGCGCTGAAGCCCGTCGTCTGGATCGGGAGCAGCAAGGCGTATCCGAGTCCCCGCGGAGGTGAAGCTCGTGTTCGGCCATGCGCTCTACCTCGCTCAAATCGGCCGCAAGCATCCCGACGCCAAGCCGCTCACCGGAATCGGGCGCGGTGTTCTCGAGGCGGTCGAGGACTTCAACAGGAACACTTACCGGGCGGTCTACAAAGTCCAGCTCGGCGGCCTAGTGTACGTGCTTCACGTCTTTCAGTAGAAGTCGAAGTCGGGCAAGGCGACACCGAAGGCTGACATCGACCTGATCAAGTCGCGGCTCAAGTTGGCGAAGCAGGACCACGAACGGCGAACCAAGGCAAAGGGGAAGTCGTGAAGACCAGGACCGGAAAGAAGCAGAGCACCATCACCGAGGGCAGCGGGAACGTCTTCGCCGACATGGGCGTACCCGAGCCGGAGCACGCCCTCGCCAAGGCCAAGCTCGCCGCCAAAATCGCCGCTGCGATCGAGGAAGAGGAACTCACTCAGACGGAAGCGGCCGAGCGCCTCGGAACGGACCAGGCGAAAGTGTCCGCCATCATCCGTGGCCGCCTCGATCAGTTCTCGACAGAGCGGCTCCTGCAATACGCCCAGATGATCGGCTACGACGTGGAGATCCGCTTCAGCCGCCGGCACCAGAGGACTGGGCACTTGCGAATTGGCACGTAAAGTTCGTCCGAGAGAACGTCGACGAATACAAAAACGCGCAGCTAACGCTGGTGTGACGCCCTCGCAGCGTCTCCTGCTCCGTCGGTCTCTTGCCGGCGGCCCATACTTTCCTTAGATCCAGGACCGATGGGCGGTAGCGAGCCGGTGCCGCCTGCGGTTGGCGCGCCGACCGCAAGGCGTTTCATCGTGGTGGCCGTCGGAATAGCCGCCTGTTTCATGGGCGTCACTGCATATTCACAAGCCGTGCAGCGTGACGTCGATCGGGACGCCGACGACATTGCCTACAACGCGGTACCGAGTGTCGAGCGTCTCTCCGCTGCGCGCGCCGAGCTCCGTCATCTCGAAGCGCTGCTGGCACGCGCCCGAATCGACGGGAACCTCGCCGCCATCGGCCGCTCACGCGGCGCCTTTCACGATGACATTGCCGAGTACCTGGCGTTGCCCACTTTCCCGGGCGAGCGCGAGCGCTGGGACGCGGTGAGCACCGTGCTGGAGAAATTGGAGCAGGTGGTCTCCGGCATCTTGGCCGGCGAAAACTCCGCAAGAGTCCAATTGCCCCAGACGGTCGATCTTGCCAGCGCAGCGATCGCGGGATCGATTGAATTCAACGCAGCGCAGGCACGGCGACTGGCCATCCACATCAGAATGCTCCGCCGCCGATCCCTGATCACCGGATACCTACTGGACGGCCTCGCCGCCGCGCTCGCGTTAGCCGCCAGCCTGCTTCTCTTGCGTGGCGTGCGCCAATATACCGGTCTTCTCGAGGCTTACGGTTCGCTCTTGCGCGACCGCGCCGACGAACTAGAACAGTTCTCGGGACGGGTGGCGCACGACATCTTGAGCCCTCTGGCCACGGCATCGATGGCGCTGGGAATCGCCGGAGCAGCGGCGGGTGCCGATGAGCGGTCGAGGGCCGCCGCTCAGCGTGGGATGAAGAGCCTGCAGCGCGTGCAGCTCATCGTGAATGGATTGCTCGATTTCGCTCGCGCCGGCGCCCGGCCCGCACCTGGCGTAAGCGTTGAGCTGAAACCCGTCCTCGACGACTTGGCTGACGCACTCGGTATGGCCGCCCGCGAAAAGCAAATCGATCTGGCGGTGGAGCCGGTACCTTCTTGTGCAGTGGCGTGTAGTGCCGGCGTCCTCACCAGCCTGATGGCAAACTTGTTGAACAACGCCATCAAGTACATGGGCGAGGACGGGCACGAGCGAAGAATCACCGTGCGCGTGCGCGATGTTGGGCAACTGGCCCGTGTCGAGGTGGCGGATACTGGTCCGGGCATTCCCCGCGAGCTTCTGCCGACTCTGTTCGAGCCTTACGTTCGTGGCGCTACCGGCGGCAAGCCGGGCATCGGGCTGGGGCTCGCAACGGTGAAGCGGATCGCGCAGACCCATGGTGGCCGCGCGGGCGTCGAGTCCACACCCGGCGAAGGGAGCTGCTTCTGGTTCGAGCTTCCCAAGGTGGCTCGTCGATCAACGGACCAGAAGTGATTGGGTCGGGCGCGCTCGCTGGCAGCTCGGGAATGGCTTCGCGCGGAACACGGAACCGATTCAGCACCTCCTGCGCACTGATCAGCGCCGATAGAGAACTGCCCATCAACTTCTCGGTCGATCGTGCTCGAGCAGGAGCTCGTCGACAAGCTTCGCGAAAAAGGCGCCAAGCGCGGCCTCGGCTACCAGACGATGCTCAAGCTCATCGCCCGCGAGCACGTCGACGAGTACTGAAACCTGCCGGCCTGCGCGCAAGAGCGCGACCCACGTGCCGCGCCCCACGTCGGCGCCGGAAACGCCTGTGCGGCGCACCAATCCCACAGGATGCTTCAGGACAGTTCGCGATACAGCTCCAGCTCTCCGTGAGTCTTTCGCTCGGTCAGCTCGCGCATGAGCCCAGCGATGGACCACTCGGCTGCGAAACTTCAACCGATCGGCTACCTTGAGTAGAGATTGAAAGTTCTTTCGCTTACCAGAAGATGCTGAAGGTGATCATTCGCGAGCACGTCGACGACTATTGAACCTCGCTGGCGGGCGCGACGGTGGTGAGGCTCGACTCCAGGTTCTCGGGACTCGCTTCACTTCTCGTCCGCGTACACGGCGGCGAGGTGCTGTATCTGTCGCTGGAGACGTCGGTGAATGCACGGTGACACTTCAGGCCATCGGGAGCGCGTTCTAGCCGGTCTCAAAATCGGCGGTTGCGCCAAAAATGAGGCCCCCGTGCTTCGTGGGGGCTCTGCTCCGAGGGGCCGCTGAGACATTCCGTTTGGCCCGGTTCGTGATCATGACGCCGCCAGATGGGTCGCGGCGGCGGCGGGCATGCAGAGGTGTGCCATCGTCGGGCGTTGCGGCGAACTCAGCATATCGCCGCCGCGAGCCCGACCTGACTCTGCTTCATCAGACGGTCCGCGCTGATCTGAAGAAATTCCTTGCCGAGATGGAACAACGAGGCGACGGCGCGGGACTGCCCGGCTTCGTCGTCGCGGAGTTCGAGCGTTACCTCGCTTGCGGCATCCTCGCCAACGGCTTTGCTCGCGTCCGCTGCAGCTCCTGCGGCGACGAGCTGCTGGTCGCCTTCTCCTGCGACTTGCTTTTCGCCGCACGCCCGTCCGAGACGAACGAAACGGCTGTACTTTCGTGTGCGGCTGGGTGTAGTCCGCTGCCGTCGTGCTCTGCAAGGCTGATCGCGATGAAGGAAGAGGAGGGCGAGCTGACAGAACTTCGCTTATCTGTGCTTCCCGCTTGATCTCCTTCTACGTCAAGTTGCACTGGGAAGGCGTGTAGCCCGTAGGAGCAACACGCTACGGATATGCGCGACGCTTGCGGGCAAAACGCCTGGATGGTTGGAGGAGCGATGAACAAGCACAAGCTATTGAGGGCACTTGCAGTTGCAACCGTTGGCGTGCTGGGTCCGTTGGTCAGCACTTCTATCGCATTCGCCGACTCGTTTCCGGGATCGGTGTCCAAAGCCAATTGTGGTCCTGGGGATCATACGGAAAGCGGATTACAAGGCGAGACAACGGTGGAAGAACGTTTCAGCGGCGATTCCGAGCGCGCCTACAACTGCAATCTGGAACTCGTGGGCCAGGAGCCCCAAGCTGAGTTTGAAGGAGCATTTTCCCAGGATGGACCGGCGTACAGCGGTGACTGCGCCTACTATGGAACGGACCGTGCTGCCACTCTCCAAGGCGTCAAGGTGATCGATGCCTCCGACCCCCAGCATCCGCGGGTGAGCGCGCACTTGACCGATACCCCCGCGGCGCTTGCCCCGCACGAGACGGTGCAGACCAATGATCGGAGCCACCTCCTCGTGGCCGGCGAAAACGGCGGGCCGAATTTTGCGATTTATGACATCTCTGCCGACTGCCGCCACCCGGTTCTGAAGGGCAGCATCAACCTGCCAGGCAGCCAGGGCCACATGGGCGCCTTCGCCCCGGACGGCCGGACGTACTACCTCACCCAGGGCGGAGCCACCAACCGCACCCTGCACATCGTGGACCTCTCCGACCCATCGCATCCGCAGGAGCTTCCCCCCTGGAACTTCCTGGGCGATGGCAAGCCCCACGGGCTAGAGCTCAACCCGGAGGGCTTCGAGCCCGGTGTCCACGAAGGGACGCGGGTGTACGCGGGGCAGTCCGGCAATTTCCCCTTCACCCCCTTCAGGGACGGGCTGGTGATCGAGGACGTCAGCGACTATCAGTTCCGTCGCCCCAATCCGCAGATCCGGATTGTCAGCACGCTCTTCTGGCCGGACCAGGGGGGAGCCGAGGCCATGATCCCCGTCAAGATCAGGGGGCGCCCGTACCTCATCAGCACGGACGAGTCCGGCGGCGCGGGCGGCGCGGGCGGTTGGGCGGCCGCGTGTGCCCGGGGGGCCTCCGCGTTCGGTTATCCCAATATCATTGACGTCGGTGACGAGACGAACCCTAAGATCATCGCCAAACTCAGGCTGGAAGTGAACGACCCCGCGAATTGCTCGGCGCTACTCGCTGAGACGCCGCCGGATCCACCCGGAACGGCGCCCGGGACGAACTTGCCGGCCATATCGGGGACGACCAACTACAGCCAAGAAACATGTGTCGCTGACAATCCCAAAAATGCGAAGATGCTCGCTTGCAGTTTTCAGAATGCACAACTGCGCGTTTTCGACATTCGCGATCTTTCCCATCCCAAGGAGATTGCGTACTGGAAGGCAGGGGCTGTGCGGACAAGGGTCCTTCCCGCATCAGGGAGCTGGGCGCCGGGCTCCGATCGAACCGTGGATAAGATTGCGCATTGGGTACGCTGGGTCAAGCGGAACGGCAATGGCCAGGGCAAGGGGAACGGCAACGGAAACAAGCTGGAGCTCTGGACCGTCAGTGATGGCCACGGCTTTCAGGTGCTGCGTTTCACCGAGAACTTCAAAGGTAAACACCGGGACCTTTTCGACGACTCCGACGATTAATCGATCGTCGGCATAAGTCAGGCCGCAATTCGATGTACAAACTGGCTCAGCCGCGAACCGGCTGGGCCAGTTTTCATTTGATGGGGGAATCAGCGGAGTACGCGCTCTTGTCGCCGAAATCCCGGCGTTCCATTTACGCTCGACTCAGGCGAGAGCAAGCCGATAGATCAGTTGAGGTACCTGTCCGTGCGTCGGGCCCCTTGGCGAAGCGGCACCGGCCCTGACGGACGAATGCGCTCCCAAGAAGCTGACCCCGAGAAAATTGTGCACGCACTCGCGCGCGCCGGCCTCGTCGACTACTGGGTCCACACCTGCCGCCGCTGCAAACGCCGAGGAGAGCCTCACAGCGAGCGCCAAGCCGATGGGGAGCTCCGCCCTTGCCCTCGCTGCGGGATGAAGCTCTGGCCCACCGCGAAGGTGCGGCCGATGCGCTTCCACGACCGGCGCCACACCGCGGCCACGCTGCTCCTGCGCGAACGCGTCGATCCGCACCGCGTGCAGCGCCTGCTGCGGCATCGGGACGTGAAGACGACCACGGGAACGTACGGGCACCTCGTCGTCGAGGACCTGCGCGACGCGATCAACCTGCTTCCGCCGTCGCCGTTTGCTGCATCCTTGCTCGAAGACCCGGAGGTCGATGCCTGCTCGCGTGCAGAATTCGACGATCGGGAACGAGGAGAATCAGGGAGTTGGATTGGAGCGGGAAACGGGAGTCGAACCCGCCACCCTCAGCTTGGGAAAGCGAATCGGTCGGTTTGTAGGCGCATGTAGGCATTCACAAGCCGTGGCACGTATTGGTGCTTCTAGATCCGGTGAATTGCATTCAGTATCTTTTGGCACAAGGTTTTGCAGGTCCGGTGCTGGACCGGTGCTGCAAGGTTTTCTGAGCGTCCGTGACGTTGCTGCGCAACTGCGCGTATCAACCGCGACGGTCTACAAGCTCTGCGCGGCGCGCGAGCTGCCACACGTACGCGTCCTGGGCGCTATCCGGATCGCGCCGGACGACCTGGCTGCCTTCGTCGAGCGTCTCCGGCGGGCTACTTCAGCAGGTTGAAGGGGCTTTTGTGCGTAGCGTACCTCGGCTGGCCTCATTCGGCGGCTGCCCTATGATCGAGTCATGACGCGCGAGGAAGCCCTGCGACGGCTCTCGGAGCATCGAGGAGAGCTCGAACGGTTCGGGGTGCGATCGCTTGATCTCTTCGGCTCCGTCGCGCGCGGCGACTCGGGTCCGGGCAGTGATGTGGACCTCCTGATCGAGTTCGACAAGCCGGTGGGGCTCTTCCATTTCTTCCGGGTCCAGCGCAGGCTGGAAGCCATCCTCGGCCGACCAGTCGATCTGGTCATGAAGGATGCCATCAAGCGCCAGCTGCGGGCGCGGATCCTTGCCGAGTCGGTCAGTGCCAGCTAGGGACTGGCGCCTCCGCATCGAGGACATCCTGGCGGCGGTCGAGCGCGTTCAGCGATACACGGCGCGCATGGACCTCGCGTCGTTCCTCGCGGACGAGAAGACCGTGGATGCCGTCAGCTTCTGCTTCGGCGTCATCGGTGAGGCTGCGCGCCACATTCCAGAGGACGTGGTCGCCGCCAATCCCGACCTGCCATGGCCGGAGATGCGCGCCATGCGGAACGTCGTGGTCCACGAATATTTTGGGGTCACGCAGGAGACGCTCTAGAAGACAGCACGCGAGGACCTCCCAGCGCTCGTCGACCGACTGCGTCGCTTGCTGGCCGAACCCGAGCCCTGAGTAGCGCGCCTGAGATCGGGCAGGGGGTTCAGAGACCGCGCCGGGTCTACCGGGATTCTATCGGCTATGACGCGCGCGCCATCCGAGTTGTGCTGGCCGGGTCGCCTAATCCGTTGAAGCGACCCTCGGCGATGGCCGTTACATGGTGCCGCTCCGGTCGCGCTCAACCGCTTCGCCGCCTCGCCACCCTGGTCCCGCCACGGCGCACCACGACTCCGCTGCACGGCATCTCCGCGCGGGCCTCGTGCTGGCGCAATCAGGTTGCCTGCGCAGCTGCCTCGAGAGCCTGGCGCGTGAGCAGGACCGCTTGGTTCTGACGTTCGTCTGCCTATTCTTACGCCGCATATCGTCCTAGGGTGCAAGTCTTAGGGCGAGAGTCGGGGGAAGATCGGCTACTCGGGCGAACACGAAAGGGCGCGCCTTTACTGCTCTCTTCGCGACCTACACCGCAAAGGTGACGATCCGCCCGGACGAAGACAGAAGGGGCATCGAGACGTCGATCCACGGCGAACTTCTAGGTGCTGACGAATACGAACTCGATCCCGTGCAAGCAACTCGTGATTTAGGCGCCGCACGCGGCCCCGCAGGAGGACCCGATGAATCGCACGTCAATCAATCACTCAGCGCTGGTGCTCTCCGTTGCGATGGCAACCGCGTGGCCTCTGTCGCCCGCAGTCGCGGACAAAGGTGGCACGCCTCACAAAGACGCCGTCCATCCGAAGTTCGGGTTGGCCGCGCCTTCGGACGGGCCCTTTCCATCGGACCGGTTCACCAAAGCCGATCCGACGCAGAACACCTGCGAACAAGTGAACCTGCCGATGCCGGACTCCACGACCGAGCCTTCGGCGCACATGGAAGTCACGCTGCTCAACGAGCTGGACGGCTTCAACACCCGGCCGCGCATCGCCATCCCGTTCGACGGCGAGATCGATCTTAGCACCGTGAACAGCGACACGATCTTCCTCGTGAGCCTCGGTGACTCGATCATCGACGGCGTGCCCGGCTGTCCGAGCGCGCGCGTCGAAACGGACGACCAAGAAACCCTGCCACGGCCGGACGCAGGCGCGGTGGTCGGCATCGATCAGGGCGTCTGGGACCCTACGACGAACACAGACCCTACGACGAAGACACTGTACGTCGAGGCGGCGGAGACGCTCGAGCAGCACACGCGCTATGTTGTATTCGTGACCCGCGGCGTAAAAGACACGACGGGTCAGCCCATCGAGACTCCGAAGGAGTTCAAAAAGGCGATCGGCGATGACGCGGACGCCGCGCCGATCGATCCGGCTTACCAGGCGGCGCTGCGGCGCGCGGTCGGCCAGGCGCACTTCTTCGGCGTGAAGCGCAACGACATCGCGGTCGCCAGTGTCTTCACGACGCTGAGCGTGACCGCAGCGGCCGAGAAGATTCGTACGGCCGTAACGGCGACGCCGCCGCCGTCGCCGGCTTACTTCAACATCGCCAAGGATTCCAAAGGGAACACGCATCCTGCGGTATTCGACCCCAGCAAGATCACCCGGACGGGCAACCTGACGGGGATTACGTTTCATCGCGACCGGATCTTGCCGCCCGCGTCCGTGAATACTGTCTTCCAGTCCGCCTTCCTCGACACGATGCGAGTCATTCCAGGTGCGATCAAGACGCTGGCCTTCGGCCGTATCCAGACGCCGAATTATTTGCAAGCGGACGCCAGTATGATCCCGTTTCCGACCCACTCCGGTTCACCGACCCAGCTCGGCACGGTGGATCTCTACTTCGAGCTCATGTTGCCCTCGGAAGACCTCGAGTGCAATCCCCAGCGGCGGAAGCCGCCGGGCGGGTGGCCGGTGGTGATCTGGGGACACGCCAACAACGAGAACGGAGTGAACGGCTCGCAATCGCGAGTCGCGGCGGTCTTTGCCTCGCACTGCATCGCGACTCTCAGCTGGAACCAGGTCGGCTATGGCTTCGGACCAAACAGCACCGTGACCATCGCGCAGACGGATGGTACGTCGCTCATCTTCCCGTTTGCGGGCCGCACCTATGACCTCAACCATCCCGACAGCCAGCCCTTCCCTGGGCCGGACGGGTTCTACGACGGCAACAGCGCGCAGCCGGAAGGAGCCTGGGGCGTCCGAGACCCGTCCGGCGTCCGAGACACGCGCATCCTGTTCGACCGCGATCAGAACCGGCAGGGCATCGCCGACATCGCGCAGCTGATTCGCGCCATCGAAGTGGGCATGGATGTCGATGGTGATGGCACACGGGACCTCGATCCAGAACACGTATACTATGGTGGTCTCTCGAAGGGCGCCGTCCTGGGCGTACTCGCCACCGCTGTCGAGTCCAGGTTCAAGGCCTCGGCGCTCTCCAGCCCCGGCGGCTTCATCGTGTTCCAGAACTCGCCGGGGCGGCGTGGACCCGTTGCCGGTCTGCTGCTGCAAGAACACCACCCTTCTCTCCTCAACCCGCCGGGCACTCCCCTGATCACCAAGCTCGGAGCTCACGACTCGCAGGCGCAACTTTCCGACGGTCCGGGCCTTCTCGTCACGGCGCCGTTCTACAACGAGAACATGCCGGAGCGTGGTCTGACGCCCATCGTCAATTGTTCTTTGCGCTCCTCGACAGGAGCGACTTGCCGGAGCAGCATTCCCGGCGCGCTGGAGATCCAAGACTACTTCGAGCGCCTGGAGTGGCTCAACGCGAACAATGCGGCCGGCGCGTTCATGGACTACCTCAAGACCAAGCCGATCAACGGCCGGGCGCGTCCCATCCTCATCCAGATGGCTCGCGGTGACCGAACCACCGTCAATCCCAACGTCGCCGAAGCCGTCCATGCCGGAAAGTTGGAGGACCGTGTGACCCTGTACCGTCACGACCTGTTTGATCCGCCCCCCACCGACCCCACGGGCCAGAAAGTGAAGTTCACGGGGGATCCGCATACGTTTTTGATTTCTACCAACTCAGAAACGTTCGGCCCTACGGTGCAGCGCCTTGCACTCCAAGCGCAGGAACAGATTGCCCGTTTCTACGAGTCGGACGGCGCCAACACTATCGACCCGGATGGCACCGAGACGTTATTCGAGACGCCGGCAGCCAGCATCCCGACCGACTTCGGCTTCGTCGTTCCTCCGTAGTCAGACAAGAGCTTGTTACTCACGACGGCGGCTCCTCACTTCGGTTGACGAGCCGCCGTTTCGCTTTTCAAGAAGGCTTCTTCGTAAGCAGCTCGGCACCGACCTTCGGGTTGGCCTTTGAGGCCGTGGCCTTCATGACCTGGCCGACGAGGAAGCCAACAATGTCGGTCTTCCCACCCTCGTACTTGGCAATGCAGTCGGGTTGTCGGCCAGCACCTTGTCGATGGCGGCCTCGATGCTGGCGACCTCGGTGGCCTGCTTGAGGCGGCGCTTGTCAAGCGTGGCGAGCCGCCCCGCGCGGCGAAGCGCAGTGCCCTCCCGCCGCGCTCTGCTCGGCTGGTGCCGAGGAGACAGGAGGAGGCGAGGCGACAGAAGTTCGCTTATCTGTCTTCTGACCCGCCCCCCGCCTGTTCAACGCGGGGGGCGACAAGCTGGGTAATCAGTTACTCGGCTACGGTGAGGCCGTGGCGCGAGAGGGTCTCTTCGCCTCGGCGGGCGTACTCGGCCAGGACACGCAGGACGTCAGCCGTGCCCGCTGGCAGCTTCGGATGGCGCTTGAATGCCCGCGGGTAGAATGTCTCGCAGCGGAAGCGATCTCGAGGATGGTGCCAGCCAGCGCCCTGCAGAGAACCCCGCGCTCCGGGCAAGCGGACGCGATCCCGATCCCCGAAGCGCTCGTTTTGCGCTTCCACGACCTGCGCCACAGCACGGCCACGCTGGTCCTGCGCGAGCGCGTCGAATGCGCACGGCGTGCAGCGCCTACTGCGCCATCGCGACGTGAAGACGACGATGGGCACGTACAGCCACGTCGTCGTCGAGGACCTGCGCGAGGCGATCAACCTGCTTCCGCCGGCGCCGCTTGCTGCATCGTTGCTGCAAGACCCGAGGTCGACGCCTGACCGTTAGCAGCGAGAATTATCAGGGATTTGGATTGGAGCGGGAAACGGGAGTCGAACCCGCGACCCTCAGCTTGGGAAGCTGATGCTCTACCAACTGAGCTATTCCCGCTCGGGACTTCGGAGGCTAGTCGGCGCTCCTGGTCGCGTCAAGGACTACTCGACGCTCAGCGAATACGCCTGCGTCGCGCTAGCGTCCTTGTTCCGCGGGCTCGAGATTTCCAGCGCATAGTCGCCCTCCTTCAGCGGCACCGCGATCAGCTTCTCCTCTCCTTCGCCGCGCTTCGCGTCCGACGATCCGATCACCTCCGCGGGCCGGTCGCCGCGCAGCTCGTACAGGCGGAGCTGCAGATCGACGCCACGGACCGCGGACAAGATCATGCTCAACGGAGCGTGGCCCGCGCCGACGTGGAAGCGGAATACGTCGATGTCCTTGCGTGGCCAGATCCAGCCCTTGAGCTGGATGGGGAGAGAAAGAACGGGCGCCGTCGCGACGTCGTCGTTCGGTTCGCGCTCGGTCGACCCGTCGTCGGGAGAAAGCTGGACGGAAAGCCGGTACGGCGTCTGCCGATCCTCGCCGTCGCGCACCCACTTGCCGTCGAGCTGGCGCGCCGCCGCCTGTACCAGCACGTAACTGTCTCCAGCGGGAATCCCGACCGAGGGAAGCACTTCGGCCTCCCGCGGGCCGCCCTCGTTGACGCGCGCGAGCAGCCGGGGCTTCTCCGCGCCCGCGCCCGCGTCCGCGTAAGCAGCCAGCTCCAGGTCTGCGCGGTCCGCCCCGGTCAGCTCGGCGTGGAGCACCATCGGCGCGTCGGCGTGGATGCGGTACCAGTCCTGATCGCCCGCCGGCGCGATGAACCCGGTGGCCGTCTCGTGCAGCGCCGTTGCGTGCTGCGGATCGTCGTTCGGCTCGACCTCAAGATCTGCCGCTCCCGGCTCCACGGCCGCCAAGATGGTGTACGGCGCGAGGGGAGCACCCCGGCGCGAGTGACCCTTGAGGACAAGGTAGTACCCGCCGCCCGCGGCGCCTCCGTCGGGCAGTCCCCCGTCGGGGGAGTCGGCGAGATGCAACGACAGGTCGCGGACGAGCAGCGCATCGGCTCCGTGGAACGTCGCCAGCAATGACGCATCGGAGAGTGCGCGCACTTCCAGGTCCGGACGCACCCCTGCCACGGCCGTGACCTCGATGCGCAGAACGTCGGTGGCCGACGGGGTGACCTCCAGGCGATACCAGTCCTCGTCCTCCGCAGAGAGATACGTCCCCTGCACGGGCTTTCCCGGCTGCAGTGGCGTCGCATCGACCGCGCGATCGTTTGGCTCCAGCTCCTGCCCCGGCTGCGGGTCGGCGCCGAGGACGGTCAGCTCGTAGTCCTGCGGACCCGTTCCGGAAACCTTGACGAAGCACGCTTCGACGCACGCCATCGCGGGAATGACGCCTGGATCCTCGCCGCCGGCGTGCACGCGAAGCGTCCGGTTCCGATCGCGATCGTACGTCTCGAGAAATGCGTCGCGGGCGAGCTTGAGCTCGACCCGCAGCGCCAGCGTCTTGCCGCCCGGGACTCCCACCCGATACCAGTCGTCGTCCTTCGGCGCCTGCAACGAACCGGTCACCACGGCGCGCGCGGGGATCTGCTGCGCTCGCTGGAAGTCGTTCGGCTCCTGCTCCCGGACGCGCTCGGGAGCTGCCGCTGCTAGCGGGGATTCGGTTGGCGGCGGAGGAGCCGCCTTCTCGCGACACGCGCAGAGCAGCGCCGCGACGAGCAAAGCTCGACGCATCTACTTGCGCGCGGCCTTCGTACCCGGATTCAGCTTGACCGCGAACTGCCGGTAGAACTCGACGATTCCCTTGGTGAGCTGCTGCGCCGAATCGCCTTCCTCGGCGAAGTCAGCCGATTCCAGCCAGATCCCGCCGCAGCTCTCGCAGGTCTCGTACACCAGCGGATTGCGCTTGTGCTGGCTCTCCACCGCCAGCAGGCCGACGTGGTCAACCGGGCACTCGCCCGCGTCCTCCTCCGGGTTGGCCCTGCCGCCCATCGCCTCGAGCGTCGGCAGACCGCTGTGCAGGAGGAGCCGGTTGAGGTCTGCGACGTCGAGCCAGAGACCTCCGCACTCGGCGCAACGAAAGAGGAGACGGTCCTCTCCGTTGGTGAGCTCGGTCATCTCCGTGTTGTCGCGCGGGCAATCCATGGGTTCTTCGTGCTCCGGTCAGGAGGGTAGGACTCAAAGCCTAGCCCACCGGCTTTCCCGAGGGCAACGGCGTTCAAGCGAGTGCGCCTTTCACGCGACGGATGCCTGCTCCGAGCGCCTCCAGCTTCTTCTCCAGCGCCTCGTAGCCGCGATCCAGGTGGTAGACGCGGTGGACGGTGGTCTTTCCCTCCGCCCGGAGCCCGGCCAGCACCAGCGAGGCGCTGGCGCGCAGGTCGGTGGCCATCACCGGCGCCCCCGACAAGCGCGACACGCCGCGCACGACGGCGGTGTGCCCGTCGATCGCGATGTCCGCTCCCATGCGCACGAGCTCCTGCACGTGCATGAAGCGGTTCTCGAAGACGGTCTCGACCACCCGCGATGCTCCTCGCGCGATCGTCAGGCAAGCCATGAGCTGCGCCTGCAGATCGGTGGGAACACCGGGGAACGGCGCGGTGATGAAGTCGACCGC
>Ga0209474_10002517_pt1 | contig 16761 bp, 17 predicted proteins | sample GraSoiAngelo_145_FD_185902 | JGI IMG/M metagenome (GOLD analysis project Ga0209474, IMG submission 185902) | Grasslands soil microbial communities from the Angelo Coastal Reserve, California, USA - 14_1009_05_20cm (SPAdes) (version 2) | ecosystem: Environmental > Terrestrial > Soil > Grasslands...
GCTGGCTCGGCGCCCAATAACGGCATGTAAAAGCCGGCGCTATCGGTCTGCTGGTCGAATGGACCCTGCATCAGTGTGTCGGGAACCACTCCGACAATCGTCCGCCACGGCTGCGGTTGACCGGGATTGTAAATCCGGATCCGACGCCCAACCGGATTTTCGTTACCGTAATACTTTCGCGCGAAGCTAGTGTTAACGATCGCCACCGGTTGTTTGGCATCGCTGTCGTCAATAGTGAAATCACGGCCTTCCAAAATCTTAAGACCGAGCGTCACAAAATAGTTATCCGAGACCGACTCGAAGTTTCCCCGGGGCCGATCGCGGTCCGTCGTATAGTTTTGACCGTCCACTTCATATTGACCTTGGCCCGCAAAGGTCATGCGAAAACGATCGCTCATCGCTGCAGATTCGAATTGCGGATTGGCTCGCAATGCCCTCACCGCGCGGACGAAAAATCCCCGGCGGGCATCCTGCGTCGGGTAAGCGCCTTCCATCAGGGCCATCCGCGCTGCATAAATGGCACTATCGTCGTAGCCATAATTGAGCGTAACCTGATTTCGAATTGATTTGATTTGCAGTGTCGCCGCAATCAGGAGCGCGGCGGTCAACGCGATCTGCCCAACCACAAGCACACGAGTAATGATATTGACCAACCGGCTACTATTGCCGCGGCCGCCTTCCTTCATGATCTCGGCGGCACTGCCTTTCGAGCTAACTAACGCAGGGACTAAACCAGAAACAATCGTTGCCACCAAGGTGATTGCGACGGTGAAAAAGAGAACAGGGCCGTCTATCCTATATTGAATCCAATAAGGTGGCGGAAACGGTAGCGAATTCGTCGCCCGAATGAGCATGTCGATCGCCCAATAAGCCAGCATCACGCCAGCGACTGCACCGAATGTCGCGACAAGGAAACTTTCAGTCAGCATTTGGCGCACGATTCTCCAACGGGTGGCGCCGAGCGCACCACGAATCGCCATTTCCTTCGCCCGCAGGGCGGCGCGACCAAATTGCATATTCATCACGTTCACGCACGCGATCAGCAAAACGAGGATTACTGCGGCAAGCATTCCCCAAACCTGCTGACGTAGTTGCGGGCCCGTCATTGCCTTCAACAGGGGTTGGACGCTCACGGAGGTGAGAGTGCTGTTCGTTTTCGGATTGTCCTGCGCCAGGCGACGCGCCAAGCCGACAAACTCCGCGTTCACCTGATCGATGCTGACGCCTGGTTTGAGCCGGCCCATGACCGCGGGTGCGGCGTTATTAGCACCGATCACGAGTTGACCGCGCGGCACTGGGGGAAACTCATTGTAAAGGGGAACCCAAAGTTGTTCGGAAAATGGAAACTTAAAATTTGGTGGCATCACGCTGATGATGGTCGCGGCCTTGCCATTAATCCGAACGCTTTGCCCAACAATGTTCGGGTCGCCATTGAAATCCCGCTTCCAAATCTCGTGACTTAAAATGGCGACTTTCTCTGCGCCGGGCTTGTTGTCGTCAGCGGTGAAATCGCGGCCCATGATCGGCGAAACGCCGATAATCTTAAAGAGGTCCTCGGTAATGTAGGCGCCAGTGTAACGCTGCGGGTTATTTTTGTAGGTCACGTTGATGGTCGATCCGCTCAAATAACCGGCCATCTGCGCGAACGATTGTTGGGCCGCGCGTAAATCCTCGTAGTCCTGAGCCGTCGGGATGTTGCCGAGACCGAAATTATTGTTTTGCGCACTGGCCTGGGGATCAATCAACCCCACGTTCATCAGCTGTTCTGGATGAGGAAACGAAAACCCGCGCAATACCGTAGCGTTGACGACGGTGAATTGAGTGGTCGCCCCGCCGATGCCCAGTGCGAGCACGAGCACAGCTAGAAAACAGAACGACTTTTCCTTGAACAAAACACGAAAACCAATCCGGACATCTTGCAGGAATGATTCAAACATAGTTCTGTCTCCTTCTCGTGGTCATGCTTGCGGAACCCTTGCGCCACTGTTGGCAAGGGTGTCGTCTTGTGCCCACTGCAAAGCTTGTGCCAGTACTCCACCGTGCGCGTAAACTGCCAGATCCGACTGAGTTGGCCAGGCATGATAATTTTCGCTAATACGATTAGCTTTTCGGTTTCGGGAAATTTCCGTCCCGATTTCGGGATCGGATTTATGCGTCAAAGGCATGAGATCAGATGTTCCCAGTTTGCAGACGCCGCCGCGCGACATTTTTGTTTAACTGTCGCAAACGATCCTGGATGTGAGGACAACGAAAATCCGCTACCGAGCCAGCGACGGTCAATTGTAGGCCGTCTCGACGAAATGGCAATTACTAGATTTCTTTGTCCATCAACGCTGACAACGCTTCCGCTAACGACTCGAAGGTAGCTAACTTGATTTGCGGGCCGTAATGAAATTGCGAAAGAATATTTAAGCCAATGTCCTTGTGTGGATCGGGAACCACCCGGACCACTGCCGCCACATCTTTCCCCGCCAGCGCATCCATGATTTCCGCAAGATGCGCTGCTGCCGCCGGGTCCATCCGTTCTAGCCAGCGAAAATCGGTTAAGACGCGAAATCCGGGCGTAACTTCCTTTATTATCTCGCGGACTCGCTGTGCCACGCTTTCCACTTCTTTCTTGGTCACCCGTCCAGCCGCGCTAATCACCAATAGCCGCTTCGATCGATCGGTTTCGACAGAATACATCGATACGGACGTTTAGATTTTGACCACCGTTTGGCGCTTTGGCGCCGGCCACGGCCTATCGGAACTTCGTCTTTTTTCGTCTGAATTTGATCGCTGCCGCATAGGCCGCCAATTCTCCCTTGGGGTCGCGCCAGGAAAAAGTTCGCACTCGCGTCCGTCCTTTTGCACCGTGGTAGGTGACAGAATAGAACCGGCGCGTCTCGTAACGAGAGACCCCAACTACTGGCTGCTTCAGGCGCAGCTTGCTCAGAATCCTCGCTGGAATCGGCTGACTACGTTTATTAGGAAGCAGACGAAGGACGCGATCGCGCCAGCGATGCGCTGCCTTGAGCGAATCCTTCGAATGTCCGGCGAAGTGTTTGCTGTATTCCTTTTTATTGCGGGTGATTGCCACCTGATAGCCACTTGGCAAAATGCGGATATTAGTAAACTCGCGATATGCTCCTTGCCGTTTCTTCATTCCGAGACCTTGCCACCGTCTTGGGAAAAATGGAAGAACGTCTAACGAAAAATCGATATTTTTTTTGATCTGCCGAACGCAATGGAAGCATTCGCTAAATTTGAACACGAAGGCTGGCAGCGCGTTGCCGGCAAGTACGACGCCGTCTGGTCAAGCTCGACCCGGCAATTCATTCCACCGCTTCTCGATGCCGCCGAGGTAAGTGGAAGCATGTCTGTTCTCGACGTTGGTTGTGGTCCGGGCTACGTCGCGGCCGCGGCGGCCGAACGCGGCGCGACATCGTGCGGTCTCGATTTTTCCAAGGAAATGGTCGCAATCGCACAAAAAAAGTTTCCGCATATTGAATTTCGGGAAGGCGATGCGCAAAATCTCCCTTTCACCGATGCCCCCTTCGATCGCGTGCTGGCCAACTTCGCTCTTCTCCACTTGTCTGCCCCCGAACGGGCCTGCGCCGAAGCCTATCGTGTCCTCAAACCCGGCGGCAAATTCGGCTTTACCGTCTGGGCGCCGCCGGAGGAAAATCCGTACGCGAAGATGATCGACGACGCCATCCAGGCCCACGCTGACTTCGAGGTCGACCTTCCAACTGGGCCGCCGCATTATCTGTTTTCTGGCCGCGAGGAATTTCGGCGCGTGCTCGAACGCGTCGGGTTCAATGGCGCATCAATGATTTTTAAACTCCACTCCATTCGATGGAACGTGCCCAACGCGTGCTATCCATTCGATGCCGAACGAGACGCCGGTGTGCGCACCGCTGGCTTGCTCGCGCGGCAGACATCCAAAAAACTCCGTGCCATTCAGTTAGCGATCGAAGAGTCCGTTCGTCGCTATGCCGAAGGCGATAGCTTCTCTATTGCGAAAGCAGCCTATGTCGTCGCCGTTAGCAAGAAATAACGTGGCGTTTTACATCTGTAATTCTGTATTTCGAACAATGAAACTCCTCGCTCTCCTCCTCGTCCTCTCCTGTGGTTCAAATGTCGTATCCGCCGCCGAGAGAGACGCAGCCATTACCGAGACCGAGTTCGTCCGGCGAACCCAGGAGTTGTACGACGCCGTCGTTCCCGGAAACCAGGCTCCTTGGAAGCGATATTTCGCGGACGACGCCATTTTTGCCGATGAGAAAGGACGCACCATGGATAAGACGAAGCTCGTTGCGGATATCACGGCGATGCCAGCGGGATATTCCGGTGCGATCAAAATCGAACAGGTCCAAAGTCGGATCTACGATAACGTGGCGATCCTTAGTTACGATGCTAACGAGACGGAGACGATTTTTGGCCAGAATTTGAGCGCGCGTTACCATATTACCGATACCTGGCTGCGGCGGGACGGCAATTGGCAGATCATCGCCAGCCAGGCGCATCGTTATTATGAAGATCCGGCCGTCGGTAAAACAGATCCAAAGAAGTTCCCCGACTTCGTTGGTGCCTACGAACTAGCTCCCGGTCAAACGCGGACGATCATCGCCGAAGGCAACAGTTTGTTCGTCGAACGAAGTGGAAAGAAAGACCAATTATTTCCGGAAGCATCCGAGCTTTTTTTCCGCAAAGGTATCGAGGGACGAATCCTGTTTCGTTACGATAAGAACGGAAAAGTCGACGCGCTAATCGACCGTCGAAATAACGAAGACGTCGTCTGGCGCAAGGTCCCTGGCAAGTAAGCAAAGCGTTTGTAGTCGGCGACTGATGGCATTGGGCACAGTTTGATTGCGCACGAGGAACATAGGCCTGTGGCCTGTGCGTCCAGCAGGGATTCTCCCAGCTGTTCTTCAGATTGGGTCACAGAGGAGTAAAACTCCGCTGAGCGCACCGACTTGGAAGTCTGTGTTCCTCATGAGGTGGCTCCGCGGAGCGTCGCCCTACCAACCAAAGACTATTGCGAGACTCTTTTGGTTTTCTTTTGGTAAACCAGATCGGCCGCGGCAACGTCCTCTGCCGCTACGCCTACTGACTTAAATACCGTAATCTCGTTCGCCGATCTCCGCGCGGGTCGTTTGCCGGCGATTACTTCGCCGATCTCCACTACGGCCTTGCCCGCCGCGATGACGTCGCCGGATTCCTTTAGTGCGGCCTCGCGCGATTCGACATAGATCGCCGCTCGCTGCAATACTATATCGTCCAACTCGCGCCAATTTGGCCGTGTCGCGCCAACGGCGTTAATGTGCGCGTCGGGCGCGACCCATTCGCCCTGTAAGATTGGTGTCGTGGCCGAGGTCGCGACTACAATTACATCTGCTCCGCGCACCGCTTCCTCAGCCGAGGCTGCCGCGTGCACCCGGAATTCGCGAGCGAAGCGCTCAGCATGGTGTGGGCTCCAAACTCTCACCTCGCGAAACTCACGCACCAATCGCACCGCCTCGAGGTGGCTTCGCGCCTGCACGCCCGATCCAAGAATCGTTAAGACATGTGTGTCAGCGCGCGCGAGTAACTTCGTTGCCACCGCCGATACCGCGGCTGTACGCATTTCGGTGATGAGCCGGCCATCCATCACCGCCAACGGTTCGCCTGTCTCCGGTCGAAAAAGTAAGATCATCGCGTGGTGTGTCGGCACATCTTTGTTTTGCGGATAGAACGTCACCAACTTGGCTCCAAGCGCTCGCCCGCAGGCTGGCATGACTCCGAAAAACCCTCCATACTCAGATAGCGGAAGAACGCTGCGCAACGGTTGCAAGACCGCGCCGGCCGAAAGATCTCGCAACGCATCGGCCATCGCCGGAATCAAATCCTCCATCCGTAAAACCTTTCGGACGTCATCTTCGCTTAGCACCATTGGGCAATTTTGCATCGTCCTTAGCCGTTCCTTCACTTCAATCGCAATCGGGAAATATCTAATTTGATATTCTCACGCGCCCTTCGCCGTTCGTGGCGTGTTGCCCTGAGGTAAAGAATTGTTCCGCCAATGCCAAATGCGGCCGCGCCGAGAAAATTAGCCGCGGGACTTCGACTCCAAAGGTACGCTCCGAGAATTGCTCCGACACTCACGATCGAGTCGCGGATCAAGTAGTAGGCGCCGATCATTTGGCCGCGTCGTTCCGGTTCGCTATAACTGACGATGAGAGCCTTACGTGAGGTGTCGCCAAATTCTTTCAGTCCGCGAATAAAGAAGGCGATCATTAACGCGGGAAAGCTCCGTGAGAAAAGCAATACAATGGGGAAAAGCGTGAACATGACGAAGGTTGTGACAACAAAAGGCTCGCGCTGTTGTTTATCCGCAAAGTGGGAACTGGGAATAATGCATAAGGTTGCGGCCAGCACTTCGATAGTAGTGAGAAGGCCGACTTGTTGTCCACTGGCGCCAGCGTAATCCATGGCGAAGATCACGACCCAGGCGAAAGGGATGCGTTCACAAAAGCGAACCAAGATATCACTAAGCAACAACCATCGCATCGGCGCGTCGAACTGGCGTAGACAGCGCAGAAAATTCCACCGCTCAGGCATTGGCACAGTCTCTTCACTTTCTTTTACTTCTTCTCGCAATTCCCGGAGGGCGATGAAGGTCGCGCCTGCGAGCAGGATCGAGATAATCAGCGCGACGCGCACTCCCGGGATGACGCCGAAGCGATCGATCAAGATTCCACCCACCACGGGCGCGACCATGATCGGCACGCGCTTGATTACCATCTGAACCCCGATCCCCATCGAGTATCGGTTGGCTGCAACGCTGGCGCCGACGAGCGAGAAGGTGGCGGGGAGAGAGAAACAGGTCCAGGAGAGAAACAAAAACATTCCGGCGATGACTGCACCCCAATGCGGAATGAGGAGGACGAGTGCATAACCAGCGATCGAAACCAGGTTGAAGGTGATGAACGCGCGCCGGTGTCCCCAGCGGTCGGCCAGCAATCCTCCGGGATACGCATAGATCGCGCCGATTAAAGTGCGCAGGGCATCGTAAAGACCAATAACGAAGACGCTCGCGCCGAGGGTTTGGAGATATTTCGGGACGAAACGCATCCATAATTCCTCACCCGTTCCGATGACGAAGATCGCGATCAGGATGATGACGAGATTACGTTTGAGCGCGAAAAAATCTGCGAACTGCTTCCCGCGACTCGTTTCTGGTTGATTCGGCGTTTCCATTTTGCGTCAGCGGGACAACGAACGCGAGTTTGAGATTTCGCTGACTTATCAGGCGGAAGCCGCCGAAATACAAACAATTCGACGTAAAGGAGTCACCGCCATAATCTCATTCCGTTCACAAATGGGGGACGATAGGACCAACAATTTGTCGCATGTAATTGTTCGTGGCAACGCGACCGGCTTTGCGCAGGAGATTCAAATTGGTTCGCATCGTCTTACCGCTGACGAACCGGTCGAATCCGGCGGAACAGACACCGGATCGTCGCCATATGACTTGCTCCTGGCTGCGCTCGGCAGTTGCACGTCGATGACGATCTCGCTTTACGCGCGGCGAAAAGGTTGGCCGCTGGAAGAGGTAACAGTTTTATTGTCCCATTCGAAGATTTATGCAGCCGATTGTGCCGAGTGCGAAACCAGAGAAGCAAAGATCGATCGAATCGAGCGCGAGATTAAACTGACCGGCCCACTCACCGCCGAACAGCGATCCAAGTTAATGGAAATTGCGGATAAATGCCCGGTGCATCGGACACTTACTTCGGAGATCAATATCAGGACAAAAGAAGGCTGAAGTTGACGGAGCGCGGATCAATCTGCGCGTTCTGCAAGAGCGAAAACCACAAGCGAGATCAATTGCAAAACGACTGAGAAGATGACGAGGGTAAGAAGCGATTTCTCGTAGAGAATACCCATCACCCAACTGCCAAGAAACCAGGCGACGCCGAAACCAGTATCGAATAGACCAAAGCCGGTAGCTCGGATGTCGCGGCGAAGCAGAGGAGCGATGACGGACTTCAGAAGCGAATTCTGGGCGCCCATGCCGATTCCCCAAAGAATCATTCCAACAAGGACAAGCCAGGATTGGCCGAAAAAGACAAGAGGCGCGAAAAAAGAAGAAACGAAGAAGACGGCAATCAGGGTAGATAGACCAGCTCGATCAAACCATTTTCCGAAAATGAGCGCACTCGCCCCGCCCAGAGCCATCGCGACGGCATAGTAGATTGGAATTACTGGGCCGACGACCGATCCGCTTCTTTGAAAGTGGTAAGCGATGAGCGAGAAATCAGCGAAACCGGCGGCGATAAAGGCGCCCGCAACTAGATAAAGCCAGTAGGAACGCGAAAATCCTTTGGTTTCCAAAGCATGACCTGCCTCCAACTCGCGCGGATTAGGGAAAAGATTACTGGCCACGAAAACAATCGCGATAGTAAGGAGCGCGGAGACTAGCAGCAACGCGAAACCGGTTCGATAACTACCATGCCTGAATAACACTAATGAAATGAGGAGCGGTCCCAGGGTTGCTCCAGCCTGGTCGAATGCTTCGTTCAAGCCAAAAACCCAACCGCGGCCAAGTTTGTGGCCGGCGAACGATAGCATGGCGTCGGTTGATGGTTTGCGGATAGCGCGCCCTGTTCGTTCAGCTACGATCAGACCGGCAGCAAGAGGCCAGTTGCCGGCCAGAGCTAATGCTGGCACTGCCAGCATGTTCACACTGTACCCAATAATCGTAACCAACCAGTACCTGCCGGTTTTGTCGCCAAGATAACCGCTAAGGGAACGTAACGAGTAGCCGAGTAGTTCTCCGAGTCCGGCAGTGAAACCAATAACGGCAGCGCTTGCACCGAGGTATCCCAGGAATTGCCCGGTGACGCTGCGTGCGCCTTCGTAAGTAAGGTCAGCGAAGCCATTGGCAATACCGAGGATGAGGACAAATCGAAATGCAGTCGCAGCGGTGAGTGACTTTTGCTTATCGGACACGGTTGCGTTTCCGGTCGTTGTTCGAACTACTGCGGTGAGTCGGACTGTTTACTCACTGGCTCAGTATCATGAAGGCGACCGAAATCGACCGTAAGCTTTCTATCTCCTGACTCACTATAAATTTCGACAAAGCGCTCGCCAAAACGAACGTCGCGCCAGTTATAATCTCTTTGGGTTTGTACCGCTGCCGGAATAACGGGGTCAATTCCGACGACCGAAGCGGTGAATAAGGCTCTGCTCGCTCTAAGCGATTCCGGCGTCTCGCCGTAAAGTGGGCTCTGCTCGTCAATGGTATGACGAAGGGTGAGTGCAGCCGGAAAGGAGATAAGGCGGTCGAAATGCAGTTTCAGATTATAGAAATGTCTGAAGGTATCACCTTCCAGAATGGGTTCATCACGGGTGAACATGATTCTGAATTCCGCTTCGACCATACTTTGCGCGCGCAGGTTACCCACCCGTAACATCAGGGTAGTTCGCCCATTCAATGTTCCGATGACAATTGGTTTGCTGAATAGAATTCGTGCGGCGGGGCGGGAGAAGCGAACAAAGATCAAGCCAGTCATGACGGCGAGGCCGAACATGCCATTGATGATCTCGACGGTGGTGACGAGGTGGCCGTAAAGAGTTTGTGGATACCAGTGGCCGTAACCTACCGTGGCCAGCGTTTGCACACTGAAAAAGAAGGCCTCCAAGTAAGAACCAGGCGTCATTCCCGCAATGCAATTGCCACCCAGGGTGTAGAACTCTGCAAAGACGAGATTGATGACGATATAAACGCCGGCAATGAGAGCGGCAAACTCTGGCCAGCTTAAAGCCAGTAACCATTGGTAGGTGTCGCGCCATTCCCTCTTTTCGAGATTGAGTTTGAGAAACTCAACCTGACCGGAGCGGACGGACACAGGCTTAGGCATTGGCCTACCATGAAAGTAAAAATCCGAAAGTAAAAAAGAGAAAACGGGGGAGCAAGAAGTGGGGATAGGAGCGGGAAGAGCAAAAAGCAAAAACAGGACCGATCTCTGCTATTTGCCCCCCTGGACCGAAAGTTCCCAGCGATAGCCATCAAGATCATGGAACCACAGGCCCATATGTTTCGAGCCTGGGGCTTCCGGCCCGATCTCGTCACCCGGATCTTCGATAGTAACTTTGTGCTTCTTCAGATGCGCCAGCGCTTTTCTCAGCGTTGTCATATCCCGCAGATGGAAAGACATGTGGTCAAGTGTCGAGGGGGACGGTTTCCCTTTAAAGAGGGCGATAGTGATGTTGTCGTTTCCGACCGCAACACCGTTCTGGAAGTCGAATTCTTTGCGTAATCCAAGTGTACGCTGAAACCATCGGGCGCTCTTCTTCGGGTTGCGTACCGCTAGCCCGAAATGCCCCACCACACCAAGAACAAACGGAATTTTCGTATTATGATATCGGGCCTGGCCGAAGAAACAGATGTCTCGCCCTTGGCAGTTAATCCAGGCGCTGCACCAGCAGCCAGACTAACCCCGAGAGGATGCCCGCAAAAATGGAGAGGGCAATCGTAGTACGCCGTGTGTGCCGGCGTTTGAACTCCGGCACGGGGATATCGTCGTGAATGCGACTCGCCTCGAACATCACCATCAAAAAAAGCGTCACCACGAAGCCAACGACGCCCCATTTCAGAGCCCCAAGAATGGTATCGACCATTAGTGCCTCGACTGTAATCGCGGCGTCTTTGGATTCAAGAAGAGCACGTGCGAGACTGCTGCCGAAGGAAGAGCTCGTGTAAGCGTATCGTTATCTGGGGCCGCCTCCGTGCCACCCATTCGCCTCTCCCTTTGCAGGGAGAGGCTAGCGTGGGGAGTTCCTCATCGCGCCACGTTGTTAAACGCCGCAGCAGGACGTAGTAAAACACGCCGCGTGGGAAATCAGAACCTGTAGAGGAGCAGTGCCCGTGCCAGCAACTCATCGAGGATGCAAAATGCAACGCGCCAGCCTGTATATACATCATTATAGTAGACACTTACAGGTCGCTGATAAAAAATAGCGGGACCGAAAATGTTCGGTCGTCAAATATAAGAAGTTTGTAAGCTTGTCCGACCTTCGAATGGGCGCAGGGAAAGACAATATATCAGGAGGCCTTTTTAACTTTCTTGGAGTGAAGTAGTTACAGGAACCCAGCTAATCTTGTAACAGAAGCCGACGTTCTTACCTAACACCGGCACGAGCTTTTGCCGGTATCCCAGCTGTGGCGGGTAAAGCTTTCTGGATACTTTGGGCGAGACTTTGGGGCTGAACCGCGTCCCCAATAGTGAAAGAAAACAATCCGCGGTTCTTCGCCAATCATGTGCGAGTGGATAGCGACAATGTTGATGCCTGCTTCTCGCAATGATTTCAGGGCCGGTCGCAGGTCGTTTTCCGTGACGGCGAAGTCTCCATCAACCACCGCATTCTCATCACTACCGGCAAATGCTGCCCAGGTATTGACTCCCATCGTGCTGTCGATAGTCACGCCATGCTGTTTCGCGGGACGCCCGAAGGTGAATTTTATCACGCCCTCGTTCACCTCACCGCTGCTGCGAAAAATTTTATTCAATGGATCAGCGGTAATTGTGCTGATGTCAGGCAACGTCGGCTTAAGGAAGGAATCGGCGGCTGTAGGGTGGGCGGTGCGAAACTCTCTGACCTTGTCGTAAAGAAGGCGGACCGAGGAGGCGAGATGCTCGACCGTGCCTTCACCTTCGATGTGCATGAAAAACAACCTGGGGTGATCAAAAAAGAAATGGTTGTGCAAAGCGGTAACGCTCAGGCCGCTTTCCAGGGCCACGAACATTGCAAGATTAACTTCATCCTCTAGTAGAACGGTGTCACCCATGACCATGGCTTCACTATGTGTGGCTTTGGTAAATGCGGCCCAGCTACTGAGTCCCATGAAAGCCGGTATTTTCCAGCCATCGACGAAAACCGTGACATCTTCCCGGGCGAAACTTATTTTGTAGGCGCCTTCCTTTTCGTTGAGCTTGCCTTTTAAACCCGTCAGCTGATCAATCTGCGCGGTCTCTATGGTGGCGCTGGTGGCATTAAGAATTGTTACAATTAACAAGAATAAGACTTTGATTTTCATTTTAAGGAATTCTCTGTTGCTATTCTCGCGTTGGCGCACGTCCAAGATCATCCATAGGTTTCGCCGGGAAAGTAAGTGTCACAGTTGTGCCGCGATTAACTTCGCTTGCCACCTCGACTGATCCACCATGCAGATCGGTGATGGATTTTACCAGGGCCAGACCCAGGCCTGTCCCCTCTGAACTGCGCGACGAATCAGCCCGATAGAATCGGTCGAATATGCGCGGTAGATGTTGTGGGGAGATTCCACAGCCGGTGTCTTCGATCGCCAGCTCGGTGCGATCGGGTTTGATCTCGGAAGCGATGATAATTTTGCCACCGTCAGGAGTGAAGCGGAGCGCGTTGTCGAGAAGATTACTCAAAGCACGATCGAACAATCGGGCGTCGGCATAGACTTCGCCGTCACCTTTGTTGGTAATGGAAATACCTCGCTCTTCCGCGACTGTCCGATAATAAGCGGCGATTTTTTCGATCGCGGGGCGCGCGGCAAAGACATTTCGTTCGATTTGGCGATCCACTGCTTCTGCGCGCGCGAGAAATAACAGGTTGTCGACGATACCTGAAAGTCTTTCGCATTCGGTGGCGATCGATTCGATGACATTGCGATACTCCTCCAAGGTGCGCGGCCGGGTTAAAGTAACTTCAGCCTCTCCCCGAATATTCGAAATCGGCGTGCGAAGTTCATGAGCAAGATCGGCTGAGAATTGGGAAAGTTTGGTGAAAGAATTTTCCAGCCGGGCCAGCATTCCGTCGAAGGCAGTAGCAACCGGATGAAGTTCGTGCGGCCACGTCGTTTTGCCCACGCGTTCATCAAGATGATTGGGGCCGATGCGTTCGAGCGATTGCGTCATCTGCTGCAGTGGCAACAAGCCGCGTTTCGTGACCGCAATTGCAATCACGGCGGAGGCCACGATTCCGAGTGCCAGGACGCCTCCAAGGACGGAGGCAAATTGCGTGGCAAACTTCTCGTCGCTCGACCGGTCTTGAGCGAGTTGAATGAGGTAGGGTGTGCCATCGGCCTCTTCAAATGTTGCGACCAGCGAAAATAGCTTCGTGCTGATTCGATAATTCTTTGGCCTGTAGACCGAATTCTTACCCTGAGGATCCGGAAAAACAGTCGGAGGTAAAAAGCCGCTCATTTTTGGGGTTTCGGTGACGATCTCACCGTTGGAATCAATCACCCGCACCCAATAAGCCTCGACTTTACTCACGCGTGGATTCCGTAATGTCGCAGTCAGGCTGCCAAGGCCGCCCGGCTGGCTTAACTCGCCGCGTAAAGCCGATAACCTGTCAGCAAGAAATTCGTTATCTTCTTCAAAGGCGTGGCGAACTACGATCAAGTAAAAGGCGCCGAGCCCACAGGAGAGAAGAAATGCTGCGGCCAGAGTAAACAGAAGAACAAGCTGGGACGCAATCGATCGCGGTCTAGTCTGACTTAAGAACATACCCGACGCCGCGGATGGTTCGCACCAGTTTCTCTTTGAATGGATCGTCCACTTTTGCCCGCAGGCGTCGCACCATCACATCGACGACATTCGTGTTGATGGGGAAATTAATATCCCAGATTTGATTTGCGATTTCGTTGCGCGACACGACTTCACCGGCGCGCCGGACCAAGTGGGCCAGGAGCAAGAACTCCTTGGAGGTGAGATGGAGCGGGGTGCCCGACCGACACGCCCTATGCTTGCGCGTATCAATCTCCAGATCGTGTATGCGCAAATGCGCGCGCGGTTGCCCGACGGAGGAACGGCGTAAAACTGATCGGACCCGAGCCAGTAGTTCCGAGAACGCGAAAGGCTTGACTAAATAATCGTCGGCACCGAGTTCCAGTCCCTTCACCCGGTCGCGAACACTATCGCGGGCGGTTAATAAAAGAATGGGTGTGCGAATTTCCTTTCTTTTAAGTGTTGCTACGATCGACCAACCGTCTCGCTTCGGTAGCATTATGTCGATGATGAAAAGATCAAACGTCCTTGCCAGCGCCAGATCCAATCCCGCTTCCCCATCTGACGCGGTCGTAACTTGAAAGCCTGCTTCGCCAAGGCCCTTGGCCAGGTAAGCCGCTGTCTTTTTCTCATCTTCGATCAACAGGATTCGCATTTACTAAATCGACTAATGATGTGCTATCGAGCCCGCCGATGCATTGTTTTTCTTAGCGGCAGCTTGACTTGGACCGCCGCTTCGGCGGTATAGTTACGGGTTATGTCATTGGTCTTTGAGGCGATTCAAACAGAAGGCTTGGCGGAAATTTCTTATTTGATCGGAGACGACGAAGAGGGCATCGCGGCAGTGTTCGATCCGCGGGCCGATGTCGAAGTTTATCTCGAGCTGGCGCGCGCAAAAAACGTCGCGATCACCCATATTTTCGAGACCCATATTCACGCCGATCTCGTTAGTGGTGCGCGTGAGCTTCGCGGGCGACTTGAATCGGCAAAAATCTACGTCAGCCAAGAGGGAGGTGCGCGTTACGGATTCGAAAACGAAAAAGTGCGTGATGACGACAAGTTCACCCTCGGGGCTGTCGTTATCACGGCGCGACATACCCCGGGTCACACGCCGGAGCACATTTCGTATTTATTGGCGGACACGGAACACCCCGAGATCCCGTGGGGAGTTTTGAGTGGGGACTCGCTTTTCGTGAATTCAGCCGGCCGGCCTGATCTGCTTGGTGAAAAAGAAACCGGCAAACTCGCGGCCCAGCAATTTCATACGTTGACCGATTTCTACATGAAGCTGCCCGACAGCGTGATCATTTATCCGGGACACGGCAGCGGTTCGCCTTGTGGCGCCGAAATCGGCGACCGCTTGAACAGCACAATTGGCTACGAGCGACCGCTTAATCCCTTTCTCCAATTTAAGGACGTCGAATCATTCACTCGTTTTGCCGTCTCCACCGCTCCGCCCATTCCGAAATATTACCCGCGGATGAAAAAGGTGAATGCGGAAGGCCCCGAAGTGCTCGGTGGTTTACCGAGAGTTGCCGGTCTGCCGCCGAAGGCATTTAAGAAAGCAGTCGATGAAAAAGCAGGCATTCTCATCGATACGCGTTTGATGCTGAGTTTTGGCGCCGCGCATATTCCCGGAGCGTTGAACATTGGAGGGTCGCCCATGCTTTCGATCTGGGCTGGGTCGCTTCTGGATCCGGAACAATCGATTTTGCTTGTGCTGGAAAATGATAATGATCTCGATGAGATCGTGCGACTGTTTATTCGCACCGGTTTTACCAAATTCGCGGGTTACCTCGTCGGTGGGATGAAGGCTTGGGACAATGCCGGTTACCCATTCGCGCACGTCGCGCAGATGAGTGTGCACGATTTAAAAAATGCCGGCCGCGAATTGCAAATTCTCGACGTGCGTTCGAACCGGGAGTGGAGAGGTGGCCACGTTCCTGGTGCGCGCCACATTTTTCTGTCGGAATTGTGGAAGCGGTTTGGCGAGCTGGATAAATCGAAGCCGACGGCCGTTTACTGCGCGAGCGGATATCGCGCAAGCATCGCCGCCAGCATACTAAAAGGTGAAGGTTTCAACGACGTGCGCAATGTCCCCGGTAGCTGGCACGCCTGGAAAGAAGCGGGCTATCCGATCGATCGCAACGCCACTCAGGAAAGAGCAGCCTAGCTTCGCGCGCAAATCATGATCACGCGGGAGAAAGAACCGCCGAATCTCGAGATGCCGTTCAGCGCGCTCGACAGTTTTGTCACGCCAAACGAGCGATTTTACGTCCGGTGCCACTTCCCGATCCCGAAAATCAACGAACGCGATTGGCGTTTGAAGGTAGAAGGCAAAGTGGCGCGACCATTTGAAGTGACGATGGACGACTTACGCAAGATGTCCACGCAGACGATCACGGTCACGCTGGAATGCGCCGGTAATAGCCGCGTCTTTGTTGTTCCGAAAGTTAAAGGTGTGCAATGGGAGCTGGGTGCTGTCGGCAACGCGGAATGGACCGGCGTTAGACTGTGCGACGTACTGCAACGCGCCGGGATTGCGAATGAGGCCCGTGAAATTATTCTCGAAGGCGCCGATAACGGTACGATCGCCGAGGCACCGCTCTCCGCTGGCAAGATTAATTTCGCGCGCAGTTTGCCGGTGGAGAAAGCATTGGATGATGTGCTGCTGGCTCATTCCATGAACGGCCAGCCACTCGCTGCTGCTCACGGTTTTCCGCTACGCGCGATTGTTCCCGGTTGGTACGCAATGGCGTCGATCAAGTGGCTTCGGCGCATCATTGTCTCCGATCAACCATTCAATGGTTACTACCAATCGGTAGATTACGCCTATTGGCAGCGTGATGCGGCTGGGCCGACCCTTCTTCCGTTAACCACGATGCAGGTGAAAGCTGAAATCGCGCATCCGGAAAATAACGAGGTTATTCGCGCCAACGGGAAGTATCTGGTCAATGGAGCGGCTTGGACCGCGGAAGAGGCGATCGACAAAGTGGAAGTCAGCTGTGATGGCGGCAAGTCTTGGAGCGAAGCCAATCTCAAAGGTGCTTCGGTTAAAAATGCGTGGAGGCTTTGGGAATTCGAGTGGCAAACGCCGTCGCCAGGTAACTACACCCTGATGGCGCGAGCCACTGATTCATGTGGACGGATGCAGCCGATGGAACGCGATAGCAACGGCGGCACCTACATGATTTGCCATTGTCTGCCGATTGAAGTGGAAGTGCGCCTGTAGCCGTGGTCGCCGGCCGCGGCT
>Ga0209474_10002521_pt1 | contig 16748 bp, 18 predicted proteins | sample GraSoiAngelo_145_FD_185902 | JGI IMG/M metagenome (GOLD analysis project Ga0209474, IMG submission 185902) | Grasslands soil microbial communities from the Angelo Coastal Reserve, California, USA - 14_1009_05_20cm (SPAdes) (version 2) | ecosystem: Environmental > Terrestrial > Soil > Grasslands...
CTCGCACTTTTAGCCTACGGCGGCCTTCGGCGTTCAGAGGTTGTGAGTGTGAAAGTCGGAGATGTTGTCCCGCACTTCGGCCTTCGGCGCTTGGTTGGCAAGGGCGGCCATGAAGCCGCGGTGCCGCTACCTCAGGTTGCTCGCACCATGTTGGCGGAATATCTAAACGCCGAGCGTCACCGCGCAGGCGCGGACGATCCGCTTTTCGTGGTGCGGTTCAAAGTTAAGGGAGGCGGGTCGCGAGAAGAGCGCATGCGGGATCACCGGGTGTTCAAGCTCATCAAGGCCCTTGGGAAGCAGGCGGGCATACCGAAGCTCCATCCACATGCGTTGCGCCACTCTTGCGGCGTCGAGCTGCTTCGTCGGACTCACGGGAATCTGCGAGCGGTCCAGGAGCACCTTCGCCATTCCGATATCCAAACCACGACGCTGTACACGAGGCTGACTCAAGGGGACCTGGAGAAGGTCGTAAGCGTCTTTGACGTGAAGGGGGACTAGAAAAGGGATTCGCGTCCCTACTCCCCGGCACTAAAACTCGGGGCCCAAAAATGATAAGAAAATCAATTTGGTGACCCCGGCGGGATTCGAACCCGCGATCTCGACCTTGAAAGGGTCGCGTCCTGGGCCAGGCTAGACGACGGGGTCAGCGAGCGCAGTATACCTGATCGGGCGGGTGCCGGCGCGGGCCAGGCGGCGCAGCTGCAGCAGCGAGATCAGGTGGAAGATCGTCCACAGCGGGACGGCGAAAGTCGGCACCAGGCTCAGCGGCAGCGTGCCCAGCGAGGCGCGACTGACCCCGTCGCTCAGCACGCCGAGCGAGGAGTTGCTCGTCAGCACGCCGGTGCCCACGGCCCCGACGAAGTCGAGGAGTCCCGCGAGGTTCAGCCAGGCGACCCGGGTCGGCCAGCTCGGCGTGCCGCGAACGATCGCCAGCAGCACGAAGGGCGCCGCGACGCCCACCGCCACGTCGCCGAGGCCGGCCGGCCAGGCGAAGGCGCCGGGCAGCAGGCCGAAGGGGTAGAGGCCGAGGAAGAGGATCCCGATCACGCGCCAGCCCTGAACGGCCGTGAGCAGGCGCAGATCGATGCGCAGCGCGAAGTTGCGCACGGCGCGCGAGGCGCGATAGGCCAGCGCGAAGAGAAGGGGCGGCCCGGCGACCGCCAGCAGGAGCGGCAGCGGCGGGCGGCCGGGGCCCGAGTCGAAGACACCGGCGGTCCCCGCGCCGAGCACGATCAGAAACCACGCGACGAGCACGGACGTCACGAGCATGCCCCGGCCCTCCCGTCACCTTGTGGGACGAGGCGGGCCGGAGCGGGGATTCGGTCGCGGCGACGAAGACGACGACGGGTTCGGCAGGCGCAGCTCTCGCCCGCGTCCCCCGTCGTCGGCGGCCGCCGATCAGGACGCCGCGCGGACCGTCGTGTGGATCTGGACGAAGTCGTTGACCTTGTAGCGGCTGCCGTCGTTGACGAGGACCTGGATCGGTCCGGTCGGCGATTCGACGACGAGCACGCCGCCCGGGTTGACGCCGATCACGCGGCCGGTGATGACGGCGTGATCGCCGGGCTCGCTCGACGGCGACGCCGCCGCCGGCGCGGCCGGTGACGACGCCGAGGCGCGCGCCTGGCTGCCACCGGCGACGGCGACCATGTCGACCGGCTGCACGCTCATCTTGACGGCGACCGGCGCGCCCTTCTGGAAGCGCTGGTCGGCGCCGGAGGCGACCCAGACGTGCACGGGGCCGCGGTCGCTGGTGATGGCCATCCGGCCGTTCGGATCGATGGAAGCGACCGTGCCCTGCACCTCGAGCACCTCGGCCGGGCCCTTCGGCACGGGGTTGCTCGGCCCCGGCTTGATCACGGTGACCAGATCGGCCGGCGGCGCCAGCTCACCGGTGATCTTCGCGTTCTGGTGGAGCTGCAGGCTCCGCATCTGCTCGGGCGTCGTTTTCACGCGGACGATCTGGCCGCCCTGGTTGAGGGTCACGATGTTGTTGGGCTGGTCCCACGTCCAGACTTCGCCCGTGAACGTCTGGCCGCCACTCGCCGGCGCCGAGGGCGCGGTTGCGCACCCGGCCAGCAGGAGGAGGACGATCCCGACGGCTGTCAGAGCTCTCATGGTGCACCTCCGGTGTCGATCGATCACGCACAGACGATGGCGGGGCACACGGATACAAACGCGATGCCAGGACGACGGCCAGCAGAGTTCACCCCCCCGATGGCCGGCCTCTGGGTAGCCGACTACCGAGAAGTGGACGGGCGCGTTGACAACGCCCGTGACCGCCCGTATCAGGAAGGGCGATGACGGGCGCGTCCCTGGTCGACGGTATCGTCCCCTGGCCCGACGATTTCGCCCGGCGTTACCGCCGGCGCGGTCACTGGCGGGGCACGCCGCTCGGTCGCGCGCTGGACGCCTCCTTCGCCGCCCACCGCGACCGGGTGGCCGTGGTCGACGGCGCGCGGCGGCTGACCTACGGGGCGCTCGGCGGGCTCGTCGATCGCCTGGCCCTGCACCTGGCCGCGCGAGGCCTGCACTCCGGTGCACGCGTGATCTTCCAGCTTCCCAACGTCGTCGAGTTCGTCGTCGCCTACGTCGCCTGTCTGAAGGTCGGAGCGATTCCGGTCACCTGCCTGCCCGCGCACCGCCATGCGGAGATCGGCTACCTCGCGCGCCACACCGAGGCGGCCGGCTGGTTGATCCCCGCCGACCTCCGCGGCGTCGACGCCATCGCGATGGCCGAAGAGATCCGCGACGCGGCTCCGTCGCTGCGCGAGGTGTGGGTGCTCGGCGACCGGATCGGGCGCGGCATGACATGTCTCGGTGACCTGCTGGCCGATCCGATCGAGACGCGCTGCCCGATCGGTGACCTCGCGCGGCTGGCGCCGTCGCCGGAGGCAGCGGCCGTGTTCCAGCTGAGCGGCGGGACGACGGGGCTGCCGAAGGTCATTCCGCGCACCCACGACGACTATCTCTACAACTCGCTGGCCTCCGCCGCCGCGGCCGCGGTGGATCGAGACAGCGTGCTGCTGATCGGCGTGCCCATCGCCCACAACTTTCCCCTCGCCTGTCCGGGCGTGCAGGCCGCGCTGCTGCTCGGGGCGCGCGTCGTGCTGGCGCCGTCGCCCGACGCCGAGACGTCGCTGGCGCTGATCGAGCGCGAGCGCGTCACCTGGGTGCCGGCGGTGCCGGCCACCGTGCTGGCCTGGCTCGAGCATCCGCGCCGGGGCCGCACGGACCTCGCGTCGCTGCGCACGCTGTGCGTCGGCGGCGCGCGGCTCAATCCCGAGCCCGCCCGTCGCGTGCTCGACGCGCTGGGACCGGTGCTCATGCAGGTGCTGGGCATGGCCGAAGGGCTGCTCTGCTACACGCGGCACGGCGATCCCGCCGACATCGTCGCCGAGACGCAGGGACGGCCGGTCTCGCCCGACGACGAGATCCGCATCGTCGACGAGCGCGGCCGCGACGTGCCCTCCGGCGACATCGGCGAGCTGCTCGCCCGCGGACCGTATACGATCCGGGGCTACTATAGGGCCGAGGCGCACAACCGCACCGCGTTCACCGAGGACGGGTTCTATCGCACCGGCGACCTGGTGCGGCGGCACCCGAGCGGCAACCTCGTGGTGGAGGGCCGGCGCAAGGACCTGATCAATCGCGGCGGCGAGAAGATCAGCGCCGAGGAGGTCGAGAACCTGATCGTGGCGCATCCGGCCGTCCTCGACGTGGCCGTCGTGGCGATGCCCGATCCCGTCCTGGGCGAGCGCGCGTGCGCCTGCGTGGTGCTGCGCGAGGGCGCGCGGCTCACGCTCGGCGAACTCACGCGCTATCTCGGCGAGGAGCGCCGCATCGCGAAGTTCAAGCTGCCCGAGCGGCTGGAGGTCTACGAGCGGTTGCCGGCGACGGCGGTCGGCAAGATCAGCAAGGCCGCGCTGCGCGACGACGTGCGGCGCCGGCTCGAGACGGAGGCCCCGTGAGCGACATCGTGGAGGAGATCCGCCAGGCGTACGGCCGCGTCGGCATCGCGCTCGACCGGCCGGCCACCTATGGCACCTACTATCGCCTGCTCTGCGCCGGGTGCGGCAAGATGGTGGGCAACGTCGGCGATCGCCTGCTACCCGACATGGCGGCGGCGCTCGTCGAGCGCCAGTTCGATCTCTACGCCACCGGCCTGCTCGGCTGCGGCTGCGGTCACCAGCGCCAGGTCACCCGCGGGCTCGACGCCCCGCGGTGGGAGGCGGCCCAGCGCCGCCAGGGAGGCACGTCGTGAGCGAGCCGCTGCCGAGCGAGATGACCGTGATCGACGACGCCGAGCGGCGCGGCCGCACCGATCTCTGGCCGTTCTGGCGCCGCGTCTACGCGCAGGGCGATCCGCTGCCACGCTTCGCGCCGCCGGCGGGCCGCCCGGCCCATCGCTTCGACGAGGGCGATCCGCTTCCCGACGAGTACCGCTCGCTGCTCCTCAAGATGCTGCGCCACGAGGGCGAGCGGGCCGGCAACAAGAGCTTCCTGGGCTTCATGGCCACCTGCCTCGACCTGGCCGAGGCGATCTGCCCCGACGCGACCTCGCGCCTCGTCAAGGCCGAGTACCTCGCCGAGGAGCTGAAGCACGCGATCATGTTCCACCGTCTGGCCGTCGGGCTCGAGCGCGACTTCGCGCTCAAGGACGTGCCGTACGCGCACTACGCGTTTCACCTGCCGCGCGAGACGTGGGCCGACGACGCCTTCTTCCACTTCTTCGTCGATCTCAACGGCGCCTTCCACGCCCGCGACTGGCGCGAGTCGTCCTACGTGCCGCTGGCCAAGATGTCGGCCACCGTCGAGCGCGACGAGCTGGGCCACTCCGAGATGGGCTACTACTTCCTGCAGCGCATCTGCGAGGACCGTCGCGGCCGGGCGCTGGCCCAGCACCTGCTCGGCAAGTGGTACCCGGCTGCGCTGGACATGTTCGGGCGCTCGGACTCGTCCAACGCGCCGAAGTTCATCGGCTGGGGCCTCAAGTCGGTCGGCAACGCCGAGATCCGCAACGCCTACAAGACGTACGTGGACGCCAAGCTGGTCGCGCTCGGCCTCGACGTCCCCGACGAGCGCGCCAACCGCCGCTTCCTCTGACGCCGACTGTCGTCGATGACGTCGTTTGCGACGGCGCGCCTGCCCGCGGCCCCCGACGCCACCGCGCCGGACGGATCCGCCGTGCGCACGTTGCTGCGACTGCGGCACGGCAGCGCGATCCACGTCGAGCTGCCGAGCGGCGCGACGTCGGTCGCCGTGGCGCATCGCACCGTCGAGGAGCTCTGGTACTTCCTGGGCGGCCGCGGAGAGATGTGGCGCCGGGCCGGCGATGACGAGGCGATCGTCGTCGTCGAGCCCGGCGTCTGCCTCTCGATCCCGGTCGGCACGCGCTTCCAGTTCCGCTCGCTCGGCGCCGAGCCGCTCACCGCCGTCTGCGTGACGATGCCGCCCTGGCCCGGCGACGCGGAGGCCTATCGAGTCGAGGGCAAGTGGCCCCGGAGGATCACGGAATGACCGACCCGGCGTTCGCGCTGGACAAGAAGGTCGCCATCGTGGTCGGCGCGGCCAACGGCATCGGCCGCGCGACCGCGCTGGCCTTCGCCGCCGCCGGCGCCAGCGTGGCCTGTGCCGATGTCGAGGCGCCCGGCGCCACGGCCGTCGCGGCCGAGCTCGAGAAGACGGGCGCGCCGGCGCTGCCCGTCCATCTCGACGTCACCGACGGCGCCAGCTGCCGCGGGGCCGTGGCCGCCGCCGTCGAGCGCTTCGGCGGGGTCGACGTGCTCATGTACGGCGCCGCCGACAGCGATCGGATGGCCACCGTGCTCGAGATGGACGAGGCCGCCTGGGAGCGCGTGATCCGCATCAACCTCACGGGCGCGTTCCTCATGACGAAGGCCGCGCTGCCGGCGATGATCGCGCGCGGCGGCGGCAGCGTGATCCTCATCGCCTCCCAGCTCGGCCGGGTGGCCTCGGCCGGCCGCCCGGCCTACTGCGCGACGAAGGGCGCGTTGATCCAGCTGGCCAAGGTGCTCGCGGTCGATCACGCCGCCCAGCGCATTCGCGCCAACACGATCTCGCCGGGGGCGATCGAGACACGCCGCATGCTCCGGCGCTGGAAGGACATGGACGAGGCGCGGCGGATGATGGGGCCGAAGCACCTGCTGGGACGGCTCGGCCTGCCCGAGGAGGTCGCCCGCGCCGCGGTCTTCCTGGCGAGCGATGCCTCCTCGTTCATGACCGGCAGCGACCTGCTGGTCGACGGCGGCTACACCGCGATCTGACCGCTACGCCGCGCCCCGCGACTGGGCGCGCGGCTTGCTCGGCTCCGCGGTCGGCGCCGACACCTTCTTCAGCGTGTCGTCCGTCTCGGTCGGCTTGACGTCGCCGCGCTCGGCCACGTCGGCGAGCGCCACGATCCCCTGCAGGCGGCCCTGGTCGTCGACCACGGGGACACGGCGGATCCGGTTCTCCTTCATGAGCTCGGTCGCCTTCTGCACGGCGTCGTTGGCCCCGCAGCTCACCACCTTGCGGGTCATGCACACCTCGACGGACGTCGTGGTCGGGTCGCGGCCCTCGGCGACGACGTTCATGCACAGATCGCGATCGGTCACGATGCCGACCAGCTTCTGGCTGTCCGCGCTCTCGACGACGGGAACGACGCCGGCGTCGGCCTCGCGCATGATGGCGGCGGCATGCTGGGCGCTGTCGGACGGCAGGCAGGACATCGGAGCCTTCGTCATGACGTGCCGGACTCGCATGATCGTCCTCCTCTCTGGTTCAGAGCCCGGAAAAGAGCAACGCGCATGCCAGGCAGCAGCAGACCGAGGAAAAATCGACAATCGAGCGGCCGCTCCCGCCGATCGGAAGCGGCCGCCCGGAGCGAGCGAGGCGGGCTACTTCCCCGCGAGCTGCTTCCTGGCCGCCGCGACGACGGCGTCGACGGTGAAGCCGAACTTCTTCTGCAGCTCCTTCAGCGGGGCCGAGGCCCCGAAGGTCTTCATGCCGATCGCCTCGCCGGTGGTGCCGACGAAGCGGTGCCAGCCGAACGTGGAGGCCTGCTCGACCGAGACGCGCGCGGTCACCGAGGGCGGCAGCACGCTGTCGCGATAGTCCTGGCTCTGGTGATCGAAGAGCTCCCACGAGGGCATGCTGACCGCGCGCGCCTTCACGCCGTCCTTGGAGAGCTGCTCCCAGGCCGCCATGACGAGGCCGAGCTCGCTGCCCGTGGCCATCAGGATCACGTCGGGCTTACCGCCGGGGGCGTCGGCCACGACGTAGGCGCCCTTGGTCAGGCCCGTCGCCGGCGCGAACTTCGTGCGATCGATCGTCGGCATCGCCTGGCGGGAGAGGATCAGCGCCACCGGCTCGTGTTTGAGCTGCATGATGAGCTTCCACGCCTCCAGGACCTCGTTGGCGTCGCCCGGCCGCAGCGTGATGAGGCCGGGGATGGCGCGCAGCGAGGCCAGCTGCTCGATGGGCTGGTGCGTGGGGCCGTCCTCGCCGACGCCGATCGAGTCGTGCGTGAAGATGAAGATCGTGGGGATCTCCATGATGGCGGCCAGCCGGATCGGTGCCCGCATGTAGTCGCTGAAGATCATGAAACCCGAGCCGTAGGGGCGGATCTTGGAGAGCGCCAGGCCGTTGAGCACCGCGCCCATCGCGTGCTCGCGGATGCCGAAGTGGAAGTTCCGCCCGCCGAAGTCCTTGGCGGTGAAGTCGCCGGCGCCCTCGAAGGTCAGGCGCGTCTTGGTCGACGGCGCCAGGTCGGCCGAGCCGCCGAGCAGCCACGGCACGTTCTGGGCCAGCGTGTTGAGCGTCTTGCCGGAGACGTCGCGCCCGGCGGCGCCCTTGGGATCGGCCGGGTACGGCGTGAGGCTCTTGTCCCAGCCCTGCGGCAGCTCGCGGCGCTGCATCTTGATCAGCTGATCGGCGAGGTCGCCGTGCTTGCCGCGGTACTGGTCGTAGAGCGTCATCCACTTCGACCGCAGCTCCTTGCCGCGGGCGCCGAGGCCCGCCGAGAAGTGCTTCGGCACCTCGGGCGGCACCAGGAACTTGGCGTCCTCCGGCCAGCCGTAGTTCCGCTTGGTGAGCTTGATCTCCTCCTCGCCGAGCGGCTCGCCGTGGGCCGCGTGCGTGTCCTGCTTGTTCGGCGAGCCCCAGGCGATATGGCTGTCGACGATGATCAGCGTCGGGCGCTCCTTCTCGTTCTTGAACGTCTTGAAGGCGCGCTCCAGCATCTCCAGGTCGTTGGCGTCGCCGACGCGCGTGACGTTCCAGCCATAGGCGACGAAGCGCGTGGCCACGTCCTCGCTGAACGCCCACTCGGTATGGCCCTCGATGGTGATCTTGTTGTTGTCGTAGACCCAGCACAGGTTGGAGAGCTTCAGGTGACCGGCCAGCGAGGCGGCCTCGCCCGAGATGCCCTCCATCATGCAGCCGTCGCCGGCCATCGCGTAGACGTCGTAGTCGAACATGTCGAAGCCGGACCGGTTGAAGTGCTGGGCCTGCCACTTGGCGGCGATCGCCATGCCCACGCTGGTCGCGACGCCGGCGCCGAGCGGACCGGTGGTGGTCTCGATGCCCGACGTCCACCGGTACTCCGGGTGGCCGGCGCACTTGCTGTCGAGCTGGCGGAAGCGCTTGATGTCGTCGAGCTTGACGGACAGCTCACCCAGCCGTTCGTACTCCGGGTTGACGGCCTTGACGGAGGCCAGGTGCAGGAGCGAGTAGAGCAGCATCGACGCGTGGCCGCACGACAGCACGAAGCGGTCGCGGTTCGGCCAGATCGGATCATCGGGATCGAAGCGCAGGAAGCGCTGCCATAGGCAGTACGCCACCGGCGCCAGCGCCATCGGCGTGCCCGGGTGACCGGAGTTGGCCGCCTGCACGGCGTCCATCGAGAGCGTGCGGATCGTGTTGACGGCCAGCAGATCGAGGCGCGCCGGATCGGTGGTCACACTACTCATAAGACTCCCCTCCAGGGCGCCGAGAATGACGCGCCGGCGGGGGCTTGTCAATGGTCACGCCCCGAGCCGCCAGGGATTTTCGTGACGAGGGCCGGTGGCACGACGGTTGCGCTCCGTCACGCCCCATGGGCGCCGCTCCGCGACTCCTGGCGCCGGCGGGCCTCGCGATCCACGCGCACGCGGGCTGGCTCGCCGTCTGGGCCATCCTCACGCTGATCCTGGGCTCCGGCGGCCTGCCGGCCATCCTCCTGCTCTTCGCCGCGGTGGTGGTCCATGCCGTGGCCCAGGGGCTCGCGGCCTGGGGCGCCGGCCTTCGCATTCGCCGCATCACGTTGCACGTCTTCGGCGGCGTGCCCGAGCTCGAGGGCGGGCCGGCAAGCCCCCGCACCGCCGCGCTGGTCGCGCTGGCGGGGCCGGCGGCGAGCCTGCTGATGGCCGCCGGGGCCGCCGGCCTCGCGAGCGTGCTGCGTCCCGCCCCGCCGGGCCTCCTCTATATGGCGACCGCCGGCGCCGCCGTCGGACTCGTCAACCTGCTGCCCGGCGACCCAGTGGACGGCGGCCGCTTGCTGCGGGCGCTCATCTGGTGGCGCACGGGCCGGCCGTCGTCTCGCGCCGCCAGCACGGGCGGGGCCGTCGTCCGGTTCGCGCTGATCATCGCCGGCGGCGGCGCCCTGCTCCGCGGCACGGCGCCCACCGGCGCCGGGCTGATCCTGCTCGCGCTGTTCCTCCGTGACGCCGCCGCGGCATCCTCCGCGGAGATCGCGCTGCGCGAGGCGCTGGCGCCCGTGAAGGTCCGCGAGGCCATGACGCGCTCGGTGGTGGCGGTGCCGCCCGAGGCGACGATCGCCCAGCTCGTGGAAACCTTCTGGGCATATCACTTCACGAGCTTTCCGGTGATGAGCGAGGGCGCCGTCGTCGGCCTCGTCGACGTGCGCGACGTGGCGGCCGTGGGTCGCGAGCACTGGCCGCGCACGCGCGTGCGCACGCTGATGCGGCCGCTCGGCGACGATCTCGTGGTCGCTCCCGACGACACGCTGCTGGCGGCGCTGGCCAAGGCCTCGCGCAACGGCGTCGGCCGGCTGATCGTGCTCGACGACCGCACGCTGGCCGGCTATCTCACCTCGCACGACATCACCGACGTGCTGACTGAGAAGATGGGGGGCCCCGAAATGGCCCCCCCTACCCCCCGACGCTCGCGCCGCCCCGGCGCCGCCGTGGCGGCGCTCGGGAGCCCGCCGCGTTAGCCCCGAAATGGCCTCCCCTACCCGACGCTGGCGCCGCCGTGGCGGCGCTCGGGCGCCCGCCGCGGTGATCAGGCGAACCTGTCGGGTGGCGGTAAGGCGTCGGTGACCTCGACCTTGATGTTGCCGTGCTGCACGCGACTCTCGACGTCGGCCGCCCCGCTCTCGTTCCGCCGGCGGAAATGCAGGTCGATGCGCGCCTCGCCGACCGCGACGCTGGTGAGGCGCAGGTCGGGCGCGCTCGTGGGCAGGCGCGGACGGATCACGTGCAGCACGCCGGCCGGCGCGTCGGCGCGCAGGCCGAGCAGCGTCCACAGCGCGTGCGGCAGCGCGCCGGCCGCCCACGCCTGCGGGCTGCACGCCACCGGATAGCGGACGGGCTCGTTCTCGGCGTCGCTCCGCGGATAGCCGCAGAAGAGCTCCGGCAGCCGGAACTCGCGAAAGCGCGTGGCGGCGTCGAACACGCCGTCGAAGACCCGCAGCGCCGCCTCGTCGTGCCCATAGCGCAGCAGGCCGTCGACGATGAGGCTGTTGTCGTGCGGCCACACGCTGCCGCGATGGTAGCTCATGGGATTGTAGCCGGCGGCCTCGCACGACAGCGTGCGGATGCCCCAGCCGGAGAACATGTCGGGGGCGAGCAGGCGCTGGGCGATGCGGGCCGCACGCGCCGGGCTGGCGATCCCGCCCCAGAGCACCTGGCCCGTGTTCGACGCGACGACCGCCGCCGGCCGGCCGCCCGACTGGCGCGCCAGGACGTAGCAGCCGAGCGCGTCGTCCCAGAAGTCGCGCTCGAAGCGCAGGCGCATGGCCTCGGCCAGCCCGTCCAGCCGCTCGGCCTCCGCCGTCTCGTCGAGCGTGCGCAGCAGCCCGGCCGTCTGTCGCCACGCGCGGAACGCGTACGCCTGCACCTCGCAGAGCGCGATCGGCGGCTCCGGCAGCGAGCCGTCGCCGTTGACGATGGCGTTGCCGGAATCCTTCCAGCCTTGATTGACGAGGCCGTGCGGATAGCGTCCGCGATAGTCGAGAAAGCCGTCGCCGTCGGAGTCGGCCGCGCGCTCCATCCAGCTGAGCGCGGCGTCGATGTTCCGGCGCAGCTCGCGGGCCAGGTCGAGATCGCCCGACCAGCGCACGTACTCCGCCAGCAGGATGAGGAAGAGCATGGTCGCGTCGACGCTGCCGTAGTACGCCGGTGATTGCGGGATGGCCCCCAGGTGCGCCAGCTCGCCGAGCCGATACTCGTGCAGGATCTTGCCGGGCTCGGCATCGCGGTAGGCGTCGGTCGTCCGCGCCTGGTAGCGCGCCAGCAGCCGCAGCGTCTGCCGGGCCACCGCCGAGCCGTAGGCCAGCGTCTGGATCGCGACGATGGCGGCGTCGCGGCCGAACAGCGTGACGAACCAGGGGACGCCGGCCGCGAAGTAGTCGTAGCCGTCCAGGCGCGAGCGCAGCAGGTGCAGGTCGAGGCGGGCCCGATGGAAGACGCGCTCGAACAGCGGACTCGACGAGCCGATCTCGGCGGCATGCGCCACCCACAGCGCCTCCGCGCGCGCTGGCCACCGGTTGAGCGCGTTCGTCGGGGTGCACGGACTCGCCGAGCGCCGGTCGTGCTCGCCGCGGCGCGACTCGCAGGGCGTGATGACGATGTTGAGGTCCTGCTCGGCCTCGGGGCCCACGGTCACGTCGAAGGTGGCGTGCTCCGCCGACAGGCGCGTGGGCGCCGGCGCGAAGGCCAGGCGGGTGCTGCGGAAGATCCCGTCCCGCCCCTGGTAGCCGAGCACCACGCAGTCCGGCTCGTGCACCACCGGCGGCCGCCGGGCGCCGCGCGGCCCTTGCACGAAGCCCTTCAGCACGAAGAGATCCTCGAAGCGCGCGCGGAACGCGAGCTGCACGTGCAGCCGGATCGCCACCCGACCGTAGTTGTGGATGGTCATGCGCTCGTGGACGGCGTCGCCACGGATCACCCGCTCGCGAAGGACGCCGACGGTGTTCTTGTCGACGACCAGCCGGCGATGCTCGCGCAGCACCGGCGTCGTCAGGTGGTGGTGCGTGCGGAAGGCCCGGTCGGCGGTGCCGGCGAGCGCGGCCGGCGGCGACCCGTTGATCCGCAGCGTGTAGCCGTCGAGGAACCGGCAGTCGTGGAAGTAGAGGCCGTAGCCGTGCGGGCCCTCGAACGGTATGTCGCCGCTCTCGGTGACCACGAGGAATACGCTGCCGGCCTTGAGCACGACGGCATCGCTGGTCTTGCGGACCTTGGCCGGATCCGAATGGGTGAGGATCCGCTCCTTGCTGCGATGCTCCGCCGCGTCGAGGCGCCGTCTCCGCACAGTCCTCGGCACAGTCTTCACTCGCCTGCACGTGTGCAAGGCAGGTGCCGGTAACCCCGATCCGGCGGCACGACGGGTGCAACGGCGTGCAAGCATGGCGTCCCGCCCCTCGCCCTGGAACCTCGGCGGCCTCACGGTGCGCGAGCTCGCGCGGCGGGTCTGGCGCGAGCTCTCCGACGACGAGGTGACGGATCGGGCGGCCGCACTCGCCTACTATTTCGTGTTCGCGCTCTTCCCGACGCTGCTGTTCCTGACCGCCCTGCTCGGCATGTTCCCGCTGCCGGGACTGATGGACCGGCTCTTCCAGTACATCGACAGCGCGCTGCCGCCCGACGCGGCCTCGGTCACGCGCAAGACGCTGGACGAGATCCAGCGCTATGCGCACGGCGGCCTGCTGTCGGCCGGCGCCCTCGGCGCGCTGTGGGCCAGCTCGAACGGGATGGCCTCGATGATCGCCGCGCTCAACGTGGCCTACGATGTCCAGGACACGCGGGCGTGGTGGAAGCGCCGCCTGATCGCGCTGGCGCTGACCGTGGGCTTCGCGCTCTTCATCCTGGCCGGTCTGGTGCTGCTCGTCTTCGGCGCGCAGATCGGCGCGGCGGTGGCCGACCGTCTGGGCCTGGGCTCGGTGTTCACCGCGGTGTGGAACGCCGTCAGCATCGCGCTCGTGGTCGGCTGCGTCGGCTTCGGGCTGGCGCTGATCTACTATCTGGCGCCCGACGCCAAGCAGCAGTGGCGCTGGGTCACGCCGGGCTCCCTGGTGGCGCTCGTGCTGTGGCTGGGCCTGTCGTTCGGGCTTCGGATCTACGTGACGCACTTCGCGAACTACAGCGCGACCTACGGCTCGATCGGCGGCGTGATCCTCCTGATCCTGTGGCTGTACCTGACCGGCATCGTGCTGCTCGTCGGCGCCGAGATCAACGCGGAGGTCGAGCACGCCGCCGCCGAGCACGGCGCCGCCACGGCGAAGGCCCCCGGCGAGAAGGAAGCTCCGGCGGACAGGGCAGGAACGGGGACGGACGAGCGCCGCGTGGCGTAGCTACGCGCTGCGATGCAGGCCGTCGCCGTTGAGCGAGCGGCGACCGGCCAGCAGACCTTCGAGCGCGCGCAGGAGGACCCACGGCTCGAGCGGCTTGCGCAGCGTCAGCTGGGCCCCGGCCGCCCGCGCCGCGGTGAGCGCGTCGTGCCAGGCATCGGTGTCGCCCGACATGGCCACGATGGTCACGGTCGGAAACTCCGCGCGGAGCTCCCGCACCGCCGTCAGCCCGTCCTTGCGTGGCATGACCATGTCGAGCAGGACGACGTCGGCCGGCCGCGCGCGATAGGCGCCGAGCGCCTCCTCGCCGTCGGCGGCGAGCGTGACCTCGTAGCCCTCGGTCTTGAGGATCAGGAACAGGAGCTCGCGGGTGTCCTGGTGGTCGTCGGCGACGAGGATGTGGGCCCGACCCGTGGGTTCCGGTCGACCGTTCCGCGGCGAGCGGGCCGGGAGCGCGGTCGGGCGCTGTCGGGCAGGAGGCAGACGCGCCATCAGTGCCGAGAAGTCACGCAAGTGCAGTGCCACGGCTAAGCCGCTGGAAAGGCGACAGGGCCTCCGTCGTTCGGAGCAAAAATTTTCCTAGACACGGCAACGCCGGTGCGGCGGACCGGTGGGGGCTGGCATCCGTGTTGCTGCATTTCTCATCGGAAGCGTCGGCGATGCCCTCGCGCGATCTGGAAGGGCGCCATCAGCTTTGGTCTCGTGACCGTGCCGGTCGGCCTGTTCGCGGCCACCGAGCGCGCGGCGGAGATCCGCTTCCGGCTGCTCCACGCGAAGGACACGAGTCCGATCGACTACAAGCGCGTCTGCGAGGCCGAGGGCGTCGAGGTGCCGTGGTCGGAGATCGTGCGCGGCTACGAGTACGAGAAGGGCCAGTACGTCGTGCTGACCGACAAGGAGCTGGCCCGCGCGCGCCCCGAAGCGACGCAGACCGTGACGATCCGCGATTTCGTTCCCGCCCGCTCGATCGAAGATCTCTACTTCGATCAGCCGTACTATCTGGCGCCGTCCGGCAAGGCCGCCGGCAAGGCGTACGCGCTGCTGCGCGACGCGCTGGCCCGCGCCGGCCGCGTCGGCGTCGGCACGATCGTGCTGCGCCAGCGCGAGCACCTCGCCGCGCTCGAGCCGGTCGGGCCGGCGCTGCTGCTCACGACGCTGCGCTTCGCCTACGAGGTACGCTCGCCCGACTCGCTCGAGCTGCCGCCGGCCGGCGGGGGCTGGGACAAGCGCGAGATGAACCTCGCGCTGCAGCTCATCGGCACGCTGGCTGCCGACTGGGAGCCCACGCGCTATCGCGACACCTACCGCGAGGTGGTGCTGAAGGCGATCGAGCAGAAGGTGAAGGGCGAGGAGATCTCGGCGCCGCGGCCGAAGAAGCCGGCGCGCGTCGTCGACCTCGCCAAGGCGCTCGAGCAGAGCCTGAAGACGCCGCGGCGCGAGCTGGCCAGGGCGCCCGCGCGTCACCACGCCGGCCACCGCGGGCGGCGCGCCAGGAAGCCCGCGGCATGAGCGCGACGACGACCGAGCCCGCCGACGTCACCCCGCCGTCGACGCCGCCAGCGCCCGCCGCCGACGACGACGCGCGCGCCAGCGCCCCGCCGCGTTCCGACGACGGCGGGGCCACCGAGGAGCGCCGCCGCGACAGCTATCGCCTCTGACGTCCCCGACCCTCGACTGCGGTATCGTAGTCGAGCGTCGCGCGGACGCGAGGAGGACAGCGTGGCGGACCCGCAGGTTCCGGTTCGGCACGAGACGTACACGCACGGCCATGCGCCGGCCGTGGTGCGCCAGCACGCGCAGCGCACCGCCGAGGAGGCGGCCGCGTTCCTGCTGCCCGAGCTTCGGCCGGGCATGCGGCTGCTGGACGTCGGCTGCGGGCCCGGCAGCATCACCCGCGGTCTCGCCGAGCGCGTGGCGCCCGGCGAGGTGATCGGTCTCGACCTCTCGCGCGAGACCCTGGAGGAAGCGCGGCGCGACGCCGCCGCCCGGGGCCTCGTCAACCTGCGCTACCAGGAAGCCAGTGTCTACACGCTGCCGTTCGCCGACGCCTCGTTCGACGTCGCCTACGCGCACCAGGTCTTCCAGCACCTGCGCGAGCGCGAGGCGGCGCTGCGCGAGATGCTGCGCGTCGTGCGTCCCGGTGGGCTCGTCGGCGTGCGCGACGTCGACTGGGGCACGGTCGCCTACTGGCCGCGCGACCCGTGGCTCGACCGCTTCGTGGAGACGCACCTGAAGACGTGGTATCGAAACGGCGGCGAGCCGCTCATGGGCCGGCGCCTGCGAGCGCTCTTCCACGGCGCCGGCGTCACCGACCTGCGCGTCACGGCCGCGGTGTGGTGCTACACGACGCCTGAGGACACGGTGGCCTGGGGCGACGCTTACGCCGATCGGCTCCTCACCTCGCCCATGGGCGGCCGCGCCGTCGAGTATGGCTTCGCCTCCCGTGCCGACCTCGAAGCGATGGCCGCGGCGTTCCGCGCGTGGGCGCGACATCCCGAGGCGTTGTGGTCGTTCATCCACGTCGCCGCGCTGGGGCGGAAGCGGTAGCCGGCTTCACGCCGTCCGGTCCGGCAGCTACTGCCGTACCAGGCGACGGTCGCCTTGCAGCGCCGCGTTGGGCGGTCCGCCAGATTGCCGCATCGCTGGCACCGCGATTGCTCGGCTCACGTCGGGGCTCGGCATGCCTGGCCCATTGACGTTGACGCCGCACAGAAAGGTGGAGGTTGGTTCATGAATCGTGCAATCGTTTGTCTTCTTGCCGCCGGATTGCTGCTGACCGCCGGGGCGCCCGCGTGGGCACGCGATGCGAAGGGCAAGATCAAGAGCTACGACGAGACGACGCAGGTCGTCGAGTTCGAAGACGGCACGCAGTACGTCATCACCGACAAGGTCAAGACGACCGAGAAGATCAAGGTCGGCAAGCAGGTGAAGGTGACGTACGACGAGCAGGACGGCAAGAACATGGTGACCGCCCTCGAAGAAGAGGCGCCCTAGCAGAAGAGGCGCCCTAGCACGCTCGCGGGCGCTCCGAAGCGCGAGCCCTCGGAGCGCCCCGTTCACCCCGTCGGCGTGTTCCCCTCCTCCGCGAAGCGCGCCGGTCAGGGCGCGACGTCGCGCTGGTAGCAGCTCTCGTGGACGGTCAGCTCGTGAAACCTTCGGATCTTGACGTGCGGGCCGA
>Ga0209474_10002525_pt1 | contig 16733 bp, 19 predicted proteins | sample GraSoiAngelo_145_FD_185902 | JGI IMG/M metagenome (GOLD analysis project Ga0209474, IMG submission 185902) | Grasslands soil microbial communities from the Angelo Coastal Reserve, California, USA - 14_1009_05_20cm (SPAdes) (version 2) | ecosystem: Environmental > Terrestrial > Soil > Grasslands...
TGAGGCCGACCACAGTGACACTCTTTTGTACGGTATTATTCCCTATGAGACCTGTGAGAACTAGGGTATCCCCGACGTTTGGTGTTGGTATCGACGATGGCGGGCCCCGATTGTTCACCTGCCCGTAGGACCACACAACCTTCGACGGGTCAGTCATGACTGCCTTCCATGTTTCGGTCGCCGTCTTGTACTGTGGACTCATAGACGACATCTGAAACGTGTTTGTGAGGAAGAAGTTTGACGCGGCTGGAGCATCGGGGTCGGCTCCAAGGAGGAGAGCCGGCTGAAAACTCTGGCCAATAGTGGTGTCGTTCGCTGAGAGAAGAATTGTATTGTTGAAACCTATCACGGCCACAACTTTGTTCTGAAGCGCGGTATTGTTGCGGACCATTGACGCAAAGTTCGGGACAGGAACAGCGCCCTGGGTTATGATATCGTAGCCCCCGGAATCAATCTTAACAATATTGTTCAGAGCCGCGTTCTGTTCAGCTGTGAGAGAGGCAATCGCTGCCACTGTAAAGAGTACCAAGGAGAACATGGCCACGGTAGCGGCAGTTCTGAACCTCTTATTCTCCGGATACGCCAGAGCGGTCCTGAAGATTGGTGTCAAGGTCTTTTTTCCCCGATAGAAGAGATGAAGGCCTTTCAATGTCACATCCGTGTTGTACATGACCAGCAAGACTGCCCCTAACACCATGAGAATTCCTCCGGCGAAGTAGATCTCGACGCCGAAGGTGTAGGTCTGAATCAGGGGGTTATTCCAAGAGAGACTGGGCACTCCCCACTGGATGAGCAGCGCAATGCCTGTCACCGAGAATGCATAGCGGTTAGGAAAAATCGAGAGAGAATGAGGCCTGCTCCGAAAATTATGATGCTAGGCCCGACCAATGCCTCCACAGCAGACTTTGCACCATAGGATTGCTCGAACACAAGCGCTCCGATGATAATCGCGACGATTCCAGCGAGCGATAGGACGGTGTATGTCCTCACTCCTTGCGGAGGTTCGGGAATATTACGGATCGCTCGAATAATGTTCAACTTGCTTACCCTCCACGACGTGAAAAGAATAGTCACGTAAGTGATGAGCAAACCTTCGGTGAAGGCAGTAAACAAGCTTTCGGGAGTAAAGGTGAAACTTGCAAGAACCTCGGAAAGGTTGACAGGGAAGAATCTAGCGATAATTGTGGCGAAAACATAGACTATGACATAGGCTATCGCGATACCTACGAACACCCCTACGAACGCCGCACCGGCCGAGTAGAGACTCCCCTCGAAAAGAAACATCCTAGTGAGCTGTCCCCTCCTCATACCGACTGCTCGGGACATTCCCATCTCCGACTTTCGCTCCTCGGCTAGCATGACGAAGATGTTCACGATCAGCACGACACCAGCAACTATGACGAACGTGCTCAAGACTATCAGAAAACTACTCAGGCTTTGGGCACTGGTTGTCGCGCTGTTGACCGAATTCTGTTTCTCGGAATAGGCGCAGAGCGTTGACGCGGGACCGGCTGTCTGAGAGGGATCTGTCTTGCACTTGTACACGGAGGCCGGGGTGATGGAGTTTAGAGTCTGGTTGGCAGCGAGACCGACAACTTGGCTATGCTGAATGGAGCCTCTTAGACCGCCAATGTTGGTTATTGCGATATAGTTGATTGACCCGGGATGATTTGTGAGTTGTTGCGCCGCGTTTATCGTGACGAAAATATTGTCATTGCCTGAAAAACTGCCTCTGGCGTCAGAGAGGGCGATCCCAACAATCTTGAAGGTGGCAGGAACAGCGGAGTATACGACAACAGAGTCGCCAACAGTGGCGTTTAGGTCTCGGGCAGTCCTATCGTTGATAACAGCCTCAGTGTCTCCGAAATTGGGAGGGATAACTGAGCCGCTGGTTGAATGAAAGTCTCCGAGGGTCTTTGAAGCGTTGGAGTAGGTGCCGATTAGAGTTACCTGAGATTGAACGTTCCCGGTGTTGGTATCGCTCATGCTTACGGTGTCCAGAATTTCTGGGGTAGTTCCGAGAAGGAAGGGCTGAGCTTGTGGGTTACTTGCTAACTGAGAAGCGAGGCTCGGGGATATGCTCGCGGGGAAGTACATGTAGGCGAAGCTCGTGACGTTTCTAACATAGACGACCTCGTCTGCGAAACCATAGCCGTAGTATGCCCCTCTTGTGAAGAGTTCCGTAAAGGTGTCCTGGGTTACTAGTGACCCTGAGATCATCGCCGTCCCAATCATTAATCCGAGAATGACTATTGCCATGCTGGTTTTTCGACGTACAAAGTTGCGGAGCGCCATCCTGAAAGTAAGCCGATCCCGAAGTATCATGCCGAGGGAGATCAGCAAAAGCACGATCACAATGTAGACTTCGAAACCAATAGTCGAGCCACCAACGATACTGCCTAGACCCCCGAACCAAAGGAGCAACGCAGCCAGCCCCGCGATAAATGGAGAGAACGAGAGCACTTTCCTCGAGTATCGTCCTGCTCTGCTTGTAGGCTTCGCCCGGGAGAACAGATAGAACAGATAGGCAGCGCCAAGTCCCAAGACCAAAAGCCCGGTTGCCTGGACTAGAAGCCGGGTCTGGTTTTCGGAGACAAACTGGCGCAGGAAGATGTTGTTTTGGTAGTTCAGATAGAAAGCGTAGAGTTCCCCGAGTGCAATTATCGAGACGAAGATGCTCAGACCTAGGAGAAGGGCTCTTCCATGTGACCTAGACTCTGACGTCAGCTAATCCCGCCTCCTTGTTCAAGACTTTCGTTCCAGTCGCAGTCTCTTTCTCTATCTGCCCGTTTCTCATCGAGACTATTCTGTCAGTCTCATTGGCGATTTGAGGATCATGGGTAACTATCACGAAAGTCAGTCCGTAGTCGCGATTCAAGCTTCTCAACAGCTTGACAATCTCCGCGGAATTCTCGGAGTCCAGATTTCCCGTCGGCTCGTCCCCCCAAACTATCGCGGGCTTGTTCACTAGAGCACGAGCAATGGTGACGCGTTGCTGCTGCCCACCACTAAGTTCGCTAGGCTTGTGGAGTCGCCACTCCTCCAGCCCAACCATCTTCAGAGCACTCAAACCCTCCTTGTGAGCCTCAGCCTCCGAGACCCCCGCTAGAAGTAGGGGGAGTTCGACGTTCTCCTGTGCGCTCAGAACAGGGAGAAGATTGTAGGCTTGAAAGATGAAACCCATCCTTCGAGCCCGGAACCCGGACTTTTGATCATCAGACATAGTCGCAAGGTCAACGCCCTCGATCGCCACTTTGCCCTTCGTGATGTCGTCGAGCCCTGAGAGACAGTTGAGGAGCGTGGTCTTGCCACAGCCGAAGGACCCATCACAGCCACCATCTCGCCCTTTCGAACATTGAGGTCGAGACCCCTAAGAGCCTCAACTTTCAGCGTGCCTGTCTGGTAGACTTTCCAAACAGATTGGGCCTCAACCATGGATGGACCGTCGCGGCTAGCCAATCACTACTACTCCTGTGCGTTTCCCTTCGCCGGATTTGAAATCGGGCTTTAAGGACGTTACCGCACGCCATAGTCAGCTTGGCATTGTGAACTAGGGACGCGCGTCACTAGTCGTGAGAGCCTCCTCTAAAGTGAATGTCAATGTGACTTGGTTGGATAAAGAACGGAATGAGAAGCAGGTAGAGTACTAGGCTTATTCGAGTGTCGAGAAAGGAAAAGCCGATTCCAGTAAGGGAGACCACTGGCCCAATTAGAGTTCGATTTCGGGCTAGAGTCACAATGTGAGGGTCTAGATCTTTCTCTACGAGACGATGCTGGGCAGTTGCGTACCACCATACAAGGTAAAGTGCGAGCCCCGTTGCCGCCAGATTTACGCCATAGATTCGGACTGCGGTAGGCGAGAAAGGGTACAACCCGAGCAACGATGTCGAAAAGGGCACGAAACCGATGGTCAAAAGGAAAAGTATGTTGACCCACAAGAAAACCCTGTCAGTCCGTTTGATGTAATGAAACTGATTGTGATGGCCAATCCAATACACACCCAATACGACAAAACTGAAAACATAGGCGAGAATATGTGGCGAGAGATTCACGATCTCACCCTCAAGGCCCGACTCGGACAGACCCGCCTGAGGAAGACTGAGTCCTAAAACTAGGACTGTCATGACCGTGGCGAATATTCCGTCTGTCAGTGCCTCAATGCGGGCTTTTGTCAGACCCCCTTGTACTATCCCTGAAATACCCAATTTCCCTGAGTCAAGTGTCGCCTCGAACTGTGCTTAGCTCTTTCCTCGCTCATTCACAAACGAAAGCCTCTTCTCCTCCAATCCGCAGAACGACCGTCGAAAGTGACGAAGCTGCTCGCCGTTGGAGATACTGCACCTAATTTCCGATTGGCAACAAGCAATAGCAGTTACGTTTCCTTGGCGGATTTCCTTGGAAAGAAGAACGTAGTCGTTTACTTCTACCCGAAAGACTTCACCCAAGGCTGCACTGCCGAGGCTTGCAGCTTCCGAGACTCGTACGAATCATTCAAGGATCTTGGCGCAGAGGTTATTGGGATAAGCTCCGACGGCCAAAACTCTCATCGAGATTTCGCTCAACAACACCACCTGCCTTTCATATTGCTTAGCGATGCGGATGGCGCGGTGAGGAAGGCATACGGGGTCAAGAAAACACTCGGCCTGTTTGCTGGCCGCGTAAGTTTCGTAGTCGACAAGAAAGGAATAATCAGACACATCTTCTCATCTCAGACCCGGGCGACCGCGCATGTTGGAAAGGCCCTTGTCCTCTTGAAATCGATCGCTTAGCCATCTGCAAGATCGAGGTTCTCATGTGATTATTCCACGTCCTGACGAAAAATCGAAGGAATTCTTCAGATCCCTTTTGCCAGACGATCCTCGGGTCACGATTCGGCCGATGTTCGGAAACATATCCGCGTTCGTAAATGGAAACATGTTTCCAGGGCTTTTTGGAAACGACTTATTCGTGCGCCTATCCGAAGAGAATCGCAAGGAACTTCTAGAGAAAGAAGGCGCTTCGATGCTCGAGCCGATGAAGGGAAGGCCCATGAAAGAATATGTTGTGATCCCGAAAGCTTGGTGGAAACAGCACGAGACAGCCCGAAAATGGATCATCCGGTCCCTGGACTGGACTAGTAAGCTGCCTCCAAAGAAGAAGGAAAAATAGCCGCATCGTCTTTCTAACGGGAAGACTAGGTTAGTATTCGGACGGTAGCATGAGGTGTCAAGCGCCCATTCATCGCAAGGATCTCATTATTGTTGAAAGAAAGTGTTAATCGGAGATTCACAGTAGTACCGGGAGAACTCTGGAAGCCTCCACCAGTGATCGACACTTTGAGCGAATCACTAGGTATTGAATAGGTCACATTTCCAATGTTGGAAAAAGTAACCACTGCGGCGGACACGGGAAAGCGCAGCTGGTCGTATGTTCCTGTGGCGAGTCTCGCACTTCCGAGAGTCTTCGCGATCGTCAAAACCGAAATCATATCCACCGTCTTGTGAGACCCAGCTATCGCGTACCAGCCATTATCGCTAGAGTTTCCAAAGCCTGCCTGATGGATCTCCATTGTTGCGAACGTCAGATAGATATGAAGAATGCTCGGATCATACTGCTGACCGCTACCAGGCTGCACCTGAGGTGGATCCGTGATGCTCAGAACGACTGTTCCCTGAACATACCTAGTATAGAAGAAATAACCTGAAATCGCACCGATGATGAGAATCGCCAGAATGACAGCCGCAGTACCCTTTGCCATCGCTTGTTCCCGATCGAGCCGGCCCTCGTTCCCACTAGGAGATTGCCTCGGTCAGCCCTTATCCCTAGCATAACCGGAAATTACTCGATGGGGTTACAGTGGAAAAACAGGAGGTCGAATCCGGTCCGAAAGTCCTGCGGCTTTGGTCCGGAGCCAACTTCTAGTCGGACCAACAACGAAGCTGTCAACGTGGCATGGGCGAGTATTCGCGGCCGCCCCGATCGAAAGGCGTTCCACAGCGGTTCAAGATGTATGTCCCAAGGTTCCTCTCTCTAACACACTGTTGTGCGAGCAGAGGCCACGTTTAAGAGACGCCCCCGAACCCCTCACGTCGCTGAAATCTCATGGAAGCATCAACAGTCACAACCCGACCTCAACCGAAACTACACAGTCTAGTTCACTTCGAAATACCCGCCAGCGACCCCTCCACCGTAAGCAAGTTCTACGAACAGCTCTTCGGCTGGAAATTCTCCAAATGGGGGGAACAAGACTACTGGCTCATAGCCCACAAAGACGCCCCGGCAAATGAGACCATGGGCGGACTCTTCAAACGGAACACCCCAAACGAACAATTCGTCAACTATTTCTCCGTCAACTCCATCGATGAATCCGCCGCCAAAGCCACGGGCCTAGGAGCCCAAGTCGTCACTGCAAAGCAAGAAATCCCAACCGTGGGATACTTTGCAGTTCTCAAGGACCCCGACGGAAACGTCTTCGCCCTATTCCAGTCTACCGGCGGAATGTAACAGCATACCCAGACCCCTCCCTTTCTTTTCTTCTTCCTCGCATAGGAGCGAATGGGGATTCTCTGTATTCCTCGAAAAATTGTCCTAGAAGATCCCACTTAGAGAGCCTCCCAAACATTTTTCACCCAACGCGTAGCTGTGTGTGTGGAGCGTGCCAAGGCGCAAGCGGCCGAGGTTGTACAGATAGAGGACTCCAAAAGAGTCCGCATATTGCAGTTCATTAAGGCGAATCCAGGCACCCACCTTAGAAAGATCAAACGAGAGCTAAACCTCGCCATGGGCGTCATACAGTACCACCTCTACAGACTGGAACGAGAACGTAGCATAGTATCGGCTCGCCACGGACTCTACAAACGCTACTATGCGGACCAGGGTCCAAGAATCGAGGAACGAGCTATCGTGAACATCCTCTTCCAAGAGACCGAGCGAGACCTGATACTCTATCTCCTCGAGAACCCACAAGCCAGCCAGAAGGAACTCTCCCAATTCGCCAGAATCTCACCGAGCTCAACCAATTGGCATATGAAAAGACTATCACAAGCTGGCTTCGTAGAAGCTAGAAGAGAACGCGGGTTCGTAATCTACACGGTGAAAGGGGACCCAGGAATGATCCTCTCTCTTCTCAGGAGTTATCACCCAAGAATCTGGGACAAGTGGGCCGAGAGATTGGCCGACCTCATGACATAATCGATGGGAGTACTGGTGAGGGGAGAGTCAGGATCTCGGGCAGATTGTGACCGATGATAGTTCCCCCACTGCTAACCCTAGATACGACCGGGTTGTCGCCTGACCCTGCTGAGATACTCGAATTGGGGAGAGGAGTTTTCGCTTTAGTTCTCTTTGCGATCTCCCTCTACGCATGGTCTAAGAGAAAACAGCCCGCGCTATTGATCGTCGCAGCGGCCTTTCTGCCATTTTTCGCAAAAACCATTCTAGATGTGTTTTACCCAACATCGGCGCTACTTGAGCTCGTCCGTCCGCTCTTTGATTTCATTGCGCTGGCGCTCTTCTTCGTTGCGATCGTCATTAGGCCAAGAAAAGACCTTGGAAAGGGAGCTGCCTGAGCTAGTTCTAATCGGTCCTTTCCAGCACGCGATATATATCGCGTGAATAACCGGGCTTTTGACAACTGTACCACGACACCTAATATCGCCCTGCAGAAACATCTCAGACACTAGCAGGGGGAAAATTTGAGTTGCCTTCAGTCGGACCCTTCGAACTAACAGAGATAGAGTTCATTGGGCTTGAATTTGTAAGACAAGAGGACGAGAGACAGCTTAGAAAGACGACCCTGCGAGCAACATGGTCCGGCAGAGAACTCAGTGTCAAGGCCGGGCAGCAAGCAAGGTTGGTATTGGATTGCGCGAGCGATATTGCCTCTAGGATTCTGCCATACTAGCATAGCATCCTGCTTGGTGCGTGAATAGTTAGGAAATCAGGAAGCTGGACGAGTTAGCTGCTCGCTTACTTGCCACAATCGTTTCGCTGAGTCATCATCGTAGGATTCCTGAGAAGACCTTACCTCATGCATCTTGGTGAAGTATTTGCCCGTCACGCCATCCAAGTCAGGGGACGTGGCGACGTAGAGAATCCTCTTGGCGGCCGAGTCGGGACTTATGAAAAACATTCCGAGGAATCTGAAACCTAGCATCACAAGGCCGCCATTGTTCTTTGCGAAGTTCGTCCGTACAACTCCAGGATGCGCGCTGTTCACCGTAACTCCAGTGCCCTCAAGCTGCTTTGCCAGCTCATGGGTATAGAGTATCATTGCAAGTTTCGATTGACCGTAAGCTTGCCAGCCTGAAAACCTCTTCTCACCCTGGAGATCATCGAAATGGATGTTCGCGCCTTTGTGGGCATCTGATGTCACGTTGACGATGCGGGAGGGAATGCTTGCCTTTAGGATGTCTAGTAGAAGGCTTGTCAGGAGAAACGGTCCAAGATGGTTGACTGCAAATGTTGATTCGAAACCATCCAGAGTGGTGGTCCGTTTGGTCAGATAGACTCCGGCGTTGTTGATTAGAAGGTGGAGCTTCTCGTGCTTGGCCTTGAACTCGTCAGCCAATTGGCGAATCGAGTCTTGAGAAGACATGTCAGCCTGTATCATTTCGACGTTCTTGTTTCCACTTTTCCCGACGATGTCATTGACTGCCATCTCCCCTTTCTCTCTGCTCCGAGAGACTATCACAACCGTCGCGCCAATCTTTGCCAATCCTATGGCTGTTGCCTTGCCTATACCGGAATTCCCGCCTGTAACGATGCATATCTTACCGGTCATATTGGCACTTGACATAGGCCCAGTCTAACCACTCTTTCCAACCCACATTCCCCGGGATGAGGAGATCTTGAAGATTTGAGGCTTCTCCTCAACAATCGGATCGCTTGCTTACCGACGCTCTCTGCTCCAAATTGAGTAAGGTTTGTTTTCTCTCGTTGCCCCAACGGTAGCCATGCAATCCTCCATCTTTACCGATCACGCGATGACAGGGAATCACTAGTGCGACTGGATTTGTAGCGCATGCTCTTGCTACTGCACGCGAGGCCTGAGGAGCTCCGAGAGCATTAGCAATCCCGCTGTAGGTGGCAGTTTTACCGTAAGGAACGGACTGGATCTTCTTCCAGACATTCCACTGGAATGCTGTACCCGTCACGTCGAGCGGAAGTTTGAGAGAAGATTGACCAGTAAAATATCTGATGAATGCGTCCGCCCAGTCCTTCATTCCAACATCGTTGCGTTGAAGACTTGCCGCGGGATAATCTTCGGTAAGCACAGTCTCGACTGTACGGTCAGAATCTCCCATACAGACGGCGCAGATTCCTCGCTCAGTGGCTCCCACAAGCAAACGTCCGACTGGTGAGTCAACGATCGTGTACTGAATCCGCAACCCTCGCCCACCTTGGCGAATCGCTCCAGGATTCGCGCCGAGTCCGCTTGAAATTTTCTCGTACACTCGACTTCTAGAAGAGAATCCAGCATTGTAAAGTGAATTGTTTACTGTCTCCCCACTTCTCAGAAAACGCTTCATCTTCGCGAGCCGGCGAGCCTCCACATATTGACGAGGCGAAACTCCCAGGATTTTCTTGAAGGTCCGCTGGAAATAGAACGGACTTAGCCCCGCTTCGGCAGCGAGGATTGAAAGAGTTAGTCTCTTACCAAGATTCGCATCTATGAAAGCGCAGATTTCATACACCCATGTCGCCCCAGACGAAGCCTCGAGGTCTTTGGGATTGCATCGGCGACAAGGTCGAAAACCTGACTGCTCCGCCTCATCTGGCCCCGCAAAGAACACGGCATTATCTCTGTTTGACCGCTTGGCCGGACATGATGGTCTGCAATAGATTCCAGTTGAGCGAAGCGCAAACACAAACGCTCCATCATAACTATGATTTCTGGACAAAACTGCCTTCCATTTCTCTTCATCAGTCAGGCCATTTTCTAAACTTCCCTTTGGATCCTGCAAAACTGGACGACTCTGGTCAAGCGTTAGCATGAGCATGTAATTGACGTGAGAAAATAAGTAGTTTGACTCCGTTTCTTGCTGTCAAAGCATCATAGCGAGGACATGAGTGTTTGCTTGGAAAGGAACCGTGTTTTCCGACCCATCCCAAAAACTACAGTACAAATGGCGAAGACGCGTCCTTCATCATGCTCCGAAGAACCACGTCAAATCCCCAAGATCCGATTTACATGTGGACAGCCAACATTATGGCTCGGCCAGGCTTCGCTATTACCGCAAACTACAAGCTTTCACTTTTCGGCTTCCAGAGAAAGCCTAGCTATCAACAACGCAACCTCATCATACACCTGAGAAAACGTATATGTCAGAAAATAGCTCCTTTTGGAGGATTCATGACCCGTCCAGAGTGGCAAAAGAAAAAGAAGAAAATGGCAGGCAGAGAAGGCCCGAAAAAGGGCAAGAATCGCTAGAAACCTAGGACCTCAGCAGCTGCTTCCTAACTGAAAGCCTGAGATTCACCGTTGGAAAAGGCCCTCGACCGGGTCAACATTTTTCCAAAGAAATGCTTGAATGTTGAACACCGCAAGTATCGACGTCCCCCGCTAGCTTAGCGAGACAGGAACGATGGAGATCTTGTTTCTTACATTCCGCCCATCATGCCGGGAGGCATACCGCCACCCATGCCAGGAGGCATTCCTCCAGGGCCGCCAGCGCCTGGACCTGGAGAGCTTCCACCTTTCGACGCGAAGACATCGTCAACTCTGAGGATCATTGTCACGGCTTCTACTGCGGACTTGATTACTTGCGTCTTTACCCTCAGCGGTTCAACTACATCCATCTTTAGCATGTCGGCTGCTTTTCCCGTCTTGGTGTTAACTCCGAACCAGATGTTCTGAAGGGTGTTGTGTTTGGATTTGAGATCGACGAGTATGTCTATGGGGTTGATGCCTGCGTTCTGTGCAATCGCGACAGGGATCGATTCAAGCGCTTCCGCGAAAGCTGTGACAGCTAGCTGCTCTCTGCCTCCAACCTTGATTGCGTATTCTCGCAGACGCTTGGATAATTCTATTTCCGGAGCGCCGCCACCCGCGACTATCTTCCCGTCTTCAACCGCATTTCGAACAACGGACAGCGCATCATGAAGAGACCGTTCAGCCTCGTCGACCACGTGCTCAGACCCCCCTCGTATCATGATGGTTACCGCCTTCGGGTTCTTGGCTTCGCGGACGTAGACGAGCTTGTCATCTCCGATCTTCACTTCTTCAACCGTCTTTGCATAGCCTAGGGCCTCCTTCGAAAGATCCCTTGTAGTTCCAACCACGCTGCCGCCGGTCGCCTTCGCTAGTTTCTCCATGTCGCTACTGCTGATGTTTTTGATGGTGAGGATTCCTTTCTTTGCGAGAAGAGATAGAACCTCGTCGTCGACGCTTTTCTCGGTAAATAGGACATTTGCCCCGGTTTTGGCTACTTGATCAGCCATATCTCGGAGGAGCTTTTCCTCTTCCTGTATGAACTGGTACATTTCTTCCGGCTTGTTGATGTTGATCTTGGCATCTGTCTCGGTCTTCTCGATCTCCAGCTTCGCATTCAACAATGCTATCTTGGCGCCAGTCACGCTCTTAGGCATCTGTGAATGAGAGACTTCCTTGTCGATAATTATTCCATTGACCAGCTCGCTCTCCTCTAGACTCTTTCCGTGTTTCTTCATCACCTTGACGAGATCAATGTCGGCCTTTACCTTGCCATTGTTCTTCTCGGTTACCTGCATGACCGCCTCGACAGCAAGCTCGGCGAAACGATTCTGAGAACCGAAGATACCTTTGGTATTTAGAGAGGTCATCGCGACCTGCTTCAAACGCGCGTCGTCATCTGGTTTGATAGCAATGGCTATCTTCTCCAGAATCTCTTGCGCTTTCCCCGCCGCGTCCCTGTAACCGTCGATGATTGCATTAGGATGAACATCCTTGTCGAGAAGAGTCTCTGCACCTGCGAGTAATTCTCCTGCGAGAACAACTGCGGTTGTTGTTCCATCCCCTACCTCGCTATCCTGGGTCTTAGCGATCTCGACAATCATTTTAGCCGCTGGATTCTGAACATCCATTTCCTTCATGATTGTAGCACCGTCGTTTGTGATTACAATATCCCCCATGCCCGCGACAAGCATCTTGTCCATCCCTCTAGGGCCTATAGTCGACCGGACAATCTCTGCAACTATCTTAGCGGCCATTATGTTGCTTCTCTGGGCATCCCTTCCTCTAGACCGGGAAGTGCCCTCTCTCAGAATCAAAACGGGTGTTTCGGACATTTCTAATCAGATTCTGAGTAGGGTTGATGTGCTTCCCAAGATAAACATATGCAGGCGGATCCTTCAGAATACCAAAGAACGTGTCCCAGAACTTGAGAGGACCAATGGAAAAGGGACCCCCCCGGCTTTCAGATCTGAAGATTGTCGCCAGCCGCCCATCAGACCTTTCGAAAGCGTGGGCGAGGTACTATGATAGGTTGGCAGCGCGCTTTGTTGAACAGATCGATCGGCGACGGTTCAATGTGATCCTCGAGGCGGGCTGCGGGAAAGGACAGCTCACAATACCGCTGCTCCGAAGGCTTCCGAGAAACGTCAAGATGATCGCCATAGACTCGTCCAAGGGACCTTACGCGGGGTGGTTGAAAGAACTAAGTCAAAAGCTCCAAACGGCCCGATTAGAGAAACGAGTCCAGCCGATCAAATCCGACGCGAGAAGAATCAGAGGCATCGAAGATGAAAGCGTTGACATCGTGGTTTCAAACGAACTGCTTTGCGACCTACCCTACGATTCGCAACTCGAAAAGGCTCTGACAGAGTTCTATCGGATCCTCCGACCTGGAGGCCTCATGATCCATGGCGAGTGGTCATCTTCCCCGGCAGCAGAACCTCAAGCATTTCTCGTCAAACATTGGCCGTCCTGGACCCCTGACCAGCTCTTTTCAATAATGAGGAAAAATGGCTTTCACGATTTTCGAGTCACCTACTTCGAAACAACAATCCATTTCGGGTACGAGAACGCACTTGAGGAGCTTCAAACTTGGGGCGCAACTGAAAAATTTCTCAGGCACAATGATGAGATGCTGAAACGAGAAGGAATTGAACTCCCATACGAGCACATAGTGCAATGCGAAAAATAGAAGATAGATCCTCGAAACCGAAGTTTCCTCTGAGGAAGGTCTCGCACGAAGAACGGGTTGAATTGGGACGAAAGATTGCGTCCCAAATCATTAATTCGTACAAAGATGCAGTGTTAGCAATCTGCATCTACGGGTCCGTTGCGAAGAAACTGGATCGTCCGTATTCAGACCTCGAAATTTTCTGCGTGGTCAATGATAATCTCGAACTGCCGAGCAAGTTTTACGTTTACGATGGGCTACTAGTGGAGATAGACTATTTTCAAGAGTCAAAGTTTCTCGGAGAAGCAGCGAAGAAAGGCCGGGACTGGCACCTCGGGGCTGACCAGTTCCGAAACCGGATAGTACTATTCGAACGTGACAACTGGCTCGGAAAACTCGAGAAGGTCGTCGCCGGAAACGACCGGATGGATTTCACCGAAGAACTGCAAATGCTACGATAGGTATGACCGAGTCCCTCGCCGCCGTCCGCAACGCGCACACTAAACGTGACCATCTAGACCTCAGGACCCGAGCCTTCTACTTGGCATGGGACGCCGCGAGAGTCGTGTTCCTCTATAACCGAAGATATGTTCTCACGACAAGCTGGTTCTGGAAGCAACTATTCGAATGCCAAGAGCAACCCAAAGGATTCCGAAAACTGGTCGACGTCGTCGCGGGATTCGAGAAATCGACAAACTCGAAACTAGTCGATGCTGCCGAACGATTATGGCTTGAGACGATGTTGATGGTTCAGCCACGCAGAATCTCCATAGAGTCGACAGACACTATGGTGTAAATGTTCACTGAGTGCCTGAGGCGCGAGATTGCAAATTCGACCCGATTAAAAAGAGGCGAACGTAACAAGGTATAGCCAAATCAATTTCGACGAAAAAATGACGGAGGGACCCGAAAAAAACGTGGGTATTAGATTTGATAGAGAGTAAGAAGCCTACTTCTACTTCTTGCTCTTCTTCTTTGGCTTACTAGGCGTTCGAATTCACCTATTAGCTTGATAATTCGTTGTCAAGATATAAAACTATTGTATTCCGAGCTTATTGGGCGAAACAACCTCTATTTTGAGCTAAAATCACCATAAATCGCCCTTTTCTGTACTATTTCATAACGTTCAGGCAGAAGATTCCGTTTCTCGCCAAAGATCGTACTCCAAAACGGTTTCGTGATAGGTCAGATGAACTCTGCCCCGTGAAAGATGATCGCACAGATCTCGCGTTTCCTAGGTTAAGTCTTTCTCAACGGGCTGAGCTATCATACTTTGCTCAAGGACGGATCCGCAAAGAATGCATCGTTTCCCCTTCTCCATGTCTGCCATCAATTCTTCGCGGGAAATGCCTAGTGAGGATTCGAGCTCAACAATATCCTTCGGAAATGCCTGAGACTCTTCACACTCGTTGCAGATCAATGCGTCACGCATCTGCCACTCTAATACGGGACAAAGGGCCTAGTTATACTCCTCTACGACAACTCATGAGTAAGCTTCATTCTCCACCACCCGAAAAAGAAAGAACTACTTCGAAGCCTAAGAAGAGACGCGAAGATTCGGAGAACCCAACGAAAGGGTCAGTTGAATTTGGAAACGCGAAGTCTTGGGAAGAGCGACCTTAGAATCACTAGGGTGGGAGTTGGGACCGCACCCATTGGCTCGACGCCTGAGTGGAAAGTCTACTGGGGACCCCAAGACGAAAAGGCGGCAATCAAAACCATACAGACAGCAATCGACCTCGGCGTTAACTGGATAGACACCGCCCCATTCTATGGATGGGGAAGAGCAGAGAGGATCGTCGGAAAGGCGATCAAGGGAAGACGAGACGCAGTTCACATTTTCACAAAATGCGGCACTCTCCCCGACGGCAGGAAAGGATGGTCGGAAAATCTCAAGCCCGAGAGCATTAGAAGAGAATTGAAAGAAAGCCTCCAACGTCTGCAAACGGATTACGTGGATCTATACCAGTTTCACGATCCCGACCCTCGAACGCCGATCGAGGAATCCTGGAAGGAAATGCAACGCCTCATCGACCAAGGTCTAGTCCGATACGGGGGACTGTCAAACCATCCTACGAATCTGATCGAGAGAACTCTCAGAGTGGGACCCGTAACCTCCACCCAAAACCAATACAACCCTCTACAAAGAAGAACGGAACGAGATATACTCCCCTTCTGCCTGGAACACGAGATCGGAGTTCTCGGATGGGGATCCCTCTCCGAAGGAGTCCTGGCCGACAATTTCGATATTGACAAGCTAGATCCGGAGGATTTTCGCAGACGACAGGTCTACTCTCAACCAGAAAATCACTCTAAGATTCAGATGATCCGCCGAGCCTTCCGACAAATCGCAGATGCCCATCACGGGACGATGGCGAATGCCGTCATCGCATGGGAACTAATGCACCCCGCACTAACCGCAGCAATAATCGGAGTCCGAAGTGAGAACGAGGCTCGTGAAATGATTGGAGGAACTGACTGGAAACTAACACCCGACGAGATGAGTACAATTGAGGATTCAATAACGGCTTGGGAACGATAGAAGATCTCAACGGGCTAGGAGTGCTCTACGACAAGGATTTTTGACAGAATTCTAGAAGCCTTTCCTAGACATCTAATCTCGTCTGCATCAAGCTTGGAGAGAAGCTTGATCAGTCGTCTCTCTCGTCGATTTCGCCCTTCTTGCAAGATTCTCGTTCCCTTGTCCGTTGGTGAGATTATGACCGAGCGCCTATCATCTCTGTTAGTCTCCCTTCGGACCAGGCCTTCTTTGACCAGAGCTTCTACCACACGACTCATAGTCGGCGGCCTAACCTGCTCTACCTCTGCCAGCTCGTTCAACGTGAGTGGACCGCCGAAGACAACAACCGACAGGGCTGAGGCTTGGGCCGGTCCGATACCCATAGCAGAATCCTCCGTTCTCACATGACGCAATAGATGGATCGCGTTACTATGGAGACTCCTCCCTACCTCTTCGAGGCTTTGTTTCTCTGTCATGCACGCATCCTAGTTGTGAGCATTACTAATGCATATATATTAGCTTAGCTAATGATTAGCTATGCTAAGTATACAGACGGATGAGTTCCTTGAAGCCATCCAGAAAGGCAATCTATCGAAAGTCAACCAACTTCTAGAAACAAACCCAGACCTCGCAAACAGCAAGGCAAAGGATGGTACTTCAGTCATACTTCTTGCTCTCTACCACGGCCAGAGGAATATCGCGGAGGCAATAAGCATCAAGAAAACAGAACTCGATATCTTTGAAGCCTCGACCCTAGGAAAGCTCGACCGCACCAAATCTCTCATAGATCGGAGCCCTTCACTCGCAAGTGCCTACTCTTCAGACGGCTTCGCGCTTGTCGCTCTCACAGCATATTTGGGCCAGAAGGAAACAACAGAGTACCTCATTGGGAAAGGCGCGGACGTTAACGCGGTTGCGAGGAATAGGACAGGTTTCACAGCTTTGACTGGGGCAGTGGCTAACAATCATACCGAGATAGCAAAGCTGCTCGTGAAACGAGGCGCGCAGGTCAACTACAGGTACGAAGGCGGATTCTCACCTCTAATGGAAGCATCTGAGAACGGAAACGTCGAACTTGTAAACTTCCTCCTTGCAAACGGAGCTGACCCCAACGCGAAGACCGGGGACGG
>Ga0209474_10002526_pt1 | contig 16729 bp, 19 predicted proteins | sample GraSoiAngelo_145_FD_185902 | JGI IMG/M metagenome (GOLD analysis project Ga0209474, IMG submission 185902) | Grasslands soil microbial communities from the Angelo Coastal Reserve, California, USA - 14_1009_05_20cm (SPAdes) (version 2) | ecosystem: Environmental > Terrestrial > Soil > Grasslands...
AGAAGCCCGGCTCGCCCGTGCGCGGCAAGGTTGGATTCGCGCCGCTCCCGAGCGAGACGGGCGCGCCCGGGCCGGGTACCCTCGGTGGCTGGCAACTCGCGGTGAACGCCCATTCGCCGCCCTGGCGGAAGCGGGCGGCGGAAAAGCTCGTCGCCTTTCTCACCTCGGGCGAAGCCGCTGTGGAGCTTGCCTTGCGCTATTCGCGGATTCCTGCCCGCCGCGCCGTCTACGACGATCCCCGCGTGCGCGAGGGGGCGCCGTTCATCGCCGCGCTCCTGCCGGTCGCGCTCGCGGCCCGGCCGCGGCCGGTGACGCCGTACTACGCGCTCGCGAGCGATTCCATCCAGGGCGAGCTTTCCGGCGCGGTGGCTGGCCTCCGTTCGCCGGCCGATGCGCTTTCCCGCGCCCAGCGCATCGTCGATCATCTCGAGTCCCGATGAAGGCGCGCAGCCAGGCCGCCCTGCTCGCAGCGCCCGCCATGGCGATCCTGGCCGGGGTCGCCGTCCTGCCCGTGCTGGCCGCGATCTGGCTCAGCCTGCACCGATCGATCCTCGTCTTCCACGAGGAGCGCTTCATCGGGATCGCCAACTTCCGCTTCCTGTTCTCGGACGGCCGCTTCTGGTCGGCTCTCGGGACCACGGCGTACTTCACCGCCGTCGCGGTCGCCGCGGAGCTTCTCATCGGACTTCCCGTCGCCATGCTCCTCCAGCGTGGCGGCGGATTCTTCCGCGCCGCGATCCTCTTGCCCTGGGCCATTCCCACCGCCGTCTCGGCCCGCATGTGGGCCTGGCTCTTCAACGCGGACTACGGGCTGCTCCATCGGCTCCTTCCCGGAGTCGACTGGCTCGGCTCGCCGCGCACCGCGCTGCACGCCGCCATCCTGGTCGATGTGTGGAAGACGACCCCGTTCGTCGCGCTCATCCTGCTCGCCGGTCTTTCCGCCATTCCCGGGGACGTGGTGAAAGCGGCCCGCGTGGACGGCGCGCGGCCGGCGCGGATCTTCTTCTCCATCACCTTGCCGCTCCTCAGGCCGGCGATCCTGCTCGCTTTGTTGTTCCGCTCGCTCGACGCCTTCCGCGTCTTCGATGCCATCTACGTCCTGACCGAAGGCGGCCCGGCAAACGCCACCGAGACGCTTTCGATCTACGCCTACAAGACGCTGCTCCGCTCCGGCGACTTCGGGTACGGGTCGGCGCTCTCGGTCGCGACTTTCGCCTGCGTCCTCGGCATCGGCCTCGTCTTCCTTCGCTTCCTCGGACGCGAGCGATGAAGCGGCTCCCCGTGCTGGTCTTCTTCCTCGGCCCGCTCGCCTGGCAGGTGCTCACCTCGTTCTGGCCCGAGCCGGAGCTGACGCGGGCGTTGCCGCACGCTCTCACCGTCGCGAACTACGCCGGCCTCGGCACCACCTTCGCGCGGGCGGTGTTGAACTCGCTCCTCGTCGCCGCCGGGACCACCGCGCTGTGCCTCGCGGTGGGCGCCTCCGCCGCTTTCGCCGTCGCCAAGCTGGAGTTTCGCGGACGCTCGCTGCTCTTCGGCGGGGCGCTCGCAATCTCGATGTTCCCGCCCATCGCCACCGTGAGCCCGCTCTACCTGGTCCTCCGCGCCGCCGGGCTGCGCGACACGCTCGCGGGCCTCATCCTGCCCTACGCGACCTTCGCGCTGCCGCTCACACTCTGGCTCCTCACTTCTTTCTTCCGCGACCTGCCCGACGAGCTCTACCGGGCCGCACGCGTCGACGGCTGCACGCCGTGGCAGGCCTTCGTGCACGTCTTCCTGCCGCTCTCCTGGCCGGCGCTCGCCACCTCCGCAATCCTCGTTTTCATCTTCTCCTGGAACGAGCTGCTCTACGCGCTCTCCTTCATCTCCACGCCGTCGAAGCGGACCATCCCGGTCGCCATCGCGCTCTTCGCCGGAGAGCACGTCGAGCCGTGGGGACAGATCGCCGCCGCCTCGGTCGTCGCTACCGTGCCGCTCGCCTTCCTGACGCTTTTCTTCCAGCGGCGCATCGTCGCCGGACTGACCGCGGGAGCGGTGAAGGAATAGATGGCGAGCGTCTCCCTGGACCGCGTGCGCAAGGCTTTTCCCGGCGCTCCCGACGCCGTTCATGAGCTGTCGCTCGAGATCGCCGACGGCGAGTTCGTTTCCCTCGTCGGTCCCTCGGGCTGCGGGAAGTCGACGACCTTGAACCTCATCGCCGGTCTCGATCAGCCGACCAGCGGCAGCATCCGCATCGACGGCAAGCCGGTCGAGGGACTGGAGCCGGGCGAACGCGACATCGCCATGGTCTTCCAGAGCTACGCGCTGTACCCGCACAAGGACGTGCGCGGGAACCTCGCCTTTCCGCTGGAAGTTGCCCGCCTCGAGCGCTCCGAGATCGACAAGCGCATCGCCGAGACGGCGGAGCTTCTCGGGATCTCCAAGCTCCTTTCGCGCAAGCCGCGGGAGCTGTCGGGCGGGCAGCGGCAGCGGGTCGCGCTCGGCCGGGCGCTCGTGCGCAAGCCACGCGTCTACCTGCTCGACGAGCCGCTTTCGAATCTCGATGCCGGCTTGCGCGCGCAGATGCGCGCAGAGCTGCGGCGCCTGCACCAGAAGCTGCGCGCCACCTTCATCTACGTGACGCACGACCAGGCGGAAGCGATGACGCTCTCGGATCGCATCGCCCTGCTTCGCGCCGGAGAGCTGCAACAGACGGGAACGCCTCGCGAGATCTACCAGCGGCCGGCAAATCGGTTCGTCGCCGAGTTTTTCGGCACGCCGCGCATCAACGTCGTGCCGGCGCGCGTCCTCGGGCTCGAAGGAGACGATCTCGTCGGCATCCGGCCCGAACAGATCGAGCTGCTTTCCGAGCGGGCTTCCGGCGTGCTCGAGGCCACCGTCGAAGAGGCCGAGATGACCGGCGCCGAGCTGTGGGTCACGCTCTCCCTGGGCGGCGAGTCGATGGTCGCGCGCGCGCCGTCCGACTTCGCTGCCCATCCGGGCGGGCGGGTCTGGATCCGATTCCCGGCGGATCGGGTCCTGCGGTTCGAGCAGTCAGGACGGACGCTGTCTCAGACCCGCTTGTAGTTTCCCTCCATGAACTTCTGCCAGCTCTTGCCGCCGTCGCGCGAGTTCTCGATTGCGAAGTAGTACCGATCCTTCCCCTCGAACCGGAACGTGTAGCGGCCCTCGCCTTGCGGCGAGGAGCTGCGCAGGACCAGCGTATCGCCGTCCCAGGTGCCGCGCGACGCGGCCGCAGGCGGATAGCCCATGCTGTCGAACCAGTACCAGACGACGTTGTTCGCCTGTCCGTCCCAGCCGAACACGTTGTGGCCGCGGAAGACGGTCTTGTCGTCCTTCGTCTCCACGTAGTCGGAGACGACGAAGAAACCGTCGAGGTCGACCTTGCCGGTCAATCGTCCCATCGCGGAACCGCCCGGACCCCATGGCGAGGGACTCAGCTTCTCCTCTCCCACCCAGTTCCCGGCGAAGCGATGCAGCTTCAGATGATGTTCGGAAGGCTTCGGCATCTCGTGCATGGCGTCTCTCCTCGCGAACGTGACTGCCCGGAGAACCTAGCAGACACTTCGCGCGACAAGGAGGCGCGATGCGTCCCGACATCGTCCCCGGCAGCAACTTCCCCGACTACGAGCTCCCCGATCACCGCGGGAAGAAGCGCAAGCTTTCCCAGATCCAGCGAGACGATCCGATGATCCTGATCCTCTCGCGCGGCTATCACTGTCCGAAGGAACGGCGCCAGCTGATGCGTCTCGTCGACTTCTACCCGGAGCTGAAGGTCGGCTACGCGCGCATCGCCCTCATCTCCAATAACGACTTGCTCGCGACCAACGAGTTTCGCGACGGCCTGGGCGCCCAGTGGCCGTTCCTCTCCGATCCCGGGAAGAAGGTAATGACCGACCTCGACATTCCCGAATATACCGACCCCATCCACAAGCCGATGGCGCCGTACACGCTCGTGCTCGAGCCGGGATTGAAGGTCTACAAGATCTACAACGGGTACTGGTACTGGGGGCGCCCCTCCGTCGAGGAGTTGCGGCAGGACTTGCGGGACATCACCCGCAAGATCCGACTCGACTGGGACATCTTCGATCCGCAGCTCCGGGCCGCGTGGAAAGCGGAGGACAAGTCGAAGTTCTGGCCATACGGGAAGTCGCACGATCAGGTCTTCGTCGACGAAGACTGAGCTACTTGCGAAACGCGATCAGGGCCATCGACGCGTAGGGCATCTCCAGGATCCCACCGTGCCGCTCGATGGCGGCCGCGATCGCGTCGAACAGCGGCTTGCGCAGACGCGGCTCGAGGACGGCGTGGTCGGAGTGCGTGCCCAGTAGATCGAGGTACTGCCGCACGGTGTAACGCTGCGTCCACGGAAAGACGGCGACGTGCACGGGGCCGAAGCAACCGCTGCGCTCGATCTCGGCAGTCAGCTCGCGGCGCTGCGTCTCGACGTCGCTGGCTCCTTGGTCGGCCGCGGCGGGAAAGAAGCGCGCGTAGGCGTCGTCGAGCTCCGCGCGAAGCGAGGGCGCGAGGTCGAACTGCTCGTTGCGGATGAGGGCGAAGGCGCCGCCCGGACGCAGCGCCGCGGCGGCCTTGCGGTAGCGGACCTTGGGATCGACCCAGTGGAACGCCTGGGCGGAGATGACGAGGTCGAAGCTCCCGTCCGCGCCCGGCCATTCCTCGAAGGTGCTGAGCTCGATCTGGACCTTGGGAAAGGCGGCGACGTTCCTGCGCAGGACGTTGGCGAGATTCGCGCCCGGTTCCAGCGCGACCATCGGGTACCCGCGTCGCGCGAAAAGCACGGTCGCCTTGCCCGTCCCCGCGCCGACCTCGAGGATCCGCCCATCCGGAGGGATGCGGCTGTGCGCGATCACCTCGTCCACCAGCGCCTCGGCGTAGGACGGCCGCGCCCGGTCGTAACGCTCCGCCTCGTCGTCGAAGGACGTCCTGCGCGCCTCGTCGATGGTCGTCACGGCCCGCCGAGGCTACGCGGTCCGGCCGGAGTCTGGAAGCGCGCGACGAGGTACGGGCGCTCGGCGCGGGAGACCGAGACGTCGTCGCGCAGGGAGATGGACCGGAGCAGGGTGGAGACCCGTTGCGCATCCGGATGGAACGCCTCGAGCGCGACGAGCGAACACCCGGTTTCGCGCATCTTCGCCGCCGGATGCGGCGCCCGCCATTCGATGAGCGCCGGTCCGGCGCCCCCGAGGGGCAGCTTGCCGTCGTCCGGAATGGTGATCAGCCAATTCAAGTCATTGCGGCTCATCTCCGCGATGGTTCCGAGGGGCTCGGAGGAGGCCGCCGCGGTGGCGCGGACGTCGCTCGTGCGTGCGGCCCAGCCGGCCAGCCGCGGCGGACGGCGGTCGTCGAGCTCGAACCACCGTGGCCGCCCCGGCTCGGGCGCGTCGGGATCGGGGGCGATGACTTCGAGGTAGACCGCATCGCCCAGCTTGAGGACGAGATTGTGCGTGCCGAGGCGGGCATGCTTGCCGCCGGTCTGGAGCTCGACGCCGAGAGCGCGCCTGACCAGTTCCGCGCCGCTCGCGAGGTCGGGGGCGGTGACGACGAGATGATCGATGTCCGTCATGTGCGTCCAATACCAGCGAAAGCTACCAGCTCTCGCCGAACGGGCGGGCCTCGACCTCGAAGGACCAGGCCGAAGGACGCTGCTGCGTGAGCCGGAAGCCGACCTCCGCTACGTCGTCAGGCTTGATGAAGAACGAGTCCGGCTTGTCGGGCATGCGCTGCCGGGTCCTGGGAAGGTCGACGACGCCGTCCACGACGATGAGCGCGACATGGATGCCCAAAGGCCAGAGCGCGCGCGCCATCGACTCCGCGAGGTTCCTCTGCGCGCCTTTTGCCGAGGAGAACGCCGCCGACTTCGGGCCTCCCTTCCTTGTCGCGGTCGCGCCGACGAAGACGATGCTCCCGCGCCCGGCGCGCTTCATGGCCGGGATCACCTGCTTGGAAGCGAGGAATCCGCCCAGCGCATTGACCCGCCAGGCGCCCTCGAAGTCGGCGGGCGTCGCATCCTCGACGGTGCCCCAGACGCCGGAGCCCGCGTTGTAGACGAGGACCTCCGGATCGCCCAGGTCGCGGCGGATCTCTTCGAACGCGCGTGCGACGGAGGCGGCATCGGCGACGTCGCATGCGTAGGCGCACGCGTCGGACAACTCTCTTGCGAGCTTCGCCGGAAGCTCCGTCCCGCGAGCGAGCAGGGCGACTGAATAGCCCTCCGAATCGAAGCGCCGGGCAAACGCGGCTCCGTTTCCGGGTCCTACTCCTGCGACTACGCAGACTGGTTTCGCCATGTTCCGGCGCCTCCCTTCCCGTCGAGTCACAGGGAGATATGCTAAACGCGCCGGCGTAGTCATCTACCCAGGGAGCCCGGATGAAGCTCTTGCGAGCAGCAGCGGTGGCCGCGATCGCCCTTGCATCGACGGCGCATGCGCAGGGGAAGTCCCAGGCGAAGGGCGACATGACCTTCTTCGTCACCAGCGTCGGAGGCGGGAACGGCGCCAGTCTGGGCGGCCTCGACGGCGCCGACAAGCACTGCAACGAGCTCGCCAAGGCGGCCGGATCGAAGCACGACAACTGGCACGCCTACCTGAGCACCACGGCGCCGGGCGGCGAGGCGGGTGTCAACGCGCGGGACCGCATCGGCAAGGGTCCCTGGCGCAACGCCAAGGGCGTGGTAGTCGCGAAGAACGTCGCCGACCTGCATTCCGACAAGAACAACATCAACAAGGACACCGCGCTCACGGAGAAGGGCGAGCAAGTGAGCGGGCGCGGCGACGCCGTGAACACCCACGACATCCTCACCGGTTCCGATCCGGCGGGGATGTACTCGACGGCGGGCGGCGACACGACCTGCGGCAACTGGGCCAAGAGCGCTGAAGGCTCCGCCATCGTCGGCCACCACGATCGCAAGGGCCTCAAGGAGACCCGCCACATGAAGTCCTGGAACTCCGCACACGGCACGGCCGGCTGCGGCCAGGACGCGCTCAAGTCCACCGGCGGTGCGGGGCTGCTGTACTGTTTCGTCCCGAATTGACGAAGCGCGACGAACCTTGGAAGCCCTCCCTGGACCCCGGCGTCGACCTTCTCGGTCTGCCGCTGACGCCGGAGGAGGGATTTGTCGCCTCGCGGCTCGATGGCGCGACGGACGCGCATGGCCTTTCGGTCGTCACCGGGCTACCGCCCGAACGTATCGAGGCGGCGCTGGAGAAGCTCGCCTCGCTCGGCGCGGTGGCGCGGCCGGAGGCTCCTGAGGACGAAGAGCCCGCGGAGTCCGACGAGAATGCCATCGGCATTCATCGCAAACTGTACGAGACCACGCTGCGCGAGCTCGATCCGGGTGAGCGGGCGGCGCGCGCGAAACTGGCGGTAGACCCGGAGCTATCCGCGCTCTGCTTCGACCCGCTCCCCGAAGTCGTCCACGCCCTCCTCGAAAACACGCGCTTTGGCCCGGTGCAGGCACGGCTCGTCGCCGCACACCACCCGACGCCTTCGGGTCTGGACGCCATCGCCGCGCGAGCCGCGTTCGCCGCGGATCCCGGGGTGCGCCGTGCGCTCTTGCGCAATCCGCTGCTCCCCGCCGCGGTGCTGCGCCGCCTCTACGCCGGCCGCCGATTGCTCGAGCAGTACAAGCTGGTCGTTTCGCACGAGGTCCCCGAGCAGACCCGCCGGACGGCGCGGGAGCTCTTGCGCACGCGGTTCGCGGGCGCCGACCCCGACGAGCGCGTGGAGGTCATCGTCAAGACCGAAGGCCGTTGCCTGGGTGCGCTCGCCGGTCTGCCCATCGACGGCAAGACGACCGCGCAGCTCTGCGCCCGGCCCTACACCTCGCCCCTCTTCGTCCAGAATCTCTCCCGCTGGTCGCCGTGTCCGCCGGCCCTCGTCGCCCATCTGCTCAAGCAGGAGATCGTCCGCCGCGCGCCCGCGCTGAAGCTGGCGCTGCAGAGGCACCCGAACGCGCCCGCCGAGCCGCGCCGTTAGACGCTTGCCGCCCCGGCGCGGAAGTGTATGGGATCGCGGCCTGTCAGGAGGTCGCCATGGCCGGATCGGAGACGGTGCGCTTCCCCAACGAGAGCGATGAATACCGCGCCGAGCGCGCCGAGCTGCTGAAGGCGGAGAAGGAACTTCGCCGGCGTGTCGAGGAGGTCGCCGCCCGCCGTCGCCGACTGCCGCTCGGCGGAGAGCTCGCCCAGAACTACACCTTCGAGGAGGGACCGCGCGATCTCCGCGCGCCCGAGTCGGCGACGAAAGTACGCTTCTCCCAGCTCTTCGAGCCGGGCAAGGATACCCTCGTCGTCTACAGCTTCATGTACGGACCGCAGATGGAGAAGCCTTGCCCGATGTGCACCTCGATGCTCGACGCGCTCGACGCGGAGGCGCCGCACATCACGCAGCGGGTGAACCTCGTCGTCGCGGCCAAGTCGCCCATCCGCCGGATCCGCGAGCACGCGCGCTCGCGCGGCTGGACGCGGCTGCGGCTCGTCTCGACCGCCGGCACCACCTACAACCGCGACTACCATGGCGAAGCGGAGGACGGGGGCCAGATCCCCTCGCTGAACGTCTTCGTTCGCCGTGGCGACAAGATTCACCACTTCTACAACTCGGAACTGCTCTTCGCGGAGACGCCCGAGGGCCAGGATCCGCGCCATGTGGACCCGATCTGGCCGCTCTGGAACCTCTTCGATTTCACCCCCGAGGGCCGGGGCAAGGACTGGTATCCGAAGCTCGCCTACGGAGCGGAAAGGAGCGCCGGCGCGTGAATCCGCAAACGCAGCAACCATCGCAGGACGAGCGCGCGACCTTCACCACCATGGAGGCGAGCACGGCCGAGGACTGGATGGTCATCTCCTCGCACTTCGTGCCGTATGCCAGCAAGCTGCCCGATCGGGTGCTCGCGCACCTCTCGCTCCTCGAGGGCGATTGCGGCGGATTCGCCGTCGACCGGCTGACGCACTCCTTGCAGACCGCGACACTCGCCCATCGCGACGGCCGCGACGAGGAGTACGTCGTCTGCGCGCTCCTCCACGACATCGGCGACACGCTCGGTACCTACAACCATGCCGACATCGCGGGCGCCATCCTCCGCCCCTTCGTGAGCCCGGAGAATTTCTTCATGGTCGAGAAGCACGGCATCTTCCAGGGCTACTACTTCTTCCATCACCTCGGCCTCGACCGGAACGTGCGCGACAAGTTTCGCGATCACCCCTGGTTCGCGCGGACCGCCCAGTTCTGCTCGAAGTACGATGGGCCCGCCTTCGATCCGAAGGCCGAGACGCTGCCGCTCCAATACTTCGAGCCGATGGTCCGGCGGGTGCTCGCCGCTCCCCGCGAATCGCTCTACGTGGCGAAGAACGCCAAGTAACCATGGCGATCCCCGAGGAGACGACCCCGGGCGCGGAAGTGGTCCGCCGCTGCTGGACCGCGGTGAACTCCAGCCCTCTGATGCTCGACTACCACGACCGTGAATGGGGCGTGCCGCTGCACGGAGATCGCCAGCTGTTCGCGAAGCTCATCCTCGATGGATTCCAGGCCGGTCTCTCCTGGTCGATCATCCTCAACAAGCGGGCGCGCTTCCTGGAGGTGTTCGACGGCTTCGACCCGGAGAAGATGGCGCGCTACGACAAGCGGCGCATCGAGCGCGCACTGAAGGATCCCGGCATCGTTCGCAACCGCCAGAAGGTCGAGGCCGCCATCCGCAACGCGAAGGCGTTTCTCGAGTTCCGGGACAAGGAAGGATCGTTCGACGAGTTCCTCTGGAGCTTCGTGGGAGGAGCGCCGAAGCAGAATGCGCGCCGATCGCTGCGGCAGCTTCCGGCGCGCACCAAGGAATCGGACCGGATGAGCGAGGCGCTCATCGAGCGCGGGTTCCGCTTCGTCGGTCCGACCATCTGCTACGCGTTCATGCAAGCGGTGGGGATGGTGAACGACCATCTCGTCACCTGCTTCCGCCACGCGGAGCTCGCGCCATCTCCGACGGCTTCGGCCGGGATGCAGCGATAGCGACGGCCGAAGTCTGCGGGGCCGTCAGTGCGCGATCGACCGTGGACAACTCGGAAATCGTGTACGCGGAAACGATCATCCACGTCAGGATGAGTACCGCGGGCCGCGCTGCGAGCTTGAGGGTTTCCATGGGTCATCTTCCTTTCCGTTTGAGCCTCACGAGATTGAATGCCGCTGGAGGCGCCGCGTTCCGCGCTTTCGGGACTTGTGATCCTCTGCGGAGGAGATGATCCTAGAAGGATCATGACGCGACAGGACCTCGGGCGGCTCAGCTCCATCGAACGCACTGCCAGGCTGGTGGCCGCGTTGCTCTCCGGCCGCGAGATCACGCGGCAGGAGGCGACCAGCGTTCTCGGCGTGCAGAACGCCGCCGCCGATCGCCAGCTGGAAGCGATCGGCCGGCACCTTCCCCTCGTGCGCGAAAGGCGGAAGGGACGCCTCCACGTCCGCATCGATCGCTCGAAGATCGCGGGCGGCAAGGAGCGGGTCCCCATCGCCACCCTCATTGCCGGCTGCGTCGGCGCGAGCCTCGCCAAGCTCTTCGAGGGGACCAGCTACGAGAAGGGCATGCACGATCTCGTGCACCACCTGAGCCGCGACGCGCTGCACCCGGAGCGGTTCCAGGATTTCCGGCGGCAGTTCGTCTTTCTCGTCCGCGGCGGCGAGAAGGCGCTTCCCGAGAACGAAGAGGTGCTCGAGGAGGTGGTCGACGCGCTCCAGCGGCGGCGGCCGCTGCAGATCCGCTACCGCAACTTCCAGGGCGCGCGGCGCTCGGTGCGCATCGAGCCGCTCTCGCTCGCCGTCTACGATCACCAGCTCTACGTCATCGGGCGGCCGCGCGGTGCCGATCCCCACCCGTACCGGTTCTCGCGCATCGAATCCGCGGAGCCGGTGGGCGGGTCGTTCCCGTATCCGGACAAGGACAGCTACGACCCGGAGCGGGTCTTCGCCAACAGCTTCGGCATCGCGGTGGAGGAGAAGTACCCGATCGAGCAGATCGAGGTGAGCCTCGCGCCGACGTGGAAGCCGTTCGTCGCGAGCCACCGCTGGCACCGCTCGCAGGAATCGTTCGTGCGCGCGGGACGGGTGCACGTGCGGCTCCGGGTCCGGCTCTGCCCGGAAGTGGTGAGCTGGATCCTCGGCTTCGGCCCCGACGCCCGGGTGGTCGGTCCGCCGCAGTTGAAACGGCAGATCGCCGAGATGGTGCGAGCGATGTACCGGGTCACCGCTGGTCGTTCTTGAAGACCTTGCCTCCCTTCATGACGAAGAAGACCTTGCCCAGCTCCTTCACGTCCTCGAGCGGGTTGCCACGCACCGCGACCAGGTCGGCGTACGCTCCCTGCGACACGACGCCCAGCTCGCCGGCCATGTCGAGCATCTCGGCGGCACGCGAGGTGGCGGACCGGATCGCCGCCGCCGGCGACATCCCCAGCTCTGCCATCCGTACGAACTCGGGGGCGATGGGTTCGCTCCAGGGGAAGCCGCCCACGTCAGTGCCGAAGACGATGCGCACTCCGGCCTTGAGCGCCCTCTGGAACGAGGGACCGTGCAGCGCCACCCGCTTGCGATCGCGCTGGCCCGCCGGCGTGTCCTCGGGCGCCCAGTCCCGGTAGTAGACGCCGAGGGTCGGGCAATACCAGGTGCCTTGCTTCACCATCTGCGCGACCGCGGCGTCGTCCAGTTCGAGGCCGTGCTCGATCGAGTCGCAGCCTCCGTCGAGCGCGCGGCGGAGGCCCATGCCGTTGTAGGCGTGACAGGCGACCTTCCTTCCCCATCCGTGCGCCTCGTCGACGATGGGCCTCAGCTCCTCGACGGTGAGCGTCGGCTGGGAGACGAGGTTCCCTTTCCTGTCGACCCACGAGCGGTGGGTCATGTAGACCTTGATCCAGTCGGCGCCCCGCTCGAGCTGCTCGCGCGCCGCCTTGCGCGCCTCGATGGGCCCGTCGACGATCTGGACGCCGCGAGGCAAGTTCACGAGCTCCGGGGCATATCCTTCGAGGGGATATCCGCCGCTCGTCGAAATGGCCCGCGTCGAGGCGAAGATGCGCGGGCCTGGAATGTAGCCACGGTCGACCGCCTGCTTGATGCCGACGTCGCCGTAGCCCGCGCCTTCGGTCTCTACGTCGCGGATGGTGGTGAAGCCTTGCTCGAGCGCGCGCCGGGCGGAAACCGTCGCGCGAGCCGCGCGCAGAGCAATCCCGTCGTAGAGAAGCTGGTGGTCGTAGCCGCCCTCGCTCGGCACCTCTCCCTGCAGGAACAGGTGCGTGTGCGAGTCGATGAGGCCGGGCAACAGCGTCGCGTCGCCGAGGTCGATCACCTGCGCGCCTTGCGGAACCGCGGCGCCGGAGCTCGCCGCCACGATGCGTTCTCCTTGGATGACGACGAGGGCAGGCGAGGTGATCTTGTCCGAGCGGCCGTCGAACAGTCGCGCCGCTTTGATGACGACGGGCGGGGGCGCCGCTGCGAGAGCGGCGGAGAGCACGAGCGCGATCACGGGTCCTCCCGGGAAGAAGACGCGGCGCAGCCTACCCGTCCTTCAGCGCCGCTTGAAGAACTGGACCGCCCGCTCGTGGCGCTTCGCCGCTGCCAGCGTCTTGAAAGTCCCGAGATTCTTCCGCTTCCCCGTGCGGGGATCCTTCTTGCGCGAGTAGAGCCGGTACCCGCCCGACTTGAGCTTCCGGATCATGCGCTAGAAGGTACGCGAGGGAGGTCGAGATGGACAGGAGCCATACCCTGCATCGGCGTCCGAAAACCGCCAGTGGCAGAGAGCGAAAAGAGTAGGGTACCCGTCATGGCGCTGCTCGACGAAGACATCTGCTACCGCGCCCTGCGGACCCGCGACGCCCGCTTCGACGGTCGCTTCTTCGTCGGCGTGCGTACCACCGGCATCTACTGCCGGCCCATCTGTCCGGCCCGGCCGCCGTTGCGTAAGAACCTGCTCTTCTTCTCCTGCGCTGCAGCGGCCGAGGCGGCAGGGTTCCGTCCCTGCCTGCGCTGCCGCCCGGAGACGGCGCCCGGCACGCCTCGCTGGATTGGGACTGCGGCCACCGTCTCGCGCGCGCTCCGCCTCATCGAGAGCGGGGCACTGGACGACGGCGACATCGCCGCGCTTGCCGCAGGTCTCGGGATCGGCGAGCGGCAGTTGCGGCGGCTCTTCGCACACCATCTCGGCGCTTCTCCCATCGCCGTCGCCGCCTCACGGCGCGCGCACAAGGCCCGCCTGTTGCTGGAGGCGACCGCTCTGCCCGTGACCCAGGTTGCCTTCGCCAGCGGCTATCGGAGCCTGAGACAGTTCAACGCGGCGATCCGATCGCGCTTCCACGATTCGCCGACGGGCCTGCGCAGGCGCAAGCGCGCAGCGCTTCCCGCCCAGGGCTCCTGCCGGTTCCGCCTGCCCTTCCGGCCGCCGTTCGCCTGGAACGAGCTCCTGGCATTCCTCGGGGCGCGCGCCATTGCCGGGCTCGAACAGGTGGTGGGCTCGCGCTACCGGCGCGGCCTGTTCGAGAACGGCACCTCCGGTTTCTTCGAGGTGGAGCTTTCGCCGAAGGGCCACGCCTTGCAGCTTTCGGTGACGGGCGCCTCGCCGGCGGCGCTGCTGCCGCTCGTGCAGCGAGTGCGGCGCATGTTCGACCTCGATGCCGATCCGGCCGCCATCGCCCGTTCGCTATCGCGGAGCGAGGCGCTCGCCGATTCCATCCGCGAGCGGCCCGGGCTGCGCATTCCGGGCGCCTGGGATCCCTTCGAGGCGATGGTCCGCGCCATCGTGGGCCAGCAGATCAGCGTCGCGGCCGCGACCACCCTCTGCGCACGGCTGGTCGAGCGATTCGGCCAACCGCTCCAGGGCATCGCGGGACTTACGCGTGCGTTCCCGACCCCCGAAGCGCTCGCCAATGCCGATCTGTCGGTCGCCGGCCTCACCCGGCCCCGGGCGCGGAACCTCGCGGCGGTGGCTGCCCGCATCGCCCGCGAGCCCGATCTCCTCGCGCCCGGACGGAGCCTGGAAGAGATCGTCGAGCGGCTCTGCGCGCTCCCCGGGATCGGGCCCTGGACGGCCCAGTACGTGGCGATGCGCGGGTTCCACGAGCCCGACGCATTTCCGGCGACGGATCTGGGACTCTTGCGGGCGATGACCGGATCGTCGCCGCGACAAATCGAAATGGCGGTCGAGCGAGCGCGGCCGTTTCGCGCCTATGCCGCGCTGCACCTCTGGTCGAAGGCCGCCGGCGAGGTCGCTCATGCTGCTCGCGCTGTCGCGTCTTGATTCCCCGGTCGGGCGCCTCGTCTTCGCGGCGGACGATTCCCTCCTGCGGGCGCTCGAGTTCTACGAGTCCGAGGAGCAGCTTCGCGCCAAGGTCGAACGCTCGCTTCCGGACGCGCGGTTCGCGAAGGGCGCCGGTCCCTCGTTCGTGATCGATGCGCTCGCGGCCTACTTCGGCGGCGACGTCACCGCGCTCGAGAGCGTCTCGGCCGAAGGCGCCGGCACTCCTTTCCAGCGCAAGGTCTGGAAGGCGCTGCGGACCATCCCGCCCGGGCGGACGACTTCGTACCGCGCACTCGCCGAGCAGATCGGGTGCCCCGGCGCGTTTCGAGCGGTGGGAGCCGCGAACGGCCAGAATCCCATCTCGCTGGTGGTCCCGTGCCACCGCGTGATCGCCGCGGACGGGACCCTCTGCGGCTACGGCGGCGGCCTGTGGCGCAAGGAATGGCTCCTGCGCCACGAGGGAGCGCTGCTCGCCTAGCGCGTCGCGCGATAGATGTGGACCGGCGAAGTGCCGTCACCCGTCGCGACGTAGAGGTTCTCGGCGCCGGATAGGTTGTAGACCTTGGCGTCGAAGATGCGGGTCGCGCCGAGGCCCAGGCCGAGGCCGTCGTCGCCGAACCCGGGGCACGCGCCACTCGGACCCGTGCAAGAGCTTGCGCTCACCGCCGGACCGCCGAGGCGCCCCTCGAACTGCCCGATGCCGAACGCCGACGGGTTCGCCGGAGCCGGAGGCAGCGCTGCCCGGTAGACGACCACGCCGCGCGCCGCGTTGTTGAAGCCGACGTAGAGGTGCTGCGACGTCGCAGCGAGGAGCGTGATGGCGGCGTTGTTCGGATCGTTGAACTGGGTCAGCTGCGTATCGCCAGCCGTGTTCGGGGCCGCGAGCGACCAGTCGGACGGGTTGCACTGCGTGCCGGACGGACTGCAGGACCAGAGCTGCGGTCCGTCTACGGTGTTTCGAGCCGCATAGAGACGCCCGTTGAAGACGGCCATTCCGGGAACCGCGCGGTCGGCCGGCTCGAGATCGGAAGTCTTGCTGGTGGTGAGAGACGACTTCGCGTTCCAGGCGGTCGGAGTCGCGTCGAACCAATCGCCACAGGAGGCGCCGAGGACGCCGAGGCCGAGCCCGAGCAGGCCGGAGGTGCACGCCCCGGGAGACGCGACGTTCGTCATCGTGAGACCGTTCGCATTGGCGAGGTAGAGCGTGTCGCCGGTCGACGGACCGAAGACGGTCATGCTGTCGATCATGGCAGTGCCGGAGCCCTTGACGCCCGGCATGAGCGAGGCGCCCATGTCCGTGGCGGAGGCGGAGCTCCCGGGGAAAGACGGCATCGCGCTCACCTTCTCGAGCACCGGGCCGCTGGAGGTCTGGTACCCGACGTACAGCTGGTCGTGGAACGCCACCGCGGATGTGGCGTTGGTCCCGTTGGTCGGCGCGCTGGATCCGAGATCCGAGTACGTCAGATCGGTGTAGCTGCCTGTCGCGAGCGGGAAGCCCGGATTGGTCAGGTAGAGGTACCGGGCGTAGTCGGTGCCGCTCCCTGCCTGCGCCCCGGTGACGCCGAGCCATTCCATTCCCGAGATGACGGTGGAGAAGAAAAGGCCATGTCCGCTCTCGTTGTTCGGTCCACAGAGGGTGCTGCCCGGAGCGCAGCCCTTGCTGCCGATGGTGTGCGGCACGACGGCGCCGTAAGCCGTGTTGTTCGCCGCGGGCGGAAGCTCGAGCTGCCAGGGAACGACCTGCGCTCCGCTGCCGTCGCCGTTCATGGTCACCGCGCCGTCACCGCTCCTGCTCGGACCCAGCCAGAGCTGTCCGGAGACGCTCGCGAGCGACGCGAACGGGGTGCCGTCGCCGAAGGGATTGGCCGGCAATGCCGCCGCCTCAGCGATCGTCGAAGTGTTGGAGGAGGCGGAAACGGTGCGCGTGGTCAGGTCGGTCGCATCGGTAACGGTGATCGGAGCCCGGAACTGTACCGACCCTTCGTGCGACGCGGTGTACGTCCAGCTCACGCTGGCGCTGAGGTGCCCATTTACCGTGATCGCGGTGCCGGACGCGGGTCCCGACACCAGCGTAGCCGAGCCGGCATCGATCGGCACGGCCGAGAGCGCCGCAGGCAGCGTCAGGTTCGCCGCGGAATCGCCATTGTTGAGGACGGTCATCGAACCCGAGAAGGTGTCGCCGAGCGGCAAGCCTTGCGGGATCGAAAACGTCAAAACCGAGATCTGGGCGGGCGTCTGCACCGTCACGGGCGACGACGTCTTCGGGGTGGCGGTGACGATGCTCTGGTCCGTCAGATCGGTGCCGCTCGCGTTGGCCGTCAGCGAGAGGGATCCGGTCGCGGTCGCCGTGCACTGGAAGACGACGGTCCGGGCTGCATGACCCGCCACCGTCTGCGACGGGAAGCTGGTCGGGACCGCCGAGGCAGGAAAGCCCGCGACCGTAGGTGCGGGGATGTT
>Ga0209474_10002527_pt1 | contig 16725 bp, 14 predicted proteins | sample GraSoiAngelo_145_FD_185902 | JGI IMG/M metagenome (GOLD analysis project Ga0209474, IMG submission 185902) | Grasslands soil microbial communities from the Angelo Coastal Reserve, California, USA - 14_1009_05_20cm (SPAdes) (version 2) | ecosystem: Environmental > Terrestrial > Soil > Grasslands...
CGTATGCGTCAACGCCACTTATGTTCGGGATGATGGTGATCTCGAGAGCAACCACGTCTTCCAATTCGACTCGGTAGTCCTCGATCTCCTCAGTCGCTCCCGATAGGCTGAAGTGATACTGCTGACGCAGGATCTCGCGCGATGAACCGTCTACCGTTGGCGACCAGCGCAGGACGAACTCCTGCGTGCGCGCCTCGTTTTCTTCTCGGAAGACCAGGCGGATGCGTCGGACGCTCTGCGCGCAGTCGAACAGGAGGCGGATCGTCTGTTCTCCTGGGCTTTGCGCGCGCCATCCTGTTGCGCCAACAGTCAACAGCGCTGATTCGATGGGGTGCGCCGCGTCTTCCGATGTGACTTCGACTCGGGCTAGGGCTTCCAAGTCGAGCCAGGCTGTATTCGCTGACGGGCTTTCTCGCTGCGGCTGAGGACTGATTCGCTTTCGCATTCGTTTTTGTCCTTTAGATCGTCACACGCCGACTCCAACGTGCTCTGTAGATGCGAGCTCGGTGTAGGTTTGGATTTGATGAAACATTGCTATTGGTTTGGTGAAGATTCAAGTGCGGCGCGCGGGAAAGGTTCCTACAAACGGTCGGCGCAGTCGTCAACGAGCGATGGCGCTGTGAGTACGGGCCAACAGCCAAGTGAGGTTACTCCACAAGACGGCATGCGCATGCTTGCGTTGTGCGCGACGCCGGGCCAACTGGATTACTTTGTCGTGCTGACTTTGCAGCAACACGGCCAGCAGTCCGCTTTGGGTAAGGGTTGGGATTGATCTTGTCATAACGTGGTTTCTTTCTGTTTTAGTGATCTATGTAATTCCCCCGCGTCTGGTGAGTGCGCTCTGTTCTGAGCTTTACGAATTTCATAAACCGGCTTCTATTTGGATTGACTGCTCCAAATCCGCGCGGAACGAGGAACCATCCTCACGAGACGCTTTTCAACAGCGGCCTCGCTTAGGTTAACTCGGGTTCCAGTTGAATCTGGAGATCGCGCTAAGCGGTGTCTCAGCTAAGGTTCAGCCCGGCCAAAGGTGCGTTGAAACGTCGGATGACGTAATCAAAGATCATGTACAGAATCCGCGCCATCGTGTCAAGCCCTTTTTCGCTTCCGATTTAGCGACTTGGGAGCAAATTGGGTCGCGTCTAAACTCCGAAAGTTTCTTTGACACTGTATTTTCCTCGAGTTCGAAAGCAGGCATTTACACCTCCGGCGCAGGCATCGGGCCGAAAAATATTCTGATCACCTTTTCCTTCCCTATTACGCGCACCAGTTCGTGCATCATGCAATACATGGCAATAAGTACGAACAGAATGATCTGAACAGCCCAGAAATGCGGCCAGATGATTTCCGCCAGCAACTTTCGATTGCCCGCAACAAAGCCGCCAGCTTGCCGCCAGAAATCGATAAGACGTTCCACGTAGTGAATCAGCGTGGCCATCAACCAGTAGATTAAGGTCTTCCAAGCCACGTTGTAGATCAGTGGTTTGTTCGGAAAACGATTGATCATCGGCAGCATGTCCGCGACTAACACTGCCTTGCCAAGAATAAGGGCGGCGATAGCAATCGAGATGGAAGAGGATGGCGCGAGCCCTGTTCCCTTCAGCATCAATACGCGAATAAACGTGATAATGTGCAGCGCGATGAAAAAGAAAATCGTCGGCGGCAGTAACTTAAAGAACTCTTCTTTTAGCTTGGACATTTTGAGGTCATTTCCTTTCGACAGAGGACGGCCAGCGACTGTCCGCCGCCCGCCCGTGCAAACATCGCCGCACGGACCGCCTGATTGATTACCGACACCACCGTGATGATGGCTTGAGTTGTTTGTGCATGTTTGTTTGGGGCGATCGATTCTTACAAAATTGGCCCCAACATCGCAATGGTGTTATTCCAAAGCCGGCGGGTCATCGGCCATTGGGTCACTGTCTCGGCGGTGATGGGATGGGAGCAAGCAAGATAGGCGTCCTGACGGCGGCGCATTTCGGCAGTTAAAGTCGGGTCGTAGAACAGAATGTTGTTTTCGTAATTCAAATCGAAACTGCGCCGGTCCATGTTGGCCGAGCCGATCAGGGTGATTTCCCCGTCCAATGTGAGTGACTTGGTATGGAGGAGGCCGCCTTCGTACTCGTAAATGCGGACCCCGGCGGCGAGCAAGTCACTGTAGTAACTGCGACTGGCCGCGCCCACGATCCATGAGTCGTTTCGCGCGGGGAAAATGATAGTGGTCGCTACGCCGCGCCGGGCACTGGCACAAAGAGCTGCCTGCATGGCTTCGTCAGGCACATAATAGGGAGTCGTGATGACCAGCTCTCGTCGGCCGGTGTACAACAGAGTTTCGAAGACTTCGGGCATAGCCGAGTTATATATCGTCGGTCCGGTGCCAATGACCTGCGCTGTCAGCCCAGGGTCACCGGGCGGCAACGGTTGACGCAACAAGGGCGTGAGATCGCCATCCATTTGCGCCATCCAGTCGCTCGCGAAAAGATACTGATTCTGCCGCGCAATCGGCCCCTCAAAACGCATCATCGCATCTACCCATGGAGCAAACTTTGCCTTGATCCGGAACTCGGGGTCTGCGCAGTTCTGACTGCCGCAATAGGTGATCCGATTATCAATCACCAGAATCTTGCGGTGATTGCGCAAATCGATGCGTCCTCGCAACGGACGCAAGAGGGGATTGCCGATGGGCAGGGCGGTAGCCAGCTGAACGCCGGCCGCCTGCATGGCTTTCCAATGTGGGGACTCGATCATGATGCGCGAGCCCAACCCATCGGCCATCGCCCGGCAGATGACCTTGCGCTCGGCGGCCCGCTGTAGTGCCTTGACCACTTTGAGTCCGTTGTTATCCGGCAGCCAGATGTAAAAGATCAGATGGACATGATCCTGAGAAGCATCAATATCTGCGACCATGGACTCGATGGTCGCGTTGGAATCTGGCAGCAACGTCGCGCAGTTGCCACCCACGGGCTCGAAGCCATTGACCGAGTGTCCGAGCCGGAAGAGGTGGGCGTAAGTCTCTGGAATTTTCGGTTGCAGATTAGGCGAATCCATTCCCGGGGCCTTGGTAAGGTCAGGCATGACGGCCAGCACTGCGTACAGGCGACTAACACGCCGGCGGCCGATACTGGTTTCACCGAAAAGGATATAAGTCAGGATGCCGATGACGGGCAGAACAATCATGACAACGATCCAGGCAACCCGTGAAGCCGGCTCCCGGTGCGGCCGCAAAATGACCCTCGCAATCACGCCGAGATGGACCAGGAGAAAGGCTCCCGTCCACAGTGCGGTTAGGACCTGACTTTCAGTCATTCATTGGGCTGGGTTGACGTGGTGGTTTTCAGAATTTGAACAGGAGCTAACGGAGGAAACAGAGAGGCAGAGAACATTTCCTCTGTTAGCTCTGTTTGCTCCTGTTAAATTTTCCGGCTCATTTGTTAGACTTCCGGGGCCGGCATCGGCCCGAAGAATATGCGCAGCACCTTTTCCTTCCCGATCACGCGCACCAGTTCGTGCATCGTGCAATACATAGCAATGAGGACGAACAGAATGATCTGGATAGCCCAGAAATGCGGCCACACGATTTTCGCCAGTAGCTCCTTGTTGCCGGCCACAAAACCGCCAGTTTGCCGCCAGAAATCGATAAGGCGCTCTACGTAGTGAATGAGCGTGGCCGCCAGCAGGTAGATCAAGATTTTCCAAGCGACATTGTAGATCAGCGGTTTGTTGGGAAAGCGATTGATCATCGGCAGCATGTCCGCGAGTAACACTGCCTTGCCTAGAATAAGGGCGGCGACTGCAACTGACATCGAAGACAGGGGCGAAATCCCGGTTCCCTTCAACATCAACACGCGAACAAACGCGACGATGTGCAAGGCCACGAAAAAGTAGATAGTTGGCGGGAGCAGCGCAAAGAACTCCTCCTTAAGCTTGGTGGATAGTTTGGTCATGGAATTAAATCGCGATGAATTTTGTCGGTTTCATGGTCCTTGTTCCTTTCGTGGTTCATTTTGCCTCGGACTTAAGATCCCACTCTTTGAGTTTCTTCGCTGCCGTGCCGAACGGGCCGAGGTGATTCTTGAACAGGAGCTAACGGAGGAAACAGAGTTCTTAGATTTCATCTCCGTTGTCTCCGTTTTCAACTGTTGAATCTTGGGGTTTATCGGTTGGCTCCGGGTAAAATCAGGCGATGCACGCCGTCGGCCAGTTTCATCTCATGGAAGTTAATGAGCAACCCAATCGGAATATCCAGCAGCTTCATGTAACTCAGAAGTTGGGCTTTGTGGATAGGCAGTATCTTCTCCACGGCTTTTGCTTCCACCAGTACGCAATCTTCCACCAGCATATCGAACCGCAACGGTTCTTCGCGAGAGAAGACCTTGTAGGTAATCACCACGATCTTCTGGCTCAGGCATCGCAACTCGCGCAGTTCAAACTCCTTCGTCAAACACCATTCGTAGATGGATTCAATCAGGCCGGGGCCTTTGTCCCGATGCACCTCGATGGCCGCAGCAATGATGCTTTCAGTTAACCCGGATGCCTTTTCAAACAAGGGATGCATTCGTTCTTGAACAGGAGCTATGTTTTAACAGGAACTAGCAGAGGAAACAGAGTTTTCATTTCCGTCTCCGTTCGCTCTGTTTTCTCCTGTTGAATTCGTATGGCTGATTTTTGAGTTTGGAAGTTGGTTGCCGGTTTGAATCAGAAAAAAAGGCGGGCGGCCCTTGCGAGCCGCCCGCGGTGAAGGTCATGTGTGATGTATGTTATTGTTACTGGCCAGTGCCCTTGGCAGCCGCCTGCGCCTGTTCCATCTTTTTCGCCATCTCCGCTTTGACGGCATCAAGATTGAAACTCGCGCCTTTCTGCATTGGCGGATATTCGAGGAAGGTCTGGAGTTCCTTGCCCATCACCTGCTGGACGAAAACAAAGCGCCAGAATTGGAACTTGAACCAATCGAAGTATTGTTGCGCGCCTTCTTTCGTCCCATTGTTTGGCCAGCCTTGGCGCTCAAAAGGATCGAGACGCAGGTTGATCAGGTACGGCACGTCAACGTGCGTCTTTTCACCCAGCCAACCTTGGGGTTGGTCGATGAAACGATACTTGTAGTCGTTAATACGCACCGCGCCGACGGTGCTTTCGCCGAGGTAGAAGATCTCGTGACGGTTCGATGGACCTTTGCCGGTGATAGCGTCCATCTGGTTGTAACCGTCCAGGTGGTTCTTGTAAGTCCGGTCGCCGAGTTTCACGCCCTTAAGCAACTGGTTAGTGATGTCCGGATTGCCGGCCGCCGCGAGGAAGGTCGGGAACCAGTCCATGCCAGAAAAGATGCCGTTCTGAACCGAATCCGCTGGAACGTGACCGGGCCAGCGCAGGATGCACGGCACGCGGAAGCCGCCCTCGAGGACTGTCCCCTTGCACTGCGCGAACGGCGTGGTGCCGCCATCAGGCCAGGTGAAGAGTTCGGTACCGTTGTCGGTGGTGAAGACGACAATGGTGTTATCGTCCAATCCAAGGTCCTTCAGCTTCTGCATCACCAAGCCGATGTCGTCATCGAGTTGAGCCATGCCTGCTTCTTCTTCGGACCAGCCATTCTCCGAGTTGCGCATCTTCTCATACTTGTCCGAAAGATGGGTGACGATGTGCATGCGGGTTGGGTTAAGCCAGCAGAAGAACGGCTTGTTGTCCGCCTTGGCCTTCTCGATGAACGTCAAGGCGAAGTCGCGGATCTCGTTATCCACAGTCTTCATCCGTTCGGGATAAAGTGTGCCGGCGTCCTCGATCTTTTGCTTGCCAACTTTGCCCCAGCGCGGCATCTCGGTGGTGTCATCCGTAGTGGTCGCCCAAGAATGAACCATGTTGCGCGGACCGACTTGGTTCAACAAATTCTGCGGGTAGTTTGGATGCGCCGGGTCTTCCATCGCGTCCAAGTGATAGAGGTAACCAAAGAACTCGTCGAACCCGTGGACGGTTGGCAGGAATTCATTGAGATCGCCCAGGTGATTCTTGCCGAACTGGCCGGTGGCATAGCCCTGCGCTTTGAGCGCCGTAGCTATCGTGCAAGCCTCCGCTGGGATCCCGATCTTGGCACCAGCCTGGCCGACCGTTGTCATGCCTGTGCGAATCGGAAGCTCGCCCATGATGAAGTTGGCGCGCCCCGCCGTGCAACTGGCCTCGGCGTAATAGTCGGTGAACAGCATTCCCTCCTTAGCCATCTTATCGAGGTTCGGCGTTCGCCCGGCCATCATGCCGCGATGGTAAGCGCCGATGTTCCACATGCCGATATCATCGCCCATGATGAAAAGGATGTTGGGTTTCTTATCTTGCGCCTGGGCTGGAGCGACTACGCCGAAAAGCGCAGCCGTGGCCATAAGCAACGACAAGCCGTTATAACTTAAGTTTCGTTTCATTTTGGGTTTCTTGTTATTTGGTTTTGGGTTTGTTCTCATGATTCTTCTCCGATCCTACCGGCTATGTCTATTTCCTGAGGGGAAGCGGGCGGCCCGTTTTCGAGCCCCACACCGTCGTTATCAATCCCAGGATGGCGATCGACTATTGGCTCGGGTGGTCCTTGCTCATCTCCCGCACCGTATCGAGCACTTGTTCGAGGTTGTAGCTCGCCGCCAACTGGAGCGGCGGGAAGTCGATGTAGGACATGAGTTCCTTCTGCCACAGGAGCTGGCCGATGGGCAGGAGGTTCCAGTCATACAAGTACGCCGTGCTCGGGGAGGCCAGGGCTCCGCCGGCCGCCAGCGCGCCCTTTTGTTCTGCCCCGACGTTATTCTCGAACGGATCGCGCATGATGTTCTGGATCTGAGTCCAGTGGAAGGTCGTCGCCGGATTAAGTGCAGCGAGGCCGGTCGAGCCCATCATGGTGTAGTAGAACTTCCAGTTCTTGTAGCGCACCGCCGAGGGATCGCGACCCTGGTAGTAGAAGAAGTACTCGCGATTCGACTTTTCCGACTTTCCGGTGACATAGTCGATCTGGTTGAACCCATCGAGTTTGGTCTTCACGATGCCCTTGTATTTGCCTGCCATGATCTGTTTGTTCAGCTCATCACCCTTCAGCCCGCCGGCGATTTCCACGAACGTGGGCACCCAGTCCAACGAAGAGAACATTTCTTTGAAGATGGTGCCCGGCTTGACAACGCCCGGCCAGCGGATGACGCACGGAGCGCGCATGCCACCCTCCCAGGTCGACAGCTTCCCGGCTTTGAACGGGGTGACGCCGCCGTCCGGGAAGGTTTGAACCTCGGCACCGTTGTCGGTGGTGAAGACGACGATGGTATTGTCGAGTTGGCCCATGTCTTCGAGCTTCTTGAGGACGAGGCCGATGTTGTCGTCCATCTGCTTCATGCCGGCTTCGTTGATACCCCAATCCTTGCCGCCCTTTTCGCCCATCATGTCCAGATATTTCTGCGATAGCACGGTCGTGATGTGCATGCGCGCCGGGTTGTACCAGACGAAGAACGGCTTGTTAGTGTTCTTGGGATCATTGCGATCGAGGAAGTCAATCACATGGGAGGAGATTTCCTCGTCCACCGTTTTCGAGCGCTCGAGCGTGAGCGGACCTTCATCCTTGCCCGTCTGGTTCTTGGCCGTGCCGTCGGAGGACTTCATCCAAAGGACAGGGCGCGGCGGGGTCATGCAGGTGCCGGTCTTCGGGTCAACACCGCCCGGTGGGTTCGAGATCCCAGGGATCGGAATCGTTGTGCACGGCGGCACAACACCCTGTTCGGTCGGGCTCTTGTTGATATCTGGGAAGCTAACCTGCTGCATCGCATCCAGGTGATAGAGGTAACCCCAGAACTCCTGGAAGCCGTGCGCGGTCGGCAGGGAATCAGGATGGTCGCCGAGATGGTTCTTGCCGAACTCGCCGGTGGTGTAGCCGAGATCCAACAGGAACTTGGCGAGGGCCGGTGTTCCGGGGCGCAGATAGGAAATCGCGCCCGGTAACTGCGGCAGCACCATGCCCGCGCGGTACGGGTGCATTCCGGTGAAGAATGCAGTGCGCCCAGCGGTACAGCTGGACTCTGCATAGTAGTGCATGAACATGCCGCCTTCCTTTGCGATCCGGTCGATGTTCGGTGTCTCCCCGACCATCAGACCGCGGTGATAGCAGCTCGGCTGCATCCAGCCGATATCATCGCCCATGATGAACAGGATGTTGGGTTTCTTGTCTTGCGCCTGCGCCGGAGCGCCGACGCCGAGCAGCGCAGCCGCGGCCATAAGCAGAAATAAGCCTTTATAACTTAAGTTTCGTTTCATTTTCGTTTATTGCTGTTGTTTGGGTTTTTATGTGTTGAGGGATACCTGAATTAAGTGGTGATTCACGAAACTTGACCAATCTTGCTCATCTAAACCGCCCGACCCCTACTCCCATTCCCATCGGCCCCCAGCCCATGCCCCAACCGCCCCATGCCCCCCACTGCATCTCCGCATCTTGGTACATCTCAGCGGTCTCGAGATTCTCGTTCGCAATGTTATTTGCGGCACGAAGCTGTTGGTAAGCCTGGTACTCCTGCGGTCCGCCGACATAGGCCTGGTTATGAGCCGCGTCCGGGAAAATGTAGTAGGTTCTCCCCTTTCTGTTGATCATGGCCACATGGCCCGGCGGAAGCTGTTGGAGCTTTTGCTGCTGCGCGGCCGTCTTGGGGGTGATCACCTTAAAGCCGGAGGCCACCAGCATGCTCTCTTTGTTCTGCGTGCTGCTTGTTGTGGCGCAACCGGCGGTCAACGTCAACAGAGCAATGACGCTGATCATGTTGAATGAGACTCGTATTTGTTTCATTTTTACTGGTCGGTCGAATTTTGCGGTTGTCGTGGAGATGATTTCATCGCCAGAAAAGAATTTACGCAGGAACTCTCACAGGCTTCATGGGGCTCTGTCTATAAGACCTTAGTCCAATACATCCGGCTGGCGGAGCGCACTGCGGATGCGCGGTTTTGCTCGAGTTGTTCGACAGCCAGGCTTTTTAAGGACTACTGCTGTCCCACGAACGTTTAGATGCGAGGCAGCATAAGCAATTGCAAGAGTGGCAGGCAGAGCAACAGGCAGGCGAGAATCATAAAAACGACACGCACGGTCTTGAAATGAAAGCGCTGTCCAATCGCCGTGATTAAAAGCACTGTGGCCAGGAGAACCGTAATGCGCACGTACTGATCTCCGGTCTCTCCGGATTTTGTACCTTGTTCAGCAACCTCTGTAGCTTTTTTATTCAAGCCAAGAAACTGCTCGTGCTTGGCGTTGTGGTACTCAGGCATGAAGATCGGGCCAGGAGGCGCTTGCGCGTTGTTGAAAGGCTCGGTATTCAACCAGGCTGTGAAAGCCGGTCGGTACTCGTCGCGAAAGCGCCGCTCGAAGAACTCCGCCGCCTCTGCCTTGCCATCCAGCTTCGCGGCGAGCCAACTATTGAAGGTATCGCTGTCGTAGATCCGCTCCTGTCCTGCCAGGGTGGCAAGGCCCTCGGCAGTAACTCGGAGCCGACTTGCTTCGGCGTACTGCTCTGCACGGTTTCCAGCCCACTTAGCTGCCTGATACCCGCTCCACGCGGTGGCCACGGCAACCAGGGCGAGTATCACCGCTTCGATAATTTCAATCGTTTCAAAACGGGACTGAGAAGGAAGGACGTTGTCGCGCACTTGATTTAGTTTTCTAATTACATAGCCCACCGCTCCCACCGCGGACTCTAGCATAACCAAACTTTCTGCATGGGATTAAGCCTAACTACTGAGAGCGGCCTGGCATCAGGTGTTCGTCGATCCGTTTTGAGCTCGACGGAATCAAATGCCCGTCCTGATCGAAGCTAAGCAGGATGACCCAATTGTAGACCGAACCGGGCCATTTGCCATTCGGCAGAAAGGTTTTGGGGGTTGCTCCCAATGCACCGAGCAGAGCCGGAATGTATGGGTGACGCCAACAGATCAGAATCACTTTTCCCTGTTGGTTCGCACGCAAGTCAGCGGCCAACTCAGCGGATTGACTGTTGCCAAAACGCGTATCGATTTTCAATTTGGCTGCCTTCGCGAATGGTTCCAGTGTTAGACGCGGCCGGTGGCTTTTCTTTGAGTCTTTAGCAGCAAAAACTGCTTTGGGTTCCAGCCGCTTCGAATCGATGGTAAAATTTAGGAAGTAACTCTTATATGCTTCGGCTCGCGTTTCGCCAAGAGGCGAGATACCGTCGCCGCTATCGGCGTCTTCCGCATGACGAATAATCAGTACGACGGAATTCTTTGGCCCTTCCTGTGCATGCGCTGCGAATGTCAGCGTGGACGCGCAAAAAACCGCGATGAAGAGATGCCTATGCATGAATGGCATCGTTGATGTGCGTGGAGTGAATGTCAATATGCGCGTTAGCAAGGATCCAATGGGAATTTTTGACGTTTAGCCAAAGGCACGCTCTCGTCCTACCCTGGGGGCAGCGCCCCAGCTGTAGGAATTTAGGGCAATACTTCTCGGCGATGCTGTCCCCTCTCCCGCTTTCAATACGGACATGCCACTGCATTGGCAGTCCGGGACCATAGCTGTGCACCGACTTGCGTGTGGCCGAGCTATTGGTCGACGTGCAGCGCCATCACGGGGTGAATTTCCCAAACTGAGTATTTCTTTGGTTTAGTTCGTCGGTTGGAACGATCCCCAGACGCGTGATCGACATCGAAGAGGGCTTTGCCTGTGACCGTAATTACGTGCTGCTCGCGAAGTTCAAGCGTTTGTGACCCTTTGAAGCTGAAAGGAAAGCTCTGTAGCGTCCAGCCGAAAACAAGCTTCCGAAGCTCACACCAATCGGGGCCAACAGGAATTTCGGCATTAACACTTCCCGCTTTCTTGCCGTCGGCATCGTGGAGCACGAGAGTAATGTCACCATCTGCTTCGACTTTTACGTTAACCACGCGACCTGTAAGGTTATACCACTTTTGTTCAGCTGGGATTCTCGTATCCGTCTGGGGCGTCAAAGGCACATTCGGCTCCGGCCCTTTCCACTCGTAAATCTGCGATGGCGTAACTGATTGAATAGTCGACTTGTCCAAAGGCACAGGCGACGGATCCGTTTTGACTGGCCAGCGACTACCGCTCTTTTGGCCCTGACACTCGCAAGGCGACACGAAAGTCACTGTCCCGGCTGTTACAGATTTTGCGAAGGTTGAGCCAATAACAAAGGCCGTCAGCAGAGCGGAAAATAGGGCGCCGTTCACAGCAGTGACCAGACCTAGCGCGCTTACACTACGTCAACAGTGATCTTGGAAACGTGGTGCTTCCGCAGGCTCGATCGCACTTCTGCTTCCAGCTGCCTTGGATCGACTCCCGTCGGGATATAGAGCAGGAACACCATCTGTCCCTTGTCTTCGTAGAGCGCGGAACTCTGAAGCCGACACTTGTGGGAGACGAGCAACGATTGCACCGTGCCAAAGACAGGCTTCGGATCTTCTCCGTCGTCAAGTCGGATTCTGACCCGGCAGCTCGAGTGCGAATCAAGCCAGTAGACGAGTACCCAACTGAAGGCGGTAACGAAAACGGCCATCGCCCATGATCCCATGCCGCACGCGAGCCCGACTACCACGACCATGATTGCTTTGCCGGTGAGCTTCGGATTATCGAGTAACGTTCGAAATCGAAGTAACGCGCCGATACCGAAGATAACAAAGGCAAGAGTTTGGCTAGTCCCGCTCAGTTCAGCGACAACCGCGCCGACCACGCCAAGAAGTATCAGCGCCTTGCGTTCCTCAAGATCGGCAAGCGGATCGGCAAGCGAGGCGCGCCGTGGATGCCACGCGATTGCATATGCACAGCCCACTGCCAGGCTAAGACTGAGGAAGAGCCGCAGAATGAATTCCGGATGCCCGAACTGTTCGACGCTTTGCTGGATCGACACCCACGAATTCCCCTTGGGATCAATTCCTCCAGTGGATCCGGCCTTGGCCAACTCTTCCGCTGGGTTAGCACCCAGCCCTGTCGACGCCAACATACTTACAAGACCAACGACAGCGGCCACCGCGATTGCGCGCAGCGCCCGCCCGAGACGGCGATCGAGACAAAACAGACGTGGCAGCATTGTTTACCGGTTTCTTACCAAAACCAAATTCCCTCCCGACCAGGCTGCAGTATAGGAGTAGGTGTGTCCAGCCGCGACGGTCACGGTCTTTCGCCCCGGACGGGCACCGGGTTGATGGGGATCAGCCCGGGCGGTTATGACGTGCTGACCTGCCGACAAGTAGCCAGAGTAGCTTCGGCCCTCGCTAAAGCTCCCCACGTCCTTGCCATCGACGGACACGACAAGGCCCAGATTCTCCCCAAAATTTGCGACCCGAGTAACGATCAAATGCCCTGAATTCGCAGGTACCGGGCCGGCCCCCAGGCCGCCTTGATTGCCAGCGCAACCGCTGAAGATCAGGCAAGCAAATGCCAGACTGAAGATGTGAATGATTGAACCATATTTTTTCATATGTTGGATTCCTTTTGTTTGAACGCGCCCATCGTGTTCCTCAAAAATTCGCCTGTCAATAAGACTTTAAGGCTATAGACACTTCTTGAATTTCCCTCATAATTTGGCAATCACAGTACAATCATGGTTGTGTCTCGTTAGGGGTTTCTCACAAGATTACTCGAAGTGAGGGGAATGTTATTTACGAGATCGATGGCAAACCAAGCGTAGAAACACTCCAAAAATATTTGAGTGAAGCAGAGCACAAAGAGTTGGGGAACTTCCAACATACAATTCCCGCTCGGTTTTAATTATTCCTTCGGGCCATCATGTCAAAGGATGATCAAACCGGCGCCGTCACGGTGCCAAAGGAGGTCTCACAAGATGAGACCTTTTCATGACTCGAAGGGACTACGGCTAATGGTCAGTGGCATCGATCGGCTCGGGCATCATGATATCGAGCAGCACCAGGTCCGGCGGTGTGCGGGCGGCAATTTGCAGGGCCTTCTCGCCGTTTAGCACACGGCTGAGTTTGTGGTCCGGCTTCAAGGCCTCAACCAGAACGTCGAGGTTCGTCTTGGCATCGTCCACGAGCAAAACTCGGCAGTCAGAAAGTTTTTTCATGGGGTTGGTGCGCCCAGAAAATAAGTGTTCATCGGGCCTCGACCCTTGAGTTCAATCGTTCCTCGCTCCTCGAAAGCAAAGCGTCCTTGCAATCTCTCGAACACCGTTTCGCTGACGTGAGTACGACTGGGCGCGCCATGCGATTCAAGCCGGCTTGCGGTGTTCACCGTGTCACCCCAGACGTCGTAAATGAATTTGCGAATGCCGATGACGCCGGCAATGACGCTGCCGACCTGCAACCCGATGCGCAAACTGAGGCCGCCGAACTCGCTGTTCAACTTGCGAACGTTTTCGTGCATCGCCAGCGCCATCGTGGCCATAGCGGCGAGATGATCCGCATTCTGCTCGATTAGGCCACCGGCCACCATGTAGCTGTCGCCGATGGTCTTGATCTTTTCCAACTTGTGGTGGTCGGCGAGTTCATCAAACCCGGAGAAAACACGGTTCAGCGACTCAATCAATTCGGTGGGCGTAAGTCGCGCCGACAGGGGCGTAAATCCGACAATGTCGGCGAAGAGAACCGAGGCGTCGTCGAAGCGTTCCGCGATGATCCCAACCTGCTGTTTGAGTTTGTTGGCGATGGAAGCCGGCAGCACGTTGAGGAGGAGGCGCTCGTTCTCCCGGTGGAGGTAATCGAGGGTGAGATGGGTGTTCACGCGCGCTAACAGTTCATGCGCGTTGAACGGCTTGGCGACGTAATCCACGGCGCCCAACTCAAAGCCGCGCACGATGTCTGCCGTATCGGTTTTTGCGGTGAGAAAGATGATCGGAATTTCCTGCCAGGCGGTTGAAGCCTTGATGCGACGGCAGGTTTCAAAGCCGTCCATCTCGGGCATCATAATGTCGAGGAGGATCAAATCGGGCCGAATGCGTTCCAGAACTTGGAGCGCCTGCCCGCCATTGGTGGCGATGTTGATTTGATAACCTCGCTCCTTAAGAAGGGTGGAGAGGGTCTGGATGTTCGCCGGCTCGTCTTCGATGACTAGAATGCGAGAAGGCATAACCAGATTTCCTTAGTGTTTATGACCACTTAGACGCGGGGCAGCCGGGCCGCTCGTTCCAACTGGGCCAGCGCTTCACCGAAAGCGTAGCCTTGGACCTGTTGCTCAAATTTTCCAAACTCCTCGGCGGAGAAGAGTGAAGCAAACACGCCGCGATTGGCTTCAAGGCAATCGGATGCCGCGGCGTCGAACTCGGCCAGGTGCCTGGTCATTTGCTCAACCACCAGCTTCAATTGCGCAGGATCAACAACCATGGCTTTGGGCGCGGCGGGGAACGCCGGTTCTTCGCCCAGCGCGGCGCGGAGACGGTCAACGAACGGGGTGAGCACGGTTGCGAACTGCTGGCGCAGCGATTCCAACCGAACAGCGTCGGCGGCATCATGAATGGCCTTCTCCAATTCACCCGCCGCCAACTGCACTGTCTTCACGCCAAGATTCGCAGCAATTCCTTTGACTGTGTGCGCTTTCCGCTCAGCCGCGGGCCGATCACCGGCCTTGAGTAGTTCGGTGATTTGCCCAGGCGCGTCCGATTGCTGCGCGGAGAACTGCCGGAGCAGTTTCAAATAAAGTTTCCGGTTGCCGGCGACGCGCAGCAGGCCTTCGACGGAATTGAGCCCTTCCACGGTCGGTATTTCCATATTGTCAGCGCGCGACTCCACCACCGGAACGCCGGCCGTCTTGACAACCGGGTCCGAAGTTTTCGCAATTGCTGGAACAAATGCAGACATTCCCGTGGCGGACCGATAATATCGCGCCACAGTTTCGAACAGCACATTGGGATCGATTGGTTTCGAGATATGATCGTTCATTCCGGAGGCGAGACAGCGCTGGCGTTCGTCGATCGTGGCGTGCGCCGTCATGGCGATGATCGGCAGTGCTGCGAAACGCGCGTCGGAACGCAGTTTGACGGTCGCCTGATACCCGTCCATCTCCGGCATTTGCAGGTCCATCAGCACCACATCGAACGGGGGTGGCTGTGGTCCGTTCGACAGGATATCCACCGCCTCGCGTCCGTTGTTGGCGACTTTCACCGTCGCGCCGGTGCCTTCGAGCAATTCGATGGCGATCTGTTGGTTGATGTCGTTGTCCTCGGCCAAAAGAATCCGTGCGCCGAGCAAGCGCGTGGCCTGTTCGTCCTCCGTTGTGACACTGGCAGCTTCGCCCTCGTGCGCGAACACGTTGACGAGCGTGTCCACGATCATGGACTTGGTCACGGGCTTGACAAGGAAACCCTCCAGTTGCAATCGCTCCGCCTCCTCGCGGACTTCTTCGCGTCCGAACGCGGTGACGAGCACAATGGCTGGCGGATGCTTCAACGTTTCATCGCCCTTGATGTGGCGGCTCGTCTGCAATCCATCCATGCCCGGCATGCGCCAATCCATGAACACGATGTCGTACGGGACGGTCGCATCGTTTTGCTGGACGGTGGCTATGGCTTCCTTGCCAGTGGCGACGGTGTCCACCCGCGCGGTTAGCGTGCTCAACGGTTCCTGCAGGATTTCGCGCGCAACGGGATTGTCGTCCACAACGAGCACGCGAAGCTGCGCTAGTCTTTCGGGAACCACCTTACCCGTGCCTGTGGCCGAACCGACGTCGAGCCAGACGGTGAAATTAAACGTGCTGCCGCTGCCCGGTTCGCTTTCGAGCCAGACGCGCCCGCCCATCAACTCGGCGAGCTTGCGCGAGATCGAGAGCCCAAGACCGGTGCCCCCATGTTTGCGCGTCGTGGACATGTCCGCCTGGGAAAAAGGCTGGAACAGCTTCGCCGCCTGCTCGCGCGTCATGCCGATGCCGGTGTCGCGCACTGAGAACTTAAGTTGAACTTTGTCGCCGGTGCGTTCGAGCAGATCGATGTTCAAGCCGATCTCGCCGCGTTCCGTGAACTTGATGGCGTTGTTGACGAAGTTGGTCAGGATCTGACCGAGGCGAAGCGGGTCACCTAGCAGTTGTTCGGGAATCGCGGGAGCGACTTGGATCAGGAACTCGAGCCCCTTATCGTGTGCCTTCTGAGCCGTGAGCGTGGTGACCGTGCTGATCACCTCGTCGAGCTCGAAATCGGTGGTCTCGATGTCGAGCTTATCGGCCTCAATCTTTGAGAAATCAAGGATGTCATTGATGATGCTGAGGAGCGACGTGCCAGCGTTGTGGACCTTGCTCACGTAGTCCCGCTGCTTAGGGTTAAGAGGCGTCTTGAGGGCAAGGTACGACAGACCGATGATGGCGTTCATGGGAGTGCGAATCTCGTGGCTCATGTTGGCCAGGAACGCGCTCTTGGCCTTGGTGGCGTCGTCTGATTTTTGCACGGCTAGACGCAGATCCGTCTCCAACTGCTTGAATGCTGTGATGTCCTGAACCACGCCGTACATGTCTGTCGGTTTTCCGTTGGCACCCTTCACCACGTGTCCCAGAGCGTGGATCCAGACCACGCGTCCATCGATCGGCCGCTTGTACGCGTATGTCGCGTCATACACCGGGATGGTGCCGGCGATGGCGGCGGCAAAGTTCTCCGCCGTGACTTTGGCGATCGCTTCGTCGCCTTCTCGAACATGCTCGGCCCATTTGTCCAACCGGTAGCGGTGACCCGGGCTCGGCGGGTCTCCCAATATCCTCGCTGCGCGCTCAGAGGAGTTGTACCAGCCGGAGTTGTCCAGCGGCAAGTGCCAGTATCCGGCGTTGGCGAGGTCGAGGGC
>Ga0209474_10002530_pt1 | contig 16718 bp, 16 predicted proteins | sample GraSoiAngelo_145_FD_185902 | JGI IMG/M metagenome (GOLD analysis project Ga0209474, IMG submission 185902) | Grasslands soil microbial communities from the Angelo Coastal Reserve, California, USA - 14_1009_05_20cm (SPAdes) (version 2) | ecosystem: Environmental > Terrestrial > Soil > Grasslands...
GAGAGCGAGTTCGAGCGCGCCGCGACGGTCCGCCGTCTCTACACCTATCTCATCGCGGCGATCGGACTCGGGATGCTCGCGATCGGCACCGCGGGCGCGATCGGCGTGTTCGGTAGCCAGCTCATGGGCCTGAACACGCACGGCAACGGCGAGACCGCCGCCTACATCGCGCTCGTGCTGATCGGCGCGCCGGTGTGGGCGCTCTCGTGGTGGCAAGCGCAGCGCAGGCTGACCGACGACGAGCGCCGTTCGCTCCCGCGCCGCGGGTATCTGTACCTCGCGATCCTCGGGGGCGTGCTCGGCGTGCTCGTGTTCGGGTCCGCGGGGCTGTACCGGTTGCTCAATGCAGTGCTGGCCGGATCCTTTCCGATCGCGACGTGGCACGACATCTGGCACTTCACGGTGGATGGCACGGTGAGCGCGTTCGCGTTCCTCTTCCACCTCGCGGCGGTACGGGCCGACCGCAGCGCGCAGCTGCCGACGGTCGCGCAGCACTCCGTCACCGTTCTGGTACGTGCCTCGGACGTGGCGACGGCGCGCGCGCGACTTGCCTCCGCGCTCGAGGGCCAGGCGGACATCTCGCTGCGTTAGGCCTGCTGGCCGAAGACACTCTGCAGAAGGCGAAGCTGATCTAGCGGACCGTGACCTCGGTGTAGACGCCCTGGTCGCGCAGCGCGCCGACTGCTGCGACCGTTGGCCGAACGTCGATTCGATACGTGCCCGGTGCGACGCCTCTCACCTTGAATGTGAACGTCCCGATCTCGTTCGGCGCGACCACAGCCTCTGTCTGCAGCGCGGGTGTGCTCGCGGCGGGCCAGTTCACCGCCATCTTCGGATCGAACTTCGTCGCTGTGCCGGTGAACGCGAGACTCGCTTCGGAGCCAGTGCCTCGCGTCCACGCGGCGCGCCCGGCGTTCCGGAACTTGAAAGTGATCGTCGCCTCCGCCCCAACCGCGATCTGCGCCGGCGGCGTCTGGTCGACCCAGGCGCTATCGAGATCGGCGAGCTTCGGAAGCGGCGCGGCCGCCGTCGCGGTCGGCGTGGGCTGCGCGGCCGGCGCGCTTCCCCCACGCAGCGAGAAGACAGCGACGAGGATAAGTCCGACCACACCCGCGAAGATCATCGCCCCGGTGTGAGACCCTTCGCGGCGCATTAGCGCCCCATCGCGGCGCGGACCCTCTCCGGGGTCGCGCCCAGGCGCGCGAGGATCTGCGCCGCGAAGCTCTGTTCGTCGCGCACGATCGCGAGCAGGAGATCCTCGGGCAGGATCGGTCGATCCGCCGCGGACTCGTTGACGAGCTGAATGATCTCCTTCGTTTCGGGGCTGAGGGTGATCTCGGTCGGGAGGCTTTCCCGCCCGGTCGGCGGAATGACCGTTCCGAGCTCCGTGCGCATTTGCTCGAGGGTGATTCCGAGCATGTCGAAGATGTGCTTCATGTCGGGATCCGCCTGCCTCGGGTCGGCCAGGCGCGCGAGGCCAAGCAGGAGATGCTCGGGGCCGATGTAGCTGTGTCCCATCCGGATCGCCTCGTCCTGCGCGAGCGCGAGCACGCGCTTGGCTCGGTCGCCGAATCGATTGAACGGGCTCCACCCCTGTCCGTGTCGCGGCGGCGGCGGCATGTAGCTCGCGGGCGCAGGAGTGCCGGCCTCCGCGAGCAGCTCGAGGACCCTCGTGCGCACCATCGGGAGGGTGACGCCAAGCGATTCGATCACTCCCGACGCGATGCCCTCTCCCTCACGGACGAGGCCAAGGAGGATGTGCTCGGCGCCGACGTGCGGTTGACCCATGCGCCGCCCTTCGTCGATGGCCAGCTCGATGGTCTTCTTCGAGCGTGGCGAGAGCGTGATCTCGCTCGGTGAGGTGCTGTGTTCGCCGCGACCGACGATGAACTCGAGGGCCGTCCGCACCTTCGTGAGCTCGACGCCGAGGGACACCAGGGCGCGGGCGGCAATGGTGTCGCCGTCGCGGAGCAGCGCCGCGAGGAGATGCTCCGTTCCGATGTAGTTGTGGTTGTGCCGGATGGCTTCGTCCTGGGCGAGCGAGAGCACGCGTTTCGCGTGTTCGTCGAAGCGATCGAAGCCCTCCATCCCCGTTAGCCGCCCCGACGACACGCGCACCGCTTCCGGCCGCCCCGGCGGTCCGGGAAGCCGACCGAAGTACTGAACGCGCGTCCCTCTTCCGCGTGCCATCCACGCCTGAACCGCACCGATCGCAGCGCCACCGACGGTCCCACCCAGGAGTCCCGCGCCGAGCGCGATCGCGATGACTTCGATGCTCACGACGCCTGTCCATCGACGATCTCGCGAATGCGCTGAGACGTCGCGCCAAGCGACGCCAGCACCTGAGCGCCGACGCCGTCGCCCTCCTCGGCCAGCGCCAGCAGGAGGAGCTCGGGCGAGACCTGATCTCGCTTGCGTTTAGCGGCAAGCACGTTCGCCATCGCGAAGATCGTTCCCATGCGTGGTGTGGTGCTCAGATGCGTCGGCACCCTGTCCGTCGGCGAAGGCGGGACGGCGGCTTCGATCCGACGCCGGAGCGCCTCCGGATCGACGGCAAGCCTGTTCCAGATCCTGTCGAGCGCCGGCGTCGAGTACTGGCGCAACGCAATTGCGAAGTGCTCGGTGCCGATGTGCGAGTGGCCGCACTGGATCGCCTCGTGTCGCGCCAGGGTGACCACGTTGCGGGCATCGGGGTCCAGCTCCTGACGCGGTGAGGTGGGCGGTTGATATGAAGTCCTTCTCGTGCTCACGCGCCATCCGCGCCATTGGCCACGCGCGTCCTTCGTTCCGTGGTCCATGTGAGCCGCGCGCTGGCGCAACAATCCTTCGACCGTGCCGACGAGCGCCGCGCCAACGGCCCCGCCGGCGACGCCGGCGACTAGCGCGATGATCGCGACTGAGCCGAGATCCACGCGACGCTATTCCGGTGGGCGGGCTGCCTCGTCTGTTTGGACGGGGGTGGCGGCGGGCTCGGCGTGCGCGAGATGCCGAGCCAGCGGGCCAGACGGAGTCCGCCACTCGGAGTTCGCGTGAGGAGCGCCCACTGTCGTCCCGCCCAGATGGCGCTGCGCGCGGATCACGCCGAGCGAGACGACGAGCGCCACGAGCGCGCCGGTGATGCCGCCGGCCACCGCGGCGACGATGATCGCGCTATCGAAGATGTTCATCTATCCATTCATCCTGTCGAGAATTTCGCGGATACACCCCGGCGTCGCGCCGACCGCCTTGAGGACATTCCCGCCGACGCTGTCGCTGGCCGCGATCGCAAGGAGAAGATGGCCGGAGCGGATGAGCGCGCTGTTTCGCTCGGATGCGAACGAGGCCGCTCGCGCGAACACCTCGGTGAGCGCGGCCTGCTCGTCGAGCCGCGCCGGTCGTGGTCCCTCGTTTCGCGGCGCCGCGGCGTCGATGCGCGTCACCAGGTCCGCGAGGTCGACGCCGAGCTCCGCGAGCAGCCGATGGGTCCAGACATCGCCACTCGTAACGAGGCCGAGCAAGAGATGATGCGGCGCTACCTCTTTGTCATTCGCCCGCCCCGCCTCCCAGTACGCGCGTGCCAGTGCCCGGCGGCCACTCGTCTCGAGACGGTCGACGAAGGGCACCGGATGCGAGGACCCGATCCCTGCCCCGGCCGAAGGGCCGATGCCCGCCGAGGCGGTGGCTCCCATCTCCGGGCGGTGCTGCCCCATTACGGCGATCACCTGGTGACGGACCTGCTCGAGGCTCACGCCCATGGACTGGAGGAGGCCGGCGCCAACGGATTCGCCTTCTCGCACGATGCCGAGGAGTAGGTGCTCCGTACCGACGTGGCTGTGGCCGAGCTTGCGCGCCTCGTCGACCGCAAGCTCGATCACCTTCTTGGTGCGCGGCGACAGGGTGATCTCGCTTGGCGACGTCGTCTCTTTGCCGCGGCCGATCATGACCTCGACCGAGGAGCGCGCCTTGGAGAGATCGATCCCCAGCGAATCAAGTACCCGCGCAGCTACCCCTTCGCCCTCGCGGACGAGTCCGAGCAGAAGATGCTCGACGCCTATGTAGTTGTGGTTGAAACGGATCGCCTCGTCCTGCGCCAAGGCGAGGACGCGCTTCGCGCGGTCATTGAAGCGGTCGAAGGGTCCCATGTATAGGCGAGGCTAATGCTCGCTTGGTCGCTCAGTCGAGCAGCTTCCGATACTCCCCAATGCCGTAGCGGAACGTGTCTTTGGTGTTGTCGAGAGCCTTCACGATCACCCGCATGGTGCTGTGGACGGCCTCCATCTTCGAGGTGACGGCCTTGTCCTTCTGGAGGACCGTGTTCAGGTCGTACGCCGCCGCCGATTTGAAGAGCATCCGGAACATCTCCATCTCTTCGTTGAGCGTCTCCGGCTTGTCCTTCGCTTTCTGGTACTCCGACCACATCTGCGCGACGCCCTTGGCCTCGATCGTGTCGATCCAGGCGCGTTCGCTCTTGTCGTCGACGGCGCGATAGGAGTTGTAGACGATCTCCTTCGTGCCGGCGGGCGTGCGTCCGACGAGGAGGCGCGCCATGAACTTGTCGATGGAGAGGCGCTCGATGACCACGTCCTCGTCGAAGTTGCGCTTGATGAGCATGACCGCGTGGATGCGCGCGGGCTCCATGGGGTTGGTGAACACCCGCTCCTTCGGGAAGACCGTCGTGATGTCGAGCATCGCGCGCGTGTTCTCGAAGGCGAAGAACCGTCCCACCATGTCGCGCAGCGTCTTTTCGTCCATCGTGTCGAAGGGCGGTCGCTTCATGCCGGTGAGCTTCGCCGCGACCGCGTCGATCGTCGCCTTGTTCTCGGTCATGAACTCCGGGGTCACGTCGGGCGCGTTCTCGAGGCGCGAGCGGATCATGTCGAACGCCGCCTGAGGGAAGTTCTCGACCAGATTCGAGCGCAGGTAGAAGACTTTCTCGCTCGTGTAGGCGTAGGCCTCGGGGTGATCGACGTCCAGCTCGCGCGCGCTCGCTGTCACCTCGCGGTCGTCGAGGCCGCGACCGATGACAGTCGCGTCGCTCGATCGATGATCCTCGAGCCAGGCGTAGGTCTGGTAGCCCTTCGCGACCTCTTCGCCGCCGTCGAGGATGCGCGCCGGCGAGAGGATCTTGCCGTCCTTCGTCCGATAGGCGTAACGGACGTAGACCCAGTCGTCGGAGTGAAAGCGCGTGCCTGGGAATTCCATGACGCCGTAGGTCGACGTGGACTTCCCGGTCCCCGTCGGGGCGATGTAGAGGATGCCCTTGCCATCTTTCGTCACGACCGCGCCGTGGATCGAGTGGATGCCGTATTCGACCGCGAGCTTGCGCCCGACCGCGCCGAGCACCCATGACTTCAGCTGACCGTAGTAGCTCGTATTGAAGAAGATGACCGTGTCGTTCTGGCGGGAGTAGTACGCGGCCTCCGACTCGCTGGGCACGCGGCCGAGCGCGACGACGAGGACGTCCGGCGTCGCCGCCGGCTTCTGTCCGGTGATCCGCTGCCACTCGTCGACCCCGTACCAGTTGTCCTTCCAGTAGCCGATGAGGTGTTCGCTGTTCGTGATGGCGCGCACGCGCAGACCGTGGATCACCACGTCGTGCGAGTACGTCGTCTCCTTCGCCGTCGCGATGTGCTCGAACGCGTTCGCGAGCAGCCGTTTAAAGAGGCCCGGCTTCGCGTCGACGGTCTTGTCGTGGACGAGCGTGCGGCCCTTGGTGCGCGTGATCGTGTTCTTCGCGCCGATCGGCGTACCGGGCCACTCCGGCGAAGTGGCGTCAGGCGCGGGTGGAAATGTGTAGAGGTCCTTTTTCTCGGCTATCGCCAATCACGTACTCCCCTGGGAACTCGCGCCCGATAGTAGGTTCGCGGACACAGGCTTGCCCGCGCGTGTCGACCCGACGAAGGCACCGACGTACGTTCCGATCATGACGAGAAGAGCGCCGCCGACGAACTGAAAGCTGACCAGCTCACCGGCAAGAATCGCGCCGACCGCCACGGTCACGACAGGGAAGAGGACCGTCACGTACGCGCTCGCCGACGCGGTCCAGCGGAGCACGATGAAGACGACTCCGATGAACAGGCCGATGCCGCCGAGCGTCACGAGGTAGAGGAAGGCGACCCAGACCTCGGGTCGCGAAGGCAGCACCGGCGTCTCGCGCGCGAGCAGGGCGACCACGAGGAGGAAGGCCGCACCGCAGAGCATCGCCACGGCGTTCGTCCCAATCGGATCCGCCCGGGGAAGCCGCTTCAGCAACACGGTCGAGCCCGCGACGGCCACGGCTTGAAGGAAGAGCGCCGCGAGCGCGGCCGGCGGCACCGTCGCGCGGAGCTGATCGACGAAGACAAGCGCCACGCCCGCAACCGCGATGGCGCCGCCGATCACGCCGCCCCAGCGGAACCGCTCCATGCCGAGCGCCGTCGCCATGAAGAACGTCATGAGCGGCACCAGCGCGACGAAGGTCGCGGCCATCGCCGACGGCGCCTGCAGGAGTCCCCAGTAGGCGAGCGCGTACGCGATGCCGAAGTTCACCACGCCGAGAAGCGCGACGCCTGGGAACGCGGATCCGAGCGGGAGCCGTATGCGCCTCCACGCGGCGAAGCCCACGAGGAGGATCCCTGCGATCGCGAAGCGCAGGCCCGCGCCCCAGAAGGGCGGCAGCTCACGGTTGCTGAAGCGGACCGCGACGAAATTCGTTCCGCCGATCAGGACGACGGCGACGAATACCGAAAGGACCGCGGTCGACGGCCGGTTCATCACGCCGACGATACGAGTCTCAGCGCGTCCCTATCCTTGGCCGATGGCCTCTCGTCGCGGCGCGACGGTCGAGCTGCGCGAGGTCACGAAGCGCTACGGCGACACCGTCGCGGTCGACCACCTCAGCCTCACCGCTCCGGCCGGGCGCATCTGTGTGCTCATCGGACCGTCCGGATGTGGCAAGACGACGTCGCTTCGCATGGTGAACAGGCTCATCGAGCCGACGTCGGGCGAAATCCTTATCGATGGGCAAAACGTCCTAAGAGAGGACCCGACGCAGCTCCGGCGACGGATCGGGTACGTCATCCAGCAGGTCGGCCTCTTCCCCCACCGAACGATCGGCCAGAACGTCGCGACGGTGCCCGAGCTTCTCGGCTGGCCGGCCGCGCGCATCCGCGCGCGCGTCGAAGAGCTGCTCTCGCTCATCGGCTTCGACCCCGCGCGCATGCGCGACCGGTATCCGGCGCAGCTCTCCGGTGGCGAGCGCCAGCGCGTCGGCGTCGCGCGCGCCATGGCCGCCGAGCCGCCGCTCATGCTGATGGATGAGCCGTTCGGTGCGGTCGACCCGATCGTCCGCGAGCGGCTCCAGAACGAATTTCTGCGCTTGCAGCGAGCGCAGGGCATCACGGTGATCTTCGTCACGCACGATATCGACGAGGCGATCAAGCTCGGCGATCGCGTCGCGATCATGCGTGCCGGAAAGCTCGTGCAATATGCGCCGCCGGGCGAGCTCCTTGCACGGCCCGCGGACGACTTCGTGGCGCAGTTCGTCGGCACCGACCGCGGCCTGAAGCGACTCGCGCTTCTCACCGTCGGCGGCGCGGACCTCGACCCGCCGGTGGATCCATCGCGCCTCGACGGCGCGCCGGTCCTCTCGCCCAAGATGACGCTCCGAGACGCGCTCGCCGTGATGCTCGCGTCGGAGACGCAGGTCGGCATGGTGCGCGATGGCGACAGCTACCTCGGCGTGCTCACCCTGTCGCACATCGGGCGTCTGCTCCGCACCGAGGAGCAGAAGTGACCGCCGGGGAGCCGCTCATCCGATGGGACTGGATCGCGAGCCACGCCGGGGAGATCGGACAGCGGGTCGGCGAGCACCTGGAGCTGACGGTGATCGCGGTGGCCGTGGGATTCCTCGTGGCGTTCGTGCTTTCGCTGCTGGCCCTTCGCATACCAAGGCTCTACGGACCCATCACCTGGATGACCGGGATCCTCTACACGATCCCGAGCCTCGCCCTGTTTGCGCTGCTCATCCCGTACACCGGTCTTTCCCTGCTTAGCGCGGAGATCGGGCTCGTGAGCTACACGCTTCTCATCCTCATTCGCAACATCGTCGCCGGCGTTCGTGGCGTTCCGGTCGAGGTGCGCGACGCCGCGCGCGGCATGGGCTACACCGATCGCCAGATCCTCTGGCGCGTCGAGCTTCCGCTCGCGCTGGCCGTCATCTTCGCGGGCATACGAGTGGCGACGATCACCACCATCGGCCTCGTCACCGTGACCGCGCTCATCGGCCAGGGCGGCATGGGCTACTTCATCCTCCTCGGGATCCAGCTCTTCTTCAGCACCGCGCTCATCGTCGGAGCGCTCGGTTCGGTGATCCTCGCCGTGCTCGCCGACGGTTCGCTCGTGCTCGTGCAGCGCGCCCTCACGCCCTGGACGCACGCCCGATGAGGGCGCTCGGCGATCTTCTCCGTTGGCTCACCGATCCCGTTAACTGGCAGGGCTCGCATGGCATCCCCGTTCGCGTGTTCGAGCACATCGAGCTCTCCGCGATCTCGGTTGCCGTCGCCCTACTCATCGCCATGCCGATCGCGCTCTACCTTGGCCACACCGGCCGTGCCGGCTTCGTCGCCATCAACGTGGCGAATGTCGGGCGCGCGTTGCCATCGCTCGCGCTCCTCGCGTTCGGGCTGGTCATCGCGATCTCGCTCGGCCTCGGGCTCGGGTTCTGGCCGACGGTGTTCGCGCTCGTACCCCTGGCGATCCCCCCGATACTCACGAACTCATACGTCGCCATCCGCGAGGTCGACCGCGACATCGTCGAGGCGGCACGCGGGATGGGGCTCAGCGAGGGCCAGATCCTTCGCGCGATCGAGGTGCCTCTCGGCCTGCCCCTGATGCTCGCCGGCATCCGTACCGCCGCGGTGAACGTCGTGGCGACCGCGACGCTTGGCGCCCTCGTCGCCGGAGGCGCGCTCGGCCGGTTCATCGTCGACGGGCTCGCATTACAGGAGTACGACCAGCTGATGGCGGGTGCGCTCCTCGTGGCGCTCCTCGCGGTGGCCACGGAAGTCTCATTTGCTGCACTCGAGCGAGCGACCGTTCCCGCGGGAATGCGCGCAATCCGCTAGGCGTTGGGCCTCGTGTCGACCCTCAGCGGGTCATACTCGACGCGAGGCCGGCAGCCTAAGCGCTACGGCCGGGGAGGATCCCACATGAAGCGCGGAAGAACGCTCATCGCCGCCCTCGTCGCGGTCGCCGTAGTGGCGAGCGCCTGCGGAAGCACGGGAAGCGGCGGCGGCACCGGCGGAACGTCAACGGCTTCGGCAACCGCTACGGCTACGGCGGTGGCAAGGCCAGACGTCATCGTCGGCTCGACCAACTTCTACGAGCAGATCACGCTCGGCGAGCTCTACAGCCAAATACTCGAGGCAAACGGCTACAAGGTCACACGGAAATTCAACCTCGGGAACCGTGAGCTCGTCGAGCCCGCGATCGAGTCCGGCCAGATCGATGTTGACGCCGAGTACCTCGCGACGCTCCTCGCCTTCGTCGACAAGGACGGGAAGATCGCTAAGCCGACCACGGATCCGAAGGCGACCCAGATCGGTCTCCAGAAAGCGCTCGATCCGAAAGGTCTCACCGTCCTCGACTACGCCGCGGCGACCGACCAGAACGGCTTCGTCGTGACGCAGGCGACCGCCAGCTCGAAGAATCTGAAGAGGCTGAGTGACCTGGCGCCGATCGGCAACACTCTGGTCCTCGGCGGGCCGCCCGAGTGCCCACAGCGTCCTTTCTGTCAGCTCGGCCTCAAGGACACATATGGCATCACCTTCAAAGACTTCAAGCCGCTGGACACAGGTGGCCCTCTCACGATCGCGGCGCTCGATGGCAAGCAGATCGACGTCGGGCTGCTCTTTACGAGCGATCCGAGCATCGTGGCCAAGAGCTTCGTGCTCCTCGATGACGACAAGCACCTGCAGCTTGCCGACAACATCGCTCCGGTCGTGCGGAACGCCTTGTTGAGCAAAGACGACGGCACGCTCGCGCGGCTGCTCGACTCGATCAGCGCGAAGCTGACCCAGGCGGAGCTGAACGACATGAACAAGCAGGTCGCCGTCGACAAGGCCGACAGCAAGGTGGTCGCGGCCGCGTGGCTGAAAAAGCAGCAACTGATCAAGTAGCGCCCGGCTGGACACCCCTCGGCGGCGCGCTCCGTTCTGGAGCCGCCGCCGCGTTTTGGGGTGACGGAGGCGAAATCGAGGTCTTCGCGATCCAAAACGACGGCCAACCTGCCGCCAGCGCACGAGATGCAGATCGCATCGATGTGTTCGCGATAGATCTGGCATGACCGAACGTTTCGACTTCGTGATCATCGGCGCGGGAGCATCGGGCGAAGCCGCGGCGAGCTACGCGCGCGCTCGCGGCGCGACGGTCGCGCTTGTCGAGCGAGATCTCTTCGGGGGCACGTGCGCGTTCTGGGGCTGCATGCCGTCGAAGACGCTGCTGCACGCGGCTGCGATCCGCGCCTGCGGTGGCGACTATTCGTGGGAACAAGCGTCCGCGCGCCGCGACTACATGATCGTCCGCGAGGGCCGCGACTACCCCGATGACTCAGGACACATCAAGGGCTACAAGGCCGCAGGTACTGTTCCGGTGCGCGGTTCGGCGAAGATCGGCGCACCCGGCAAGGTGGTCGTGCGGACCGATGACGGCGCGCGCGAGCTCGAGGCGCGCGACATCATCATCGCGGTCGGCTCGATCGGGAAAGTCCCGAAGCTCGAGGGTCTCGCCGAGGCGGGCTTCTGGACGAACAAAGAAGGTACGAGCCTCCGCGACCTGCCCAAGAGCATCGCGATCCTCGGTGCCGGACCGTCGGGAACCGAGCTCGCGCAGGTCTACGCGCGCTTCGGCGTGCGCACGACCTTGGTCAGCCCTCGGCAGGTCAACCCGAGCGACCATCCGCGCAGCTCCGCGCTGCTCGCGAAGGCGCTCCGCGCGTCGGGCGTCGACGTCCGCGAGAACGCGCGGGCGCAACGCATACGGCCGCGCGCGGGAAAGGGCGGTGAGCACGTTGTGGAGCTCGCGGACGGATCGACGGTCGAGGCCGCGGTCATCGAGCTCAACGTTGGCCGCACCGCAGCGCCTGCCCTCTCCAGTCTCGGCCTCGACGCCGCGGGCATTTCCTACGACGGCGGGGACTACCTGAAGGTCGACGACACCCTTCGAGCCGCCGATCATGTCTACGCGATCGGAGACTGCGTCGGTCACGAGCTGTCGACCCATCTCGGCCACTACGAGGGCGAGACCGCGGTGAAGATCGCGCTCGGCGACAGCATCCGCGCGGACTTCAGCGCGACGCCGCGCGCCGTGTACACCGATCCCGAGACCGCCGCGGTCGGTCTCCTTCTGGACCAGGCGAAGGAGCGCGGCATCGACGCGTATGAGGAGACCGCGGACCTTGCGACGAGCGCCAAAGGCTACGTGAGCGAGTCGGAGGGCCACGTCTCGGTCGTCATCGATCGCAAGAACAAGGTCGTCGTCGGCGCGTTCATCGGCGGGCCCGCGGCATCGGAGGCGATCCACGAAGCGGTGCTCGCGGTGAAGCTCCGCACTCCGATCGCCGTGCTTGCCGACACGATCCATGCCTTCCCGACCGTCTCGCGCGTCATGGGCGGCATTTTCGCGAAGGCCGATCTCGCGCTTCGATGAACGCGGAGGACTACGTCACGCTTCTCGACTGGCGCCGGCGGGTGGCCGATCTGTACTCGGACGTCCGCGAAAGGCTCCCCTTCGACGCGCCGGCCGCGCACGCCCGATGGCGGAACGGCCGCGACGAGCTCTTCAAGGCGCATCCGCAGTCGCCGCTGCTCCAATCGGACCGCGCGGACTTTCGCGGCCTGCCGTATTACGGGTACGACCCGCGTTTCGCCAAGCGCGCGAGAATCCGGCCACTTCCCGAGGAGCGCTACGACGTGGGTACGAGCACCGGGGGCGTGATCCCATTCGTGCGGTTCGGCGCGGTCGATCTCGACGTCGGTTCGCTCGAGGTCTTCTGGCTCGACGCCTATAGCGGCGGTGTGTTCCTCCCGTTCCGCGACGCGACGGCCGGTACGACGACCTATGGCGGCGGACGTTATCTCCTCGACACGGCGAAGAGCGCGGACCTCGGCGCGAGCGGCGAAGAGCTCGTGCTCGACTTCAATTTCTCGTATCACCCCTCCTGCCGCTACGACCCGAAGTGGGTTTGTCCCCTCGCGCCGCTCGGGAATAGGCTGCAAGTCGCCATCGAGGCGGGGGAGCGGATGTGAACAGTCGCGCGCGCTGGACGCTTATCGCGGCGGTACTCGGATCGTCGATCGTATTCGTCGACTCGTCCGTCGTGACCGTCGCGCTGCCGCGCATCGGCCGCGAGCTTCCGACGACGATCTTCGGCGTCCTCGAGGGCCAGCTCTATGTCTACACCGGGTACCTTCTGACGCTCTCAGCTCTGCTCATCCTCGCGGGTGCGCTATCCGACTTCTATGGGCGCCGCCGCGTCTTTCTCATCGGGCTCATCGGATTCGGACTAACGAGTGTGCTGTGCGGTCTCGCGCCGAACATGGAATTCCTCGTCGCCTCGCGCGTCCTCCAGGGGGCGGCCGGCGCGATCCTGGTGCCGGGATCGCTTGCGCTGCTGACGGCGAACTTCAGCGGCGAAGCCCAGGGCCGCGCGTACGGGGTGTGGGCGGCCGCGACGGCGGCGACGACGATCCTCGGACCGTTCATCGGAGGCATCCTCGTCGACACGATCTCGTGGCGCGTCGCGTTCCTCATCAATGTGCCGCTCGTCGTGGTCGCGGTCTGGGCGACCATCAGTCATGTTCCCGAGAGCCGCAACGAAAGCGCCACCGGCCGCTTCGACTGGCTCGGCGCCGCGGTGGTGGCGGTCGCGGTCGGCGGTCTCAGCTTCGGCGCGACCTACGGTCAGCAGCGTGAGTGGCGCGATCCGCTCGCGTTCGTGGCGCTCGCCGCCGGCGTCGCGGCGACGATCGCGTTCCCCTTTCTCATGGCGCGAAACCGTGACCCGCTCGTTCCGCTCGAGCTTTTTCGCTCCCGGAACTTCACGGTCACGAATATCTCGACCCTTGTGATCTACGGGGCGCTCTACGTGACCTTCTATTACCTCGCTCTATTTCTCCAGGGCGTGCTCGGCTACTCAGCGTCGGCCGCGGGTCTCGCCGGAATTCCCGGCGGACTCCTTCTCGTCATCCTGTCTACGCGCTTCGGCGCCCTCTCGGCGCGCTACGGTCCGAAGATCTTCATGACCGTCGGCCCCGCGCTGATGGCGATCGGTGTCCTGTGGTTCGCGCGCGTCCCCGCCACGAGTCCGGCCTGGGTCTTCATTCCCGGCGATCCGTCGAGCTGGGTGCCGCCGGGCCAGTACTTCGTCGACTTTCTGCCTGGGCAGATCATCTTCGGGTTCGGGCTCGCGATGATGGTCGCGCCGCTCACGACCGCGCTCATGACGAGCGTGCCCGTACGAAACTCGGGCGTGGCGTCGGCCATCAACAACGCCATCTCGCGTGTCGGTCCGCAGCTCGCCGGCGCGGTGATCTTCGTCGCGATCACCGCGAGCTTCTATGCGGGGATGTCCGTCCGGCTTCCGGGTACGGATACGTCCGACCCCGCGTTCCGCCATAACTATTCGCCGATGAACGTCCCGCGCAGCTCGGACCAGGCCGCCCAGGCCGCGCGCGATCAATCGACCGACGCGTTCCACCTCGCGATGTTCGTGGGCGCGGGACTGCTTGCCGCCGGTGCTCTCGTCAACGCGGTCGGAATCTCGAACCATGTCGCGCTTGAAGCGGCCAAGCGCGAGCCTGCTCCGGCGGGTTAAGTCTTAGCTCGCCCGTATGAGGTAAGCGCCCGCGCCTCAGACGCGACGTAGGGCTTGAGGCGTCAATCTGTAGCTGTGATCGGTGTGCGCCTTTCCTTTGCTGTGCTGCTGCTCGCGCTCATCGCGATCGGCTGCGAGCCGTCGGCCTCGAGCCCGACGCCTACCCTTGCTACGCCGCCAGCTGCGTCGCCCTCTCGCACCGCTTCGCCGTCCGCGCCCACGCGAATCCAAGAGTCGGAGAGTCCGATCCCCGATGTCGCCGGCGCCTTCGTGCTCTTTCAGCTACCGACTGAGACAGGGCTCAGGGCCGTCTCTTTCGGTGGCGATGTGAACGGCCTTCTTCCCACTTCTATCACGCAGCTCTCCGGCTATGCGGGTTGGCAGCAGTCGCCATATGGGATTCCCTACATCCTCGGCTCGACCGTCTATGACCGCGCGGGTAGGTCGCTCGGCGCGCTGCCGTGGACCATTCGGCAAACGGTGACCTGGTCCGCTGATGGCCGGTTGCTCTGCGCCGCTGTTCCTGAGCGCGCAACGACCGGCGCACAGATGCGTCTCGAGACCGCCCGGCCGGGTGAACCGGCGAAGCTGATCGCGAGCGGTTTCATGGTCTACAGCGACAACGCGACCTATCCGGTGCTGGCGTGCGACGCGAGGACCGATCGCGCGATCGTCGCGTCGTTCGGCCAGGGCGTTGCGCCCTCGCGACTGACGGTATTCCGGCTCTCGACCGGTGCGATCATCCGCTCCGTCGACTATGCGGGCATGATGGGCTGGGTCGCCGCGAGCGCCGATGGGACGATGCTCGTCGAGACGCTTCCCTTTGACACCGCATCCCAGCGTTGGTCAGCGACGATCCGGTCCGCGGACGACGGTACGACGATGGGTCGGGTCGACGGTTTTGTTGCACACGGATTCTCGGGAGACAACAGCCTTCTCGTCGGTGCGAGCGAAAGTATCGCGGCGGTCGTCGACTGGAAGACCGGACGCGCAGTCTGGAGCACGAGCGGTACGTACGGCGGCTTCCTCGCGGAACCCGCGGGCCGCCGGCTTGCTGTCGGCATCGGCTTCGTCGGGGGATCGGACCAGCGCGATGTGTATCTCGTGAGCGCTGACGGCTCCGCCGCCCTTCTTCCGGCGCATGTGCGCGTCGCTCTCCGCTACTAGCCGAACACTCGAAGTCCTCTGCGGCTTGACTTCATTGGTAAGTGCAGACTAACGTAAGGTCCATCGCGCAAGAGCGCAAGGGAGGCCTATATGGGCGATCAGGTGACCAATTTCGAGATCAATAGCGCGGACCCGCCGAAGGCGCGGCGTTTCTACACCTCGGTGTTCGGATGGAAGATGAACGAGGTCCCGCAGACGGGCTACACGTTCGTCGACACCGACGCCGGCGGCAAGGGTATCGGCGGCGGGATCGGTCCGCTCCGCGGGCCCAAGGCATTCGTCACGTTCTACGTCGTGGTGCGCGATCTGAACGCGACCCTGAAGAAAGCGACCGACGGCGGCGGGAAGGTCGTGTTCCCCGCGACGAAGGTCGGACCGACGACGACGATCGCGCTCTTCAGCGACCTCGATGGAAACGTGATCGGCCTGACCGACGGCAAATAGCGTCGGCTAGACCAGCAGTCCCTCGAGCGCGGCGACGACCGCCTTCTCGTGATCGCGCGTACGGAAGTCGTGGAGCGGGTGCGGCGGCAGGGCGTGCTCGGCGCTGACGCCGCCGCGGCGCGTGTAGAGGACCGGGTAGATGTCGCCCGTCGGATTCTCCTCGAGGGTCGCGGCGACGCCGTCCGCCGGACCCGAGTCGAGGAAGCTCTGCAGCGGGAGGATCCCGTCGTCGACGATGCCGCGCTTAGGATCTTGGACGAGCACCCGCGCGAGATACGACTTCTGGTGCCATAGCTCGGGCGCGTTCGTGACCTCGTGCAATAGATAGGACACGACCTCGGCACGCGCCACGACCGGACGCTCGGGGTCGATGCCGAAGTGCTTCTTAGCGACGCGGCGCGCGAGGATCCGGCCGTTGTAGCGGTGACCGTTCACGCCGCCGGAGTTGCTCGGCAGGCCGTGCTTGCGCAAACCGGGCGACGCCTGGTGGATCGTCCCGCCGAAGTACACGCCGGGGACCGACGCGCTCTCCCAGAACGGCGTCTGCGCGGGGAGCTTGTTGCGGCCGACCGTCGCGACGCCGAGCTTGACGAGATCCTGAATCGGGCTGGTGAATCCGGTCGCCGCGATGACATCGTCGACCTCGAAGACGAGCTCGGCGGCGCTCTCCGCCTTTCGGGTATGCACGCGGAACGTCTTGCCGGTGCGCTCGACGCGCTCGATCGACGCATCGAGCACGATGACGCCGCCCGCGAGGACATGGTCCTCGTACGGCTGGACATATCGCGCGCGGACCCCGACGAGCGACCGCGTGTTGATTGACAGCTTCGCCGGCGACGGAGACGCGAGGACGATCTGCTTCGCCCACTGGAGGAATCCCGTCGCAAGCTCGAATCCTGAGTTCTCTTTGCCGACGATGAAGACGCGCCGGCCGGCGTAGGTCTCCGCGGGGCGCGTCTCGGCGTAGTGCGGCACGTCCTCGATCCCGGGCATCTGCGGGCGCCACGGCTCGGCCACACCCACCGCGAAGATCGGAACCTTGCAGCGGTACTCGCCGTCGGTCGTCTCGAGGACCCAGCGATCGCCGTCGCGTCGCGTTCCGGTCCAGCGGCAGCCGTAACGCACCGCGACGCCGGTGCGGTCGGCGAACGCTTCGAGGTTGCGTTGCATCTCGGGCCGCGACGGGTAGTACGAAGCGCCGTCCATCATCGAGCACATGAGCGCGCGGCACGCCTTCTCTTCGGGAAGCAGGCTGTTCCAGTCGTAGCGCTCGTAC
>Ga0209474_10002533_pt1 | contig 16707 bp, 14 predicted proteins | sample GraSoiAngelo_145_FD_185902 | JGI IMG/M metagenome (GOLD analysis project Ga0209474, IMG submission 185902) | Grasslands soil microbial communities from the Angelo Coastal Reserve, California, USA - 14_1009_05_20cm (SPAdes) (version 2) | ecosystem: Environmental > Terrestrial > Soil > Grasslands...
TTATCGCCGGAATGAGCATGGCGAAAAGGTTCTAGCGCTGGCCGAAATCTAACGAGGTTTGGGCAGAAGGAACACAGACCTTGGGTCTGTGCGCCACACAGGTCTTTGACCTGTGTTCCGTCACTTCACGAATTGTCCGGCGGATAATTTGTCATTCAGTTTAGCGGGTTGTAAACCCGCTGGGCGCACAGGCTGATGAGCCTGTGTTCCGTGGAAGCGGAATTTTAGGACAATGCCCGCTTTATGGGCTAAATGGAGCCCAAAATCCGTCGTCGGCAACATCGGCAAGCTGGGAGTAAGTTTCGGGCGGGACGGTCGGGATTTGATCTACGGTCTGCGGGCCGTAATCATGCCCGAGGACATCTCTTCCCGTCGTGCAAAGTAACGTTTCCTTTTTCAGATAGGCGGTCCAATCGGCGACGGCTACGACCGAGCCGGGTTGCCTCTGGGTTTCGATGGCATATTGATCGACGGCCGCTTCGATTAGCCGCAGATCGTCCTTAATCCGTGAAGCTTGCGCTCGTTTCCGCGCCCGAAGCATCCCGGGCAGCGCGAGCGCAGCCAGCAATGTTATAATGCCGACTACAATCATGATTTCGACCAGGGTAAAACCCGCTCGTTTTCTTAACTGGAACTGCACTTTTCTTGTCATCTGTTGTTGCCGCGGTTTGGGTGGCACCTAAAACCCTTAAAAGCAGATTCAGTGCTGAAAAACGAAAGAATCACGCTCGGCGCTTCCGAGTTATCCTATTCGTTTACAACAACTTAGGAAAATGGAGACAGCCCGGACGTTATGGTAATTAGAAATATTCCCGGCGTATCGAAGCTCACGAGTATGGAAAAAGGGGGCGGTAACCTTATTGCCAGCAAGCCCGCACAACAATCTTGTTAGCTAATTGGCGTGTCTTGGTCACTGTGAAACCAAGTCCGTCGTGCCACAATTTCGCGCCTCAGGCGAATCGATTCGCAGCCCAAGCTCACGCAGCAGTTTCACATCGGCGGTGGCGGCGGGATTTTCCGCGGTCAGCAGTTTGTCTCCGAAAAAGATTGAGTTTGCGCCCGCGAAAAAGCAGAGCGCCTGGCCTTCCCGCGTGATGCGCGTTCGACCGGCGGCAAGACGGACCCGAGCCGGGGGGATTGCGATGCGCGCGACGGCAACCAACCGGACCAGCTCGAAAATATCCACCGGCGGCACGTCGGCCAGGGGCGTTCCCGGCATCGCCATCAGGCAGTTAATCGGAACACTCTCGGGTTGCGGATCGAATTCGCTCAACACTTCGAGCATCCGTAACCGATCATCCGCGTTTTCCCCATGCCGATAATCCCCCCACTACACACCGACATGCCGCTGTGTTGCACTGCCCGAATAGTATCGACCCGATCCTGGAAGGTGTGTGTGCTAACGATTCTTGGGTAAAAATCGGGCGAGGTATCGATGTTGTGATTGTAAGCGGTGACGCCGGCGGCTTTGAGTTTTGCCGCTTCCTTATCGCCGATTTCACCGAGAGTAACGCAGACCTCCATCCCGAGTTGGCTGACTTCGCGCACGGTTTCGAGAACGCGCTCGAATTTATCGCTGCCATCGCGCACACCGCGCCAGGCCGCGCCCATGCAAAAACGTGTCGCCCCCTGCGCCCGCGCTTGTTGCGCAGCGGATAGGATTTGTTCCAGCGGAAGCAAATCTTCGCGTTCGACACCGGTGGTATAATGGGCGCTCTGTGCGCAATAAGCGCAATCCTCACTGCAGCCGCCGGTCTTAATGCTGAGCAGCGAACAACGCTGCACCGATTCGCCGCGCCAATGTTCCAGATGAACGGCACGTGATTGCGAAATCAAATCAAAGAGTGGCTGATGATAGAGGGCGTGCAGTTTTTCGAAATTCATCGCGAAGGATGGTCGGAGATTCCTCGACTTCGCTCGGAATGACAAGAGCAGCGTTGCTCAATCAACAATCAAACGTCAAACATCAATTGACCCATTTACCGCCTTCGGATGTGAGAATGGGCAATTCTTCATCCATAAACTGGGTCTTGCCGATTGCGCCCCACATGCGGGTACCGGTCGCAGCGTGCCAATACTTGCTCATTTCTTCGCCGGTGTGGCAGCCCCAGCTTTTTACGAATGCGCTTTTGGCGAAAATGCGTCGGTCGATTTTCGAAAAGTCGGTTTCGTGCAACCACGCTTTGGCGGAACTGTCGATCACGTTGCTATAATCGAACATGAAGCAAGCCCTATTGGAATGGCCGAAATATTCGAAAGCAGCAACCTTCAGCGAAGTACGCGGTTGACCGTTATTAAGATAATCGATCACGTCTCCGCCCTTGGTGAAGTAAACAAAATGCAAATTGAACTTCTCGCGCACGGAATTGATGTCCCCGATCAAATCGACTCCGTCCTGTTTAGCCCGCTCCATGTAGGCGGGCTTGTAAACCAGCCACGTTATCATCAAGTCCGGTCCAAACTGCGCGCGCAATTGCTCGGTCCGAATGCGGGCCGCATGCACGAAATTCGCCCACCAATGATCATGTGGTTGGGTTTTGTATTTCTCCCACTGGTTGAGAGAGACGCCACCGACTAGAATAATCCACTCGCCTTGCGGCACGCTTGCTTTCGCCGCAGGAACCCATTCTGCAAATGCGATCGCGACCAGCGCGATTAATGGAAGGAACCGTTTGGTCATGATTACGGGGCAGCACTATTTATGCTTGCGCCAGAATCTGCAACTGCGGGGACGGAGGGACTCGCCGCGGCGAGTCCCGGAGGCGCACAAGCGCGTCCCTCCATTTACCAAGTCGGATCGACCTCATCGCGGACGAGGTCGTTTATCGTCTGGCGTTTGCGAATGAGCGCAAGTTTATCCCCCCGCACCAGCGCCTCTGCGGGCAAGGGGCGCGAATTGTAATTGGAGGCCATGACAAATCCATAGGCCCCCGCGCTCATGACCGCGAGCAAGTTTCCGGCGCGCAACTCTGGCATTTCCCTGTCCTGCGCAAAAAAATCGCCGCTCTCACATACTGGTCCAACGACGTCCATCTTGTTTGTTTTACCCTCACCGGCCGCTTCGCGGCTTCCTCTCCCTGAGGGAGAGGATTGAGGTGAGGGCTGAATTATCTTCTCGACCGGGACGATTTCATGATAGCTCCCGTAAAGCGCGGGGCGAATGAGGTCGTTCATTCCGGCGTCGATGATGGCGAATTTCTTCTGCGCTGTTTCCTTGATGTAACGAACGCGGGTCAGCAAAATTCCCGCGTTCCCCACCAGCAATCGACCGGGCTCGAGTAAAATTCGTAGCCCAAGTCTCGTTAGCGGCGGCAAAATTGCATCGACGTATTGCTGGATCGTGAGCGGATGCGACCGTTGCGACGTCCACCAATCGCCGCTGCCACTGGCGACGGAGGATTCATAGGCGATCCCAAGCCCGCCGCCGACGCTGAAAAACTCAATTGCATATTTGCTTTTCAATTCCGAGACCAGTGGCGCAATTTTTTCGATCGCGGCCACGAACGGCGCCGCCTCGGTGATCTGCGATCCGATGTGCATCTGCACGCCGCGGACGGTGATCGTCGGCATTTTACTTGCCCACTCGTAAACTTTCGCGGCTCGTTCCAGCGCGATGCCGAACTTGTTTTCGCTCTTACCGGTGGAGATGTATTGATGCGTCTGCGCCTCGACATCAGGATTCACCCGCAGCGCAACCGGAGCGCGCTGGTTTTTGGCCGATGCGATCTCGTTGATGTAATCGAGCTCGGCTTCGCTCTCAATGTTGAAGGAGTAAACGCCCTGCTCGAGCGCGTATTCGATCTCCTCGCGCGATTTTCCTACTCCGGCAAAGGTGCATTTAGCCGGGTCAGCGCCGGCCTTCAGCGCGCGAAACAGTTCGCCACCGGAGACGATATCGAAGCCCGCGCCGGCATCGCGCAACAAACGCAGAATCGCTCGGTTCGAGTTCGCTTTGACGGCGTAGCAAATAAGATGGTCGAGTCCCACCAGCGCTTCATCCAATCGCCCGTAGTGATCGAGAATCGTGCCCGCGCTATATAAATAGAGGGGAGTACCGAATCTCTCCGCGGCGACACTGACATCGACGTCTTCGCAAAAAAGCCGGCCGTCGCGGTAGTGGAAGGAATGCACGATTAGAATCTAATCGTATTCCTATTCCTACTCATAATCTTATTCCCTTAGGAGAACACGAATAGGATTAGGAATACGAATACGAGCATCCGAGCCGGACTGGCGGGCTGTGCCCTACCCAGAAAAGATTCTCAACACGAGATTAAGAATCCCGATCAGCGCCACTCCCGCAGAAAAACTTGTTAGCACCAATTTTTTTCCGTGCTTGATCATCTCTCCCAGAACGGCGTGCGCGGCCAGATAGAAAAATCCGCCGCCGACATGCGCCATGATCAGGCCGAGCCAAAAGGTCGAAGCGTTCGCCAGTAATATAAAGCCAATCACGCCACCGAGAAGGGTGGTTGCTTCAACTGCCGCAACCCAGCCGACAGTGGTGACGCGAGGGAAAGCAGCGCCGATCAAAAGACTGCCCAGAGCGAACCCTTCCGGAAATTTATGAATGCACAGGGCGAAGAAGAGCGACCACTTTGCCGCTGTAGCCGCGTGAATTTCCCGCCCGATGCCGAGCGCCACGCCATCGGTCGTGCTATGAATTGCCAGCGCGACAATCAACGCGGTCGCGATCTGGCTGAAATGGCGCGTTGCATCCTCATCGAAATGGCTGGCTGCGCACGCGGGACAGACGTGATGAACATACTTGCTGATAAAGAAGAACAGGGCGTAACCGGTTACTGCCGCCAGCGCCATTGCCCACCAACTGCTGTTTTCCAGGCTCTCGGGAATAATGGCAAAGAGCGTGACGCCCAGAAGGGTTCCGGCGGCGAAACTGATCAACGCACACAGCGGCTTGTGCCCTAATCGCAGCAATGCGCTAACGGTGCCGCCGACAACGGCGAAGGCATAGGCTGATACGACCTGCCACAGGATAATTTGCCCGCTCATGTTATTGCTGTTCTTGCCGAAAAATGGTGGCGTGATTAGAGACGGATACTCGTTCGAAGTAAACGCTGCTCAGGGCTATCAGGGCCAACGCTCAAGAACTTGCGAACGCATTCTGGTTAGGATGCGGCGTTCATCAAAGCTTCAGCGCAAAATTAGAACCCGGCAATAAACGGTTGGCAACTTTTCTAATCCTGAAATCACTTTAAACCTGCCTCGCTGCGATTCGTCGCATAAATCCGACTCCCGACACGATCACAAGCAAAGCGCCAAAAGTGCAAACGATGGCGGCCCCCGACGGCAAGTCGCCATAGAACGACCAGAACAACCCTCCAATCCCGCCAATCGTCGCGATTATCCAGCCAAGCAGCAGCCGCGCCCGGGTTCCGCCCGCTAAATTGATTCCGCAAACAGCCGGCACGATCAGATAGCTAAAAACGAGCAGCACACCCGCGATTCGCACAAAAATCGTCACAACCAACCCAAAGCTGGCGTAAAAGAAGAAATCCCACCAGCGCACACGCAGTCCGCGTTGATAGGCCACGTCGCGATCGAAAGAGACGAGCAGAAAATTTCGCCGCAAAATGAAATGGAAAATTCCGACGGCCACAAAAAGTGCGAAACATTTCCAAACCTCCGCCGGCGTAACCAGGAGGATATTACCGACCAGCATTTGTTTGATTTCTTCATCGCCCTCAGCGGCGCGACTGAGAAGCAACACCGCTGCAGCCGCCGCCACGACATAGGCGATGCCAATGATCGCTTCCTGCGGAATCTTGCTCGCGCGTTTTCCCGTTAAGGAAAAAATCGCGCCGCCCAAGAGGGTGAAACTGAGTGCAATAAAGAATGTCGTCCAGCCATGAAGATCGAGACGAAAGAGCAACGCCACGCAAATTCCGAGGGAAGCCATTTGTGCCATCGCAATGTCGACGAAGATAATGCCGCGTTGGACGACATGAAGACCGAGGTAGACAAGCAACCAGGGCAAAAGGACGCAGGCCACGATTGGCCAGAACATTACCTCCCACATGTTAGGAAAAGTGAATCGTGATTAGTGACACGTGAATTGATTCCGATAGTAACGCTTTCCATCGCTTCGGGGCGGCTACGATGCGTTGGCAGGACAAAGCTCCGTGGAGCCGGGCGAAATACGTGGCTCGACAGAGTCTCGCGCTACCACGATGTCGGTTTTCATTTGAGCGCCGCGGCCAACCGCGAAACAAGTGCGTCGATTAATTTAATATAGTTATCGGTGCCTGGGAACGCCCCGGGATATTGCGCGAAATCGACTACCTTGGCACCGGTCGCACTTGCGACCCGCTCGGCAATTTTCCGGTCGTGGTATGGCTCGACAATGATGGCTTTGCTCTTCTGCGCTTTCATTTGCGCAATTACTTCCGCGAGATGCGATGGCGATGGGGGAATGCCGGGTTTCGGTTCCAGAAAAATGTCGATCTCCAGCCCGAAACGGTGTCCGAAATAGGGCCAGGAATCGTGATAGGCGGCGATATGCTGACCTTTAAACGGCAGCAGAGTCGCGCCCCATTGCTGAAGTTTGCCATTGATGGCGGCTTCGAACTTTTTGTAGTTCGCGTCGTAGGCAGCGGCGTTGGCTGGGTCGATTGCGGAAAACGATTGCGCGATGTGCTGCGCGATCGCTTTGGCAATGATCGGGTCGACTCCGAAATGTGGATTGCCCAAGGCGTGCACGTCACCCGCGGCACGCGTCACATTCGCTGGCACGTTCATTAAGCGAACCCCTTGCGACGCCTGAACCCGGCTTGGTTTGCCGAGGTCGAGCTTGGCGTTACGCGCATTTTGTAAGAGCGGCGGCAACCATCCCAGTTCGAGTTCCGCTCCTCCATCAATCAGCACGTCCGCGCTCCGAAGCGCAACGACGAAACTCGGGCGTGCGTCCACAAAGTGCGGATCCTCCGTTGGTTTCGCCAAGACCGTAACGCTGACGTTGTCACCGCCAATTTCGCGCGCGAGCGAGCCAAGATCGGGGAGAGTTGCGACGACGTTGATCTTCGCCTGCGCGGAAAACGCGCAGAGAACAATAGGTAGAATTAATAGGATTTTTTTCATGAAAAATTGGATCGCGAACACCCAGTCATCCCACGGCATGACGTATAGGTGACTTCAACGGGATCCCTCGACTCCGCTCCGCTCGGGATGACTGGGTTATTGATCATGTTTCAAAACTTGTGCGCCCCGTGGGCGCCGAGGATGAATTCGAATTGAAGGAAAACAGAATCGACTTCGCGATCGGTGAGGAAGAAGTTCGACTCGAGAAAATCATGATTGTATTGCAATCGCAGCTTCGAAAATTCAGTCGGGTACCAGCTTAAATTTGCGCTGATGCGGGAACGCGATTGCCGATCTGCATCGTCGGTAAATTGCGAATTCTGCATGTGGAGATAATCGCCACGCAGACCTGCGACCCAGCCTTTGCGAAAACCCCACAACACCTGTGAATACAACCCCCAATCGTGGAACGTTTCCGCTACCGGAAATGTCTCATCGACGCCACGGCCCGCTTCGAACCGTCGATACATCACTTCGCTCTGCCATTTAACGAAGGGAAAGCCACCTTCGGCATGCGAACTCTTCCATTTGTAAAACACGTCAGCGCCATAAATTTGGGTGCGCGCATTCGCGCCAGTTTCGTTCGAACCGAACGCGCCGGAAACTCCCGCCAGTACCACCTGGGTCGGGCTAAGATCCACTGAATTCTCCCAGCGCGGAATCCAGACGAAATCCTGAAGACCACGCGCTTCTCGATCAGTTGTTTCGCGACCGAAGAAAATGCCGTTGTCGCCTGGGTTACGAAAAGAAAATCCGGTGCTCCCACGTCCGTTCTGCGCGGCGAGAATCAGTTGCGAGTACCACGGTGTCGGCAACGTCCAGGAAATCTGTGCGCCGACACCGCGCAACCCATCCGGCCCGAGCAAGCGGCCATGCACCAGCGCGTCATCCGCAAAATCCCAAACGTGTGGATGCATCGGGTTAAGTCGGCCGAAGGCGGCGAAGAATTGGCCGCCCTTTAATTGCAAACCGAACGGCAGGTTCGTTGTTTGCATGAACGCTTCCTCGACCTCGACCTCGGTTTGATTGTCGTTGTCGAGTTTGAAAACGATGTTGGCGAAACCTTCGAAATAAGGGTCGACTGCGCCATCGAAGGCAAGTTCGATATTACGCGCGTTGAATCCGCGCTGTTGCGGATCGTGATCGCCGACTTCGATGTGTGACAGATCGCGCGCGCTCGATCCAGCGAGGGCAAACATCCCGTCGAAGGAAATGTTCATGTAATTTTTCCCGCCGCCCGCGATTGTGATTGGCTGCGTGAGCGAGCTTGTTGATGTCTCAGTCGGCGGCGTACCAGTCGTGGAGGAGATTGCTCCCGCCGGCGTAGCGACGACTGATTCGTCCGTGGTCGGGAATTGGCCGGTGGCGATGCCGTTCGCGTTCACTGCTGGCGCGCCTGGTGCAATCGGCGCGTTGGCAACGACCGAGCTATCGTTTGTTGGAAATGATTCCTGAGCGCTCGCGCCCGGCAGAGGCGTAGGTAGAGGTGCCGACGCTACCGAAGGCGTTCCCTCACTTTGCGGCAGTTGATTGCCGGTGATATTCGCCTTCTCCAGCGCTGCCTGCTGATCTTTCACCATTTGTTGCAACGCTTTCACCGTCTCGGTTAGGGCCTGGACCTGCTCACGCAGCGCGGCCACATCCGATGCCGTGGCGGAGGCAGTTGGCGTCGCTGTTTGCGCCAGAACGTGGTGAGAGGCGGTCAAAACCAACATTACAATCAGAGTTTTGAAGAAAAATTTGGTCATTAAAAAATTGTTTAGTGTCGGCAAAATCCCGCCGATGAGGATGCGAGCGATTAGCGCGGGGCAGATTCGCTGCGCAAAAAATAAATGCGCAGGCCGTCGCGGACGCGGGAAGCGTCAGCGAGATGCGGGCGGCGCGTGTTCTTGGACCGAAGAAGGAACGGAAGCGACAACGAATTGAAAACGTTTCGGGAAAAAAGCCGGCGAATTCGGCGCGTTCTCTAGTTTGGGAACAAGCTGAGGCGGCGCGCTGTGCTCGCAATTCCCCGACGCGATCATAGTCGCGGCGCATTCGTGATGCGGACCGGCCTTGTGCAGTTTTTCGTGCAGCTGCGGCGAACTGCCCAGGGTCAACGCCACAAAAAAGGCAAACAAAACGCTAACCCCAACGCGAGCGCACGCCTTCATCTGCCGCCGAGACTCCATCGGGGCGAATTGGGGCGCAAGAAATTTCTGCTGGTGACCTAAACTGGATTGATTACGCGTAGTCGAAAACTGAATCAGTTTGTTGAGGCGCCAGGCAACTGAACTTCAGTTTCCGAGATCGCTTTTCATTCGACTGTAATGTCCGCCAATATTTTTTGGAATCGCGGACCACGTGGTCGGTAATAGCTCAGAAATCGTACGCCACGGTTCCGTAAAATCCGCGACGCTGCCCAAATTGAGGCGCGCCAACGCCGATGCCGCTGCCGTCGCGCAGTTCGTAAATCTTGTCGAATAGATTCACCACATCGAAACGAACTTTGATCGCCTGTCTTCCACCCAGAGAAATTCTACGTTCCACTCCGAGGTTTAATGTTTCGTAGGGATGATTCTTTTGGGTGTTGGCAAAGCCGCGGCGCAATCCATTTCCGTAAAGTGCGTCGGCGGAAAAACTCCAGTCGTTCCAGCTGTAGGAGATTCCGGCCGAGCCGGTGAAGCGCTGATCGTGATCGAGGAATACCCAGTGATTGCGAATGTAGGCAAATTCGTCCGGATCGAAGAGGAATTGCGCGGAACTAACATGCATGCCGCGCGCATACTCGTATCCAATATTCAAATAACTGGAGAAACCTTTGTGTTGGTAGTTAGCGGTGAATTCCCCACCATAAATTTCGCCTTCGCGATAGTTAAAGGATGAAAGAATGAGGGCCTGCCCAAATTGTCCTTCATCCAGAACGTTACGGGCGTGCTTGTAAAATCCATCGAGGCCAAACTGTAAATCATCGCCGATTTTCTGCGTCACCCCCGCATCGAAATAATGGGCGCGCTCGGTTTTTACTGGTGAATCCAATGTGATGGCGGATTCGTTAGTTGTGCCGACAAATTTCGCGATCGTGCTTTGCGGGACATTTTCCAGCGGCGGCGGGGTGAAGTAACGCGCGTAACCGATGTGAAAGGTCGTCGGCGTCCATGGTGCATAGACGATATTAATGCGCGGACTGAACTGGCTTTCGGTTAAGGTTTCGTCTGCTATATCAAAGCGTCCGCCAAAGTTAATCGTGAGCTGTTCGAACGGCTTCCATTCATCCTGTATATAAACACCGTAAAAGTAGCCGTACTGGCTCGTATTATCGACGATTCCGAATGGCATATCGCTGGCCTGACTGCCATCGGGTAGCGTTGGAAAAACGAGCGTTGCAGTACCAACCGTTGCGTGCGATGCGGTGAAGAGTAACCCGCCGCGCAGAGTATTTTGTTCGTTAAGTTTGTAGCTCATGTCCAATTCCGCGCCGGCCGTGTAAATCTGACGATCGACTCGCGAGGCTACGCCGTTAAAGAAAAGATCGCCCACTTCGTCCGGACGAAACAGCACACCGCTGTAACGGGTAAAGACTGACGCCTGCATGTTGAAGAGGTCGGATTTCTTCTGGTAAGCCAGAATCGCATAAGCTGAGTTTTCGGCCTGGTTCTCGTCCAACTTTGAGGAATCGAACATCGTTTTGCCATTAACGACAAATGCCGGCTGTTGCCCGGGGTTATTCGGAATTTGGAAGTTACTATCATTCCCGCTTAATAAGAGCGTTAGCCGGCTGGTGTCATCGATGATGTAGGAGAAATAACCGAAGCCCTTGAATTGATCGGTGTCGTCATGGATGGGGTCGCTGCTTCGCGTTGGGTTCTCAATGCCGATGCCACCGTGCAGATAGCCTCCGATTACATAATAGGTAAGTTTTCCCGTTACTCCGCCGTATTCGACGCTCGGCGCGATGGTATCGAAACTACCGACATGCAGTGAAGCTTCGCCGCCGGTAAAAACAGCGCCGCTCTTGCTATGAATATCGATTACCCCGGTCGTCCGAAATCCAAACTGCGCCGGAAGCGCTCCCGTGATTAACGAGATGTTGTCAGCGAAACGCGTCTCCAGCTCCTGGCCGAACCCGGTGATGCCTTCCGGCAGGAGGACGTCATCGAGTCGGTATTGCACATTCGCGTGCTCGCCGCGCAAATGCAATTGCCCAAACGAGTCTTGCGCTACGCCAGGGAAACGCAGAATCGTTTGATTGAAGGGCGCGTCCTGCCCTTGCGATTGCTGGCCGAGCCGATCGGGGCCGATGGTGTAACGGGTTGCGCCCAAACTGGGCACGATTTGCTCACGTGAAATGTCGAGTTCTTCGCTCGTAACAACAACACTGGGCGCAGTCGCAGTTCCAAGTGACCGGGTTGGTGATGCGGATGGATTGGGTGACGCCACTGTACTTTGTGCCATCGCCGTGCCCACTCCGGTCAGCATCGCGATTGTGATTACTAAGAGTTTTTTCATTAAAAGTTTTCATGATTGAAATTGAATGAATGCAACGCGCTTCTGGCGCGGTTGCGGTGAATAAGGGACGCGGGCGCGATTAAACGCCGCGATTGCTTCAGCGGGAGAGAATCAATTCCACGCGCAACGGCGGCGGCTTCGCGCTACGGAGCGACCGGCGGTGCGTGTTCCTGAATCGAAGAAGGAACCGACGCGACAACGAATTGAAAACGTTTCGGGAGAAAAGCCGGCGAATTCGGCGCATTCTCGAGTTTGGGAACAAGCTGAGGCGGCGCGCTGTGCTCGCAATTCCCCGACGCGATCATGGTCGCAGCGCATTCGTGATGCGTGCCGACCTTGTGCAGTTTTTCGTGTAACTGCGGCGAACTGGCAACGGTTAACGCCGTGAAAAAGGCGATGACAATGCTAATGCCAATGCCGGCGCGCGCCTTCATGCCAGCAGGAGATTTAGTTGATGCGAGACATTGCGCAAGTTTTTCGAACCCACTGGGAGCATGCACGAATGAAATCAATCTTGTTCCTATTCTTACTCATAGTCTCATTCCGTTTGGGAGGGATTACGAACAGGAATACGAATACGATTAGGAAAATCCTCGGCCGGGTAGTGCACAGCTTGTCTGCCTGTGTTGCGGGCGTCTCGCGTGCCTGTCGAAGCCGTCTCGGGTTCGCTAATTTTTATTGCGGCAGGGAATGACTGTATTGTCGTCGGCTGGACAGCGCCGCGGTGTTGCATTACCAATCGCCCTGATGATTGGAGCGGCGAAAATTTATTTCATTGTTTTTGGCATTCTGACCATTGCCGGCGGAGTCCTTGGCTACGTTAAGGCGGGAAGCATGGCTTCGATCATCGCCGGATCGATTTCGGGTGTGCTGCTTTTGCTGGCAGCGTGGTTGATGCCGGAACATCAGGCCGCGGGATTGATCCTGGCGCTTGTGATTTCGCTCTTGCTGGCTGCGCAATTTATTCCGAAATTTTTCCGTACCTTCAAAGTGATGCCGGCGGGGTTGATGTCGCTCCTGAGCGCTTTCGGGATAATTGTCGCGATCGCGGCCTGGCTGAGGAAATAATCGCGTGCGGAAGTTGGGGCTTGGCACGCTGCGCCGGATTGTTCTCCTCATTTTTTTTGCGCTCTTTGTCGCAATCACGCTGCGTTGGATCTCCTTGGAGCGCTGGCGCTGGACGATGACGCACGCAGAGGAAATTGAGCCTTCGCCCACACCAACGGCGGCGCCTTCCGCAAGCGCGACGCGTCCACCAACACTCTCGGGAAAATTCGACGTCTCCCGACTTTTCAATGGCATGACGTTGCGAAGCGAAGTGGAAACGACCCCGGGCGCGGCTGCATCCGAGGAACGAGTCGATCCGATGAGTTATGCGATCGATTTGAAACTGCGCGTCCGAGTGCCAACGGCAAATCGAACCGTGGACGAGCTCGGAAAAGTGAGTCCCGATCTGGGTCGGTTGCTTCCCGGTCTGGTTACAATGGCCAAGCCGGAAGCAGTTTCGCCTCTATTTGGGCAGCTCTACGAAACCAAGGTGCGCGAGCTGCGCGAAAATCTGAGCCGGCTCGATCTGCTTCTCTCACGCCACAATTTTTACGATTGCCAAACCGTGCTGGCGTTACGACAACCTGAAAGCAAACGCCGCGCACTGCTCTTTCAGGCCGACATGGATGTGGACGCGGATGGGTCCGACGGTGACCGCGTTCCCGCCGGCAATGGCGCGTCGCCGACCTTCAAACCGTTTACCAGTTTTCGTTGGGGAAAGAAATCGAATCGGCCGAACCCGTACTCATCCGGAATCGAAGATCGATTGCATCGCCTTGAACTGGAGCAAAAGACGGCAACACCGGAGCGCAAGCGCGACCTGAAAAATGCAGTCACGGAATTGCGTGATGAAATCGCCGCAATGAAAAAATACAGTTATCTCATCGGCAGCTACGATCCGTTCATCGTCGTGCCGGGAAGTTTCACCAAGGGCGGCGATGCGGCACATGTGGGCGATTACGCGGTCGTGATTGCCGGGAGCACGATCTATCCTGCAATCGTGGGCGACGTCGGCCCGAACGATCGAGTGGGGGAAGCGTCGTTGCGGATCGCGAAGGAGATCAATGCACTTTCGAATCCGAACAATCGGCCGATTAGCGAATTGAAAGCGACCTACATCGTTTTCAATGGCACGGCCGATTCATCGTGGGGACCACCCGATTTGGAAAAGTTGCAGGCGCGTTGCGAAGCGCTGGTAAAAGAAATTGGTGGCGCCACTGCGACGTTGCATCATTGGGTAAACACGGTCCCGCCGCTCCCAACACCGACACCTACTCCCACGCCTACGCCGAGCCCAACTCCATCGATCTCGCCGACTCCTTCCGCGTCGCCGTCAGAGAGTCCCTTTTTCAGCGAGACGCCCTCGCCCTCGCCACCACCATTAATCCACCCGACATTCGCCTTTCCCACGCCGACGCCGAGCGGGTCGCCGGATTAGGGCGCTAAAACGAAGATCTCGTCGAGCTTTCGCAATCGCGATCCCGTTTGGGGAGCGCACGCACCTCGCGTGCTGGCGATGACGCCCTCGTTATCGCGGACTTTTCCCTACGCAGAGCATTGCGGCGAGGCGCCGCAATGAGCGGTCGCGTTTAGCGAGGCAAAACGAACGTCTCGCCAATTTCACGCAGCGCGATTCGTTCCGGCGAGTCTGCCAGCGCGTGGGTGAAGCGCTCGATTGGCTCATGAAACGGTTCCACGCTTAGGCGAAATGTTTGATGATGCACCGGAATGATGAAACGCGTGCCGGCGGCATCGGCCATGGCGACGGCCTGTTCGGGAGTGGAATGGGCCCAAATCCACGGGTCGTAAGCGCCGATGCCCATGATAGCAAGATCGTAGGGCGCGCCGTCATTCAACTTCGCAAACGCGTCGGTCATGGCGGTGTCGCTTCCATGAATAATCCGCCGGTCATTTCGCGAAATGACGTAGCTGTTGTAGCCGCGATGTACGTCGTGCTGGAGGCGGGCGCCCCAATGTTTTGGCTGAAACGCGCGGATTTCTAGCGTGCGACCACGCAGCGTCAGAAGAACCGATTTGTTCCAGTCCAGCTCGATCACCTCGCAGAATTTCGTCCCCCCGAGCAAATCGCGGGTCCGGCTCGCCGTGATCACGCGCGTCGATTCGGGAAATAATTTCAGGGTGCGCCGATCAATGTGATCGAAGTGTGCGTGTGAGAGCAGCACGAGATCGATCGGCGGAAGATCGGCAAAGGTCAGCGCGGGTTTGGTCAGCCGTTTCGGTCCAATAGTGATAAATGGCAGACGAATTCCGATACGCGAAAACAAAACTGGATCGGTCAGGATGGTGACGCCGAAAAAATTCATCAGCACAGTGGAATGACCGATCCACGCGGCAGTGAGATTCTCATCGCTCCAGGTGTCCGGCATTGGGTGGGCAAACGCAGGCGCGATGGACCGGCGGCTTTCCACGATCCATTCCTGCCAGAGAAGCGCCAGCCAACTGCGTCGCTTAATCGCGCGGCGCGCCGCCTCGCGTTCCGATTCCATTGCTCACCATAGCTTGTGTGCGGGATGCATCGCTCGGTCATTTGAATTGCAGGGCGTTTCGGTCAACCCCGAATGCTTTCGGGGCTGGCCAAGACGCCCTACATTGTGAATTGGATTGTGAACTGGCTGGAGAAAATAATTGCGGCGAAAACCGATGAAATCGCCGCCGCTAAGAAGCGAGCGCGCGAATTTCGCGCCATCGCAGAAGGGCGCGGCGATTTTCGAGATTTTGGTTGGGCGATTCAGCGAACGGATAAATTCGTTCGCGTTATCGCAGAAACAAAAAAAGCGTCGCCGTCAGCCGGTCTGATCACGGCGAGATATGATCCCGCGCGAATAGCGCGGCGATATGCCGATGCCGGAGCCGAAGCGATCTCCGTTTTGACTGAGCAAAACTATTTTGGCGGACAATCTGAAGATTTGATCGCGGTGCGCCAGGCCATTGCGCTGCCAGTTTTGCGCAAGGATTTCATCATCGATGAAGCGCAGATTCTCGAATCGGTCGCAATCGGGGCCGACGGGCTTCTGTTGATCGTTGCCGCACTGAAGCCGCAGCAACTAAATGTGCTGCACCACCTCGCGACGACACATAAATTGAGTGTGCTCGTTGAGGTGCATACGCGCGACGAAATCGGGATGGCGGTTGACGCGGGCGCGAAAATTATTGGGATCAACAATCGCAATCTGGCTACGCTGGAAGTTGATTTCGCCACCACGGAAAAATTGCTACCGGAAATTCCTCAAGGGATCACGATCGTCAGCGAAAGCGGCATCCGAACGATGGCAGATTTGAAACGGATGGCGGCTTATCCGATCGACGCGGTGCTGGTGGGGGAAGGATTGATGCGCGGCGAAGTTTCAATCGAAAACTTGTAGGCGCGGTCGCTGGCCGCGACTTAGTCGTGCAATTTGAGCCGCGGCCGGCGACCACGGCTACAGTGCTTAGCGAAACAGCCGGGCGAATGATTGCCACAAGCCTCTGGCCGGCCCGGGCGGTTGAGAGCGAGCCACGAGCACGGAACATTCGGCAGAGTCGAGAATGCGTTGCGTGACATCGCCCATGATGTAATAACGCAATGGGCCACGCGCACGAGAGGAACCGGAAACGATCAAATCGTAATTGCCCTCCCGCATTTCATCCAGGAGTTGATCGACGACGAAGCCATGCCTGACGCGCACATTGACAACGACGCCGAGTTTTTCGAGCGCTTTCTTTTCCGCGACCAAATTGCGACCAAGTTCTGAACCCGAAGCGAGCAGAGCATCCACGTTTTCCTCCAGCTGCACGAGATGCGCGTAAATGGCGGGAGGCTCGGCTACGACATGGAATAAGGTTACTTCTGCGCGTAGAGCGGCGGCCAGCGTGCCGGTAAGCCGAACAGCATCGTCGATAAAATGTTTGCCGCCGCTGCAAAGGAGAATGCGCGAGAGCCGCTCGCAGGCTCCGAGCGCCACCAGCACCGGCGGCTCAATTGCTTTAATGATTTCGTAGGTTCGGCCGGATGCATGTCTGCGGCGGGAGCCGATGACAATGAGGTCGTATTTTTTGGTGGAGGTTTCGCCGAGA
>Ga0209474_10002534_pt1 | contig 16705 bp, 16 predicted proteins | sample GraSoiAngelo_145_FD_185902 | JGI IMG/M metagenome (GOLD analysis project Ga0209474, IMG submission 185902) | Grasslands soil microbial communities from the Angelo Coastal Reserve, California, USA - 14_1009_05_20cm (SPAdes) (version 2) | ecosystem: Environmental > Terrestrial > Soil > Grasslands...
CGGCGCGACAGGGTTGGTGGCGACCACGAGGCCCGCGATCGTATTGGCGGCGCCTTCGCTGGGCTCCATCAGGCTGGGGGGCGCGCGGCTCCGCGGGCCTGGAACGGGTCCCACAGACCCCACCCCCCGGCCCGCCCGCCCTCGTCCCGGCGCGACTGGCGAGGCGAGGCTGTGACCGGCGTCGGGCGGATTGGGCGCGAGTACGGGTTCACGATCGTGGGGATCGCGATCGGGGTGGCCGGGATCGTCGCGCTCGGGGCCATGGGCGAGCGGATCGTGCGGTTCATCGAGGGCGGCGACCGCTTCGTGCTCGGACAGATCTCGGTGGCCGGGCGAGGCATGGGCATGGGCGCCGGGTTCACCGCCGGCGGCATGCTGCCGGCCTCGGCCCTCCGCGCGATCGCCGCCGTGCCCGGCGTCGCCGGTGTGCAGGCGCAGGTGATGCTGCCGCTGAATCCGTCGACCTCGCAGTTCATGACGCTGACCCAGGAGCTGGTGCTGGGGCTCGACCTCTCGGTGCCGACGCCGAACCGTCAATATCCGACGCTGCCGGTGCACGAGGGACGCGATCTGCGCCGGGGCGATCGGGGCGTGGCCGTGGTGGGCGCCTCCTTCGCAGCCTCCCACGGTGTCCGCGTCGGCAGCGCGCTGGTGCTGGAGGACGAGCGGTACGAGGTCGTCGGCGTGCTGGAGCGGACGCTGACCGCGCCGGATCGCTTCGTCATCGTCCCGATCGAGGATGCGCGCCGGCAGTGGATCGCCAAGGATCGGCTGCTGCGCACGGTCATCGCCTCCGGCGCTGCCGCGGTCAACGCGGCCGACCTCAACACCGGCGCCGCCGTCGGCTGGGGCGATGGCGAGGATCCCGACATCGTCGCCCGTCGCATCGCGGAGCGCGTGAAGGACGTCAACGTGCAGATCCCCAGCGAGCTGAGCCGGCTGCTGCGATCGTCGACGGCCTTCTTCTCGGCGCTGCTCGGCGGCCTGGGCGTCCTGGCCTTCGTCATCGGGGGTCTGTCCCTCGCCAACACCGTCGCGGCCGCCGTGTTCGAGCGGATCCGCGACTTCGGCGTCAAGCGCGCGCTCGGCGCGACGGACTGGCAGCTCGGGCGCGAGGTGCTCGGCGAAGCGCTGGCGGTGACGCTCTCCGGCGGCGCCGTCGGCGTGGCGCTGGCGGTCCTGCTCGGCACCGGCGTCGACCGCTGGGCCGCCCGCAGCGGCCAGCAGCTCTTCCTCTTCTCGGGCCGGCTGCTCGGCGGCAGCCTCGTGTTCTCCCTGCTGCTGGGCGCGGCGGCGGCCACCTACGCGACCCTGCGTGTCGTGCGCCTGTCCCCGGCCGAGGCGATCCGCCGCGGTGCTTGAGGCGCGCGGGCTGGTGAAGTCGTATCGCGCGCCCGGCGGCGCGCCGATCCGTGTCCTGGACGGCGTCGACCTCGCCGTGCCGCGGGGACGCCTGGCCCTCGTGCTCGGCGCGTCGGGCTCGGGCAAGAGCACCCTGCTGAACGTGGTCGGCCTGCTGGAGGACGCCGAGGGCGGCGACGTCATCGTGGGCGGCGAGCGGGTGAGCGCTCTCGGCCGCTCCGCCCAGGGCCGGGCGCGCGGGCGGTACATCGGCTTCGTGTTCCAGTCGTTCCTGCTGCTGCCCTCGCTCACCGCGCTCGACAACGTCCTGCTGGCCGCGCGGTACGCCCGGCGGGCCGGGCTCGACGCGCGGCGGCGGGCGCGCGAGCTGCTCGCCGAGTTCGGCGTGCTCGAACGGCAGGCGCACTATCCGCCGCAGCTCTCCGGCGGTGAGCAGCAGCGGGTCGCCTTCTGTCGCGCCGTGCTCAACGATCCACCCGTGCTGCTGGCCGACGAGCCGACCGGCAACCTCGACGACGCCAACGGCCGCGTGATCCTCGAGGCGCTGCGCGCGCGGGCGCGGGCCGGCGCCGCCGTGGTCGTCGTCAGCCACCGTGCGGACGCCGTCGCCGCCGCCGATGCCGTGTACCACATGCGGGAGGGCCGGCTCGAGCCGGGGCCCTCCACCTCGGGAGGAGGACCGTCATGAGATCGATCGTGGGGGCGCTGATCGCGGCCCTGCTGCTCGTCGCGCCGGCGAGGGCCGCCGGGGCCGTGGAGTTCACCTTCAGCGCGCCCGTGGACCGCGTGTGGGACAAGACCGAGGCCGTGCTGAAGATCCTCGGCTGGGACCTCGACAAGATCGACCGCAGCATCGGCTTCATGGTGACCGAGTCGCGACGGCTGGACGGCGACAACTACGGCGTGTACGAGAAGGCGCTGCGCCACCGCCTGCGCATCAACGTCCGGGCCGCCGGCGCCCACCGTACGATCGTCAGCATCGAGCGGACCGTGTTCAAGCGCGAGCGGATCCTGTTCGTCGACAACGACGAGGTGGTGACCGACACCAGCCGCGACACCGAGAAGTCGGTGCTCGACGCCATCGGCAAGGCCCTGTGATCAAGACGGTGGTGCTCGTCCTCGTCGCCGGCCTGCTCGGCGGCACCGGCCACGTCCTGCTCTCCAAGGGCATGAAGACGGTGGGCGACCTGACCGAGGCGCCGGCCGCGCGCGTCGGGGGCATGGTGCTCAGCGCGATCAGCAATCCTTGGCTGCTGCTGGGCGTGACGCTGCAGGCCTCGTTCTTCTTCATGTACCTCACGCTGCTGTCGCGGGCCGACGTGAGCAAGATCCTGCCGATGACCGCCTTCGACTACATCGTGGTCGCTGTCCTCGCCAGTCTCATCCTGGCCGAACCCATCACGCCGGCCCGCTGGACGGGCATCGGCTTCATCGTGCTCGGCGTGGTGCTGGTGTCGCGCAGCTGAAAGCCTGGGCCGCGGCGCTCGTCGCGGCGGCGCTGGCAATGGCGGCCGCGGCGCCGTTCCTGCTGGCGAGCCTGGGCGCCGTGCCGTTCGACGACCCGGGCGAGGGGATGCACGCCGAGATCGCGCGCGAGCTGTGGCGCGCCGGCCCGGCGCTGCCGCTGACCCTCGACGGCGTCCCGTACGTCGACAAGCCCCCGCTGTTCTATGCGTTGCTAGCCGGCGCGTTCTCGCTGGCCGAACCCGACGAGGCCACCGCCCGGCTCGTGTCGGCGCTGGCCGCGCTGGTCGCGGTCGGCGCCACCGCCTGGCTGGGCGCGCGGCTGGCGGAGGGCCGCACCGGCGTCGTGGCCGGGCTGGCGCTGCTGACCTCGCTCGGCTTCTTCGTCTACGGACGCTACGTCCGTCCCGACGCGCTCTTCGTGGCCGCGCTCGCCGTGGGCTTCGCGCTGGCGCTCTCCGGCGTCGCCGACGAGCGGCGGGTGCGGGTGGCGGCCGGCCTCGCGGCCTTCGGCCTCGCCGCGCTCGCCAAGGATCCGCTCGGCGCGCTGGCGCCGCCGCTGGCCATCGGTCTGGCCCTGGCCCTCGGCGAGCGCGGGCGTCCGGTGGGCCGCTGGCTGCCGTGGTACGGCGTGCTCTTCGCGGTCCTGGTGGCGTTCGGCTGGTGGATCGAGGCCGAGCGCGCCACGCCGGGCTTCGTCTGGTACACGGTCGTCGACAACCACCTGCTCAACGTGATCCTGGCGCGACAGTTTCCCGACGAGGACGTGCCGCTGGGCATGGGGGAGTTCGCGACGGTCGCGCTGCTCGGCGCAGCACCGTGGGTGATGCCGGCCGCCGGTTGCCTCTGGCAGCTCGGTCGCCGGCGCGCCTGGCGGAATCCGGCCGAGACGCCGTGGGTCGCGCTCGGCCTGTGGGTGATCGGCGTGCTCGGGCTCGCGATCCTGGTGCCGTTTCGCTTGCCCCACTACGGGCTGCCGGCGTATCCGGCCATCGCGCTGCTGGCGGCCCGCGGCTGGCGCGATCTGGGCGCCCGCTGGCTGGCCGGCCTCCACGCCGCGCTCTTCGCGGCGCTGGCGCTGGCCTGCGCGGTGGCGTGGACGACCGACGGCTCGGCGTTCATCTCGCAGGTGCTCGGCGCCGCCGACGTGGCCACGCGCAAGGCGACGGCCGCCGGCGCCCCACCGCCGATCCCACCGTGGTCCGCCTTCCGCCCGCTCATCGGCGCGACGTCGATGGCGCTGGCCGCCGGCGCGCTCGCGCTGGGCATCGCCGCGGTCGCCCGGGCGCGCGCGGTCGCGGTGTACGCGACCGTCGTCACGCTGGCGCTCGTCCTGCCGAACGCGGCCGGCGCGCTGGGCCTCGTGGCAGCCCAGCGCGCCGTGAAGGGCGTGGCCGAGGAGATCGTGCGGCGCGCGCGGCCCGGCGATCTGGTCGTGCACGAGGGGCCGCTCGAGAATGCCGGGGCGCTGCCCTGGTACAGCCGGCGGCAGGTCGTCGTCGTCGACGGTCGCCGCAGCGTGCTGGCCTTCGGCGCCTCGACCCCGGCGGCGCCGGACGTGCTCTGGCAGACGCCGCGCCTGCAACAGGCCTGGCTCGGCCCTCAGCGCGTGTGGCTGGTCACCGGGCGCCCGCCGGAGCTGAGCGTCATCGCCGCCCTGCCAGACCCCCGCCTCGTCGCCGCCGGCGGCGGCCGCCGCCTGTACGTCAACCGATGATATGCGGGCCCCGACATGGCCCCGTACGACCTCGACCATTCCGGAGAAGCGCCACGGTTCCCCGGAGAAGCGCCACGGCTCCGCCGGGGCGCTGCGAACGTTGGGGGGTTTGGGGGCCATGCCGGGGCCCCCATTTCATATAAGATGCAGCGGATGTCCGAGTACCTCCGCACGCTGTTCCTGCATCCGCCCTCGTTCGCAGGCTTCGACGGCGGCGCCGGCTCCCGTTACCAGGCGCGCCGCGAGGTGCGGTCGTTCTGGTATCCGACCTGGCTGGCCCAGCCGGCGGCGCTCGTGCCCGGCTCGCGCCTGATCGACGCGCCGCCGGCCGACCTGTCGCTGGCCGACGTGCTGCCGGCCGCGCGTGAGTACGACCTGGCCGTGCTGCACACGAGCGCGCCGTCGTTCGGCCACGATGTGAAGGTCGCCGAGGCGCTGCGCGACGCCAACCCGCGGCTGCGCGTCGGCTTCGTCGGGGCCCACGTGGCGGTGGCGCGCGAGAGCGCGCTCGGCGCCTCGCGGGCGATCGAGTTCGTCGCCGGCAACGAGTTCGACTTCACGATCCAGGAGATCGCCCAGGGCCGGCCCCTCGCCGAGGTGGCCGGGCTGTCCTATCGCACCAACGGCGACGTGCACCGGACGCCCGAGCGGGCGCCGCTGGAGGACATGGATCGGCTGCCCTTCGTCGTGGACGTGTACAAGCGCGATCTCGAGATCGAGCGCTACTTCATCGGCTACCTCCTGCATCCCTACATCTCGCTCTACACGGGGCGCGGCTGCCGCTCGAAGTGCACCTTCTGCCTGTGGCCCCAGACGGTCGGCGGCCACCGCTACCGCACCCGCTCCGTCGAGCACGTGCTCGCCGAGATCGAGCGGGCCACGCGACTGTTCCCGCAGGTGAAGGAGTACTTCTTCGACGACGACACGTTCACCGACGACCTGCCGCGCGCCGAGGCGATCGCGCGCGGGCTGGGGCGGCTGGGCGTGACCTGGTCGTGCAACGCCAAGGCCGACGTCCCCTACGCGACGCTCAAGGTCCTCAAGGACAACGGCCTGCGCCTGCTGCTGGTCGGCTACGAGTCCGGCAGCCAGGCGATCCTCAACAACGTCAAGAAGGGCATCCGGCTCGACCGCGCCCGCGAGTTCACCCGCAACGCCAAGGCGCTCGGGATCACGATCCACGGGACGTTCATCATGGGGCTGCCGGGCGAGACGCGCGACACGATCGAGGCCACGATCCGGTTCGCGCTCGAGATCGACCCCCACACGATCCAGGTGTCGCTGGCGGCGCCCTATCCGGGCACCGAGCTCTACCGTGAGGCGCAGGCGCGCGGCTGGCTGGAGGACGACGCCCTCGTCGACCCCGCCGGCGTGCAGACCAGCGTGCTGGGGTATCCGCACCTCGCCCGCACCGAAATCTTCGCCTCGCTCGAGGAGTTCTATCGTCGGTTCTACTTCCGCCCACGCAAGATCTTCGCCATCGGCGCCGAGATGATGCGCGACCGCGCCGTCCTGCGGCGGCGACTCGGCGAAGGCGTCGAATTCCTCCGCTTCCTCGCCCGCCGGCGTCGCGAGTCGCGCTGAGCATCTGTCGCGTGCCGAGGCGTTGCGCGCGCACCCTCGTGGCCGGTCTGCTGGCCGTCGCGTCGCTGGCCGGCGCCTGCAGCGCACCCCGGCCGGCCCCGCCGCGGCCGGCCGCGCTGGTGGCCACGCTGCGCGGGCATCACCATTCCATCACGAGCCTGGTGCTATCCACCGACGGCCGCCGACTCGTCTCCGGCAGCCGCGACGGCACCGCCCGCGCCTGGGACACCGCGCGGGGCGTCGAGGAGGCGGTTCTCTCGCCCGGCTGGTGGCGCAAGGCGATGTGGACGGTCGCGATCTCGCCGGACGGCGCGCTGGTGGCGGGCGGCTCCGACGACTTCCTCGTGCGCGTCTGGGACGTGAAGACGCGCGCGCTCCACGTCGTCCTCGAGGGCCACACGCAGTCGATCCGGGTGATGGGCTGGAGCCCCGACGGGGGGGTGTTCGCCTCCGGCGGTCGCGACACGACGGTGCGGCTGTGGGATACCGCGACGTGGACGCCGCTCGCGCGCCTGTCGCACGGCAACACCGTGCGCGGCCTGGCGTGGGCGCCCGACGGCGCGCGTCTCTTCACCGGCACCGCCGACGACGTCATCTATGCCTGGGACGTCGCCGGCGGCTCGTTGCTCGGCACGCTGCGCGGCCATCGCAACACGGTGCACGCGCTCACCGTCACGCCCGACGGCCGCACCCTCGTCTCCGGCGCCGCCGACCAGACGCTGCGCCTGTGGAGTCTCGCCTCGACGGGGTCGAGCTCCGTGCTGACGCTCGATCGCAACGACGAGCCCGTCTCGCGCTGGGAGCACTACGGCATCCATCCGGGCCCGGAGATCATGTCCGTCGCCGCCAGTCCCGACGGACGCCTCGTCGCCTCCGCGCATCGCGACTCCGCGATCCGCCTCTGGAGCCTGCCGAGCGGCCGCGAGCTGACGCACCTGCCATCGCCCGCCGCCACGACCTATGCCGTCGTCTTCTCCCGCGACGGCCGCCTCCTCTACTCCGGCGGCGACGACGACGCCATCTATGCCTGGGACATCGCGCGCGTCCTCTCCGTCGCGCGCTGACGCTCGAAGCGGCGCGATCGTCACCGCGCGAGGCGGGCCGCTCGGTGGGGTGGGGTCCGTGGCTACCACGTCGTCTTGGGCCGACTCGCGACCACCTTCGCTGGGCTCCATCAGGCTGGGGGGCGTGCACCCACGCAAGGCTGGAACGGGTCCCACGGACCCCACCCCACCGCACGGCCCGCCTCGCGCTGCCCGCTCGCGGGCTTCGAACTCAGTCCGTCAGCGACTGAGCAGGTCGGCGACGGTGGTGAGCGTGTAGCCGCGATCGCGGAGGCCGCGGATCATCCGGGGCAGGGCTTCGACGAGACGGGACGGCGCCGCCCGCGTACCCTCGGCGTCGTGCAAGTCGACGATCGCGCCGGGATGCGCGTGGCGGAGGACGTAGCCGACTTGGCGAGGCGCCGAGACCGGGCGCGGGCCTTCGGGCTGGATCGACCAGAACACGAACCGCTCGCCGACGCGACGGACCTCGGCGAACAGCGCCGCGTTGACCATGCCCCACGGCGGGCGAAAGTGGCGGGGCGGCGCGCCGGCAAGCTCGGTGAGCGTGGCGTGGGCGCGGGCGACCTCCTCGCGCGTCGCGCGAGGCCCGCACAGCCACGGGCTGCGATGCGACCACGAGTGGTTGGCGATCTCGTGCCCGTCGGCGGCCATGCGGCGCACGACGTCCGGCGCGCGCTGGGCGCGCTCGCCGACGAGGAAGAACGTAGCGCGTGCCCTGGCCGCGGCGAGGAGATCGAGGACCCGCGGCGTCCATTCTGCATCCGGTCCGTCGTCGAAGGTCAGGGCGATGCGCTGGCCCCGGCGCGGACCGCGCCAGGTGCAGGCCGGCGTCAGCAGGTGCGGCAGCCAGGCCCAGGCCACCCAGGCGCCGGCCCCGACGACGAGCGCCCGCGCGATCACGAGAGCTGCCGACAGTGCTCGAGGACCGCGTCGACGATGCGTCGCGTGGCGTCCGGCCGGCGCAGGCGCCGGCTGCCGTCGCGCAGGTGCTCCAGCAAGGCCGGCTCGCCGAGCGCGCGCTCGAGCAGGCGCCGGAGGTCTCGACGCGAGCGCGCGGCCAGCGCGATGCCGGCCCGGGAGGCGAAGCGCTCGTTGCGTCGCTCCTGGCCGGGCAGGGAGCCGTAGAGGAGCATCGGCAGCTCGGCGGCCATCGCCTCGGCCAGCGTCATCCCGCCCGCCTTCGTCACGAGCAGGTCCGCCGCCGCCATCAGCCGGCGCACGTCCTCGACGTAGCCGAGCACGCGAATGGAGGTGCCGCGCGCGAGGCGCGTGAGCCGGGCGGCCAGCGGGCGGTCGTGCCCGGCGACGACCAGCGCCTGCATCGGCGTCGGGACACGGCCGAGCGCGCGCGTCACGTCGGGCAGCCTTCCGACGCTGCCGTGCGAGCCGGCCATCGCGAGCACCACCGGAACGTCGGCGTCGAGCCCGAGCGCCCGCCGCGCGGCGGCGCCGTCGACGCCCGTCTCGAACTCCGCCCGCAGCGGCACGCCGGTGACGCTGATGTGCTCGCGCGGAATGCCGCGCGCGACGAACTCATGGCCGACTTCCTCGGCCGCCACGCAATAGCGGTCGATCCCGCGCGCGATCCACTGGCTGTGGGCCACGAAGTCGGTCACCACCGTCGTGTGCGGCGGCACGCGACGGCCTTCGGCGGCCAGCGCGGACAGTGCGGCGGCCGGCGTCGCGTGAACGGTGACGACGGCGTCGGGCGCCAGCGCGTCCAGCCGCGCGGCCAGTCGCGCGGCACCCAGGCGCGTCACGCCGAAGGCCAGCGGCGAGTCGCTCGGCATCCAGTCGCCCAGCGCGTAGCCCACGCCCCAGACCATCGGCGCGCGGCGCAGCAGCGCCATGTAGACGGTGCGGCTGACCCGCTCGAAGACGGGATGGACGAGGTCGCGGAAGTGGTCGACGATCGTGACGTCGGCGCCGCGCGCCGCGAAGCCGGCGGCGAGGCTGCGGGCCGCCTCGTTGTGGCCGGAGCCGTAGCTGGCGGTGAGGATCAGGACGCGCACGGCGCCGCCTTCGCGTGCTCGATGAAGTATCGTGCAACCTCGCCGCGACGTGCCGGGCCGGCCGCCTTCAGCACGACTTCCAGCGCAAGCTTGACGAGGCCGCCGCCGAGCCGGCTGTCGAGCGCAGCGAGGGCGAGCCGGGCCGGCGCGGTGGGACGGTCGGCGAGCCAGAAGCGCACGCTGCGGATGATCCAGCGCGGCTTGGACCAGTGCCATTCGTCGACGATCCGTCCGCCGCAGCCCTCGACCAGCGCGCGCATCGTCGCCGGCGTGAAGTGGATCAGGTGGCGCGGAAAGTCGAGACCTGACCAGAAGCGGCCGAAGAGCGTGCCGCCCCAGCCGCCGACGTTCGGCACCTCCACGATCATCAGGCCGTCGGGCGCGAGCCAGCGCAGCATGTTGCGCAGCGCGCCGGCGGGGTCGGGCAAGTGCTCGACCACGTGGAACGCGGTGACCAGGTCGAAGCTCGCGGGCGCCAGGTCGACCTCGGCCGGATCGCCGACGACGACGTCGGGGGTGACCGTCCGCGCCGCGGCCGCCGCGACCGGATCGAGCTCGATGCCACTGATGCGCCAGCCCACGGCCGCCATCTGCTGCAGGAAGCGGCCGGTGGCGCAGCCGATGTCGAGCAGGCGGCCGCGCCCGCGCCACGACGGGAAGTTCTTGACGACGCGGCGCCGCCGCAGATGGGCGCGCACCCGGTCGCGGAGCGCGACGTCGCGCGTGTCGATGTGCGCGTAGCCGAGCCGGCGGGCCAGCAGCCAGCGCACGGCCGGCGAGCGGTCGCGCAGCACGCGGGCGAGGTCGGGATTGCGGGCGTGCGGAGGATAGTCGGCCGGGTACATGCGATCGAGTTGATCGCGGCGCACGCGCGGGTTCTGGTAGAGAAGGCCGCAGCCCTCGCAGCGCGCGAGGGGGAACCGCCCGGGGACGCCGAGGGCGAGATCGCGCTCGACGCACAGCTCGGTGGCGCCGGGAGCGCCGCATAGCGGGCAGACGATCGGCTCGAGGTCGAGAGCGGTGCTCATGCCGTCGTCGTCGCCCCCGCCGGCACGACGGTGAACGACTTGCCGGCCACGAAGCGCTCGTCGGCGTAGAGCCGGAACTCGTAGCGCCCGGGGCGCTCGAAGCCGAGGTTCTCGAGGTTGAAGATGAGCTCGCCCGGGGTCATGCGGTTGGCGAACGCCGCCTTGAGCGTGCCCTGGGCCACCACGTGGCTGTCGTCGAGCCGCACCAGCTCCAGCCTGATCGCGTAGTCGCCCTCGGCGTCGGCCAGCTTGGCGTACACCGCCAGCGCGCGGTGCACGACGGGAAAGGTCGCCGCGCTGATGTTCTCGAACACGCCGATGAGGCTGATCTTGCCCGTGCCGTGCTCGCGAATCGTCAGATCGCAGAGCAGCATCGCGTTGAGGCTGGGGTGGGGGCGGGCGGGACCGGCCGAGGGCACGCCCCATCCTAACGTTGCCGGCCGTCCGCTCCAAGTCTCGCGACCGGTCCGCCGCGGTGGCACACTGGACCGGACCCCGAGGAGGGCAACATGAGGCTGTTCAGACGGACCTCTCGGCGGGCGGTGGCGGTCGAGGTCGCGCCCGAGTTCGGCGTGCGGCTGACGCTGCGTAAAGGTGACAAGATCGTCCGACGCGACGCCCACGGCGCGATCCAGGTGACGCGGGTGACCGAGGAGCACGTCGACGTGCGCCAGGTCAGCGCCGCGCGGCCGAACCAGTGACGGCATGAGGGAGGCCCGCCATTCGGTTGCCCCCTCCGCGTTCCGCTGGTAGGCTTTCGACATGGCGGCGGACCTACCCCGCTGTGCGGCCTGTCGCGTGAGCATCCAGCCCGGCCAGAACGTCGTGTTCCGGGCCGACGGTCGCGTGCAGCACGTGGACTGCCCGAAAGTCCTCTGTCCCGTCTGCTCGCGAAACGTCCTGCCAGGTGAGCCGATCCGACGCGACGGCGAGCACCTTCTGCACGCGAACTGCTGGATGAGGCGCCTGCGCCATTCCGAGGGACTGGGCGGCTCGGCCCGTCCCATCGCCGGCGGTTGCGCCGTGTCGGCGTGGTCACTCGTCTCGGACCGCGTGGTCTCTTCGCGCCCGACGCCCGACGAGACGATCTGGGCGACGCGACAGCTGCACGCTCGCGCCGCCTGCGCGCGCGCCGTCGCTCGCGCAACTCGCCAGACCAGGCTCGCCCTGGACCGCGGCGCCGCGTCCAGCATCGGACCGTCCTCGTAGGGCGCGAGCGGCCGCCCGGCCGGGCGCCCCGCCACAGCCGCTTGACGCCCGTCTTCCCGCGGTCCACGATGCAGGCACACCCATGCCGATCGTCGAATCCTGCTCCATGCGGATCGTTGCGATCGGCGCGTCGGCCGGCGGCGTGCCGCTGCTCCAGCGGCTCGTGGCCGACCTGCCGGGCGGCCTCCGCGCGTCGGTCCTCGTAGTCCTCCACATGCATCCCACGACGCCCAGCCGGCTGCCGTGGCTGCTCGGTCGACGCACCGCGCTGCCGGTGCGGGCGGCCACCGACGGCGAGGCCATCGCCCCCGGCACGATCTACGTCGCCGTGCCCGATCTCCACATGCTGACGGATGATGGACGGATCGCGCTCCGGCCGTCGGTGGCGGTGCACCACGTCCGGCCCTCGCTCGACCGGCTGTTCGTCTCCATGGCCCTCGCCTACGGGGCCGCCTGCGCGGCGGTGGTGCTGAGTGGCACCGGCGTGGACGGCGCCGCGGGCATCGCGGCCGTGAAGCGCGCGGGCGGCACGACGATCGCGCAGGATCCCGGCGAGGCGGCGTTTCCGAGCATGCCGACGGCGGCGGTGCAGACCGGCTGCGTCGATCACGTCCTCCGTCTCGCGTCGATAGCGCCGCTGCTGGCGCGCCTGGCCGGCAGCGCAGCGGGCGCGTCGGCCCGATGACCCCGGACGAGCCGGCGGCGGCGGGCGACGAACAGAGCGAGACGAGCCCGGCGTTCCTCCGGCTGCTCGAGAAGCTCAGCGCCGAGCACCATTTCGACTTCCGCGACTACAAGGTGACCTCGCTCGCCCGCCGCATCCAGACCCGGATGTCGCAGGTCGGCATCGCCGACCCCGACGCCTACATCGAGCACCTCGGGCGGCATTCCGAGGAGGCCGAGCGGCTCTTCAACACGATCCTCATCAACATCACGAGCTTCTTGCGTGATGGGCCGGCCTGGGAGTTCCTCGGTGAGAAGGTCGTGCCGGGACTGATCGAGTCCGCCGCCGCCACCCGGTCCATCCGCGTGTGGTCGGCCGGCTGCGCCACCGGCGAGGAGCCGTACTCGGTCGCCCTGCTCCTCGCCGAACGACTCGGCGACCGGGCGGGGTCGATCGACGTCAAGATCTATGGCACCGACGTCGACGAGGATGCGCTGACCGTCGCCCGGCACGGACTGTACCGTCTCGAGCAGCTCAAGGAGGTGCCCTCGGCGCTCGTCGATCGATACTTCACCCGCGACGGCCAGCTCTTTCGGGTCCGACGCGACCTGCGCCGCTGGTGCATCTTCGGCCGGCACAACCTCGTGCAGGACCCGCCGCTGTCCCACCTGGACCTCGTCGTCTGTCGCAACCTGCTGATCTATTTCAAGACGAATCTCCAGCAACGACTGCTCCCGCGCTTCCACTACGCGCTCCGCGGCCGCGGCGTGCTCTTCCTCGGCAAGTCGGAGTCGCTGCTCGCCCGCTCGCGCTGGTTCACACCGCTGAGCGCCAAGTGGCGGATCTTCGAGCGCACGTCGCTGGTGCCGGCCCGGCCCGAGCCGGCGGTGCTCCGGGCGGAAAGCGAGTCGACCGCCGACGAGATGACGCGCGAGGGCGGCGACCGGGCCCCGCGGCCGCTGCCGATGGAAGGGGTCGTGGACGGCCTGCCGTTCGGCGTGCTGGTCGTCGAGCCCGACGATACCGTGCGCAGCTGGAACCCGGCGATGGCCGCGCTGTTCGAGATCCCGACGGAGAGCGCGCTCGGCCGGAAGTTCCGCGATCTGGACATCAGCTACCGGGCGGAGGGACTGCGGGCGCGGATGGAGGAGGCCAAGGAGGGCCGGGTGCCCGTCCGGCTGGAACAGCTCGAATTCACCCGGCGCTCGGGGCTGAGCGTTCACGTCGATGTCCGTATCGTGCCGTTGCTCGAGCGCCATCGCCTGCTGGGGCTCGTGGTCACCGTCGTCGACGTGTCAGAAAGCGCGCGGCTGCGTGATGAGGTCGCGCGCGTCACCGAGCAGAACGCCACCGTGACCGAGGAGCTGCAGTCGACCAACGAGGAGCTGGAGACGACCAACGAGGAGCTGGAGTCCACCAACGAAGAGCTGGAAACGACGAACGAGGAGCTGCAATCGACGAACGAAGAGCTGCTGGCCACGGTCGACGAGCTGCAGGCCACCAATGCCGAGCTGCAACGGCTGGCGCTCTACCACGCCTCGGTCGTGCAAAGCGTGGATCAGGCCATCGTCGTCCTCGATCGGGCCTTCGTCGTGACGTCGTGGAATCCGGCGGCCGAGGAGCTCTGGGGACTGCCGGCCGCCCAGGCGATCGGCCGCGAGTTCTTCTCGCTGCCGCTCGGCCCCGTGATCGGCGTGGCCCGCGAGGCGGTCACCCGCATCGGCCAGGGCGCGGCCGCCGAGACGGTTCTCGACGTGCCGTTCACCGCTCCGGGCCAGGCGGTCCCGTCGCTCTTGCGGTTATTGCCGCTTCATGGCGACGCGGACGGCCAGCTCTCGGGCATCCTCGCCCTCACGCTGAGCCACGATCGCGCGAAGGCCCGCTGACCCCGCTCAGGCGCTCTGCCCGTTGGTCGCTCTCAGCAGTCCGTCGAGGTCCGTGACTCCCACGGGCTTCACGAGGTGGGCGTCGAACCCGGCAGCGCGGCTGCGCAGGCGATCCTCGGGTTGGCCGTACCCCGTCAAGGCCACGAGGGTGACCGTGGTGCCCAGGGCCGTCCGGATGCGCGCGGCGACGTCGTAGCCGCTGACGCCGGGCAGGCCGAGGTCGACCAGGGCGATCTCGGGCCGGTGCAGGAGCGCCATCTCGACGCCGCGTACGCCATCCTCGGCCACGAACACCTCGTGACCCTCGAGTCGCAGCGCCTCGCGCATCATGTCACGGGCGTCCTCGTGGTCCTCCACGACGAGCACGCGCCGGCGGCGCCAGCGGCGCGGCGCGGCGGCGGGCTCCGGCGTGGCCGCGGCGACCCCGAGCGGCAACCGCACGATGAACTCGCTCCCGCCGCCCGGCCCGGGACTGATCGCGGCGACCGTGCCGCCATGCATCTCGACCAGGCTCTTCACCAGCGTGAGCCCGATGCCCAGGCCCCCCTGCGACCGGGCCAGCGACGGGTCCACCTGGGTGAAGAGGGCGAAGACCTTGTCCAGCATGTCGGCTGGAATGCCGATGCCGGTGTCCGTCACGCGCACGACCGCCGTCTCGCCGTCGCGCTCGGTCCGCACGCCGATGCGGCCGCCCGGCGGCGTGAACTTGGCGGCGTTCACGAGGAGGTTGCCGACGACCTGCGCGAGCCGGACCGGATCGGCGTCGACGGCGAGCGGCTCGGGCCAATGGCTGAGCGACAGCTCGTGATGGCGGTCGGCGATGAGAACGCCGGCCGTCTCCACGGCCTGGGCGACGATGTCGGCCAGATCCACGGACCGCCGCTGGAGATCGATCATGCCGCGGGTGATGCGAGAGACGTCCAGAAGGTCGTCGAGCAGGCGAGCCTGGTGGCGGACCTGGCGCTCGATGATCTCCCGGCTGCGCTGGACCGCCGCCAGGTCGTGTGCCTGGACGTAGAGGACGTGGGCGGCGGTCAGGATCGGCGCCAGCGGATTCCGTAGCTCGTGCGCCAGCATGGCGAGGAACTCGTCCTTGTGGCGGATCGCCTCCTGAGCGTTGCGGAGCTCCTCGATCTGCGCCTCCAGCTGGGCGTTGCCGGTGAGCAGCTGTTCGTTGGCGACTCGCAGCTCCTCGTTCGTCACCTCCATCTGCTGGGCGCTCTCTTGCAGGTCCTCGGTCGCCAGGTTCAGCTGAACCCGCAGACCCTGCAGCTCGCTCCGCTCCTCGGCGGTGACCGCCACGCCGAGCAGCCGGTGGCCGACCTTCACCGGCGCCACGTCCAAGACGACCACGCACTCGCCGCCTCCGGTCATCAGGGACTGCTCGTCGAGGCGGATGCAATCGCCGCCGCCCTTGACGCGCTCGATCGCGCCTCGAAGGCCGACGGCGCGATAGCTCAGCGGCAGCGCCTTGAAGGCCTGGCCGATGACGTGCCCGTCGGGCTGGGCATCGAGGAGATCGTCGGCGGCGGGATTCGAGGCGAGGATCCGGTCGTCGAGCCCGACCACGAAGACCGGATTCGGAATCGCCAGGACCAGCGCCTGGAGGGCCGGCGAGACCGAGACGTCGTCCTGTGGCTGTCCTGCCATCACGATCCCGTCCTCCGCTGAAGGCGTGCCCTGAAATCTTGCCGGCCGTTTGTCGGCCAGGTCAGCGACGGCCGGACCAGCGAATCGGAGAGGGCCCCATTGTCTACCCCCAGCCAGTTGTGTCAAGGCACGATCAGTGGCCGCGTTGTTGCACCGGATCAAGTTATGGAAAGGCCTGCCCCGGCCCTGCCCGACAGCATCGATGGCGCCGAGCGGTGCACGGCCCTGGCGTGTCCCGATTGCTCCGGCACCCTCGGCGTGCGGAGCGAGGGAGGCGGGGGGTACCTCCACTTCCGCTGTCGCATCGGCCATGCCTTCTCGCTGCAGAGCCTGCTCGCCTGCAAGGAGGAGGCTCTGGAAGCGAAGCTCTGGTCCTGCGTCACGTCGATGGAGGAGCTGGCCGCGCTGCTCCGTGACCTCCAGACGCTCGCCGACCCTTACGGCGACGGTTCTGCCGACGATGCCCCGCGACGGATCGCGAACCTCGAACGTGGCGTCGCCACCCTGCGCGAGGTGCTCGACGATAACGCGCCGCTCGCGCTGGCGGCGAGCGACCCTGGGCGCGGATGCTGAACATCGACCGAGTCCGGCGCGACGTGATCGTGATCGGCGCCTCGGCCGGTGGCGTCGAGGCGCTCATGCGGCTGTTCTCGGAGCTGCCGGTCGACCTCGCGGCGGCGATCGGCGTCGTGCTGCACCGCAGCCCGGTGCACGAGACGCGGCTGGCGATGGTGCTCGGCCGCCGGGCGGCGCTTCCGGTCTACGAGGCGGGCGACGGCGATCCGCTGAAGCCCGGAGCGATCTGGCTGGCGCCACGCGACCAGCACCTCCTCGTCGAGGACGGACGGCTGCGGCTCAGCCGCGGCCCGCGCGAGCACCACACCCGCCCGGCCATCGACCCGTTGTTCGTCAGCGCGGCGCAGTCGTACGGCTCGCGCGTCGTCGGCGTCGTGCTGTCGGGCACCGGCGACGACGGTGTGCGCGGGCTCATCGCGATCAAGGCCCACGGCGGCCTCTCGCTCGTCCAGGACCCCGCCGCGGCGCTGCACGCCGGGATGCCGC
>Ga0209474_10002535_pt1 | contig 16704 bp, 18 predicted proteins | sample GraSoiAngelo_145_FD_185902 | JGI IMG/M metagenome (GOLD analysis project Ga0209474, IMG submission 185902) | Grasslands soil microbial communities from the Angelo Coastal Reserve, California, USA - 14_1009_05_20cm (SPAdes) (version 2) | ecosystem: Environmental > Terrestrial > Soil > Grasslands...
GGTCGCCGGGGCGGACCGGCGCCAGGGCGACCGCCGCGTCGAGCAGCGCGGTGAGGCGCGCGCGCGCGGCGGCGGCGGCGACGGTGAGATCCAGGGCCGGGTCGGCGGCGGGGTCCAGCATGCGCTTGAAGCAGTCGACCGAGGCGAGGCCGGCGTCGAGCACCGCGGGGGTGAGCGCGGCGCGTCCCTCGCGGACGGCGACCAGCAGGTCCTCCAGCCCGTGCGCGAGCTCGCCGATCGGGCGGCAGCCGACGACGAAGGCGGCGCCCTTGAGCGTGTGGACGGCGCGGAACAGGGCGGCGACACCCGCCTCGCTGGCGCCGTCGCGCTCGAGCGCCAGCATGGCCGTCGTCATGGCGTCGAGATGCTCGGCCGCCTCGGGAGCGAAGTAGGTCACCACGTCGTCGTGGGCCGCGAAGAACCGCCCGAGCTCTTCGCGCAGTGGGTCCGAGACCGCGTCCGCCGGGGCCGGTGGCGGCATCGCCAGCCCGTCCGGCGGCGCGAACTCCTCGCCGCGCTCGAGCGCCTCCAGCGCGGACTCGAGCGCCCGGAGCAGCGCGGTGATGCGAGGTGCCGCCTCCTCCCGCACCGACGGCGACGCCCCCGGAAGCGGCCGAAGCGCCTGCTCCATGGTGGTGGCCAGGGTGGCGACCGCGGGGAACTCGTGTAGCGAGGCGGCGCCCTTGAGGCTCCCGCACCGACGGTGACGCCCCCGGAAGCGGCCGAAGCGCCTGCTCCATGGTGGTGGCCAGGGTGGCGACCGCGGGGAACTCGTGCAGCGAGGCGGCGCCCTTGAGGCGATGGGCCACGACGAAGATGTCTTCCCACGACGGCTCGGCGGCGCCGCTCACGATGCGGGCCACGCCTTCCTCGATGGCCTCCAGCGTGTCCCACGCTTCCATGAGGAAGATGGAGCGGAGGAACTCCTGGTCGCCCGGCTGCTCGACCACGGTGCGTCGGCCTCAGGCCGAGGCCAGCTTGAACCGCGCCAGGCTCCGCGTCAGCTCGTCGGCGAGCTTCACGAGGTCCTCGACGGTCTTGCGTGTCTGCAACACCGCCTGTTCGGTGTGCACGGCGACCTGGGCGATCGACTGCATGGCGCGCGCGACGCCTTCCGCGCCGTCGACCTGCTCGGCGCTCGCCCGCGAGATGCCCTGGGCGAGCTCGGCCGACGTGGTCGACATCCCGGCAATCTCCTTCAGGTGCTGCTCGGCCCGAATGGTGACCTGGTAGCCGGACTCGACCTCGCGGGTGCCATCTTCCATTGCCACCACCGCTTCCTGCGTCTCGGTCTGCACCGTGCGGATGAGCGAGGCGACGTCCTTGGTCGCCTTGGGCCACCACCGCTTCCTGCGTCTCGGTCTGCACCGTGCGGATGAGCGAGGCGACGTCCTTGGTCGCCTTGGCCGCGCGCTCGGCCAGCTTGCGGATCTCGTCGGCGACGACGCCGAACCGCAGTCCGGCCTCGCCGGCGCCGGCCGCCTCGATGGCGGCGTTCAGCGCCAGGAGGTTCGTGTGGGAGGCCAGCTCTTCGATCAGGTTGACGATCTCGGAGATCTCCAGCGACCGATCGCCGAGGCTCTTGATCTTCTTGGAGATGACCTGCACCTCGCCGCGGATGCGCTGCATGCCGGCCAGGCTATCGCGCACCGCCTGGTCCCCCTGACGGGCGGCCTCCAGCGTGTGCCGGGCCGCGCCGGCCGCCTTCTCGGCGGTGCTGGCGACCTCGCGCACGGAGCGGCTCATCGTCTCCATGGCGTGGCTGACGGTCGTGATCTCGCGCGCCTGGGCCTGGGCGCCGCCGGCCATCTGGTCGGTGGCGCCGATCATCTCGTTCGCGCTGCCGGTCACGCGCAGGGCCGCGTGCCGAACGTCGGCCAGCAGGGCGGCGATCTCCTCGACCATGACGTTGATGGAGTCGACGACGCTGCCGAGGACGTCCGGCGTCACCTGGCCGCGCCGCGAGAGATCGCCCTGGGAGATCTCCATGACCGTGTCGAGGAACGTCTGGATGTTCTTCTGGAGATCCTCGCGCTTCTTCTTTTCGTCGTCGCGCTCGGTCTCGGTCATGACCTGCGACTGGATGTTCTTCTGGAGATCCTCGCGCTTCTTCTTCTCGTCGTCGCGCTCGGTCTCGGTCATGACCTGCGAGCGCAGGCGCACCACGGTGTCGTTGAACGTGTGGGCCAGCAGGCCGATCTCGTCGCGTGAGGCGACCTTGATCGTCTCGCTGAGATCGCCGCGGCCGACGCGCTCGGCGACCTTCACGATGCGGCCCAGCGGCCGCGTGATCCGGCGCGCGAAGAGCACGCCCGCCAGCACGGCCAGCACGGCGACGCCGCCGAACACCGCGAACAGGAACCAGCCGGCCCGGGCGGCCGCCGCGTCGATGATCGTCCGGTCCATGCCGACGCGCACGGTGCCGATGGTGCCGCCGAGCATCGGCACCCCGATGTCGATGATGTGGTGCGGGGCGCCGGTGACGGGGTCGGCGTACCCGATCTCCCGGACCTGCTTGGTGGCCTCGCCGGGGACGAGGTTCTTGTCGACGAGGTCGGGCGGCACGAACGGCACGAACGTGTGGGCGATCTGGTTCTTGCCGGTGTCGTAGACCATGACGTAGGCCACGCCGCTGATGCCGGCGAACTGGTCGATCAGGGCCTGCACGGTCGAGGCGTCGCGCGTCAGGATGAGGTCGACGCCCGACGAGGCCAGGCTGTTGGCGATGGCGCTGCCCTTGGAGGTGAACTCCTCGGTCATCTGCCGGCGCAGGGTCTGGACCGAGATGTACCAGGTGACGGCCGCCAGCGGGATCAGCACCGCCGCGAGGAACAGGATGATCTTGGCCAGCAGGCCGAACCGTGGCTTGGAGGTCTTCATGGCACGCCCCCTCAGGCCTGGACCGCCGACGACCAGTCGGCGATCGGAACCCACCGCTCACCCTCCACCCGGGTGAAGTACACGTTGTCCAGGCCCTGGTGACGCTCGGGGCCGAACGACAGGGGCGCCCCGATGCCGAGGTCGAAATTCTTGAACGACTCCAGCGCCTGGCGGAAGCCGAACCGGGTCGGGTTCGGGCCGGCCCGCCGCAGCGCCTCCACCACGACCTTGGCGTTGATGTAGCCCTCGAGACTGATGAAGCTGAAGTGCTGGGGACTGTACTTGTCCTCCTTGAGCGCGGCCGGCACCGTGGGATTGAACTTGTCCATCAGCGACCGATACTCGACGACACCAGGCAGGCTCACGTCGTCATAGCTCGGCACGACCTGGGAGTTCACCAGCGCGCGCGTGTAGTCGTGGCCGGTGCTCTTGCCGTGCTGCACGAGCAGCCGCAGCATCGCGTCGGAGCCGACGAACGACACGTTGGAGATCGGCACGCCCCAGCCGAGATCGCGGGCCGTGCGCACGAACGCGCCGCAGCCCTGGTAGGCGCCGGTGCAGAGCACCACGTCGACGCCGGCCTGGCGAAGCGCGTTGGCGGCCGGGCTCACGTCGTCCTCGAAGCGGGCGCCGCGCTGATAGGTCGTCTCGGCGACGATCTTGGCGCCGCGCTGGGCCAGCGCGCGGGACACGCCGTCGGTGCCGCTGCGACCGTAGGCGTCGGCCTGCGAGTACACGCCGAAGTTGCGGGCGCCGAGCGCCCAGAAGCGCTCGACCAGCGCGGCCATCTCCTGGCGATACGACGCGCGGATGTTGAACACGTGCTCGACGTAGGGCGCCTCCCGCTGGGGCTGGGCGCCCGTGAAGTTGCCGACGAGCACCACCTGCTGATCGGCGTAGCGCTTGATGACGGGCAGCGCGCGGGTCAGCGTCGGCGTGCCGACGTAGTTCGACAGGAAGAACACGGAGTCCTTCTCCAGGAGCTGGATCGTGTTCTTCACACACGGCAGCGGCTCGTACTTGTCGTCGAGGCCGACCACCGTCAGCGTGCGGCCGTAGAGGCCGCCGCGGACGTTGACCTCGTCGTAGTACGCCTGAGCGCCGCGATAGAGCTCGGTCCCCAGGCCGCCGGCGGTCCCCTTGAAGGCGGCGCTCATGCCGATGCGGATCTCCCGCGCCGTCACGCCGGGCGCGCTCGCCATCGGCGTGGTGGCGGCCGCCGGTGGCTCGGCCGCCGGAATCCACTTGGTCGCGGGCGCACCCCGCGCGGCGGTCGCCTGCGCGGCCGCGGCGGCGGCGCGGCCGAGCGCACCGGAGAGGACGGCGGTGGACAGCACGCGCAGCACGGTCCGTCGTTGCATGTCGTTATCCTCCGGGGGTGGAATCCCAGGCACGGCGGACGGCAGTGAGCAGCGCAGAGGCATCGAGCAGCGTGGCGCGCGCGCCGGCCTCGTCGACCAGCTCGCCGAGGGCCAGCGCGCCCGGCTCGGCGTCGGCGGCGGCCTGCACGTCGTCGAACGCGGTGAGACCCACGACGCGCTCGATCACGATGGCGGCCCGGTGGTCGCCGTCGGCCCGGTGGTCGCCGTCGGCGAGCACCAGCGCCCGCGCGCGCTCGAGCGTCGGGCGCACGGGCAGGCCGAGCAGGGGCCGCGCCTCCACGACCGGCAGGACGTGACCACGAAGGTTCATGACGCCGACCAGCGGGGCCGGCGCCCCCGGCACCGGGGTCGTGACGTCGAGCACCACGACCTCGCGTGCCTGGATGACGTCGACCGCGAACGGGCGACCGCCCAGGAGCACCACGCACGCACGCCGAGCCGGTGCCCGCTCGGCGACGGTCTCGACCGCGGCGACGTCCGCGCGGTGGGGATCGTCAGCGGGCAAACCGGCCCACCATCGTCAGGAGCTGGTCCGACGTGAAGGGCTTGGGCAGATAGTCGTCGGCGCCCTGGCGCTTGCCCCACGCCTTGTCGCTCTCCTGGGTCTTCGACGACACCAGCACGATCGGCGTCGTCTTCGTGTGTTCGTTGCGCTTGAGCGAGCGCAACAGCTCGAAGCCATTGCGCTTGGGCAGCACGATGTCGAGCAGCAGGACGTCGGGCCGCTCGGAGGTCACCTTGTCCTCGAGCGACTCGCCGTCGATCAGGCTCACCACCTGGTGGCCGGCGTTCCGGAGGATGGATTCCATCAGTTTGAGCTCGGAATACGCATCGTCGACGACCATCACCTTCGCCATCGATCCCTCCGGGCGCGCGGCGGCGCGAGTGGCGACGGTGCAACGAAACTGCCAGACCGGGGTGGGCCAAAGTGTCCGGCAATCGGACATGACACCACCTGACACCGTCGGCCGGGTATCACTATCGCCGCCGGGACATGCGGCGCGTGCACGGTCTGGCACGCCGGGCCAATTCGCCTGAACCCGGCCGATGGCGGATCGCCGGCGGTGGGCGGAGTGACATATCATGGGGCCATGTCGGCACGCGACGCCCTCACGGAGCGCGAGACGCTGGAGCGTTACGAGAAGCGCGGCGGGCTCTTGCGCGGCCACTTCCTGCTCACGTCCGGCCTGCACTCCGACGTCTATCTGCAGTCGGCGCTGGTGCTGCAGCACCCGGAGGACGCCGCCGCCCTCGGTGAGGCCGTGGCCGCCGGGTTTCGCGACGCGCGCGTGCAGACGGTGCTGGCGCCGGCCATCGGCGGGATCCTCGTCGCCCACGAGGTGGCCCGGGCCCTCGGGTCCCGCGCGCTGTTCACCGAGCGCGAGAACGGCGTGATGCGGCTGCGCCGCGGCTTCACCCTCGGTCGCGGCGAGCGCTGCCTCGTGGTCGAGGACGTCATCACGACCGGCGGCTCGACCCGCGAGGTCGTGCGGTGCGTCGAGGACTACGGTGGCGTCGTCGTCGGCGTCGGCGCGCTCATCGACCGCAGCGGCGGCGCGGCGAGCTTTCCCGTCAAGCGTGTGTCACTCGCCACGGTGACGGCGGCGACGTATCAGCCGGAGGCGTGCCCGCTCTGCAAAGCCGGCAGTCAGGCGATCAAGCCGGGCAGTCGATAGGCTCGGAGGGGGGCTTCGCCCCCCTTCCGACGCGCCGCGCGCGCCTGACGGCGCGCTTGTCGCTGCCTCCCCCCAGAACAGGATTGCGCCGGCGAAGCCGGCGCTCGAAACGGCGCGAAGACTCGTGGGGAGCGTCGAGGAAGCGTCGAGGGTTCAGCGCCGCTCGAACGCGCAGCGCGTGCGAGCGCGAGCAGAATCAGCGGGTGAGGGCGCCGTTCTGCACGAGGATGATGCCGAGCCAGAGGAGTTGGGCGGCGACGAAGAGGGTCAGGCCGCGGTCGCGGCCCTGGCGAACCTGCACGCGATACTGCCAGACGCCGCCCACGGCGGCCAGCGCCGCGAAGAGCGAGCCGTCGTAGCGGTCGAGCGCGCCGTAGCGCGCGGCCAGGCCGCCGGCGAAGCTCCACAGCACCCACGCCGCCAGCCACATCGTGACGACGGACACGAGCGTGGCCGGCCGTGAGCCCGCCCGGCCGAACACGCGGGCGGCGCCGAGGGCGGCGAGCCCGCCCGCTACCAGCAGCCCCGCCGCCAGCCACGCCCAGCGCCTCACGCGCGGCCGCGGTACTCCGGCCGCCAGCGCAGCAGCCGACGCTCCAGCTGCTTGATGCCGAGCGCCATGACGATGCCGATCAGGCCGAGCGAGATCAGCGCCACCATCATGTCGGCCGCGTTCAGCGTGCCGAGCGACTGGATGATCAGGTAGCCGAGCCCGCCGCCCGACTCCCCGCCGAGGAACTCGCCGACCACCACGCCGATGAGCGCGAAGGAGATCGACGGCGTCAGCGCGGCGAAGGTCCAGGCCAGCGCCGAGGGCACGATCACCGTGCGCATGATCTGACGGTCGGAACCGCCGAGGAAGCGCGCGGAGTGGATGAGGTCGGCGTCGACCGAGCGGGCACCTTGAAACGTGTTGAAGAAGACGATGAAGAACACGATCGTCCACGCCAGCACGATCTTGGCGAGCAGGCCGAAGCCGAAGATCATGGTGATGAGCGGCACCAGCGCGATGCGCGGCAGCGAGTTGAAGGCGACGATGTAGGGATCGAAGATGCGCGCCAGGCGGTCGTGGCGTCCGAGCGCCAAGCCGGCCGCGAAGCCGGTCGACACGCCGACCAGGAAGCCCCACAGCGTCGACTGGATCGTCGACAGCGCCATCTGCCACAGCGTGAGCCGCGCGTTCCCGGAGGCGAGGTAGGCGAAGCGCCGGGCGATCGCCGACGGACGGCTGATGAAGAACGGGTCGATCCAGTAGAGGCCGGGCGTCCGCGCGATCGCCTTGATCCCGGTCAGCCACTCCCAGGCCACGACCAGCACCAGGAGAATGGCCAGCCGCCAGGCGAGGACGCGAGCGCGCTCGCTCATGCCGGCGCCGCCAGCTCTTCGCCGAGTACGTGCCAGAGCCGCCCGTACTCCTGCCCGTACTCGTCGGTCTCGCGCAGCTTGATGACGTCGCGCGGGCGGGGCAGCTTCACCTCGTGGACGAGCTTCACGCGGCCCGGCCGCCGTGTCATCACCACGATGCGATCGGCCAGCGTGATCGCCTCGGAGAGGTCGTGCGTGACGAACACGACGGTCGGGTGGCGGGCCTGCCACAGCGCCAGCAGCTCGGCGTGCAGGTTGATCTTGGTGTGGGTGTCGAGCGCGCCGAACGGCTCGTCCATGAGGAGGATCTCGGGCTCGACGACGAGGGTCCGCATGAGCGCCACCCGCTGCCGCATGCCGCCGGACAGCGTGGCCGGAAACGCCTCCTCGAACCCGCCGAGGCCGGCCAGCGCGATGGCGTCGCCCACGCGGCGCTCTCGCTCCAGGCGCGGCACCCCGCGGTACTCGAGCCCGACAGCGATGTTGCGGGCGACGGTGCGCCACGGGAACACCGTGTCCTTCTGGAAGGCGCGGCACCCCGCGGTACTCGAGCCCGACGGCGATGTTGCGGGCGACGGTGCGCCACGGGAACACCGTGTCCTTCTGGAAGACGTAGCCGACCTTGGCCGGCACCCTGCCGGTCACGCCGACGCCGTCGATCTCCACCCGCCCGGCGCTCGGCGTGACAAGGCCGCCGAGCATGTTGAGGATGGTGGACTTGCCGCAGCCCGAGGGGCCCACGATGGCCACGAACTCCCGGTCGAAGATCTCGAACGAGACGTTCTCGACGGCGGCGACCGCCCGGTCGCCGTCGCGAAATGTCTTGGCGAGATCACCGAGCACGATGCGGGTACGGCGGGCGGGCACGGCGGCGCGCCGACTATGCGAGGCGGACGACGTCGCCGGTCGCCGGCCGGGAGAATCGTGTGACGATCACGCGTGGTACTTGGCCTGGGCCTTCTTGACGAACGACATGTCGACGGCCCGGGCGTAGGGAATCGGCTGCTCCAGCGCCGTCGGCACCCATACTTTCAGCCCCCGTTCAAAGTCCTTCTCGTCCACGAGGAAATCCCAGTCGAAGATCGTCCGATAGTAGCGTACGGACTCGAGGATCTCCTCGCGGCTGTAGGTCGACATGTAGGGCTTCTGCAGCAGGTCGACGACCTCGGCGTCCTTGGCCTTGCGGATCCACTGCTGGGCGCGATAGCACGCGTTGACGTAGGCCTGGACGAGGTCGGGCGATTTCTCCACCGTCTCCTTCAGCACGTAGCCGACCGTGACCGGGATGGCGCCGCCGAAGACGCGGTTCCACGCCTTCTCGTCGCGGACGTCGTAGATCGGACGGCCGAAGCCCTCCGAGACCGCCTTCGACTGCCACTCGGGCACGGCCATCATCGCGTCGAACTTGCCGGCCTTGAGACCGCCCAGCATGGTGAGATCGCCGCCGCCGCCCACCCACTCGACGTGATCGTTGACCGACTTGCCGTCGGCGGCCTTGATGGACTTGAGCACGTAGACGCCGTAGACGTAGGTGCCGGAGCCGATCGCGGTGGCCGCGACGATGGCCTTGCGGCCCACGAGTCTGGCGTCGGCCAGCGCCTCGACCGACTTCACGCCCCTGTCCCACAGCTCCTGGCGCACGACGACGTTGGCGTACGAGCAGCGCGTGTCGGTGGCGAAGACGATCAGCGCGTCCTTGCCCTTCTCGGTGATCTTCAGCGGATGGTTCGAGTCCCCCAGCGCGAACATCGCCTGCCCGGCCGCCACCGCCTGGACGACCTTGGCCCCGCCGCCCGGCACGATGAACCCGGGGACGGTGACGCCTTCCTCCTCGAAGAACTTCTTCTCCTTCGCGACGAGGTGTTGCCCGTACACGAACGTGGAGACGCTGTGCGCGGCGGTGATGGGCCGCGCCGGCGCGCCGCCCGCGGAGCGCCGAGCGCCGACGGCGAGCCCGGCGCCCGCGAGGCAGGCTCCGGCGAGAAACCTTCGGCGAGTGCAGCTCATCGGTGAATCCCCCAGGCGAGCAAACGTGGACCAATCATAACATATTGACAGTACAGCGAATTTCGGCGATCCTGTGGTATTCCATGGCCCGCAGCATGACCGGGTTCGGACGCGCGGAAGTGCGCGGCGACATGCTCGTCGTGTCGGTGGAGGCGCGCTCCGTCAATCATCGCCACCTCGACGTCGCGCTCCGCCTCCCCCGCGCGCTGGCGGCGCTCGAGCTCGACGCGCGCCGCGTCGTCGCCGGACGGGTCGAGCGCGGTCGCGTCGACGTGACCGTGCAGGTCGCGCCCGTGGCCGGCCAGCCCACGCAGCGTGTCGTCACCGACTCCGCGCTCGCGCGGGAGTACGTCGCGCGGGCGCGCGCGCTGGCCGTGGAGCTGGGAGACCTCGGCGTCGGCGGCGACGTCCCGCTCGACTGGGTGCTGGCGCGCGCTGGCCGTGGAGCTGGGAGACCTCGGCGTCGGCGGCGACGTCCCGCTCGACTGGGTGCTGGAGCGCCCCGGCGTGGTGCGCCTCGAGGAGCCGGAGCCCGCCGATGCGGTCGCGCCGTGGGGGATGCTGGAGGAGGCGCTGGGCCACGCGCTCGACGAGCTGGTCGAGCGCCGCGTCGCCGAGGGTGAGCGGCTCGCCCACGAGCTGCGCAACCTGCACGGCGAGCTCGCGGTGATCGTGGCGACGATGGCGGCCCGGGCGCCCGCCGGTGTGCGACGCCGGGAGGAGCGGCTGCGCGAGCGCCTGAGCTCGCTGCTCGGCGCCGGCGGTGTCGACGAGGCGCGGATCCTGACCGAGGCGGCGGTGTGGGCCGACAAGGCGGACATCGCCGAGGAGCTGACGCGCCTGCGGGCGCATCTGGCCGAGCTGGCGCTGGTGCTCGACAAGGACGGCCCGATCGGTCGCAGCCTCGATTTCCTGCTGCAGGAGCTGGGGCGAGAGGTGAACACGGTCGCCAGCAAGGCCGACGACCTGGAGCTGAGCCAGGCCGCGCTGGCCGGCAAGGGCGTGCTGGAGAAGATGCGCGAGCAGGTCCAGAATCTTGAGTAACAAGAACGGCGCCGTGCGCCTGATGAACGTGGGGCACGGCAACGTGGTGGTCGCCAAGCAGATCGTCGCGATCGTGGCGCTCGATTCGCTGCCGGTGAAGCGGCTGATCGAGGGCGCCAAGGGCAGCACCAAGCTCATCGACGCCACCAACGGCCGCCGCACCCGGGCCGTGATCGTCACCGAGAGCGATCACCTGATCCTCTCGTCGCTGGAGCCGGCCACGCTGGCCCAGCGGCTGGCCGACGATCGGGGCCCGGCCGAGTGATCAAGCGCCGCGGCACCCTGTTCGTCGTCTCGGCGCCGTCCGGCGCCGGCAAGACCACGCTCTGCCGCGAGATGCGGCTGCGGCTGCACGAGCTGGCCTACTCGGTGTCGGTCACCACGCGAGCGCCGCGGCCGGGCGAGATCGACGGCAGCGACTTCCGCTTCGTCAGCGAGGGCGACTTCCGGGCGATGTTAGCTCGCGGCGAGATGGCCGAGTGGGCGACCGTGCACGGCAACCTCTACGGCACGCCGGCCAAGCCGCTGGAAGCGGCGCTGCGCGACGGGCGTGACGTGCTGCTCGACATCGACACGCAGGGCGCCGCCCCGCGACGTGAAGGAAGCCATGGAGCAGCTGGAATCCATCATCCAGGCCGAACGCTGTCGGGTGGCGCGCCTGGCCCTCACCTTCCCCGACCTGGAGGTACCGAATTGATGTCGTTTCCCTCGCTGGAAGACGCGCTCAACAAGGTCTCGAACCGTTACCTGCTCGTGGTGCTGTCGGCCAAGCGGGCCCGCCAGCTCAATCGCGGCGCGGCCGGACGGGTGGACTCCAAGCACAAGAAGCCGACCAGCCTGGCGCTGGAGGAGATCGCCGCCGCCAAGGTCGAGTACCGCGTGAAGGACGAGGGCGAAGCCACGAAGGGATGAGCGCCACGCTCGACGGCCGGGAGCTCATCCTCGGCGTCACCGGGTCGATCGCCGCCTACAAGGCGGTCTATCTGCTGCGCGAGCTGACCCGCGCCGGCGCGCGGGTCAGCGTCTGCCTGAGCGAACACGCGCGCGAGTTCGTCGGTCCCCTGACGTTCCGCACGCTGTCGGGACGTCCCGTCCTCACCGACCTCTTCGATCCGCAGAGTGACGCCGCCGTGGAGCACGTGGCGCTCGCCGAGCGGGCGGCGGCGGTGGTGATCGCGCCGGCCACCGCCAATCTGCTGGCCAAGGCCGCCGCCGGGATCGCCGACGATTTCCTGACGACGCTGCTGCTCGCCGCGCGCTGTCCGGTGGTCATGGCGCCGGCGATGGACGGGGGCATGTGGCAGCATCCCGCCGTCGTCGACAACGTCGCCACGCTGCGCGGCCGCGGCGTGACCGTGCTCGAGCCCGACACCGGCGCGCTCGCCTCGGGCCTGAGCGCGCGCGGCCGGCTGCCCGAGACCGACGTGATCGTCGAGGCGGTGCTGGCCGCCCTGACCCCGCAGCGCGACCTGGCCGGCGAGTGCGTGATCGTCACCGCCGGACCGACGCGCGAGCCGATCGACCCGGTCCGCTACATCTCCAATCGCTCGTCGGGTCGCATGGGCTACGCGCTGGCCTCGGCCGCCGCCCGCCGCGGCGCCCACGTCACGCTCGTCTCGGGCCCGACCGCGCTGACGCCGCCACCGGCTGCGACGTTCGTGCCGGTACAGACGGCCGAGGAGATGCGCGAGGCCGTGCTGCAGCACGCCGGCGTCGCCGGCATCGTGATCAAGGCCGCCGCCGTCGCCGACTACCGCGTGCGGCGGCCGGCCGAGCACAAGATCAAGGGCAAGCGCGATCTCACGCTCGACCTCACGCCGAACCCCGACATCCTCGCCGAGGTGGCCGCGCGCGCCACCGGCGCCTTCATCGTCGGCTTCGCCGCCGAGACCACCGACGTCGTGGCCAACGCGCGGGCCAAGCTGGAGGCCAAGGGCATCGATCTGCTGGTGGCCAACGACGTGAGCCGCCGCGACATCGGGTTCGACGCCGAGGACAACGAGGTGCTGCTGATCGACCGCTGGGGCGGCAGCCGCGCCCTGCCGCGGATGGCGAAGTCGGCGGTGGCCGAGGCCATCCTCGACGCGATCCTCGCGCTGCGCGCCGCGCACCCGGCGCGCAAGGCCGTCCGCTGAGCGACGATCCGCGCGCCGCGCTCGCCAACGCGCTCGGTGACCTGGCGGCCACGCTCCGCTTCCATCGCGACCTCGGCGTCGAGCACGTGAGCCTGGAGGGCGAGTACCTGCGAACGCCCCCCGAGGCGCTGGAGGCGCAGGAGCAGCGGCTGCAGGGCTGCCGGCGGTGCAAGCTCTGCGAGGGGCGCAGCACGATCGTGTTCGGCTCCGGCAACCCCCGGGCCGGTCTCGTCGTCATCGGGGAGGGCCCCGGGGCCGACGAAGACGCTCAGGGCCTGCCGTTCGTCGGTCGCGCCGGCCAGCTGCTCACGCGCATGCTGGCCTCGGTCGACCTGACGCGCGACGAGGTGTACATCACGAACGCCGTCCTGTGCCGGCCTCCCGGCAACCGGAATCCCGAGGCCGACGAGCTGGCGGCCTGCGCGCCGTTCCTCGCCGACAAGCTCGCCGTCATCCAGCCCAAGGTGATCCTCACGCTCGGCAGCGTCGCGACGCAGTCGCTGCTCCACACCAGGGAGCCGATCGGCAAGCTGCGCGGGCGCCTCCATCCCTACGGCGACGCCGTGCTGATCCCGACCTTCCATCCGGCATTCCTCCTCCGCAACCCCGGCCAGGACTACAAGCGCATGGCCTGGGACGACCTGAAGCTCGCCAAGCGGGAGTACGACCAGCGCAGGAGACGATGAAGGCCGGTCGCCTCCGACGCCGGGCCACCGACGCTGCGAGGCCCGCAGGCGCGCCTGTCCAGTGATCGCCGAGGTGGCGTTCGACGCCCCGGTCGATCATCCGTTCTCGTACCGCGTGCCACCCGGCTGGGCGCCGGAGCGCGGCCAGCGGGTGCTGGCGCCGCTGGGCGGCGCGCAGCGAGTCGGGATCGTGCTCGGGCTCCGCGACGGGGACGAGGCCGCCCTGAAGCCGCTGCTGTCGCTCGCGGAGCCCGCGCCGGTGCTGGGCGCCGCCGGCCTCGAGCTGGCGCGCTGGATCGCCGCCGAGTCGCTGTCCTCGGTCGGCTCGACGTGCGCCGCTCTGCTGCCGCCGCTGGCGTCTCCGTCCGCGCCTGCGCCCGTCGAGCGCGCGCCGGCCCCGCGACCGGCGGCGACCGCGACGGGCACCAGCGTCGAGCTGCTCGTCGGGGCCGGGCGCGAGCGGCGATTGCTCGAGCGCATCGCGCAGGCGCCGGGCGCGCTCGTGATCGTGCCCGACGTCGAGGCGGCCGCGCGATGGGCGCAGCGGCTCGGCAAGGCGCGGCCGGTCCTGCGGCTCGACTCCGGCGTCGACGACGACGTGCGCGCGGCGGCGTGGGCGCGCCTGGGCGCCGACGGCGGGCTGGCGGTCGGGACCCGCTCGGCGCTCCTCTCGCCCCTGCCGCCGGGGGCGCTGCTGGCGCTCGTCGACGAGCACGACATCGCGCACAAGCCGCCCGGCCCGCCGCGCATCCACTCGCGCGACGTCGTGCTCGAACGCGGCGGCCGCGAGCGGCGCCGCACGCTGCTGACCGCTGCCACCCCCAGCGTCGAGCTCTGGGTGCGAGCCGCCGACCGCAGCGGCGTGACGATGGCGCCGCCGGCGCCGGGACCGTGGCCCGTGGTGACGATCAGCGACACCCGCGGCATCCTGCGACGCGAGCCCCTCACGCCGCCGCTGGCCCGGGCCGCGCGCGAGACGCTCGCCGCCGGCCGGCGCGTGCTGCTGCTGGTGAGCCGGCTGGCGTCGTCCCTGGCCTGCGACGAGTGCGGTGAGATCACGCGCTGCCCGCAGTGCGCGCTGGCGCTCGTCTACACGCGCGCGGCGGCGACGCTGGCCTGCCGCCTGTGCGCGACCACGGTGCCGCTGATGGACACCTGCCCGCACTGCGGCGGCCGGCGCCTCTCACCGTTCGGCTGGGGCCTCGAGCGCGTCGAGCACGCCGTGCGCCGGCGCTTTCCCCGGGCGCGGGTGGCGCGCTGGGATCCCGAGGCCTCCCGCGGCGCCCGCGGCGAGGCGCAGCGCGCGGCGGCCGCCGCGGCCGAGATCGTCATCGGAACGCGCGGGGCCCTGCGCCTGTTCGGTCCCGCCTCGCTCGGGCTGGCCGGCTTCGTGTCGCCCGATCAGCTGCTGCGCTTGCCGGACTTCCGCGCGGGCGAGCGCATGTTCGGTCTGGTGTGGGCGGCCGCCGAGCGCGTCGGCGGCAACGGCAGCCTGGTGATCCAGTCGCAGAATCCGACGCACTACGCGCTGGAGGCGGTCGCCCGCCAGGACCTGGCCGCGTTCTACCGCGCCGAGGTGAAGTTTCGCGCCGAGCTCGGCTATCCGCCGTTCCGGCGCCTGGCGCTGGTGACCGTGCGGGGGGGCGCCGACGGGCGCCGGCTGGCCGACGAGGTGGCGGCCGCGCTGCGCGCCTCGTCGCGGCTCACGGTATATCCGCCGGTCGCCGAGCGGCGCGAGCGCGCCCGACGCATCGTCGTGAAGGGCCACGCCGATCTTCCGGCCGCGCTGGCGGCGGCGCTGGAGGACTTCCGCGCTCCGCGACCGCGGAGCCGCGGTATCATGGACGTGGAGGTTGATCCCGTCGAATGGCCGTCCTGAAAGTCCGCCGCTATGGCGACCCGGTCCTGCGCCGCCGCGCCCGTGACATCGAGGCCGTGACGCCCGAGATCCGGCGCCTGGTCGACGACATGATCGACACCATGTACGACGAGGTCGGCATCGGACTGGCCGCGCCGCAGGTCGGCACCTCGCTGCGCCTGATGGTCGTGGGCGACGAGGAAGGTCGCGGCGCCCAGGCGCTCGTGAACCCGGTCATCAGCGAGCAAGGCGGGACCGTCACCGCCGAGGAGGGCTGCCTGTCGCTGCCCGGGATCTTCGCCGACGTGACGCGCGCGCAATGGGTGAAGCTCGAGGCGCAGGACCTCGAGGGGCGGCCGGTCGCGATCACCGCCCGCGGCCTGCGCGCACGCGTGTTCCAGCACGAGATCGATCACCTCGACGGCGTGCTGTTCATCGATCGCCTCGATCCCGTGACGCGGGATCGCATCAAGCGCCGGATCAAGAAGGAAGGCTTCGCCGAGGACGTCGGTCACCGCGCCTTCGCGCTGTAGTCCACTGAAGGTCCTCTTCTACGGTACCCCGGCGTTCGCGCTCCCCGCGTTCGAGGCCGTACACCGCGCGCACACGATCGTCGCCGTCGTCACCCAGCCGGATCGGCCCGCCCATCGCGGGCAGCGCCTGACGCCACCGCCGGTCAAGCTGGCGGCGCTGGCGGCCGGGCTTCCGGTCCTGCAACCCCAGCCGGATCGGCCCGCCCATCGCGGGCAGCGCCTGACGCCACCGCCGGTCAAGCTGGCGGCGCTGGCGGCCGGGCTTCCGGTCCTGCAACCGCCGCGTCTGCGCGATCCCGAGTGGCCCGAGCGATTGCGCGCGCTGCGCGCCGACGTCGCCGTCGTGGTCGCGTTCGGCCAGATCCTGCCGCAGGCCGTGCTCGACGCGCCGTCGCGCGGCTCGATCAACATCCACGCCTCGCTGTTGCCGAAGTACCGCGGCGCGGCGCCGATCCAGTGGGCGATCATCCGCGCCGAGACCGTCACCGGGATCACGACGTTCCAGATGGACGCGGGCATGGACACCGGCCCCCTGCTGCTGCAGGCCCAGACGCCGATCGGGCCCGACGAGACGGCCGGCGAGCTGAGCGAGCGCCTGGCGGCGCTCGGCGCCGAGGTGATCCTCACCACGCTCGCCCGGCTCGACACGCTCACGCCGACGGCGCAGCCCACGGAGGGCGCGACGCTGGCGCCGCGCCTGAAGAGGCAGGACGGTGTGCTCGAGTGGACCCGGCCGGCGCGCGAGCTGGCGGCCCTCGCGCGCGGCTGCAACCCGTGGCCCGGCGCGACCGCCGGAGCGCTGACCATCTGGCGCGCCCGCGCGGTCGGTGGGCACGGCGCACCGGGCACGCTGATCGCCCACGACCGCACCCTGGCCATCGCCGCCGGCCAGGGCGCGCTGCTGCCGCTGCAAGTGCAGCCGCCGAGCCGGCGCGCCCTCGCGTGGGACGACTACCTCCGCGGCGCCCGGCTCGCGGCCGGCACCGCGCTGGCCGTGCGATGAGCCCGCGTCGAGGCGACGCGCACGCGCGCCGCCCGGGCGACCCGGCCCGCCGCGCGACTTCCCCGCCGGCGGGCGCGCGGGCCGTCGCCGCGCGGGTGCTGGAGGGCGTGGAGGCCGAGGGGGCCTTCGCCGAGC
>Ga0209474_10002537_pt1 | contig 16698 bp, 13 predicted proteins | sample GraSoiAngelo_145_FD_185902 | JGI IMG/M metagenome (GOLD analysis project Ga0209474, IMG submission 185902) | Grasslands soil microbial communities from the Angelo Coastal Reserve, California, USA - 14_1009_05_20cm (SPAdes) (version 2) | ecosystem: Environmental > Terrestrial > Soil > Grasslands...
GCTCCAGGATGCGGATCGCCTCCTCTCGGGTGCGGCGGCGCCGGTACGGACGGTCGCTGGTCATCGCTACGAACGCGTCGGCGATGGCGATGATGCGGGCGAAAAGAGGAATTTGATCGCCGCCAAGGCCATCCGGATAGCCCGCTCCGTCAACCCGCTCGTGGTGGTGGCGGACGGCCGGAAGCAACTGGTCGGCGCGAGGCAGTGGCGCCAGGATCTCCTCGCCGACGAGGGGGTGACGCTTGACCTGGGTGAACTCTCCCGGATCGAGCCGCCCTGCTTTTGCGAGGACGCCAACCGGCACACTCAAGGTGCCGACGTCGTGCAGCAACGCCGCTTTGTAAAGAAAGGTGAGCTGGTCGTCGGGCAGTCCAAGGGCGGTGCCGAGTTGCATCGCCCAGTGAGCGACTTTCTCGGCGAGTCCCCCGCTGCTGTGATCGCGATCCTCGACCGCGCGCGCCAACGTAACTACGATGCCCTCGAGCTCATTGATCTGCCTTTTCAAGTGTCTGATGCGAAGCTGTGCTCGCACCAGCGTTTGCAGCGTGGCTCGCTCGACTGGCGTTAACGCGACGTCGTCCGCCCCGGCATCGATCGCCCGTTGGCGCAGTGGCTCGTCGGCCGGCGCAATCAGGAGCACGACAGGGGTATCACGGGTTGCGGGAGCCTGCTTGATCGCGCGGCAGACCTCGATGCCGTCCATATCGGGCAGCATGGCTTCGCACAACACCAGGTCAACGGGGTGCGCGATCAGGAGTCGCAGGGCTCCGGCGCCGTCTTTCGCGCTGATCACCCGATACCCGGCCGTCTCGAGGCTGCTCCGCAGGTCGCGCTCGCTTTCGGCGTCGTCCTGGGCCACTAACACCGTGGCGGCGATGTCATCCGCCGGCTCGCCCGCAGCCGAGGTCATTTGCGGAGCAATATCGGCAGCTTAGTGAAGTCGCGTTCGGCCGCCATGCGCATGAATGCAAATGCCCGGTCATCATCGCCGCGTGCTCGTAGGATCTCGGCATACATCGCGCAGACCTCGGCCAGCTTCCCGGCGGCGTTCCGATCGGTGAGCAGCCGCAGCGCGAATGTAAATTGGCGATTGGCAATGATTGGGTGGCCTCGACGTTCGGCCGCTACGCCCTCTATCGCGGCTGCGAGCGCCAGGTGCAGGTGATCGCCCGAACGCTCCGACGCCTGCCGGCCCTCCCTCGCGTGGGTCATCGCGTCGTCCAGCTTGTTCTCCTCGAGGTCGTACCGAGCCAGCGCAGCGGCGGCCACACCGACGACGAAGTCATCTCCTAGATCGCGTCCACGAACCAGGCAACTTTTTTGGTACTGGCGCGCCTGCTCCAGGCGACCGGCACTGTAATGAACGTCGCCGATGTTGTTCATGATCCGATTCGCGTCGCGCTCCTGCTTGATCCGGGCGTGGATCTCGAGGGCCCGATTGCAGTGTTCGATGGCCTCGTCGAGATGGCCCTTGGCTCGCGCCGTTACGCCGAGGCCCATGTGCGCATTTGCAATGCGTAACAAACTCTCGGCGTCGGTCGCTGCATCAAGCGCGCTCGCTAGATAGGCATGGGCCTGGTCGACCTGACCCAGGCTCCAGCAAGCGCGGCCAAGATTCGTGAGGACGCGCGCGCGCAACCCCGGATCGGCGAGCTTGGAGCGGTCGAGCCAGTAGACGGCCCGAAGGTCGGCCTCGACGGCGTTGACGAACTGTTCCTGCTCGGCGAGGACGGTGCCCATTTCCGCGTAAATGGCGGCACTCAGTTCTGGGTCGTCGGACGGTGCGGTTGCCGCCGCGGCTTGATGTGCGGCGAGCGCATCGGCTAGCTGTCCCAGGGCGTCGAGGGCGGTGCCTTTAATCCGTTCCAGGTCGGCTCGCTCATTGGCGGTGGTGGAATGGGAGTAGGCCTCCGCCACCAGCGCCAATGCGCGGAGCGGCTCCTTCGCTTTCACTGCGAGATCGGCGCTCTTCCGCAGGTAGGTGACCTCCATGGGCAACAGGTCGCCAGTGAAGTGACCCAGTGGCATCCGCAGTCGTTCCGCCATCAGTCGGAGCTTGGCAAGCGAGGGGGTAGCGCGGTGGCGCTCGATCTGGCTGATGAAGCCTTTGGTCGCCAGCCCCCTCCCCAGCTGTTCCTGGGTCAGCCCACGGGCCAGCCGGGCCTCCCGAAGACGATCTCCGACAGAGTTCATCCGACGCCCATGAGTATAGCTTCACTAAACCCGGTTGCGGAAAGTATATTGACACCAAATTGCACCGGGTGTTAGATTCCGGCTAATCGGTCGGAGCGCCCGGTAACCCAGGAGGGTGCTCATGAACCGGATCGCCGCCTTTTTCGTCGCTGTCGCTGCCCTCGTGCTCGCCGTCGCCGATTCGATGCCAGGCGGTCACTAACTGCGGTTCCGGGGGACTCGGATGGGCGCTTGCTTCGAGCAAGCGCCTTTTTTCTTAGTTAGGGCGAGGCGCTGGGAGAGGGCTTGGGCGACCCGCTGGCCGCGGGCTGCAGCGCGGCGAGCTGCTTGAGGATGTCACCAACCGTCTTGATCTCCTGCGCGTAGCCGACAAAATCGCCTTTGGTCAGGTCCGTCTGGGCCTGGTCGTAATGCGTCTTGGCGGACGCGATCAACTGCGCGACAGTGCCGCTCGGTGGTGTCGTGGGCCCGGACGGCGTGGTCGGTGTCGCCTGTCCGAGCAGGGACGCCAGCGCCTTGTCAAGGGTGTCTTCCATCACCACGTTCTGGCCGGTTGCGGCGATCACTTTCTTCAACTGCGGAATCGGAACGTTGGTCGCCTCCAGGTAAATCGGCTCGATGTAGAGCAGCGAATTCTCGATCGGCAGGACCAGCAGGTTGCCGCGGATGACGGTCGACCCCGCCGCATTGAGCAGCGCAAATTGGGACTTGATCACCGGAGCTTGATCGATGTTCGATTCCACCTGCTGCGGGCCGACCACCAGGCTGTCCTTGGGGAAGCGGAAATCGAAGAGGGTTCCGTAGTCCGGTGGATCCGAACGCGCCGCCAGGTAGGCGATCATGTTGGTCTTGCCGTTCGGCGTGTACGGCAGGATCGTGACGAATTCCTCTTTGGCCTCGCCGGGAAGCCGGCTGATGACAAAGAAGGGCCGGATCGGTGAGGGGCCGCCGGCCTGCTGCAGGTTCTCCTTGGCGATATTCCAGAGGTCCTCCCGCGTGTAGAAGACCCTGGGGTCAGTCATGTGAAAGAGCGCAAATCGTTCGGCCTGCAGATTAAAGAGGTCGCGGGGATACCGTATGTGCGCTTGAAGACCGGGCGGCATCTGGCTGAAGGGCTTGAACAGACCCGGGAAGATCGCGCCGTATGTGTTCGCGATCGCGTCCTTGGGGTCGATCTGGTAGAAGGTCGTGGTGCCGTCGTAGGCGTCGACGACGACCTTGACTGAGTTGCGCGCGTAGTTGACGTTGGCGAAGGCACCGGCGACGTCGGGTGCCATATCGCTGTAGGGAAAGTGGTCGGTCACCGTGTACCCGTCCAGCATCCAGTAAATCCGGCCGTCGACCACCACCACGTAGGGATCCTGGTCGAAGCGGAGAAATGGCGCGAGCGCCGCGACTCGATCCTGGACGGCGCGATTGAAGAGGACCTGGGTCGAGGCGGTGAGCTGCGGACTGATCAGGAGGTTGATGTCACCGAAACGCACCGCGAACGCCAGGCTGCGCAGTCCCGAGGACAGCGGCACCCCCGTCTTGCCCGTCCAGTGCGTGAATTTGTCGGTCTCAAGCGGGTAGTCGAACTCCGCCTGCTTCGAATCGGCCAGCACGTAATCCGTGGTGTGCCTGCCGAAGTAGATGCCCGCCTGGGTGACCGGCGGGTCACCGGCGGGCGGGATGTCCTTGAGCGTCAGGACCGGATAGCCCTGGGTGGTGGCCTCGTTGGCACGGGCCGCGACCACCCCGTAGCCGTGGGTGTACTGCAACTTCAGGTTGACCCAGTTCTTGACTTCCGGCGGCAGGTTTTCGGGCTTGAGCTCGCGGGCCGCGAGCAGCAGCTGTAGATATTGGCCACCGAGCTGGTAGCGGTCGACCGCGACCTCGTTCTGATAGAACTGGTAGTAGGTCCGCAAACTCTGGATGTTTTCCAGCGTCTGCGGCAGCGCCAGCTGCGGGTCCCACAGCCGCGCGTTCTGCACCGTCTGCGGATTGCGAGCCACCGCGTCCGCGGTCAGCGTGTCCTTGGGGGTGAAGGGGCGGTCGGCGATATCGGATAGCCCGTACGCCTGGCGGGTGAAGTCGATTTCGTTTTTGATGTAGGGGGTCTCCCGCGAGAGCTGGCTCGGCGCTACCTGGAACCGCTCGACGATGCCGGGGAAAACGACGGTGAGGATGAACGCCGCGCCCAGCCAGACGACCAGGGCCGCCGCCAAGGGAGTAGCGCGAGCGCCGACGGCATTGATCAGGAGGCCGGCGGTGATCAGCACCATCAGCACGGTCATGATCCAGTAGGCCGGGACGCGGGCCGCGAGATCCGCATAGCCGACGCCGTAGACAAAACCCCGCTTGCTCAACAACAGTTCGTACAGGTCGAGCTGGTAATGGACCGCCCAGAGCGCGGCAAAGACGGCGGAAAGCACCGAGAGGTGGCGCACCGCGCGGGGCGGCAGCTGCAGGCTCTGGAAGCCCGATCTCGAGGCGTAGATGCCGGCGACCATCAGGATCACGAGGATCACCACCCCCAGCAGCCAGCCCCAGAGCAGGCGGTAGAAGGGGAGGGTGAAGACGTAGAACGAAACATCCCGATGCCAGATCGGATCCTGCAGGTTGAAGGATTTCTGATTGAAGAACGCGAGGATGGTCTGCCATTCTCCGGACGCGATCCGGCCGAAGAGGAGTCCAAGGAGAAAGACCACGAGCAGGGCGAGGATGGTGGACGGCGCGGTCAGTGGGCGCTGCCGGATCCCGATCGAGGACAGCCGCCTGCCGGTGTTGGCGTTGAGTGCCAGCACGACATTGGCCCCGCCGATCACCCAGAACACGATGGCGAAGATGAAGAAGGACCAGATCTGGGCCGCAAAGCGCGTCCCGAAGACGCCGCCAAAGCCCAGCGCCCGGAACCAGAGATAGTCGGTATAGAAGGTGGCGAACGGCTTCAGAAGAAAGAGGAGCAGCAGCAGGACGGCAAGGATGGTGATCCAGATGACGCCCCGACGGGAGACGCGGATGGTCGGGAAGCCGGGCTCGGTGGGCAGGCGGCCAAACGGCGACTCGCCGCCCTCGAAAAATCCCCGCGGCGGGCGTCTAGACACGCACGAACGCGGCGCGCCTCGGGTATGGTGCGGTTCGGCCCACCTCTTCTTCTATCCGCAGGAGCCGATTGTACTTCGCGACTCGTTCCGACCGTGACGGCGCCCCCGTTTTGATCTGGCCGGCCCCGGTGGCGACGGCCAGGTCGGCGATGAAGGTATCCTCGGTCTCGCCCGATCGGTGCGAGATCACGGTGGAGTAGCCGGCCCCGCGCGCCGTGGCGATGGTCTCCAGGGTTTCGGTCAAGGTACCGATCTGGTTGACCTTGACGAGGATGCTGTTGGCGACGCCGGTCTCGATGCCGCGGCGGAGGCGCACGACGTTGGTGACGAAGATATCGTCGCCAACCAGTTGCACGCGCTTCCCCAGCCGGCTGGTCAGTAACCGCCAACCCTCCCAATCGTCCTCGGCGAGGCCGTCCTCGATGGAGATCACCGGATACTGATCGATCCAGCTGGCCCAGCGGTCGATGAGCTCACCAGGCTGCAGGCTGCGCCCCTCGCCGGCGAGCTCATAGCGGCCGTCACGGTAGAACTCCGATGCCGCGGGATCGAGAGCGATGAAGAGATCCCGGCCGGGCTGGTGGCCGCTGCGCTCCATGGCGTCAACCAGCAGCCGCATGGCGTCCTCGTTAGCGTTGAGCTCGGGGGCGAACCCACCTTCGTCGCCCTGCCCGGTGCTCAGGCCGCGTTCGTGAAGGATCTCCTTGAGGGCGTGAAAGGCCTCGGTTCCCCAGCGGAGGCCCTCGGAAAAGCTCGGGGCGCCGGCCGGTACCACCATGAATTCCTGGAAGTCGACCTTCGTCTGCGCATGCCGGCCCCCGTTGAGGATGTTCATCATCGGAACCGGCATCCGGAGCTCGCCGCCCGCGGCGAGATAGCGATAGAGCGGCTGGCCGGCGGCGAGCGCGGCGGCTCGCGCGGCCGCCAGCGAGGCACCCAGCACGGCATTGGCACCAAGCCGCGATTTGTTCGCCGTCCCGTCGAGGTTGATGAGCCGCTCGTCGATGCCACGCTGGTCAGTCGCGTCCGCACCGCGCAGCGCGGCGGCGATCTCCTCATTGACGTGGCCCACCGCCTTGAGGACGCCCTTGCCGCCGTAGCGGTTCTTCTCGCCGTCGCGCAACTCGACGGCCTCGTGGGCGCCGGTGGATGCCCCTGACGGGACGGCCGCTCGACCATGCTCCCCCGACTCCAGGACCACGTCGACCTCGACTGTCGGATTCCCGCGCGAATCGAGGATCTCGCGGCCGTGGACGCGCGCGACGCGGGCGGCGGTCACAGGTCGTCGTCGTCCATATTGGTCGCAGCGTCGGGCCCGGCCTCTTCCATCTCGCCGACCACCTGGTCGAAGTCTTCACCAAGCTCGTCGCCGCCCATCTGCTGTCCCATCTTCTTCGCCCAGCGCGCCATGCTCTTGGGGTCGTTCTCATCGACGTCGGAGAGGTCGCCATCGCTCATTCGGTCCAGGCGGCTGTCTTCGGAGAGGACCTGGGCCGTCCGTGAGATCAGGCGGGTGAGGTGACGGCCACCGCAGAGGGGACAGGCCGGCGAAGTCTCGACCGCCGTGAGACTCTTGAAGAAGATGGAGGGTCGCTTGCCGCAGTCGGCGCAGCGATACTCGTAAATGGGCATCGGTCGCTCTAAACTTAGCGCATGGCAGAACAGCATCAGCATTCCGAGGGCACCGAACGCGTACGAGAGGCGATCCGAGACGGCTTCACCATCATGCTGGGCGCGGCCAGCTGGGCGTTTGAGCAGGGCGACCGCCTGGTCGAGACCTGGTTGCACCAGGGGCAGATCAGCCGCGAGGAGGGCCGCCGGCGCTTCGAAGACTTCGCAGCAAGCTCCCGACGCCGCGGCGAGGATCTGACTCGGCGTGTGTCGGAAGGCATGCGATCATCGATGCCGGTCGCGACTCGCGATCAGGTCGCCAGCCTCGAACGGCAGGTTGCCGAGCTCAAGCAGCAAATCGAATCGATGAAGAGCGCCGGCGCTGTGCCGCCGTCTTCAGGGCCGACCTCGACCCGCGAACGAAGTTAACCGCGCTTCTTGTGGCCTCGCCCCTGGCCACCTCCGCCGCAACCCACGTCGCAGCCGGCTGGGGCCGGCGGTTGCTGCGACTGCGCCACCGGCTCACTCCCGGGCAATAGGTAGGCCGTGTAGCCGTTCATGTCCACGGCGTGCAATCCGTCGGGAACGGCAAACCAGCTGTCGGGCTGGCCGCTGAGCGCCGCGGTCATGAAGCCGTGGAAGATGGGAGCCGCGCCGACGATGCCACTGACATTGCGCATCGGCGTGTGATCCGCGTTCCCCACCCAGACGGCGACGGCGAGATTGGGCGTGAAGCCGACGGTCAGGTTGTCGCGGAAGTCGTTCGTCGTGCCGGTCTTGGCGGCGACATGATGTCCCGGAATCGTGAGATCGCTGTTGCGGCCGAAGGCGAGGGAACGATTCCGGTCGTCGGACAGCATCTGCCCCATGATGAAGCTGACCTGCGGGCTGAGCGCCGGCTTGCCGTTGCGAGCTGGATCAAAACGGTAGAGGGTGCTGCCGTCGTGCGCCGCGATCCGCAGGATCGGCTGCGGGTGTTCATAGGTGCCCTGGGCGGCCAGGGTGCCGGCGCCGGCGGCCATCTCGATTAGCGGCACTTCATAACCGCCGAGCGTCAGGCTCGGCTGATAGCTACCGGCCGGCTGATTGAGTGACGTCAGGCCCATGCGGCGCGCCACGTCGACGACCCGATCGGTACCCGTGCCCAGTTCGACTTTGACGGCGGGAATGTTGAACGAGTTGCCCAGGGCGAACGGTAGGGGCTGCCACCCGTGATACGAGCCGTCGTAGTTGTGCGGCGTGTAGGTGCTGCCGTCGGGCATCCGGACGTTGATCGGCTGGTCCAGCACCCAGGAACCCATGGTGAACTTCTCCGACTCGATGGCGGCGGTGTAGGTGAAGATCTTGAAGGCGGAGCCGGGCTGGCGCGGGGTGATTGCCATGTTGTACTGCCCGCCCGGCACGTCCGGGCCGGCTGACCCGACCATGGCGAGCACCGCGCCGGTCTTGGGATCGAGCGCAACCAGGGCGCCGTCCGTCACGTGCTGGCCCTGCAGTGCCATGACTTTCTCCCGCACCTGACGCTCGGCGATCGACTGCAGGTTCCAATCGAGCGAGGTGATAACGGTCAATCCGCCGTTCTTGAGCAGCTCCCCGCCATAGGTCTTCTCCAACTGCGCGGCGACCCAGTGCACGAAGCCAGGTGCCTTGACGTCGTCCGCGGTCGAGGCCTTCTGCGGGGTCAGCTTCTGCGCGTAGGCGGAATCCGCCTGCGCCGGCGTGATCGCGTGGTTGCGAACCATCGCGTCCAGCACCACGCGCTGGCGCGCCTTCGCCCCATTGAAGTTCGTGATGGGATCCAGCTCGGTGGGCGCCTGCGGCAGGCCGGCGAGCAGGCTGGCCTCAGCTAGCGACAACTGGCTCGCGGGTTTGCCGAAATAGGTCTGCGCCGCCGCTTCGACCCCGTATGACCGATTGCCGTAATAAATCCGATTGAGATATGCCTCGAGGATCTGTGCCTTCGAGTACTGATGCTCGATCTCGACCGCGAGGATCGCCTCGTCCAGCTTGCGCAAGACCGACCGATCTTCCGAGAGGTAGAGGTTCTTGACGAGCTGCTGCGTGATCGTGCTGCCGCCCTGGTTGAAACGCAGATGCAGCAGGTCATCCAGGCCGGCCTGGCCCGTGCGCAGCAGGTTCAGACCGCCGTGCTGATAAAAGCTACGGTCCTCGACGGCGATGGTCGCCTGCTGCATCGCCGGCGCGACCTGCTTCAGTGGTACGATGCGGCGCCGCTCGGAGCCCTGGTGGATCTCCGCCAGCAAGATGGTCCCTGTCCGGTCGTAGATGCGGGTCGAGAGAGGCAGGCGGGCGGTGCTGAGATTGGCGGTAGAGGGGAGGCCGGCCCACACGTACAACAGGCCCGGAAGAACGACGAGGAGGATAGCGGCGAGCAGGACGGCGGGAGCCACCATCCAGGAGCGAAAGCGCAGGCGGCTCCTTCGGGCGGTGGCTCGGCCACAGCCCGCGCAGTATCGGCTGTCGGGCTTGACCGCGTCGCCGCAGTCAGGGCAGAACGAACTAATGTGGTTGACGGGTTACATTATACTAAGAGGCTCACAAACTACAGCAGGTGGGCGCCGAGGACCCCCTTGAGATGAGCCAGCGCCCATCGCTGCACCTCGTCACCCGGATGGCCCGGCCCGTCGAAGGTCTCCACGGCTGAGGCGGGGACCACCACCCGGTAGTCGCGGTTGCGCAGGTCGGCGACGGTGTGCAGCACGCAGATGTCGGTGCACACCCCGACCACCGTGACCTGCTGCGGCTGCGCGGCGCGCAGCCGCGCCTCGAGGTCGGTCTCGAAGAAACCGGAGTAGCGGCGCTTGCGGATCAGGGTGGCCGCCTCGAGCAGCGGCTGGAGCTCGGGCACGACCTCGGACTCGACGGTCCCGCGCACGCAGTGCACGGGAAAGACCTCGAACTCCCGGTCGTTCGGGTCGTGGGTGTCCGCCAGGAAGATGAGCTGGTCGCCCGCCCGCCGGCGCTCCTCGACGGCCTCGAGGATCTTCGGGATGGCCGCGTCGCAGCGGGGAGAGGCGAGGTTCCCCTGCTTGCAGAAGCCGTTGAGCACGTCGACCACAATGGTCACGTTCGGCATGGTCAGGTCACCGGCTCGAGCCGGGGGTTCGGGCGGTACCGCCTCCCGGCTTTGGCATTGGGCCGGCCCTCGACCATCACGACGTCCGCCGTGAAGTCATAGGTGCCCTGGAAGAAGGCGCTGCCGACGCCGTAGGCGTCGACCGGAACCCGCTCGCGCTCGAAGCGCTCGATCTTGGCCACGTTGAAGCCGCCGCTGGCGACGATCTTGACGTGCTCGAAGCCCTCGCGGTCGAGCGCCTGTCGAACCAGGTGGCAGAGTTGTGGGTTGACGCCGCGCGGGTCGAAATCACCCATCAGTTTCTGGACGCTGAGGTCGACCATCGTCTCCGAGGTGTCGAGGCGCACGCCCCAGAGCCGGTCCTTGAGCGCTCGCGCGACCTCGAGCGAGGTGCGCACGCAATCGTTCTCCCAATCGACCAGGACCACGAGGTTCGCCGTCGGCTCCATGTATTCGGCATATTTGCGCGCGGCCAGCACGGTGTCTCCGCCGTAGGCGGCGATCAAGCCGTGCGGCACGGTTCCAATGCCGCGGCCACCCCACCAGGATGCCTGCGCGTCGGTGGAGACGCCGATCGCCCCCGAGACGTGGGCTGCGTAGCCATCGCCGGTCTGCACCAGGTGGTGGTCGTGACGGGCGGGGAAGAACATGATCTGCTTCCCGTTGGCCGCCTCAACGACGCGTCGCACGTTGGTCGCAACCTTGGTCCGGCGCGAGAGGACGCCGAGGTAGACGGTCTCCAGCCGGGCGAACAGCGAGTAGTCGCCCTCGATCGTCATCGTCGTCTCCCAGGGGGCCGCTTCGTCGCCGTCGTAAAGCGCGTGGACCCGGAGCTGCGAGAAGTCCTCGGAACAGAGCTTGACGATGGCGATCGCCTCATCCATGCCGCCCACGACCGCCTGGTTCTTCTGGAAGACCTGCATCAGGACGTGCGGATGGCGCGTGTCCGCCTTCAGGACGTCGACGGTCCGGTTGAAGTAGACGTCGCTGTAATAGCCCTCGCGGATCCGCTCGACCGGCAAGCGAAACACCGATGGGTCGAGCCGATCGCGTCGGCGTGTCGGCGCTTGGGTCACCGCTTCCGTGGCCACGGCAGTGGTTCAGATATTAGGCGCCGATCTTCCGGTATCGCTGGTAGCGCTCCTCGACCAGGCGGTCGATGTCGATCGCCTCGAGCGCAGCGAGGTGGCGTTGCAGGGCGGCACCGGCCGCGTCGGTCGCCACGCCGTAGTCGTTGTGGGCGCCGCCGGGCGGCTCGGGCACGATCTCATCCGCAAGGCCGAGCCGTTTCAAATCGGCAGCAGTCAGCTTGAGCGCGTCGGCCGCCTCCACCTTGCGGGCAATGTCGCGCCAGAGAATCGAGGCGCAGGCCTCGGGCATGGCGACGCTGTAGATGGAGTGCTCCATCATCAACAGGCGATCGCCCACCCCGATGCCGAGTGCCCCGCCACTGCCGCCCTCGCCGATCACCAGCGTCACGATCGGAACGCGCGCCTGGGAAAGCGCCACCAGGTTGTCAGCGATCGCCCAGGCGATGCCGCGCTCCTCGGCGCCGGCGCCGGGAAAGGCGCCCGAGGTGTCGACGAATGCCAGGATCGGGAATTGGAATCGTTCCGCCTGCCGGATAAGCCGCAGCGCTTTGCGGTAGCCCTCCGGGTTGGCCATGCCGAAATTACGCATCGCCCGTTCCGCCGTGGTCCGCCCCTTCTGCTGCGCGATGACCATGACCGTCCGCTTGTCGAGGGCGGCCGGTCCGCCGATGATCGCGTGGTCGTCCCCGAAGACGCGATCACCGTGCAACTCGAAGAAGTCACCGAAGATCGCGTGGATGTAGTCGAGCGCATAGGGCCGGTCAGGATGCCGGGCGAGCTCGACCTGCTCCCAGGTGGCAGCCGCGACGGATCCGTTGTCGCTCACCGCTGCACGACGGACGCGGGCGCCTGCGTGGGCGTCTTCGCCTTACCGTGCAGCTCGAAGTCGCCGGCGACGCCATTCCTCGCGTAAAGGTCGAGGAGCTGGCGCAGCACGGCCGGCAGCTCGGGGCGGGGCACCACGAGGTCGATCATCCCGTGCTGCCAGAGGAATTCCGCCGTCTGGAATCCCTCGGGAAGCGTTTCGTAGGTCGCCTGTTGAATAACCCGCGCGCCGGCAAAGCCGATCATGGCGCCGGGCTCCGCGATGATCACGTCGCCCAAGGAGGCGAAGCTTGCGGTCACGCCGCCCATCGTCGGGTCGGTCAGCAGCGAGATATAGGGAACACCGGCCGCGTTGAGCCGTCCGAGGGCCGCCGATGTCTTCGCCAGCTGCATCAGGGAGAGCATGCCCTCTTGCATGCGCGCGCCACCCGAGGCGGAGATGATCAGCAGCGGCAGACGGCTTTGACGGGCACGCTCGATTCCGTTTGTGATCTTTTCACCCGTTGCCGCGCCCATGCTGCCGCCCATGAAGGCGAAGTCGAGGCAGACGATGACGAGGGGATGGCCCGCCAGCCTGGCTTCGCCCCAGATGACCGCCTCATTGGCCCCGGTGGCGGCGCGGCTCTGTTCGATGCGCTTGGTGTAGGGCAGCGAGTCTTTGAAGCCGAGGACGTCCTTCGCCACGATCGTCCGGTCTTCTTCCCGAAACGAACCCGGTTCGACCAGCATCGCCACTCGTTCGGGGGCCCGCAGCCGAAAGTGGTAGCCGCAGCGGTAGCACACACCGAGGGCCGCAGTCAGGCGGGCGGGCTCGAGCGAGGTGTCGCACTTGGGGCAGGTGAGCCGGTCAACCTCTTCGCCGACGCCGGCACGCGGCGAGGGCAGGGCGACGTACCGCGTTTTGGGACGAAACATGGATCAGGCCGCGGCCCGGACGGGCACGCCTTCCCATGTGATGACGCACGCACCCCAGGTCAGCCCCGCGCCGAACCCGACGAGGACGAGATGGTCGCCGGGCTTCAGCCGGCCCGCCGCCAGCGCGTCTTTGAGCGCGAGTGGAATCGAGGCAGTGGAGGTGTTGCCATAGTTGGCGATCTCGTTGACCATGACGTCGGCTCCCACGCCCAGCCGCTTGCCGGCGGCCTCGATGATACGGGCGTTGGCCTGGTGGGGCACGATCAGCTTGACGTCCTCCAGCGGGATGTTGGCCTTCTCCAGCGCCTGGAGCGTCGCCTGGGCGAGGATTTCAGTGGCGAAGCGAAAGACCTTGCGACCGTCCATGCGGATTTCCGGACGGCCGCGGCCCTCCGGACCGTCGGCGCCGGGCGCGACATAGATAAGGTCGCCGCCGGAGCCGTCCGATCCCAGTACGGAGGATTTGATGCCGGCACCGTTCGAGCTCGGGCCCAACACGACGGCGCCGGCGCCGTCACCGAAGACCACGCAGGTGCCGCGGTCCTTGAAATTGAGGATCTTGGTGAGCGTCTCGCTGCCGATCACGATCGCCTGCTTGGAGTCGCCGCTCCCGACGAAGCGGTCGGCCACGCTCATCGCGTAAAGGAAACCCGTGCACGCGGCCTGCACATCGAACGCCGGACCGTGGGCGCCCAATCGCTCCTGAACGCGCGACGCGACCGACGGAAACATCGAGTCGGGCGTCGACGTGCTGCACACGATGAGGTCGGTGTCCTGCGGACGCATGCCGGCGGCGGCGAGCGCGTCCCTGGCGGCTTCCGCGGCCAGGTCGGTCGCCGTCTCGTTGACGGCGGCGATCCGCCGCTCGTGGATACCCGTCCGCTCGCGGATCCAGGTGTCCGACGTTTCGACCATCTTTTCGAGGTCAGCGTTGGTCAGGATGCCGGACGGAACGTAGCTGCCGACCGACTTGATGCTGGTAAGCATGCGTCTCCCCGGCTGAAGAATCTGGCTGACCAGTATATACCGGCATCCTGGGACTGGTTACGCATTTTCACTGAGCGTCAACAGGGCCGTTCCGGGCCCCTGCCGCGTTTAAAAGCCGCCGAGCCTGGGGTATATGGGCGACCGAAAAATGAATCGAAAGGAGGCCACGTCATGAGCAGCCTGATTCGTTGGTCACCAATCAGTGACCTGATGTCGCTCCATAGCGCCATGGATCGCCTGTTCGGCGATACCTTCGGGGTTCCCGGAGCGTCGCGGTCAGTGGGGGCGGTCGGTGAAGGTTACTTGCCACTGGACATCTACCAGACCGACAGAGAATGGGTGATCCGGGCCGCCGTTCCGGGCGTCGATCCCAGCGCGGTCGAGGTTACCTTCGACCCCGGCCAGATCACGGTCAAGGGGGAGATCAAGCCGCCGGCCGATGCCCGGCCCGAGCAATACTGGCTGCGCGAGAACTTCTCGGGCAAGTTCAGTCGCCAGGTGACACTTCCCGAAGACGCCGTCGGGGAGCAGGCGAAGGCGCAGTTCGTCAACGGCCTGCTGATCCTGACCGTGCCGAAAGCCCAGCCGGCCAAGCCGAAGTCGGTGAAGATCCCGATTTCCGGAGGGACGGCCAGCGGCAACGGCGAGCAGGCGCGGCTCGGCGCCGTCCCACAAAAGAAATAGCCCCTGGCCCGATTGGATACGGAGCCGCCTTCGGGCGGCTCATTCACGCCAGGACGGTGACCTGGAAGCGGCGCTCGCGCGGCCCGTCGAACTCGGCGAAGAAGATGCCCTGCCAGCGACCGAGCGCGAGGCGGCCTTTGCGTATCGGCACTGATTGCGAGCTGCCCACCAGGGTGGCCTTGATGTGCGCCGCGGCGTTGCCCTCGGCGTGCTGGTAGCCGTCCTCCCAGGGCACCAGCGCCTCGAGCCTGGCAAGGATGTCGGACAGGGCGTCGGGATCCGCGTTCTCGTTGATGAAGACCCCCGCCGTGGTGTGGGGCACGTAGACCTGGCAGAGCCCGGTTTGGACGCCGCTTTCGCGTACGACCTCTTGCACCCGATCCGTGATGTCGATCGCGTCCGCGCGCCTGCCCGAGCGCACGTCGAGCGTGTCGACTTTCGCGGCGCTGCCCATGAACGACATCGTAACAATGGGTCTCCCGATCTCCCACGGTGCTAACCGGCACCCGATAATGGCGCAACGTGTCACGCGATCTGCCGATTGGAAACGGGTCCCTGCTGGTCAACTTCGATCGCAACTACCAGTTGCGCGACATCTATTACCCGCGTGTCGGCCAGGAGAACCACACCAGCGGCGAGCCCTGCCGCTTCGGTATCTGGGTGGATGGACGGTTCAGCTGGCTGGATGACCCGGCCTGGTCGCGCAACCTCGTCTACCTCCCCGACACCCTGGTTACGAACGTCACCCTTCGACATCCGGATCTCGCGCTCAGCCTGACCTTCAACGACACGGTCGACCTCGGCCGCGACATGTTCCTTCGCCGGGTCAAGGTCCACAACGAAGGGCCGGAGCGGGAGGTTCGGCTCTTCTTCCATTACGACTGGCACATCTACGGCACGGAAGTCGGCGATACCGTGATGTACTACCCGGCCGTCAAAGGACTGGTCGCCTACAAGGGTCAACGCTGCTTCGCCGCCTGCGGCCAGGTCGGCGATCGCATCGGGCTGGACGGGTACGCCTGCGGCAAGAAAGACGTCGGGGGCGCGCAGGGAACCTGGCGGGATGCCGAGGATGGCGACCTCGGCAACAACCCCATCGAGCAGGGCTCGGTCGACATGACGCTCGCGCTGAAGCTCGGTCGCGTCGCACAGGGGCAGACCGCGACCGCCTACCACTGGCTGATCGCGGCGCGCAACCTTGCCGAGCTCCAGACGGTCGCCGACGTCGTCACGCTGCGGGGACCCGAGGCGTTTCTCGAGCGCACGCGCTCCTACTGGATCGCCTGGGTCAACAAGGAAGAGCGCGAGTTCGCTGATCTCTCGCCGCAAGTCGCCGACCTCTTTCGCCGCTGCCTGCTGGTGGTGCGGACCCAAATCGACAGCGGCGGGGCGGTGCTCGCCGCCAACGACACCGACATCATCAAGTTCGCCCGCGACACCTATAGCTATATGTGGCCGCGCGACGCTGCGCTGGCCGTCTACGCCATGGACCAGGCCGGCTACGTTGACGTGCCCCGCCGGTTCTTCGAGCTCTGCGCGCGGATCGTGACCAAGGACGGCTACTTCCGCCACAAGTACACGCCGGCGGGCGATCCGGGCAGCAGCTGGCATCCCTGGGTCGATGCCACCGGCAAGCCGCAGTACCCGATTCAGGAAGACGAGACCGGCCTGGTCCTCTTCGCCCTCTGGCAGCACTACGATCGCCATCGCGACTTCGAGTTCTTCAAGGCCTATTACCGGCCGTTGATCATCCTGGTCGGCGATTTCCTGGCCAGCTATATCGACCCCCTCACCGGGTTGCCGCAGCCCAGCTACGACCTCTGGGAGGAGCGGCGCGGAGTGATGAGCTTTACGGTGGCCACGGTCTGGGCCGGCCTGCGGGCGGCGGCCAACTTCGCGGCCCTCTACGGGGAGATGACACTGGCCGACCGCTACCGGAGTGTGGCCGACGGCATCCGGCAGGGCACGCTGCGCTTCCTCTTCGATCCGGAGCTGAACCGATTCATCCGGCGCATCTACGTCCGAGCGGATGGGACGACGGCGCGCGACTTGACGATCGACTCCAGCGTCTACGGGTTGTGGTACTTCGGCATGTTCGCCGCCGACGATCCGCAGATCGTGAGCACGATGAAGGCGGTCTACGAGCGCCTTTGGTGCAAGACCGCGGTTGGCGGCATCGCGCGCTACGAAAACGACTGGTACTACCAGG
>Ga0209474_10002538_pt1 | contig 16697 bp, 13 predicted proteins | sample GraSoiAngelo_145_FD_185902 | JGI IMG/M metagenome (GOLD analysis project Ga0209474, IMG submission 185902) | Grasslands soil microbial communities from the Angelo Coastal Reserve, California, USA - 14_1009_05_20cm (SPAdes) (version 2) | ecosystem: Environmental > Terrestrial > Soil > Grasslands...
GGGTAATATCATCCACTTAGCTTGGCGTGCGGCTGGACTCCAACAGCCAGCCGGTTTCTGCCGTGTTCAACGGCCGATTTGAGAGAACCAAAAAAGTCGGCGAAACGTCCGGGCAAGATTTCTGAACTTTCGGGAACGCTGCCAGCGCCTGGCATCTGAGGCGGAACCTTCCACTTACGTTCTGCTTAGGGAAGGGTCACGCAGGTCGCCTCTTGGTCTTCGTGGCCCGGCACGGTCCCGCCTTCCCTTGCCCCAAGCCCGACGCGGGATCGTGCCCCTTCGAGTTAAGCGGCTGAGACGGAGATATGGATGAATACACGCCCACAAACTTCGACATCCTCCACCGGCGAGAATCTGGGAAAAAGATATATTGAACTGCAGCGGCTCAGAGACCTGGTTGAGCAAGCGGAGAAGCGCCGAGCAATTCATCTTTGCGGACGTCGGGTTGAGAGCGGCACGAGATATCACGGCTGGCGATGGTCCCCATTGCTTCATCACACATAAGCATAACGCCCAAGCCGCTGCGTTGAGCGCTTTCCGAACAAACCAATTTTCCGATGCCGTCGAATGTGTTGGCTCGCGCCTGTGGCGACCTAGTCAAGGACCCCCTGCTCCTTTACTATGTAGATAGAGCCAGTTCAGGCTCCAAAGGACCGGTTTTATAGAAGACCGGTAGCCGGGAAGCGCCCCCTTGAGCATTCCGAACATCATTACTTTAGGGCGCATTCTGCTAGTGCCGTTCATCGTCTGGGCGATCGCCTCCAGCCAGATGGAAATCGCATTTGCGATCTTCATCATCGCGGGCGTCAGCGATGGGGTAGACGGCTTCCTCGCCAAGCGGTTCAACATGGCGAGCGAACTGGGCGCCCTGCTCGACCCGCTGGCCGACAAGGCGCTTTTGGTCTCGATCTACGTAGCGCTCGGAATCTGGGGTGCGGTGCCGCGATGGATCGTGATCCTGGTTGTCTCGCGTGACATCATGATCGTCACCGCCGTGATTGTCTCATGGTTGTTCGGCAAACCGATCCCGATGAAGCCGTTGATGGTGTCGAAGCTCAACACCGTGGCGCAGGTGGCATTCGCCGCGCTGGTGCTCGCAGCGCTGGGTTTCGGTTTCAATTCCTCGCCGTACGATCTGATCCTGATGGGCCTTGTGACGATCTTTACTTTGGTTTCCGTATCCCTCTATCTCGTGGAATGGGTACGGCACATGAGCACGATTGAAGCCAAGTAATCATGCGCCCTTCCGGCATGGAGTAACTTCAGGTGTCAGCCCCGCGCGTTGGACCCCGTCAGCTTGCATTTGCGCTGCCGCACGCGGAGAGTTTGACCCGGGACAATTTTCTCGAAGGGCCAGCCAATGCCGCGGGCTTGGCGCTGGTCGATAGCTGGCCCGAATGGCCCAACCGGATCATGCTCGTGGTCGGGCCGGAGGGGGCCGGCAAGAGCCATCTCGCGGCCATGTGGGCGGAGCAAGCAGGCGCGCGATCCACATCGGCGCGTGCGCTGACCGCGTCCGCTGTGCCGGCTGCATTGGCCACGGGAGCGTTGGTCGTTGAAGATTTGAATTCGTCAGAATTTGACGAACGCGCGCTATTTCATTTGCTAAATCTGGCGCGCGAAGACGAGGCTTTCGTTCTGATCACTGCGCGTACGCCGCCACTGGCGTTTCAAATCGAATTGCGCGATCTGCGCTCGCGTCTGCGTGCCGTTCCGGCAATATCGCTGCTGCCGCCTGACGATCAGCTGTTCCGCGCGCTGGTGGTCAAGTTTTGTGAGGACCGCCAATTGGCGGTCGATGAGAGCGTGGTCGGCTATCTGGCAACCCGGATCGAGCGGTCCTATGCGGCGGTTCGGCGGGCTGTCGAATTGCTGGACGCCGAAGCCTTGCGTCTGGGCCGGCCGGTCACCCGGGCGCTGGCCGCGGAACTGTTGCGCGGCGCCTGATTGAGGCAGGCTCTCCCCGCCTTGACGGCGCACGCGCGGGGAACGTCAATGTCATTGAAACGTCATCGCGATAACACATCCTTGCGCCGCCTCTGCGGGAATTGCGCCGGCGTCCGCCCCGGGATAGATTGAAGTTCATGGAATCCGCGCAAGCCGTTGTAATAAAAGAAAAAGAAGCGGAGGTGGAGCGCGGTCCGACGATCGCCCATAGCCCCGAACGCTTCATCAACCGCGAGCTTTCCTGGCTGCATTTCAACCGCCGGGTGCTGGAGGAGTCCGTCAATACGGGCCATCCGGCGCTCGAACGGGTGCGATTCCTGTCGATTTCCGCCAATAACCTTGATGAATTCTTCATGGTTCGGGTCGCTGGCATCAAGGCCCAGGTGCGGGAAGGCATTACCGAGCGCAGTCCTGACGGGCTTACTCCGGCCGAGCAGCTTGGCCTCATTAACGAGACCGTTTCAAATCTCGCCATTGATCAGCAGGCGATCTGGCGCGATATGCGCGCCATCCTCGCCGAGGTCGGTATCGTCCTTGTCGATGGCCGGGACGTTACAAAAACCGAACGAACCTGGATCGAGGACCATTTCCTCCACAACATCTTCCCATTGCTGACGCCGCTTGCGATCGACCCGGCGCATCCGTTCCCGTTCATTCCGAGCCTCGGATTTACCATCGCGCTAAATCTGACACGGGTCTCCGATGGCAAGCCGATGAACGCGCTGATTCGCATGCCCGGCAAGATCGATCGGTTCATTCGGCTCCCTACGGGTAAGGATGGCGCGGTGCGCCTGATCACGCTGGAGCAGGCCACCGGGTTGTTCATCGGCCGGCTGTTCCCAGGGTATACCGTCAAAGGCCAGGGCGCTTTCCGCATCATCCGCGATTCCGAACTCGAAATCGAGGAAGAAGCGGAAGACCTGGTCCGGCTGTTCGAAACCGCGCTGAAGCGGCGGCGGCGCGGATCGGTGATCCGGCTCGAGATCGAAGCCAAGATGCCAGAAGAACTGCGGGCGTTCGTGCAGCAGGCGCTTTCGACGGCCGATGACGAGGTCCTGCTGGTTGATGGCGTGCTGGCGATGAATGAACTGTCGCAACTGACGCGGCTCGACCGGCCCGACCTCGAATTCGTCCCTTACGTGCCCCGCCATCCCGAACGCGTGCGCGAGCACGGCGGCGATATTTTCGCTGCGATCCGGCAAAAGGATCTGATCGTTCATCACCCTTACGAATCCTTCGACGTGGTGGTGCAATTCCTGCAACAGGCGGCTCGCGACCCCGATGTCGTCGCCATCAAGCAGACGCTGTATCGGACCTCGAACAACTCGCCGATCGTACGGGCGCTGGCAGAGGCGGCAGAAGCCGGAAAGTCAGTGACGGCGCTCATCGAACTCAAGGCGCGCTTCGATGAGGAGGCCAACATCCGCTGGGCGCGCGATCTTGAACGCGCCGGCGTACAGGTCGTTTATGGCTTTCTCGAACTCAAAACTCACGCCAAGCTATCGCTGATCGTTCGCCGCGAGAGCGGCACCCTTGCGACATACGTCCACACCGGAACCGGAAATTATCATCCGGTGACCGCGCGCATTTACACCGACCTGTCCTATTTCACCTCGGACCCGATCATCGGACGCGATGCGGCTCGGGTTTTCAACTACATCACCGGATATGCGGAGCCGAGCGACATCGAGAAAATGGCGGTGTCGCCGCTCACGCTGCGCAAGCGGATCATCGAACACATTCACGGCGAGACCAACCATGCGCGTCATAACAGGCCCGCCGCGATCTGGATGAAGATGAACTCGCTGGTCGATCCCGACATTATCGATGCGCTCTATGAGGCCTCGCAGGCCGGGGTGCCGATCGAGCTTGTGGTCCGCGGGATTTGCTGCCTGCGGCCGGGCATCGCAGGACTATCGGAGAACATTCGGGTCAAATCGATCATCGGCCGCTTCCTCGAACACGGCCGAATCTACTGCTTCGGGATGGGGCAAGGGCTGCCCAGTACAAAAGCCGCTGTGTATATCTCCTCGGCCGACATGATGCCGCGCAACCTCGATCGGCGCGTTGAAATCCTCTGCCCGCTGCAAAATCCCACGGTGCATCAGCAGGTTCTTGAGCAGATCATGGTGGCCAACCTCAAGGATACCGAGCAGAGCTGGCAGTTGTTGCCGGATGGTTCGTCAACGCGTATGAAGGCCGCGAAGGGCGAAGAACCTTTCAATCTGCATAATTATTTCATGACCAATCCGAGTCTGTCAGGCCGTGGAAAGTCGCTCAAGGAATCTTCGCCCCGCCGCCTCACGCGTCGTACCGAGCGTCAGCATCCATCCTGAGGGATCCTTGTGGTGAAAGCGCCGCGCAGGCGCGCCGCCAGCGTCGCAGTCATCGACATCGGCTCGAATTCGGTACGCCTCGTCGTCTATGAATCGATGGCGCGCAGCCTGATCACGATCTTCAACGAGAAGGCGCTATGCGGGCTGGGCCGCGAAGTGCAGACCACCGGGCTGTTGGCGCCCGATGCGGTAGCCAAAGCCTTTACCTCGTTACAACGTTTTCACGCTTTGTGCAGGGTGATGAAGGTCGGCCGCGTGCACGCGATCGCCACCGCCGCCTGCCGCGAGGCCTCCAATGGCCCTGATTTCATCGCCAAGGCGGAGCGAATCTGCCGAGTGCCTATCGAAATCCTGTCCGGTCCGCGCGAAGCGAAACTGTCCGCGCTTGGCGTGATCTCGGGGGTTTACAGACCCGACGGTGTGGTCGGCGATCTCGGCGGCGGATCGCTGGAGTTGACGGACGTGCGCGGCAACCGGGTTCGCGGAGGCGTGACGTTGCCGCTCGGAAGCCTCGCACTGCAGGATTCCTCCCGTAAATCGCTGAAGCGGGCCGAGCGCATCGTCAGGGACGATCTTTCCGATCTCGCCCAACTTAAAGCGAGCCGCGGCCGCTCGTTTTACGCGGTGGGAGGAACATGGCGGGCCCTGGCCCGCATCCACATCATGCAGAGCGGTTACCCGCTGCGGGTCATGCATGGCTATTCAATAACCGCGGAAGACGCGCTCGATTTCGCACGGCGCCTGCGCCGGCTAGTCTCGGCGAATATGCTGGCGGATATCGAAATCGTCGCCGACGCGCGACGGCCGTTGCTGGCCTATGCAGCGCTGGTGCTCGAACATATCATCCGTGTCGGGAAGCCAAAAACGATTGTGTTTTCAACCTTCGGCGTGCGCGAAGGCCTGCTTTACTCGAAGCTGCCGCAGGCCGTTCGCTCGAGCGACGGATTCATCTGCGCCGCGCGTACGCTGAACGAGCTGCTTTCGCGATCTGCCCAGCATGGCGAGGAGTTGATCGAATGGACCGACCGTCTGGCGCGTGTGGTACGCTTGCGCGAGAGTGACGAGGATCGCCGCCTTCGACATGCCGCCTGCCTGCTCTCAGACATCGGATGGCGGGTGCATCCCGACTATCGTGGCGAGCAGACGCTCAACCTGATCACCAACGGCAATTTTGGAACCATCAGTCACCAGGGCCGCGCTTTTGTCGCGCTCTCGGTGTTCTATCGCTACGCCGGCTTGAGCGAACAGAACGAACCGCCGCCGATGATTCAGGAGTTGGTCCCGCCATTGATGCTGGAGCGCGCTCGCGTGCTCGGCGCGGCCTTTCGCGTCGCGCATCTGATATCGGCAGCGCGCCCGGGTGTGTTGCCTGCAACCCACTTTCGAAGCAGCGGCCGCAAACTGATGCTGGTGTTCGAGCACAGACTGGTCGATCTGGTGGCCGATCGCGTTGGCAGCCGTTTCAAGCAGCTGGCTCGGCTGCTCGGCCGATCCGGGTCGATCGTAAGGCGCTAGGCTACGTTGTTTTTTATTGCGTCGCGTGTTTGACCTGCTGCAGCTTGCGTCTTCGCCAAATCGATCCAGCAACCAACACCACGATCACGCCCAGCAGAGCACAGACAACTTCGGCGCCTGCTCCCCCGGCATTGCGCGGTGCCATTCCGAACCACGCCAGCAATGCGTCGAAATTTACGCCGAACCACTTGGCAAAGAGAGCTTGCAGTTTCGGTTGAATCGCCGGATCGGTGGCAATCACGTCACCTGCGATCCATCCCAACAGGGCGGCGCCGGCCCATACCAAAATCGGCAAGCTATTGAGCAGCGCCATGATCAGAGCGGCCCCACCGACGATCAAGGGTACACTGATTGCCAATCCAAGCACCAGCAAGACCATGCTGCCATTGGCGGCGGCCGCGACTGCGATCACATTATCCAGACTCATCACAATGTCCGCGATCACCACAATCTGCACCGCCGCCCATAGATGCGAGGCGGACTCCACACCTTCCTCATCCTCTCGCTCCGGTACCACTAACTTCGCGGCAATAACGATCAACGCCAGCCCGCCGACGAGCTTGAGGAAAGGCAATTCCATTAGCTGCACGACAACACCGGTGAAAACGATGCGCAGGAAAACCGCCGCGGCGGCGCCAAGTACCATCCCCCAGAGCCGATGGCGCGGCTCCAGTCCGCGACACGCCAGCGCAATCACCAGCGCGTTGTCGCCTGACAGCAATATATTGATCCAAATGATCTTGCCGAGCGCGACCCAAAATACCGGCTGCTGCAGTTCTTGCTGAAACTGGGTGGCCAACGTTCCGATATTTGTCGGATCGAAGATGTGCAGCAGCCAATCCACAGCATTTTCCTATCGAAAAAGGCGAGCGTTTCGCGCGCCTATCGTTGGCGCGGTGTCCACCACAGTATCAGCCGACAATCTCATTGCCGGAGAAAAACTGTGCGATTTCGATCGCGGCCGTTTCCGGGGCATCGGAACCATGGACCGAGTTTTCGCCGATCGATTTCGCGTGCAGCTTGCGGATCGTGCCCTGATCTGCCTTCGCGGGATCGGTCGCGCCCATGACGTCGCGGTACTTCAGCACTGCATTTTCGCCCTCGAGAACCTGGACCACGACCGGACCGGAAATCATGAAATCAACCAACTCGGCGAAAAACGGACGCGCCTTGTGGACGGCGTAGAACGTTTCGGCCTGCTCGCGAGTCATGCGAACGCGCTTCTGAGCAACGATGCGAAGTCCCGCCTTTTCGATCAACGCGTTGATCGCGCCGGTTAGATTGCGCGCGGTCGCGTCGGGCTTGATGATCGAAAAGGTGCGCTCAATCGCCATTTTCTCGTCCTTGCAAAGCTGATGGGAGGTGCGCGGCTTATATCGGCGCCGACAGTTAACGGCAAGCAATGAGACCAGCCTGCTGCTGCCTGACGAAGTGGCAACGAGTTATGGAATTACAGGAATGTCACGAACATTAACCGTTTCTGAAACTAACGTCCCGGATACGTTCAGGTTGGCGAGGCTAGCTTCAGGTACCGAGCGCACCGCCGGCTTTTTGGCGGACGTCATCGGAGAGCAAGTCAGCGATGGCGCACCAGCGCCAAACCCGAGGAGACCACCATGTTACGCAAACTCTCGCTTGTTGCAGTTGCGGCCGCGTCGCTGGCCGCTGCAGCTTTGGCGCCGACTTCCGCCTCTGCATGGGGTGGTTGGCACGGCAGGCATCACGGCTTTGGCTGGGGTGCTCCAAGCTTCTATGTTGGTGGGCCCGCCTATTACGGTTACGGCGGCTGTTATGTGCGCCGACTGGTCCCAACACCGTGGGGTCCCCGCTGGCGCCTGGTCAATCGCTGCTACTGATCATCGTCGCGCAAGCTCGAGGAAAGCCCCGGCTCGCACCGGGGCTTTTCACGTCTGCCCAAACGGAACGACGCGCCGCTTTTGATGCGATTTTCCCTGCAAATCTGGGCCGATCCGTTGCTGGCAGGAAACAATTTCCGTCTCACGGACTTGATCCAGTGCCAACAATCCTAGCGGAATCGAGGCGAAACTCGTGAAGGACGGCGACGGCACCCAAACAATCGACCGCAATACGAGCTGGTCGATCTGCGAAGCGGTTGGCGAACACCTCCAGCAGAGCCTGCGTCCCGAGCGGTCGCGTCTTCCTCCTCGCCTCCAGAACCTCATGGACGAACTGCGCAGGCGGGAAAGCGCCAAACCCCGCTAGGACTTCCAACTAGCCCCGGCGTTTATGCGCGAGAAGACGACCGCCGTGCCGATATTTCGTGCAGATACGGGTTGCGTTTGGCGCCTACTCCGGTGACAAGCCCGCATGCTTTCAATCAGCGAGATATCCGTCCGGATCGCCGGAAGGCTTCTGATCGATCATGGCACAGCCCAGATCGTGCCTGGCGCCCGCGTCGGCTTCGTCGGCCGCAACGGGGTCGGCAAGTCAACGTTGTTCAGCGCCATTCGCGGCGAATTGCCGACCGAAACTGGGAGCATCACGATCCCGCCGCGCTGGCGGGTCGGCAGCCTCGCGCAGGAAGCGCCGAACGGGCCGGAAAGCCTGATTGAGATCGTGCTTAAGGCGGACGTTGAACGCGATGCCCTGCTGCGGGAAGCCGAGACCGCCCATGATCCTCACCGGATCGCCGAGATCCAAACCAGGCTCGTCGACATCGACGCGCATTCGGCGCCCGCCCGTGCCGCCGCCATCCTTAACGGGCTCGGCTTTTCGACCGCAGATCAGGCGCGGCCATGTCAGGAGTTTTCCGGCGGGTGGCGGATGCGGGTCGCACTTGCGGCGACCCTGTTCGCCGCTCCCGACCTTCTGCTGCTGGATGAGCCGACCAATTATCTCGACCTCGAAGGCACGCTGTGGCTTGAAGATCATCTGGCGAACTATCCTCGCACCGTGATCGTCATCAGCCATGATCGCGACCTGCTCGATACCTCCGTCGATCAGATCCTGCACCTCGATCGCGGCAAGCTGACGCTGTACAAAGGTACCTATTCTTCGTTCGAAGAGCAGCGTGCGATGCGCGAAATGCTGGATGCCAAGCACGCCAAACGGCAGGCCGACGAACGCAAGCGCCTGCAGGCTTTCGTCGATCGCTTCAAGGCCAAGGCCTCCAAAGCTCGCCAAGCTCAATCGCGAGTCAAGATGCTGGAAAGGATGAAGCCCGTCACCGCACTCGTCACGCAGGATGTTCGCGAAATATCGTTTCCTACGCCTGAGAGGATGCTGTCGCCTCCGATCATCGCGCTCGATGATGTCACCGTTGGCTACGATCCGAAAAAGCCGGTGCTCAACCGCATCACTTTGCGGATCGACAACGATGACCGTATCGCACTGCTTGGATCCAACGGCAACGGCAAGTCGACGCTGGTCAAGCTGCTTGCCAATAGGCTGCCGCCTTTCTCCGGCCGTGTTACCCGCGCGGAGAAACTCTCGGTCGGCTATTTCGCGCAGCATCAGGTCGATGAACTCGATCTGGGCGGCTCGCCTTACGATCACGTCCGCAAACTGATGCCGGACGCGCCGGAAACCAAGGTGCGCGGGCGAACCGGAGCAATCGGTTTCTCCGGTAAGGCCGGAGAGACGCCGGTCAAGAGCCTGTCCGGTGGCGAAAAGGCTCGGCTGCTGCTGGGCCTTGCGACTTTCTTTGGGCCGAACATGATTATTCTCGACGAGCCGACCAACCATCTCGACATCGACAGTCGCGCGGCGCTTGCCGAGGCAATCAACGAATTTCCCGGCACCGTCATCATGGTCTCGCACGATCGCTACTTGATCGAAGCCTGTGCCGATCAGTTATGGGTCGTGGCCGATCAGACCGTGACCACGTTTGACGGAGACCTCGACGATTACCGGCGCATGGTGTTGTCGACACGAAGCGTGCGCGCGGGTTCGCGGGAGCGCGTCGGCAATGGGTCGGACAAGGCTTCGCGCAACACGACCGGAAACAGGGTGCCCCTGAAGCAGAAGATTTCCGAGGCGGAAGCCGAGATCGCGCGCATCAACGCTATCATATCCAAAATCGATACCGCGCTGGCGCTGCCGGACCTGTTCAAGCGCGATCCGAAGCAGGCAGCTCAACTGGCAAAGGCACGGGCTGGCGCCGAGAGCGCGTTGCAGCGGGCCGAGGAAGAATGGCTGTCAGCTAGCTCGCAATACGACAAAGCCGCCGGCTAGCCGCGAATGCCGGTTCGCGTCTGGGAAAGCGCGTCAGGCAAACAGGAAGCGAACGGCGCCGATCAGGTCGCGCCGGGTTTTTTCTTCGGCTTCGACAACTTTGCCGTTTTCGGCGGCGCCGGCTGCTCCGGCCCACGCTCAATCGAGCTCAGGCGTCCTGCCGTGAACGTATAAATGCCGGCGCGCTGCCCCTGCACATAATTGATGACGGCGACGCGGTCGCCGCGCCCATTGTTCGAGAGATTGACACTGGCTGGCGCGCCGATACCGCGAACGACGTCGCATTCGGTATGACCGAGCGCCACCGTTCCCGTGGTCGAAGGCGGCGGCGCGGCTGAGCCGCCATCGCTCGCGGCGTTGGCGTCCGCAGGACTGCCTTCAGGAGGCGCCATTCCCGGACAAAATCCTTCCGCGCTGACGAGATCTTCGGTTGCAACCAGCTTGGTTGGAGTGAGTGGCGGAGTGTCAATTGAAATGTTTCGGATAAACAGCCTGCCGGGACGCGAGAACCATTCGGCATCTCTCGACATCAGATCTGAGCCGCCGGAGCAGCCCGCGATCACAGGCACAAACAGCAGCAGGCCCAGCAGTGGATTTCGATGAAGCTTGGTGTTTCGCACGATGGAGGTTATGTCCCGCGCCGCCCCGTTTAAGCGCTTGTCCCACCACTAATTTGCGGCACGACCGTGGCTTTGTCCAAGGTCGCGGGCGCAAACCGCAGATCATGATTAATTGCCGAAAATCGTTATTCCCGCCTCTGCCACCTGCCCCGTTCGTCGGCTTGCCAATAGGTGACCTCAAACCCGCGCGCTTTGCAATCCGTCCAGGCGCCCCTCGCCGCCGCGAGCGCATCGTCGTCCTCACCGTCAAAGACCAGCACGATTCGCTCGTAGCCATCGCAGTCCGCAGGCAGAGCTGCATTATCGATCAGGAACCTGACACTGGCGCCGTTCGGGTTGCGTTCTTCGATCGCCAGCACGATGGGGTGGTCCTGCGCGTTGCCCGCGCGCCAGGTGGCGTGAGGCAAGAATGAATCATCGCGATAAGTCCACAAATATGCATCGAGCGCCTCATTGCGCTCCTCCGATGTCGACTGCACGACAACACGCCACCCGCGCTCCAGCGATTTTTCCAGCAACGGCGGCAAAACGCTTTCGAGAGACATATTTTGCAGGTGGTAGAAAAGGACTTCCGTCATGGCTACGCTTCATAATAGTCCGCGACCAGCCGCTCAAGCAGCCGAACGCCATACCCCGAGCTCCAGCTCTGATTGATGTCGGATTTCGGCGCGCCCATCGCCGTCCCGGCGATATCGAGATGCGCCCACGGCGTATCGTCGACGAAGCGCTGCAGAAACTGCGCCGCGGTGATAGAGCCACCGTGACGGTTACCGGTATTTTTCATGTCCGCGAACTGCGAATCGATCTGCTTGTCGTATTCGGGCCCGAGTGGCATACGCCAGACCCGCTCTCCCGTCGCAAGTCCGACCTTGCTCAGCCGTTCGGCCAATTCGTCATTGTTGGAGAAAAGCCCGGCGTATTCGGTGCCGAGCGCCACCAGGATCGCGCCGGTCAGAGTTGCGAGATCAACCATGAATTTCGGGTTGAACTTTTTGGCCACGTACCAGAGCACGTCGGCCAGCACTAATCGGCCTTCGGCGTCGGTATTGATGATCTCGATCGTCTGTCCGGACATCGAAGTCACGATATCGCCAGGGCGCTGAGCATTTCCGTCAGGCATGTTCTCCACCAGCCCGATGGCGCCGACTGCGTTGACCTTTGCCTTTCGCGCCGCCAGTGCATGCATCAGTCCGACGACGCAAGCCGCACCGCCCATATCGCCCTTCATGTCCTCCATGCTTCCGGCCGGCTTGATGGAAATGCCCCCGGTATCGAAACAAACGCCCTTTCCGACGAAAGCGACTGGCTGATCGCCGCGCTTTCCCCCGTTCCAGCGCATGATCACGGTGCGGCCGGGCCGGGCGGAGCCCTGTGCGACCCCGAGTATCGCGCCCATTCCGAGCTTCTTCATCGCATTGACGTCGAGAACTTCGACATCGACGCCCAGCTTCCGCAGCTTGCTGGCGCGCCGGGCGAATTCCTCAGGGTAAAGCACGTTCGGCGGCTCGTTCACCAGTTCGCGCGCCATGATGACGCCATCCACGATGCGCGCTTGGCGGGCGAACGCCTTGCGCGCGGCGTCCACATCCCCTACCGCGAATGAAATCTCGGCACGTAGAGCGGGGTCCTCGCCATCTTTCTTTTTGGTCTTGTAGCGCTCGAACTTATAGGCCCGCAGCCTGACACCTGATGCGACCGCGGCCGCTTGATCGGGCTTCATGGCCCCGTCCGGCAAATCCGCGATGATTGTGATCCCATCCTTGCTGGAGCGCAGTTTACCGGCCGCCGCGCCACCAAGCTTGAGAAAATCGTCCTCCTTCATGGCAGCGACTTTTCCAGCGCCGACCACGATCAGGCGCGAGGCCTTGAGACCTTCCGGCGCCAAAATATCGAGCGTCGATCCGCTTTTCCCTTTGAACTGGCCGGTCGCCGCGACCCGGCCGACCAGATTGGCAGCTCGGCCCAGCGCCTTGCGTGTCGCCGCGCCCAATTTGAGGTCATCGTCGCAGAAGATCACCAGAATGCCGCGCCGGGCGGTTGAAAACGGGACAAAGCCGACCTTGACGGCGTCGGACATAGGCAAATCCTCCAATGGGGGTATCGCGGTTGGGAACCCGGGGAGCGGTTCTCGGAATGCTCTCTCCGGCCAGGATTCGCGTCCGTCAAGAGTGTTGCCAGAGACTATGACCCGGCGGCGGCAGGGAAGCCAAGCGTCGGGCAGTGACTGGGAGGTCACATACCCCGAATTATTAACCTAATTCCGAGGGTGCCATGGCCCAGCCATTTTGTTGACGGATCAAAGGGATGCTAGTGAGATGTGAGCTGGCTGCAGGAATGGCTAAGCGACCATGGGGATCCCGTTTCGGGATTGGTCGTGAGAATCGCAGGGCGCGGGATCGTGCGGTGGGCATGGGGTCGATCGACAAGTACATTTTTCGGACGACGCTGGCGTCGTTTGCGCTGGTTCTGGTTAGCCTGACAGGGGTGATCTGGATCACGCAGGCGTTGCGCGGCATAGACCTGATGACCAGCCAGGGCCAGACCATCGTCACCTTCCTTGGCGTCACAAGTCTGGTGATTCCGGCGCTGGTGCTGATCATCTCACCGATCGCTTTGATGATCGCGATCTCGCATACGCTCAACAAGCTTGCGACCGATTCGGAAATCATCGTGATGAATGCTGCCGGATTTTCTCCATTTCGGCTGTTTCGTCCGTTTTTCTACGCCACCGTCGTGGTGGCGGTCATGGTTGCGTTCATCGCCTCCTATCTCGCGCCGGATGGGATGCGCCGCCTGAAGCGGTGGGACGCTGAAATCACAGCGGACGTTCTGACCAACATCCTGCAACCCGGCCGGTTCGCACAGCTTGATCAGAACCTGACCATACGAATCCGGGAGCGGCAGCCCGGCGGTGTGCTCGTTGGCATCTTCGTCGATGACCGCCGCGATCCAAAGGAACGTGTCAGCATCATCGCCGACCACGGCACGATCCTGAAAAATGAGGCCGGATCGTTTCTGATCCTTGAGGACGGAAATCTGGAGCGCTTCGAAATAGGCAAACCCGATCCACAACTAGTGGCATTCGGCCGCTATGCTTTCGACATGTCGAAATTTTCGAATCAAGGTCATGACGTGACGTTGGGCATCCGCGAACGCTATCTCTGGGAATTACTGTCGCCTGCCGCCAACGATCCGGTTTACATGCAATTGCCCGGTCAGTTCCGCGCCGAATTGCATGACCGCTTCATGGCGCCAATCTATCCATTCGCGTTTGCAGCCCTCACGTTTGCGTTTCTCGGTGCGCCCCGCACCACGCGTCAGAGCCGTAACTTTTCCATCGGCAGTTCGATTCTTGCGGTATTCGGCGTCCGCATGGCGGGATTCGCCTGCTCGGTGGTCGCGGTAAAATCACCGCTCGCCCCCCTTGTTCAATATCTCATGCTCGCCGTGTCGATCGGCGCAAGCATCTGGATCATCGTCGGTGGCATCGTGCTGGAACCGCCGGTTGCGGTCATTGACGCGGTGAACAGATCGAATGCGCGTCTGTTGCGGCTCTTCGGCCGACCGGTCGCAGCATGAGCATGATGAACAACACCTTGGGGCGATATTTTGCGGGCCGCTTTGTCGTCTCGGCGCTCGGCGTCTTCGCCAGCATCTTTGTGCTTCTGGTGCTGGTCGACTACATCGAAATGGTCAGGAAGACCTCGGGGCTGGTTTCGGCATCCGCGGTTACGGTCGCGGAGACGTCGTTGTTCCGGGTGCCGCAACTGCTCGAAAAGATGATGCCGTTTTGCATCCTGATCGGGGCGATGACTTGCTATCTCGCGCTTTCGCGGCGGCTGGAACTGGTGGTGGCGCGCGCTGCCGGAGTTTCCGCGTGGCAGTTCATCGCGCCGGCACTGGCCAGCGCGATCCTACTCGGAATTGTCGCAACCGCCGCTTACAATCCGATGTCGGCGAATTTGCGCGAACTCTCCAAGCGTATGGAGGCCGAACTTTTCGGCTCCGCCCCGGGTGGCGGTGTTCAGGACGCCTCCGGCTTCTGGATCAATCAGGTGAACAGTGATGGCCAGGTCATCATCAACGCCGCGCGAAGCGAACAACAGGGCGTGCGGCTGACAGGGCTGACGCTGTTCCGGTTCGATACCGACTACCAGTTCAAGGAGCGAATCGAAGCGCGGGAGGCGACGCTGGAGCCCGGACGCTGGGTCTTCAAGTCGGCCCGCCGCTACGCCCTCGATGCCCCCCCGATCGACCAGGACAGCTTTGAGCTTGCGACCAGCCTCACTCCCACCCAAGTCCGAAACAGTTTCTCCACCCCGGAGACTGTGTCTTTTTGGCAACTACCGACCTACATCCGCTCGTCCGAAAGCTCGGGATTTGCGACGGCCGGGTACCGGCTCCAATACCACAAGCTGATCGCACAACCGTTTTTGCTAGCCGCAATGGTCATGCTCGCGGCGGCGGTCAGCTTGCGCTTCTTCCGGTTCGGTGGCGTACAAAAGATGGTTTTGAGTGGCGTGGGTGCGGGCTTTCTGCTCTACGTTTTGTCGAAAGTCACTGAGGATCTGAGCAAGGCTGAGTTGATGCATCCGATCGCTGCGGCGTGGCTGCCCGTGACCGTGGGCGGCCTCACCGGCTTTTTGGCCTTGCTGTACCAGGAGGACGGGTAGTGGCTGGTGTCGCCACCCGCCAGAGAATGTCGCCTGTCTTCTGGCGGTGCACCGCTGTGCGCCGGCAGCGAGCGCGCTTGTTCGCCCCCACCGGGGCCGCTCTCGGCCTGGTTCTAGGGATACTGCTTGCCGGCGCGCTGAGCCTTGCGAGCCCCGCCTCGGCGCAGAGCTTTACCTACAATCCCAGACCTCCCCGGCCGCCGCCCGTGCGCCCGGCCAACGACGGACAGATGCTCGTCCAGGCTGTCGAGGTCGATTACGACTACAATAATTCGCGGGTCTCCGCGGTCGGCAACGTGCAGATGTTCTACAATGGAACAAGCGTCGAGGCTGACAAGGTCATCTACGATCAGAAAACCAAGCGGCTGCATGCCGAAGGCAACATCCGCATGACCGATGCGGACGGCAAGATCACCTATGCGAACATCATGGATCTGAGCGACGACTACCGGGACGGCTTCGTCGATTCGCTGCGCGTTGACACCGCCGATGCGACGCGAATGGCTGCCACGCGCGCCGACCGCTCCGGCGGCAACTACACGGTTTTTGAGAACGGCGTTTATACAGCCTGCGCTCCTTGTAAGGACGATCCTAAGAAGCCGCCACTTTGGCAGGTCAAGGGCGCGCGTATCATTCACGATCAGAAGGAGAAGATGCTGTATTTCGAGAACGCGCAGCTCGAGTTCTTCGGCGTTCCGATGGCTTATCTGCCGTACTTTTCGACTCCCGATCCGACCGTGAAGCGCAAAACCGGATTCTTGATGCCGGGCTTCAGCTCGGTGTCGACCTACGGGTTTGGCGTCGAAACGCCGTTCTACTGGGCGATCGCTCCCGATTACGATGCGACGTTCAATCCGCGCTTCACAACCAGGCAGGGCGTGCTGTTGCAGGCTGAATTCCGTCAGCGTCTTCTGAACGGATCGTATCAAATCCGTGCCTACGGCATCGATCAGCTCGATCCCGGAGCTTTCGCCGGTCAACCCGGAGACCGTCAGTTCCGCGGCGGTATCGAAACCAAAGGTCAGTTCGCGCTGAACGACAAGTGGGTATGGGGCTGGGACGGTGTCCTGCTGTCGGACTACTTCTTCATGTCCGATTACCGGCTGTCACAATACAGGGACCCGCTGAACTCATTCCTGACCCTGCCGACCGAGGCCATCTCGCAGCTTTATCTGACCGGCGTCGGCAATCGCAGCTACTTCGACGCGCGCACGATCTACTATCTCAGCTTCTCCGGCGCCCAGGACAAGGTTCCGGTCATTCACCCGGTCATCGATTATTCGAATGTTCTCAACAGCCCGATCTTCGGCGGAGAATTCAGCTACAAGACGAACTTCACGAGCCTGAGCCGCGAAACGGCCGCCTTCGACCCGATCACCACATTGGCGAACACCAACGGTCTGTGCGTAACC
>Ga0209474_10002539_pt1 | contig 16697 bp, 10 predicted proteins | sample GraSoiAngelo_145_FD_185902 | JGI IMG/M metagenome (GOLD analysis project Ga0209474, IMG submission 185902) | Grasslands soil microbial communities from the Angelo Coastal Reserve, California, USA - 14_1009_05_20cm (SPAdes) (version 2) | ecosystem: Environmental > Terrestrial > Soil > Grasslands...
AGCTCACCCTCACTCATTACAACGCGATGCTAAAAAGTCCGTACGATCTTCTTTTGGCAAAACAAAACGAGATTTCGGCCGAGCGGGGTTACGTCGACGCACTGCGCGACTATTGGATCGCACGCGCCGATTTGGAGAGAGCCGTCGGCGGAAGACTTGGCGGTACTTCGATTGAGACAAACTTTTCATTCAAAGAAACAAAAAACAACTAGTAGGAATCTATGTTTACTCGTCGCAAATTTTTTGCCGGAGCCGCCGCGATGGTCGGCGGTTCCGCCTTGTTCAAGCGCATCGCGAACGGCGTGGAAGTTGTGGCTGCACAATCTCCCACGCCAGCATCGTCGAACGGCACATATCCACCCGTCGTCACGCCGAACGGATCGAGTCTGCCTTCGAAAATGGTGGACGGCGTGAAGGAATTTCATCTCACGGCTGAGCCGGTAAAACGCGAGTTCGCACCGGGAATGATTGTCAACTGTTGGGGCTATAACGGACAAACACCCGGGCCGACGCTCGAAGCCGTTGAAGGCGATCGCGTCCGTATTTTGGTAACGAACCATCTGCCGGAGCCGACTTCAGTTCATTGGCATGGGTTCATTTTGCCTAATGGAATGGATGGCGTTGGCGGCTTGACGCAAAAGCACATTCCGCCCGGAGAAACCTATGCTTATGAGTTCACGCTCAAGCAGCATGGCGTGCAGATGTACCATCCGCATTCCGACGAAATGGTTCAAATGGCGATGGGCATGCAGGGATTTTTTGTCATTCATCCGAAGAATGGATACAAGCCCGGGGTCGATCGGCACTTTTGCATATTCCTGCAGGAATGGTTCGTCGAACCGGGCACCTCAACGCCGAATCCGAACATCATGACCGATTTCAACCTCTTCACATTTAACAGTCGCGTCTGGCCAGGCACTGATCCGCTCGTCGTGAAGTTGAACCAGCGTGTTCGAATTAGCCTCGCTAATTTGAGCATGGATAGTCATCCGATCCATTTTCATGGTCATCGGTTTTGGATCGTTGGGACAGATGGCGGTGAGCTTCCCGAGGCAGCACGCTGGCCCGAAGTGACTACGAATGTTCCGCCCGGCACTACGCGCACGATCGAATTTGTTGCTGATAATCCGGGCGACTGGGCATTCCACTGCCACAAAAATCATCACGCGATGAATGTGATGAATCACGACATCGCGAATCTCATTGGAGTGAATCAAGAAGGTGTAAGCGATAAGGTCCGCTCGCTCGTGCCCGGTTACATGGCCATGGGCTCGGCTGGTATGCACGAGATGAGCGAAATGAACATGGGCGCTCCGAAAAACACACTGCCAATGATGACCGGCACCGGTCAATTCGGTCCTATCTCGATGGGTGGCATGTTCACTGTGCTAAAGGTCCGCGATGGAATCTCAAGCTTTGAAGATCCCGGTTGGTATCGACATCCTGACGGAACAGTCGCCACTGTTGCATCCGCTTAGGGCTTGCGCCGAGATGGTGTTGACGTTCAGAAAGTTCCGAAACAGTCCGATGCTCAGACGCATCACAGATGATATCGCCCGATGCTCGCAACTGATGGTTCTTGGCAAATCTTCAAACAAGTGGGCGGATTCGGGCGATTCATTCGTCAAGCCAAAGGAAATATAGGAGCGGGCAAAGATGGTCTACACGTGCCCGATGCATCCGCAGATCGAGCAGGATCGTCCTGGCAGTTGCCCAATCTGCGGTATGGCGCTCGAACCCAAAACTCCGATCGGCACCGCCGAAGAAGAGAACGCGGAACTGCGCGACATGGCGCGACGATTCTGGATCGGTGCGGCGCTGGCGTTGCCGGTTTTTGTTCTTGGAATGGCGCATCTGTTTCCGAATGCGCCAATGTGGATTGCGAGCGATTGGTCGCGCTGGCTGCAGTTTTCCTTGAGCACGCCGGTTGTGCTTTGGGCGGGTGCACCATTTTTTCAGCGCGGCTGGCAGTCGGTCCTCAACCGATCGCCCAACATGTTTACGCTTATCGCGATGGGAGTGGGTGTCGCCTATATATATAGCGTCGTCGTCATGCTTGCGCCGGGCATCTTCCCGCCGTCTTTTCAAGAACGCGGAAAGATCGGCATTTATTTCGAAGCGGCGTCGATTATCACCGTGCTTGTTTTGCTCGGCCAAGTGCTTGAACTCCGGGCGCGGAGTCGGACCGGTGGCGCTATTCGCGCGCTTCTCGATTTAGCGCCGACAACCGCTCGCGTCGTGCGTGACAACGAGGAGCGCGATATCGCATTGGATCAAGTGCATCCTGGCGACACACTGCGCCTGCGGCCGGGCGAGAAAATTCCGGTCGACGGCAAAATCAATGACGGCAAAACGAGCATCGACGAGTCGATGATCACCGGGGAAGCAATGCCGGTCGAGAAAATAACCGGTGATCGCGTAACCGGAGGAACAATCAATCAGACAGGCAGCTTCTTGATGACTGCGGAGAAGGTCGGTACGGACACAGTCCTTTCGCGAATTGTTGAAATGGTCGCTCAAGCACAACGAAGTCGCGCGCCGATCCAGGGACTCGCCGACAAAGTTGCCAGCTGGTTTGTGCCCGCGGTTATTGCCGCGGCGGCGCTCACTTTCATCATCTGGGCGATGTTTGGACCGGAGCCGCGGTTCGCGCACGCGATTGTAAATGCGGTCGCCGTGCTGATCATCGCCTGCCCGTGTGCGCTCGGGTTAGCCACGCCGATGTCGATCATGGTCGGCGTCGGTCGCGGCGCGCAGGCCGGAGTATTGATCAAAGAAGCTGAGGCGATGGAACGTCTGGAGAAAGTCGATACGCTCGTCGTTGATAAGACCGGCACGCTTACCGAAGGGAAGCCGCGACTGATGAGTATCGTCGCTTCAAACTCGCTTGACGAAAACGAAGTGCTTGCTGCCGCTGCTGCGGTCGAACAGCAAAGCGAACATCCCCTCGCCTCTGCCATTGTCCGCGGCGCGCAAGATCGACATGTGACGCTTCCAAAGGTCAGACATTTTCAATCGAGCACTGGCGGCGGCGTCAGTGCACAAATCGATGGAAAAACCGTTCTCGTCGGTAAACGGCAGTTTCTAAAAACCCAAAAAATTAGCGATGTCGAAAAACTCGAAGAAAAGGCCGCTGAGCTTCAGGCACAGGGGCAGACGGCGATGTTTGTGGGTATCAATGGGCGTGCTGTTGGCATTCTTACCGTCTCCGATCCGATCAAGGAATCGTCGCCGAATGCGATCAAATATCTTCAGGAGCTTGGCATCAAAGTGATCATGCTCACGGGCGATAATGAGCGGACCGCCAAAGCCGTCGCGAGAAAGCTCGGCATTGGCGAAGTGGAGGCAGGCGTTGAGCCGCAACGAAAAAACGAGCGGGTGCGGGAATTAAATGAGCAAGGCCGAATCGTCGCGATGGCTGGTGACGGCATTAACGACGCGCCAGCACTAGCCGCGGCGGATGTTGGAATCGCGATGGGGACGGGCACCGATGTCGCGATGGAAAGCGCCGGAGTTACTTTGGTGAAAGGCGATTTGCGCGGAATCGAGAAAGCGATCCGGCTAAGTCGCGCGATGATGCGCAACATCCACCAGAATCTTTTCTTCGCTTTTATTTACAATGCTCTCGGCATTCCCATCGCTGCCGGCGCTCTTTACCCGCTCTTCGGCTGGCTTCTCAGTCCGATGATCGCCGGCGCCGCAATGAGCCTGAGTTCCGTCTCCGTGATCGCAAACGCGCTGCGGCTCCGTGCGGCAAAGTTGTGACGGCTCAGCCGTGCGCGATTGCCAATCTTGCGGAACGATTTACTTGGGCGCCTTGCAGTCGCACGCCTTCCCGCAATTACACTCCTTGTTATCGTTCATGGGGCAGTTCTTGCCGCTCTTTTTGCAACCGGCCGGCTTGTCCGCCGCAAACGAGACGGTGCACATCATTGCAACCAGAATCGAGAGCAGGATTTTGGGTAATTTTTCATGGCGTTAGTTTCGTCCCAAACGCCGGGGGCAGCTAGTAAAAACCGAGCCCACAGTTAGGACCGCCGCGCGATCGAGTGGAGTAGCCAGACGCCGTGATGGAAGGAATTGAATCGTTGGACCGAATTGGTTTAGTCGGATCTGTGAGGTAAAGAGAGGAACATTCCAACTATCAGGGATGATAAACAACTACTCGGCGAGTTGGTGACCTGGCCGCGGCTTCCGGTCCGGCTCAAGACCATTGGGCAAACGCCACTCCCGTTGTTTGCGGAATGGGAGAACCAAAAGTTGGGCAAGCGTCAGTTCCTTTTCGTCGCGATAAGCCGCCACACCGATGGTGATTTCATTTTGCGGAATGTCGCGGCGCAGCGTGCGATGGAGTTTATCCCACCAGCAAAAGACGGTGCCCCAGTTGGAGTTGGTCTCGCGCTGCACGATGGAGTGATGAATTCCGTGCATGCGCGGTGTTACAACGATCAAGTTCAAAATGCGCTCAAGACCGATAGGAAGTCGCCAATTAGAATGATGAAAGAGTGTTGCCACTTCGAGGCACAGGAAAAAAACGAGCAGCATGATGGGCGGGATCCCGAAAGCCACGACGGCCAGCGCGAGGAATCCAATGGAAAAAACCATTTCGCCGAAATGAAATCGCGCCGCCGTGCTCACATCGAGGTCGAGGTCGGTATGGTGCACATTGTGGAACCGCCAAAAAAGCGGGATCATATGGTTGGCCCAATGCCACCACCAATATGCGTAATCCATGAGCAGAAAGGTCACGATTGCGCGAGCCCATGTCGGCAGCGCCAGCCAGTTCAAGAGACCTACGTGTCGGTTTTGCGCCCAAATCGCCACCGCGACCGGAATCGGCAGCATCGCGAAGCGCACGACCAGGAATCCCGGAATGGACAAAATCCAGTTGCGCAACAATCGACGGAAGACGCTGAAATGCTGCCGGCGCAGCGGAAAACGCGATTGCAGCCAGAACAGAATAACAAAAATCCCTGCCAGTAGCAGACTTCCCCCTTCGTTGAATAGCGGGAATTTGGACATTGCCTCGAGTGTGAAAAGATGATGGCCGAGCGGAAGTGTACAGGCAAGCCAACGGGCGAACGTCTAAGTAATCTAAATTCTCGCCGATGGCATCGGCGGCCGATGTCCGAACTCTAAAGGCGCTGCAAGCGACGCCTGACCAACTAACGGCGATGAAAGTCGAAGGTTGAATCGGACGACTCTGGCGCGACGTTACCGCAGCCAGATGCATACTTGATTATTGCGGATTGCGATGGAAGAAACACTCCTTTCCCGCCGCCTCGTTGCCGTCTGGTTTGCCGACATCGTGGGGTACAGCGCGCGTGCCGCGGAAGACGAAACCGGCGCACTGGGGCTAGTTGAAATCCTTCAAACACTCTCTCGCGAGACTGTTCGTCGATATGGAGGTCGTGTGGTCAAATTTCTTGGCGACGCGGTCCTGACGGAATTTCCAAGCACCGATTTGGCAGTGCGCGCCGCCGTGGCCCTGAATATCGAGTATGCGGGTAAATCAATAGCAAGCGGAGGCGTTCATCGTTTGAGAATCGGCGTTCATGTCGGTGACGTTGCAGTCGGAGCGGACGGTGACCTTTATGGCGACGCGGTGAATGTCGCAGCCCGCATTCAAGAGGCCGCCGAACCCGGTCAGGTGGTCCTGAGCCGAGACGTTTGGCAGCAGTTGAGGAGTCGCCGCGATTTTCGGTTCCAGTCACTGGGAGATCGGTCCTTGAAAGGCATCGCTCCGACGACCCTATATGTAGTAACCTTGGAGGAGAACGCGGCGAAGTCGACGCCCCCTAGCATCGCGGAGACAAACCAAACGCCAGAGGAAAGAAAAAAGGCGATTCGCTCGGTCGCGGTATTGCCATTTGCGGATCTCAGCGCCGAGGGCGACCAGGAATACTTCTGTGACGGTATAGCAGAGGAAATTTTGAACGCACTCGGCAAGGTGGGTGGCCTTCACGTCCCTGCGCGGACATCTTGTTTTGCATTCAGGGGAGCCAGCATGGATGCGCGCGTAATTGGAGAGCGACTCGGTGTGGAGGCGTTTCTTGAGGGCAGCATCCGCAAGGCGCGAAATCGTGTGCGCATTATCGTCCAGCTCATCGACGCCCGACATGGTGATCACCTGTGGTCGGAACGCTTCGACCGAGAACTCGAAGACATCTTTGCGATCCAGGACGAGATCGCTCACAGCGTCATTACCGGCCTGGGTCTCTCGCTCACCTCACGGGAGGAACGCCGGTTGCTCACGTCGTCGACCGACAACGTGCAGGCCTACGAGTTTTATCTCCGCGGGCGGAAGCTGTTCCAGAAGTGGACTCGCCAAAACATCGAGTTTGCTCGGCAGATGTTCGAGCGAGCGATCAAGCTCGATCCCGGTTTCGCTGCCGCTTGGGCAGGCCTGGCCACCGCTCACGTGCACCTCTTTAGTTGGAGAGGGCGCGAGCCGGATCTAGATAATGCGCGCAGGGCAAGCAGCCGCGCGTTAGAGCTGGATCCTGAACTGGCAGAGGCGCATATTGCTGCGGGTCAGGGCTTGTCGATGGACCAGCGCTACGCTGAGGCGGCGGCCGAGTTTGAGCGAGCGATCGAACTCGATCCAGCGCTGTTCGACGCTTATTACTATTACGCCCGGTCTTGCTTCAAAGCCGGAGATCTTGAAAACGCGCTGCAACTGTTCCGGCAAGCACAATCTGTACGGCCGGAGGATTATCAGTCATGTGCCTTGATGTCTTTGGTGTTAAGGCAGCTTGATCGTCGGGATGAAGCTCGGGACGCAGACCAGATCGCATTAGCGTCAGTCACAAGGCACCTCGATCTAAACCCCGACGACGCGCGCGCATACAGCCTTGGCGCGGGAGTTCTAGGCAGGCTGGGACATGTTGAGCGTGCGAAGCAATGGAGCGAGCAGGCACTTTCGCTCGCATCGGACGACGACGCCGTGATTTACAACGCGGCCTGCGCATTGGCGATTCTCGGTGAAATTGATCGCGCCCTTGATGCGCTTGAACTGGCGATTGACGCCGGTCTCACCGGGGGAGACTGGGTTCCGCGCGATCCTGACTGGGAGCGCCTTCGAGATCACCCGCGCTTTCAGGCTTTGGCAAAGCAGCTCTCGCGCTCCTAACGATGGTCTCACGGTTTCTCTCGCTTTGGCGGACTTACAAATTCCTTCTGCGCTCGAGCCGAATTGATGGTGCACCAATTCTGCTGCTGGCTGGCGAATTCGCGCGATTCACTGGTCGAGTCACGCAAACAAGAGCGAACAAAAGAAATGATCTACACGTGCCCAATGCCGCATTTCATTGGTCGTGGTGAGGCCACGATTCGCCGACCGAGAAACACGATCTCTCCGCGGTTTCCCAGAATAGTTTCCTGTTGAAAAACTTCGTCTACAAACGAGGCCGCCGCTGACGTCTCGGGAAGCACCGGAATCAGATACCGATAAAAATACGGAGCTGACTGAGTTTCGAGCACGACAAACTGCGCGGCGATCGCTTCATTCATGGCCGTGAAAGAGTGCACTTCGTGCGCGCGATTGTCGCGCCACGTTTGCATGACGTCGCTGGCGGAGAGAAGGTCCGTCACCAGCTGATGTGGGACTGGGTTAATCAGTGCCTTGCCTTGCGTGGAACGTAGAACTTTCACGAACCAGGCAACTGTCGCCTCGTTAACTTCGTCCAGCGCGAAATCTTCAATGAGGAGAAATCCGTTAGGTTTTAGTAATTCTCGGGCGCGAGCGATCGCTTGGCGTAAAGGGTTGATGTGGTGCAGGGAACGCGTGAAGGCGATCGCATCGAACGAAAAACTGCTGTCGTACTTCGGCCACGATGCTACGACCGCGCGAACTCCGCGCGCTTGAGCTCTGGCGATGGCCTCCAAATCGGAATCCAAGCCCGTCACGCCATAACCGTGCTTCAAAAGTTCGCAGGCGACCCGCCCTTCGCCACACCCGATCTCGAGAATCTGCGCCCCCACAGGAATGCGCGATATAAGAAACATAAGCGTTTCGCGCGTCGGCATGTCGGCCGGTTGATTTGCGGGGAGATCGAGCATTCGGGTCTGACTGTTTAACAAAATACTCCAGTTTTTCGGCCGCGCGGAAAGTCACGCAACGGTTGACGGGGGCTCGGATGCTGCTAATCGGTTGTGCTCGCAATGGCATTTTTCTCATCCAGGTCGTCACGAATACTCTGCGCGTTGTTCGCGCTGTTCGTAGTCACCAGTGACTTAATCGGGGATGCAGTCCATGACGCCACGGGCGCTTGCGTCACGGAATCGCAAACCGGCGGATGTGACAGTTGTCCCGCGTGTTCTAGCTGCGCAATTCACACTGCGACAGCTTTAGTGGATTCTACCGCGATCGTCATAATTGCGGATGATGGAGCAGGCGTTCCTGTGCCGGAAGAGAGCGATCAATGGGCGATCGGTTTGGCCGCTGCCATCGATCATCCACCTCAGCTCACCTAGTGGCCTGAGTTGCGCCTTCGCGCCCTGACGGCGCGAATCTTACGCTCAGGTCCTATTTGCCGGACGCGGCCATTGTGTCGTGCGCGCATTCTCCAGCCGCCTTCGCGGTTTGCATTTCACACCTTAATACATGTCGAATTACAATTTCAGAAAAATACTAGTAGTGGTTTCGCTTGCGGGCGCTTCTGCACTTCATGCAGAAACGTTAGAGCAGCTCACAGCGGAAGCATTGCGAAACAATCCGCAGTTTCGCTTGTTGCAAGCGAGCGTTGCATCGGCCGAAGGCGGCGTACGAACGGCGAAGGCGTGGCAGAACCCGGAACTCTCCGTTGCGCCGGGCGTTCGCCAATTGAAAGAAGGGTCGACCGAGAATATTTTTCACGGAGAGTTGGAGCTCAACCAACTCTTTCTCTTTCCGGGCAAGCGGCAGCTTCTCGTCGCCATCGCGCAGCGCAATGTCGCGATCAGCAAACTCGCGCTCGAAGGTTTGCGTTTTCAGCTCATGACGGCGGTGAGGAAAGGATTCTACGAAATGCTCGCCGCTCAACAGATCGCCGGCTTAAGGAAGGAGCAGATCGAATCCGCGAAGACGTTTTATGAGGCAGCGGTAAAACGCGCCGAGAGCGGATACGCCTCCGACTTTGAAGCGGTGAAGGGTCAAGCCGAGCTGATTGATGCACAAAAGCTAGCGAGAGCGGTCGAAGGTCAGATTGCTTCGGCGCGCGTCGAGCTGAACACGTTGCTTGGTCGCGATCCCTCGTCGCCGCTCAAACTGAAAGGAAGTTTGCAGAATGCAGCACCGCGCGGTACCAGCAACAACTACGTCACGCTGGCGATGACGCGCAATCCGAGTCTTCGAACTCAAGAAATGCAGGCGCAATTGGCAGGCTTAAACCTGCGCAAAGCACGTCTCGGGCGCCGCCCTGATTTCGCAATCGGACCGCGCGTGGAATACACCGACCGGGAGCGGACCTACGGCTTTGGTGCGACGGTGGCGCTTCCCCTATGGAACCAGTCGCAAGGTGAAATCCAGACTGCGGCGGGCGAGGAACAGAAAGAAATCGCAGCGGTGGAAAAGCTGCAGGCCGAAATAGCCGGAGCGGTGATTAAGGCTGCCGCAACGTTAGATGTTTCGCGTGACCAACTCACACTCTACACCCCGGCCTTTTTGGACAGACTGAAAACGTTCGTGGCGCAGGCAGAGAAGAGTTACGCGCAGAACGCAACCACCGTGCTGATCTATCTCGACGCGAAGCGTACCTACTTTGAAGCACTCGCGAGTTATTACGAAGCGCAGGGGCACTTCGCCGCCAGCCGCGCCGAGCTTGAATCCGCCATCGGTGTGCCGGTCGATCTAGAAACTTCCGAACTAGGCGGAGCAAACTAATGAAGCGATATCAATTTAGTTTGGCGATCTCATCTATTGCGATCGCCGTGGCATTTATCGGATGCGGCAAAAAACATGAAGAAGAAACGCAGCAAACGAAGGCGGACCAAAATGTCGTCACGCTGACGAAAGAGAATCTCGAACACGTCGAGATCAAGACCGAGCCAGCCGAGCTGGGAAATCTTGCCACTACATTGAAAGCGCCTGGCCGGGTGAGCGCAAATGCAAACAAAACGGCGAGGATTTCCAGCACGCTCGAAGGACGGCTCGTCACTCTCCATGTCGATCTTAACGATCGCGTAAAACGAGGCGACGTTCTCGCGCTGGTCGAGGCGCCGGAACTTCTCGGCAAACAATTGGAACTCAAAGCGCCGATCGACGGCGTGATCGTCGAGCGCAAAAGCACCGCCGGCGAGCAGGTCGATAAGGCGAAGGAAATCTTCACCATTAGCGATCCGACGCAGCTATGGGTCATTGCCGAAATCAAAGAGCGCGACGCTGGCGCGATGCGCGTTGGGCAGGAGGCCACCTTCAAGGTGCTGAGTTATCCCGGCGAACAGTTCCACGGGAAAATCGTGCGCGTCGGCAATGAAATTGAAAGGGAATCGCGCACGCTCGAAGCGCGCATCGAGGTCGATAATGGCGAGGGCCGTCTCAAGCCCGGCATGTTCGCCGATGTCGAGATCACGACGGACGTGTTACGCGATGCGCTCATCATCTCGGATGCGGCTCTGCAAACCGAAGAGGACAACCAAATCGTTTTCGTGGCCTTGGACACAAACAAGTTTGAAAAGCGTGTCGTGAAACTCGGGCTCGAGCATCAGGGGAGGGTGCAAATCCTCGAAGGCGTCAAGAAAGGCGAGAGGGTCGTGACCGACGGCAGCTTCATTTTGAAATCGGAAATGCTCAAAGGCGAGATGGAGGCGGACTAACGTGATCAATCGCATCCTGGAGTTTTCCGTACGCCAGCGAATGCTGGTCATTATTGGCGCAATCGCTCTCACTGTTTTCGGATTTCTCGCCTGGCAACGTATCCCGATCGATGCCTTTCCTGATGTCACGACCGTGCAAGTGCAGATCCTGGCCAGCGCTGGTGGAATGTCTCCACCGGAAGTGGAGAAACTGATTACACGTCCGATTGAAATTCAAATGGGCGGACTCCCGCGAATGACGGAAGTGCGCTCCGTTTCGAAGATCGGTCTCAGCATGATCACGGTGGTTTTCGAAGACGGCGTGAACGATTACTTCGCGCGGCAACTCGTCTTCGAGCGAATGCAGAGCGTGCGCGAAGATTTGCCCGCGGGAAGCGATGTCGAGCTTGGACCGGTCACGACAGGCCTTGGTGAAGTTTTTCAATATACCCTGGTCAGCAAGGACAAGAAACATGACGCCACAGATTTGCGCACGATGCAGGATTACATTGTGCGCCCGATTCTGCGCACGGTGCCGGGCGTCGCTGACGTTAGTTCCTTTGGCGGCCGGGTTAAGCAATTTCAAGTCGTGGTTAACCCGGACCGGCTCACGTCGTTCAAGATATCGCTGCAGCAAGTCTTCGAGGCGTTGGAAAAGAACAACGCGAACGCCAACGGCAACTTTATCGAGCACAAGTCGGAGCAATATATCGTGCAGGGCCTCGGACTGGTGAAGGACACCCGCGATATCGAGAACATCATCGTCGCGACGCACGAACACACCCCGGTCTTTGTTCGGGACATTGCGGAAGTGAAGGTTGGTTGGGAACTGCGGCAAGGCGCGGTCACCGCGGACGGCAACGGCGAAGTAGTCTGCGGCATCGTGCAGATGCTCAAAGGCGCAAGCGGCCGCGATGTGGTCAACGCCATCAAAGAAAAGTTGCCGGAAATAAAAAAGGCGCTGCCGGTCGATGTCGATGTTGTTCCGTTCTACGACCGCACCAACCTGGTAAAAACTGCGATTAACACCGTCACCAAAGCGCTGGAAGAGGGCGCTCTCTTCGTTTTCATTATCCTCGTCGTTTTGCTGGCCGATCTGCGCAGCGCGATTGTTGTCACGGTCGTGCTGCCATTGGCCGCGCTTTTCGCTTTCATCATGATGCGATGGTACGGCCTGAGCGCGAATCTGATGTCGCTCGGTGGTCTAGCGATTGGGATCGGGATGATGGCCGATGGCGGAGTGGTGATGGTGGAAAACATTCATCGACATCTCACCGAGAAACGTGATCCCGGCCGAAAGCACGCACACGCCAACAAGATCGAGACTGTGCTTTATGCAGCCAAGGAAGTCGGCCGCCCAATCGTCTTTGGCATTTTCATTATCATCATCGTGTTTTTGCCGCTCTTCACGCTGCAAGGATTCGAAGGCAAGATGTTCGCGCCGCTGGCGTTCACAATTTCCTTCGCGCTCCTGGGCTCGCTCATTCTTTCGCTCACGCTCGTACCGACGTTGTGCACGTTTTTTCTCAAGCAAGCGCCCCATCAGCATGATCCGCTTCATATTCGCTGGCTCAAACACAATTATCTTCGCGCGCTGGGACCGTGCGTTCGTCGTCCCGGAATGGTCACGATTGTTGCGGTTACGATACTCGCCGGCTCGCTCCTGCTCCTGCCCTTGATCGGAACGGAATTTCTGCCCCCGTTGGAGGAGGGCTCGGTCCTCACGAGCGTTGCGCGCCTGCCGAGTATTTCACTTTCCCAATCGAACGAGCTCGCGACTCGAGTGGAAAAGGTCTTAAAAAAGTTTCCTGAAGTCCTCACCGTGGTTTCTCGAACGGGTCACTCCGAAAAATCCAACGATCCGATGGGCGTGGAACTCGGGGACACCTACGTCATGATCAAGCCGTATTACGAATGGACGACGGCGAGGACGAAGGAGGAACTGGTCGCGAAGATGCGCGAAGCCGTGAGCGAGATTCCCGGGCTGTCGGCCAGCTTTACCCAACCGATCGCGATGCGGGTCGATGAAATGGTCAGCGGCGTCAAATCCGCCATCGGCATCAAGATTTTTGGGGAAGATCTCGATCTTTTGGAGGCCAAGGGCGAAGCCGTCGCCCGCGTTCTCCGCACAGTTCGCGGAGCCGCGGACGTAAATGTGGAAAAAATTAGCGGACTGGCTTACCTGCGAATCGAGATCGATCGCGACCGGATCGCGCGTTACGGAATCAATGTCGCCGATGTGCAAAACGTCGTGGAAGTGGCCATCGGCGGAAAAGAAGCCACGAAAATCTATGACGGAATGAAGGTCTTCGGCCTCGCGGTGCGTTTCCCGGAGAACGCTCGCAACGACGTGGAGCCGATCCAGAACATTTTGATTCCGGCGCCGTCTGGCGCGCTCATTCCGCTTGGGCAACTGGCAAAAATTTACGTTGCCGAAGGCCCGTCTCAGATCAGCCGCGAAATGGCGCAGCGGCGCGTCATTATTTCAGCCAATGTCACCGAGCGCGATTTGGGCGGTTTCGTCAAGGAAGCCAAACAAAAGATCGACAATCAGGTGAAGCTTCCAACCGGTTACTTCATGACCTGGGGCGGCCAATTCGAAAATCAGCAACGAGCGATGAAGCGTTTCTCGATTGTCGTGCCGATTACCATCACTGGTATTTTCCTTCTCCTTTTCGGTTCGTTCAATTCGGTAAAACAGGCGCTGCTCATCATCATGAATATCCCATTTGCGCTAATCGGCGGGATACTCGCGCTCGTTATTGGCCAATTCAATTTAAGCGTAAGCGCCAGCGTCGGCTTCATCGCCCTTTTTGGCGTGGCCGTGCTGAACGGCGTTGTCATGGTGAGTTATTTCAACGAGCTGCGCCGTGAAGGAATGAACCTCGAATTGGCCGTGATCAAAGGTTCTGTGCTGCGACTGCGGCCAGTGCTCATCACCGCTGGTGTCGCTGCTTTAGGACTAATTCCGATGCTTTTCGCGACTGGTCCAGGTAGCGAAATTCAAAAACCGCTCGCTGCGGTCGTCATTGGTGGGCTGCTCAGCTCGACATTGCTCACTCTTTTTATTCTACCGACGCTATATAACGTATTCGAGCGATCAACGCGGCCCGCGCCGCACTCGTTACCTGATCCCGCATCGACGAAAGAAGTCTATGTGTAAGTTTACTAGACTGAAACGTACGAACGATGTGGAAAAAAAGCAGAGAGCTGGCGAAGTCATTCAAGCGCGAGTTAGCGGTTTATCGGCGCGTGTTTGCGGATCCGCGAACGCCGGTCAGCGCCAAAGCATTCCTCGGTTTGGCGCTTGGCTATCTCTGCATGCCGTTCGATTTGATTCCCGATTTCATCCCCGTGCTAGGTCAGCTCGACGACGCCTTCATTGTGCCTGCATTGGTTTACGCCGCCGTGCGATTGATTCCGCAAGAACTAGTGGCCGAACATCGAGCAAATGTTTTAGCAGATTACGCGCGTAATAAGCTCGACATCCATATGTCTGAGTATCACGAGGATTCACACGCCGGCCACTCGCGCGCTCCCGCGAGTTTCAATAACGCCTTTGCAATCGGCGTTGCGTTGAACGCCGGCTACGTTGTCTTTGAAGCGATTTTCGGATTACTCGGCCATTCGCTGGCGTTGGTCGCGGACGCGGGTCACAACCTCAGCGACGTGCTCGGCCTCTTGCTCGCCTGGGGCGCGAGCGCGATGGCCAAGACTTTGCCCACAAAGAGAAAAACCTACGGACTCCGCGGCACGTCCATTCTAGCGGCATTGGTTAATGCGATCTTTCTCCTTGTCTCGGTCGGTGCCATCGCGTGGGAAGCTCTGCGGCGCTTCAACAATCCCGCCGAAGTCGCAGCGCGAACCGTCATCTGGGTTTCGCTGCTCGGTATCGCAATCAATACCGCTACTGCGTTGATGTTCATGTCCGGCCGCAACGGCGATCTCAACATCCGCGGCGCTTTCCTGCACATGGCGGCGGACGCCGCGATCTCGGCCGGAGTCGTCATAGCTGGACTGGCAATTCTATTCACAGGCCGGCACTGGATCGACCCGATCGTTAGTCTGCTGATCTGCGCCGTGATTGTTTGGGGCACATGGGACTTACTGCGCGAATCGGTGAACCTCGCGCTGCAAGGTGTCCCGAAAGATGTCGATCTTGACGCAGTCGAGAAGTATTTGAGCGCGCTTCCTGGAATTGCAAAGGTGCACGATCTGCACATCTGGGCGATGAGCACGACGGAAATCGCGCTGACGGCGCATTTGGTAAAACCAGACGGCCGGCTCGACGACCCGCTGATCGATCAAATTCAACACGAGTTGCATGACCGATTTGGTATCGAACACATGACAGTGCAGCTTGAATGCGGCACGTGTGACCGGACATGCCTACAAGAATCGAAGACCATCGTTTAGAACAACTAGCCGTGTCTCAGCCGCGCGAACGTGCTGACGATGTGCGACTCGCGCTGCTGCTGACATACATCACGTTAGGTTGGATGACGATCGAGGGAGCAGCGTCGCTTCTCCTTGGTTGGGCCTCGAAAAGTCTTCTACTCGAAGCATTCGGTATCGCCAGCCTTATCGAACTTTTCAGCGCGAGCGTTCTATTGTGGCGTTTGCGAATAGAGGCAAGCGGACGCGCGGATGAGGAGCGAGTGGAAGCAGTGGAACATCGTGCGTCTCGATTGGTTGGTTATACTTTGTATTTCCTCGTTGCCTACGTTGTCTTCAATTCGGCTTACGGCCTTTTCATAGCGCATCGCGTTACCGATACGCACGAAAGCGCATGGGGAATTCTGATTGGGCTAGTGGCGAAGGTCGGCATGCCGATTCTCGCCGGCTACAAATTGAAAGTCGCCGCGCGCTTGAACTCGCGGGCATTACGCGCTGATGCGATTGAAGCGATCACGTGCGGCTACTTATCAATCGTCCTAATGATCGGGCTTGCTGCAACCCGGATCCTGGGATGGTGGTGGCTCGACAGCGTCGCAGCCTTGGCGCTGATTCCGTTCTTGATCAAGGAAGCTCGCGCCGCAATTGAAGGCGAAGACGCATGCTGCTCAGCACAGATCATTAAAATTTGAAAATTGGTAGTTGACCTTCGATACGACTCCAAGGTGTAGAGAAAGAGTACAAAAATTGAAGAAGGTAAATTGATGAAAGTAAGCATGTGCCGCGAACTGCCGCAGTGAGTTGCGAACGGAGTCTTAGAGCCATCGCGAAGCAAGGAACTCCCGCTATGTGACCGGACGTAGATACAAAAGCGTCGGTTTATTCTTTCTCCGTTCCGGCGAGCCCCACTCAGCTTTATACGCAGCTACCCTGGTTTTGCATCGGAGATCCGACGCGCGGCTGGCGAAGTCGTATTTTCGCGCCGTTTAATCCGCGTGGAGATAAGGCATATTCCTACATAAAAAGAGTAACTTTGTACTTGCTGGTCCGTTAAGCCTTCTTCATCATCCGTCTGATTACGTAACCCGACGTTTCAACGCATCTTCGGCCGAGCTAAAAAGTTCGTCGGGCTGGACCTCCGCTGGGCGCCGCTCCACGCGATCTCCACACCCAACCGAAGCCCTGACTCAATGGTTGCGGGTTCCGCGCGGTAACTGAATCGCAATTAATGCAGTCAACAATTCCACCTGGACAAAAAAATGAAATTCCAAACCACAACTCTACGCACAAGAAATTCCAATAGCCGGTCGCCTTTGCGGTGCAGTTTCCTTCTGATCGCGCTCACGCTCGCGTGCTCTGTTCCTTCGTGGACGGCCAGAGCAGCGGACGGAGACCTGCCGAACCAGAACGCGGCCGAGGTTACCGGCGCGGCCGATGAGGTCGCGTTACCCGCTGCGTCTACCGTCTCGGTCTTTGCCACCGGACTGAACAATCCGCGCGGCCTGAAGTTTGGCCCAGACGGCTTTCTT